>Ga0105053_10003179_pt1 | contig 25127 bp, 14 predicted proteins | sample BON01_FD_78093 | JGI IMG/M metagenome (GOLD analysis project Ga0105053, IMG submission 78093) | Freshwater microbial communities from Lake Bonney liftoff mats and glacier meltwater in Antarctica - BON-01 | ecosystem: Environmental > Aquatic > Freshwater > Ice > Glacier meltwater | place: Lake...
CCCCCCCCGCGGGTTCCTTCCTGCCGCCCCCCCCCCCCCCCTCTCCCCCCCCCCCCCCCCCCCCCAACCCCCCCCCCCCCCCCCCCCCCCCCCCCCCGCTCCCCCAAAACAAAACCAAAACAAAACAAAACAACACAAAAACAAAACAAGGTGAGCGACGAGGGCGGCGGCATCGCGCGCAGCGGCCTGCCAAAGATCTGGACGTACCTCTACTCGACGGCCAAGAACCCCGTGGACATGGCCTCGGCCGCGGACGGGGACGGGCCCGCGGTGCTGGCGGGCTACGGATACGGGTGCGTTTTCTTTTCGTTATTTGGCGTTTCACGTTATGTTTTTTCGGCGAGGGTCCCTCTCTGTCTTTCTCTCTCTCGCGCGAGGCACGCGGCCGGCCTGACGCCTTGTCTCTCTCTGTCTCTCGCGCCGGGCGCCGCGCCCCCTTTGGCGAAACGACTTGCCCTCTCCTCGCACGACCAATCGTCACACGCTCACCATCTACCACCAACCCAACACCAGCCAACCACCCCCCTCGCAAAAAAAAAACACGCTATCTCTCTCCCCGCCCCCTCCCCCTCCCTCCCCCGCCGCCCGCAGCCTGCCCATCTCGCGGCTGTACGCGCGCTACTTTGGCGGCGACCTCGCGATCATCAGCATGGAGGGATACGGCACCGACGCCTACATCCACGTCAACCGGCTGGGCAACGTGCAGGAGCCGCTGCCCTAGCAAGCGAGCGCGCCGGCCGCGCGCGGCGCCGCCGCCTCGTCCTTTTGTAACATTTTCTTTTGGTCTTGAGAGAGCGGGGGCGCCGGGCGGGCGGGCGGGCGGGCGGGCGGGCGGCGCTCCTCGCGCCGCCGTTGCCTCTCCGTGCAAAACAAACGAACGATCCGCGCTCGACGCTCGCGTGATTGTATCAGCACTGTGTTCGCCTTGCCCCGTTTGTAATGACTCTCACGCAAACGGCGAACAACAACGACGACGATTGTTTCAGGAGAAGGGAATGGCGGAGGATCATGATGGGCCGGTCTGCGACTGCGTGCTCTTCGGCGCGTTCGCGGACGACGCCTGCGCGCGAAATCAGCGCGTGACGATTGCCAACGCCTCGCTCGCGCCGCTCCTCTTTGGCGGCACACTCCCGCCCAGCGCCGTGCCGCACGGCCACCGCCCGCTGCCGCCGTTTGCGACGCCGCGCGCGTCGGCCGTCGGCGCGGACGGGCTGGCCCTGGCGGCGGCGCCCCCGAGCGTCGGCGGCAGCGGCGGCGGCCTGTGGCAGTGCCAGTACGACCGGGCCGGGGCCGCCTGGTCCCGCGTGGACGTCGACGGCCTCCCCGGGGGCGAGACCTTCGCGGGCGTGGCCGTGGGAGACTGCCGATGCCTGGCGCTGGCCGAGGACGGCAGCGTCTTTGCTTGGCGGCGGCGGCAGAGGCGGAGGAGGCAGAGGAGACTGGGGAGGAGCGACGCGGGGGCGAGCGCGAGGGACGACGACGACGACGACGACGACGACGACGACGACGACGACGACGACGACGACGACGTCGACGACGACATCGACGAAGACGATGGAGCGAACGGCCACCACGTCGACGACAGCATCCCGGGACGCGCCAGGTGCGTCCTCGGCCCGCGCCTCGAGCCCCCCTCATCATCGAAACGACGAGAGGACGAGCCCCCCTCGCCCTGCCCGCCGATCGACCCCCTCCTCCGCCTGCCCGTCGCCGCCGTCGCTGCCGGCCGCCGCCACTTTGTCGCCGTCGCCCGCCCGCCGCACGCCGCCGCATTTGCGTGGGGCTGCAGCGCGCGGGGCCAGTGCGGCGTCGCGCCCGGCGGCGGCGGCGGCGGCGGCGCGGGCAAGTCGGGCTCCTGGGTGCCGCGGCCGCGCCCCGTCGCGCGGCTGGGCGGCGTCCCTCTGGCCCTCTGCGCCGCGGGCGACGCCCACTCCCTGGTGGCGTCGGCCGACGGCGCCTCGGTCTTCGCGTTCGGAGACCTGGGCGGCGGCGACCGCGGCGCCGCGTGCGAGCCGGCGCTGGTCCCCGAGGCGGACCTGCCCCTGGGGGGGGAGGCGGCCGCGGTGGTGGCGCTGGCGGCGGGCGGCCGGCACAGCCTCGCGCTCGACTCGCTGGGGGGGGTGCACGCTTGGGGGGAGGGGTCGTGGGGGCAGCTGCCGGGGGGGGGAGAAGGAGGAGTATGGACGACGCTGCGGGTCGTGGCGGGTTGGAGGCACACGGTTTTGCTGGTTTCGCGACGAAAAAAGGACGAAGAGTGAGTGAAAAACACGCAAAAGACGCGATCAGCGTCGACCGCCGATCGGCGCGGCGTTTTGGGCGCGACGTGTCGGCAAACAAAGTGGGCGGACGAGCCGCACACCCATCGATGCCGTACATATCTACCCCACGTCATCCACGAGCGCAACACATGCACACACACACACACACACACAAACACACACAACCGGCGCTAGCTTTCCAAACCAGAGAGGGAAAACCTCATAGCGATGCTTCACGCGCCGCAACAGGCCGCGTCAAGCGGCCGCGGCGCGCTCCTAGCGCGACGCCCACCCTCGATTGTCCTGCGCGGCGCCAGTACGCGGAACGCGCAGCCCCAGTCGCTGGTGCTGGCGGGAGAAAGGAGGACGACATGCGCGGCAGCAAGCTTCGTCCCGCGCGCGTCCGCCCGCGGTGGCGGCCGAGGCAGCAACCAGGAGGACGACGACGAGGACGACGATGACGCCCCGCCCAAGACGGCGTTCAACCAGCTCGAGATGACGATCAAGTGCGTCACTTTGTTTTCAGGGGCCCGACGCCTACGCCGACGCCAACGCCGACGCCGACGCCGACGCGGACGACGCTCACGCCCGCTTGTTCGCCCGCCCCCTCCCCCCCTCCTCCCCCCCTCACCGCACAACAACACATGAATCAACAGGCGCAAGCAGCGCCAGATCGAGGCCCAGATCAAGGAGCTCGGCATGGAGGCCCTGGACGAGCGCCTCCAGTCCGCCACCGCCACCCCGGCCAACCCGCCCTACCGCCTCGCGCAGCGCGTCGCCGAGGTCGTCGAGCGCGAGGGCCGCGCGGCGCTCGTGGTCGAGCTGCGGCGGGGTGGCGGCGGCGGCGTCTCCACGTCCGAGCAGCTGGGGGAGCTGGCACGGGCGTACGTGCGGGCCGGGGCGGACGCCATTGTGGTCTGCACGGACGCGGAGGACACGCCCGAGGGGTGGCGGGACCTGTGGACGGTGGCGCGGGCGGTGGGCGGCGGGGGGCAGGGCGCGGCCGACGAGTCCGAGGCCGAGGCGCGGCGAGAGCGCGCGGCGGCGCTGGCCGCCGGCACGCTCGCGCAGCTGGCCGTCGCCCCCCCTCCGTCTGGCGGCAGCAGCAGCGGAACCACCAATAAGGGCCGCCGCCCGAAAAACGCCGGCCGCCCCCCCGCGCCCGTCCCTGTCCTCTGCCGCGACTGGATCATCCACCCCTTGCAGATCGTCGAGGCCAAGGAGGCGGGCGCGGCCGGCGTGCTCGGCGTCGTCGCGCAGGTCAGCGGCCGCGGCACGGGGGTGATGAGCTCGTTTGCCGCCGCGCTGGGGCTCGACTGCCCTGTCGAGGTGGTCAACGCGCGTGAGGCGGAGGCGCTCGCCCGGCAGGGTCTGGGATTCTTTGGCGTCACCCTGGGCGTGGGCCTGCAGGTGGCCGTGCCCGGGTTTGCGGCCGACGTGGCGCGCGGGGTGCTCGGGGGGTTGCCGTTTGGGTCGCTGTCGCTGGTCGGGTGCCGCACCGTGGACGAGGCCCGGGCGGCGCGGGCGGCGGGCGCCGACGCCGTGCTGGTGACGCGCGCGCTGCTGCTCGAGGGGTGCGCGCCCCAGGACGCGGCGGCGGAGGCGCGGGCGCTGGCGGACCCGACGCGCGTGCTGACGGAGCTGAAGTACGCGCTGAGCGGGGACGACTGATAAACCTGTGGAGATGGAGGGAACAGTGTTTTTTCGTGTTTGTGGTGAAGGAATGTTCCGTTTCCCGCCGCCCGTCGCCGCCGCTGCCGCCCGTCGCCGTCGCCGTCGCCGCCCACCGCCGCCGCCGCCGCCGCCGCCACAATACCGTGCTCGGGCCCGCCGTCCACCGCCCTCATTCGCCGTGGTCTTGCGCTTGCCGACGGTCGTCGCCGCAGGCGTCGCATAGTTGTACACGACCGGCGCGTCCTTCCTGGACGGGCGGGGGGGCGGCAGGAGACGGCCCGCTCGAAGAGTGACGGCCGCCGGCGCGTGCTTTTGCGGCCGCCGGCGCGCGCAAGAAGCTAGGACGGGTACATGGGGACGGACGGGCGGGCGGCCGCAGCGGCTCGAGCGCGAGCGCGAGCGCGCCGGGACAAAGAGCAGGGGGCCTGCGGCGTAGACGGTTTTGATTTGATGACGACGACAGAGGCGAGACTTAAAACGCTCGGAACCGTAATTTCGTTTGTGGTCCCCAGAGGCGCGGCGAGAGGCGCCGACGGCAAACGGAAGGGCGTTGCCGTCGCCCGGCGGCCGCGAAACACGCAAGAAAGTTTTGGGTAATAGCCTCTATTGCGTGGCTGGCTGAGCGCCCCCCCTATCTCTACTGGGCGCGGAACCATCACATCGGTCCCTTTCTCGCTGGCACCGCGCAGCTCGGGGGGGCGCGGAGGGCACGGAGGGCGCAGGATGGCGTTTCGGAGCCCCTTGCTCGCCTGAGAGCCTGTGAGCCACAAAGGCTGCTTCTGGCTGTCGTCCCTCTTTCCGCCACGGCTACATAAGCGCGCCCCCCTCTCCCCCACACTCCTCCACACATAATCTGTCTATCAACATCAACACACACATACAAACACACAAACAATACACACGCTTCAAGACTTCAAGTCTTCTCCTCGCTCGCAACCGCTCCCCCCACCCACCACAAACAAAACCAAAATGGCTCTCCTCGCCCGCACCAACGGCCTCGCCGCCACCCCCCTCCGCGCCTCGCGCGCGCAGCGCGTCGTCCGCGTGCGCGCTGTTGAGGGCGAGACCACCCCGGCCACGCCCGTCACGCCCGCCGCCGCGCCCGCGCCCGCCGCGCAAACGCCCGCGCCGGCCTCGCCCGCGCCTGCCCCCTACATGCCGTCTGTGGCTGCGGCGGCCCCGGCCATGGCCGGCGGCCCCGTCGGCTTTTTCGATGCGATGAAGATCAGCGCGCCCGCCCGCGTCAACGTGCCCTTCGCCGTCAACGGCCGCCTCGCCCAGCTCGGCATCGTCGCCGGCATCGGGTGCGAGTTCTTCACGCACGAGACGATCGTGCAGCAGTTCCAGGCGCACACGCCCTTCGTGCTGGCGCTGTCGGCCGTCATCGCCGCCGCCTCGTTCGCGCCCGTGCTGCGCGGCGCGCCGGCCGACGAGGCCTTTGGCCCGCTGACGCCGCGCGCCGAGCGCTTTAACTCGGAGGCCGCGCTCATTGGGTTTGCGGCGCTCCTCATCATCGAGGGCGCCAAGGGCGCGTCGCTGTTCTAAGAAAGTCTTTTTCCTGCTGAAAAAGTCCTGAAACATTGAGAGCCACAAAAAACGACGAGTTAGCGAGAGCGCGCGGCCCGGGGAAGGGCCCAGCCAAAACCTCCTTTTCCCCCCCCCCCTCCCCCCCCTCATGGGGACGCGCAAGCCCCTTTACTCCCTTTTGAGTCTGCTGAGACAATTCAGACCTACCCGCGCTGTTTGGCGCGCAAGGAAACGTGTAAAAAAAGTTGAGCCTCTGGAACCCTTCTCGACGGTTGACGCGCTCGGACGATTCAGTTTCAAACCGTCACTTTGTACCGCGCCAGCGCCTCTGCAAACGCCTCGCGCCCGACCACCTCGATGCCCAGCGACCTCGCGCGCTCCCTGTCCTCCTCGGTGTTGTACCCCCAGTCCACCAGCAGCATCTCCCACGGGTTGGTGTTTTGCCCGTCCCCGCCGCCGCCGCCGCCCGCCGTCCCTCCTTCCGCCGCCCCCCCTGCTCCCCGGAAGCGCGCGGCCGTCGTCTCGAGCGTCGACAGCTTGTCCTCCACGAACACGCAGCGCGTGCCCGGGCCCGCGTGCCTGGCGCGGAGCTCCTCGAGCACGTCCACCTTGGGCCGGCCGCTCAGCGTCGTCGAGATGATGCGCGCGTACCCGCCCTCCCCCGCGGGACGCCGCCCGCTGCTGCTGCTGCCCCCTGCTGCCGCCGCCGCCCCCGCCGCGCCCTCCCCCTCTTTCTCCTCTTCCTCGCCCGCCAGCTCGGGCAGGCCCGCCAGCCCCTTGAGCAGCGCGCTCGTGAACTGCGCCTGCTTCGTGGTCACCACAAACACCTCGTCCCCGCGCGCGAGGCACGCGCGCACCGCCGCGGCCACCTCGGGCCCGTACGTGCGGTTTGGCGCCAGCCACCCGGCCAGGTCGCGCGCGATCCACTCGTCGCGCACGGCGCCAAACAGGCGCACGAGCGCGGCGCGGTCGAGCGCCCAGCGCGCCATGGCGCCGGGTAGGGCGGAGGCGCGCCACTCGCGCAGCATCTGCTCCGGGGGCATGCCCTCGAGCAGGAGGCGGACCTGGACGATGTTCTCGTACCCGGTCTCGACGCAGGGGCGCACGGCGGCCATGTCTGCGAGGAGCTTGGCGCGGCGGTCGAGGAGGGGTCCGCCGGCGCCCGCGCCGCTGCTGCCGCCGCCGCCGCCGCCGCCGCCGCCGCTGCTGCCGCCCGGTGCCGGCGTCGCCGAGAGCACGGCGTCGGGCGGGATGATCGCTTCCCCCCACAGGCGCCGCGCGGCCTCCAGAGCGCTGAGAGACGACTCGCCGACCGAGTCGACGAGCACACCGTCAAAGTCCAGGGCGACGAGGCGTTTCGGTGGCGGCGGCGAGGCGGGGGAACGGGCGGCGGCCATCGTGTTTGTGCGACGCTGCGGCGACGACGACGCCAAGCGGCAGCGGCAAGGAGAGGCGGCCGCCTTGGTCCTCGGGGCTGGACGCGCGGCCGACGACGTCCGCCGCAGGAGGTGCATTGGCGTTTGGCTCTCGGGCTCGGCTGCAGAATATGGAGGGGGGGCGAGAGCACTCGGCGGGTGTGTGCCGGGGTCTCTTCCAACAGGACAGATCGAGAGGCAGGGAGGTTGTGATAGTTCTAGGTGGTGAGGACGACAGTGTGCGACCTCTTGCGTGCGACGAGCAGCTGCTTTGAGAGATGAAAGAAGCGCGCCGTCGTCCAGGGAACTCGGTCGTTTGGCGGGCGCCAGTCGACGCCGCGCGAGCCCGCCGCCTCCATATCGGCGCTTGCCCCTGCTGGCACACGTCCTCAAACCAATCACGCGTAACCAATCCACATCGCGCGATGCAATCTCACGCTCTAGCCCGCGGCAGCGGCTGCGGCGCCGCCTCCACGAGCGGCCGTGGGGCGACGCAGCCAGCGGGACGAGAACGCGTCCGCCCCGTGCGTGCCAGCGCTCCCGCGAGGCCCGTCATCGCGGCGCGCCATCGCCAGAACGAAACCAGCGCCAGCTCCGCGCCTCGCATGCCGCCGCGCCACGCCTTCCAGAGCGGCGACGGCGGCGGTGGCAACAACGCCGGCGCCGGCGCCGGCGCCGACCGGACCAACGAGGCCGACGCCGCCGCCGTCGCCGATCTGTTCGTCGCGTGCTCGCCGCGCGTGCAGGCCGCGCTGCGCGCCATCGCGGCCGACCCGCGCGGCGCGCTCCGCCAGTACGCGCGCGACCCGGAGGTCATGGCCGCCCTCGGCACGGTGCTCTCCAGGGGAATGGCCCCCGGTAGGCGCGCCGCCATCGAGCGCCTGCTCGCCGCCACGGCCGACGAGGCGCAGGCGGCGGCCGAGCCGTCCGGCGCGCCGGCGCGCCGGCGAAAGGAGGACGAGCGAGAGGCCGCCGAAAAGCAGCAGCAGCAGCAGCAGCAGCAGCAAGACGGGCAGCAGCAGCAGCAGCAGCGCCGCGAGGTCCCCGCGCCCGGCAAGGTCGTCGCGGCCATGTTCTCCGACCCCGAGCTCGCGCGGCTGATGGGCGACCCCGAGGTCAAGGCGGCGCTGGGCGCGGCGCGCGGCGCGCTGCTGGGCGGCGGCGGGGACGCCGGGGCGCGGCGGGCGCTCGAGGGGCGGGGCGCCAAGGTGGACCGGGCGATGGAGCTGCTGGAGGCGCGGCTGGGGCGGTTTGTGGGGTCGGCGGACACCGTGGACGTCTGAGGGGCCGATCGATGGGCGTGCTTGGAGATTTTGAACGTCCCTCGCCTCGCCGCCGACGAGAGCGCAAGCGCGCGTGCGCGCCGGTCGTCGACGCCGGGTCCAGCCGCCTAGACGAGCGCGCGCGCGCGACGCCCACGCACAGGTAGGGATCTGTCCCCTTTCCTATCTTTTATTGCCCTATGCAAGCCCCATTCTTTCTTCTCTCGTGTCGGCGCGCGGCGATTCCCCCCCATCACCTCCTTTTTCAAGTGGCTCCCTCTTTTGCTTTCTCTCGCGCGCCTCTCTCTCGCTTTGGCCCAAAAGTCTCGCGCCGCCGATCGAAGCGCGTTCGCGCTCGCCCAGGAGAGGTAGTGGCGTGAGGCTGCGGCAGCAAGCAGGCGCGCAGAAGCAGCAAGGGGCGTCTCCCTCTCCTCACAACACACCAGCCCCACCAAGCTCTCCGCGCACGAACGGGCGCCCCCAGCTCGAGGGGAGGGATGGCGGCGGCCATGTCCCACGCGAGGGCCGGTCCAGGGGCGATGCCTAGCTGCAGCGGGGGCGGCATCGCCGCGCGAGTGGCAGGCGGCGGCGGCGGCGGCGGCGGCGGCGGCGGCGGCGGCACCGCGGCAGCGGCGTCGGCATTGGCAGGACCAGCAGCAGCAGCAGCAGCAGCGGCGGCAGCAGCAGCTCACCACTGCCGCCGCCGCCCGCAGCCCCTGCTGCTCGCCGTCGCTAGCCATCACCACCACCGCCGGCATCTATCGCGTGGCACGACGTGCGCGGCGACGGGCAAGGACGCCGGCGCCGGCCAGTCGACGCAGGCGGCAACGACGGCGACGGCGGCGACAACGGCGGCGTCGGCCGCCCAGTCGCCCGCCGCCGCCAAGGCAGCAGCGCCGCCGCCCCGAAAGCAGCGCCGGTACACCCCGCTCCACGAAAACGTCGTCGACTTTGTGCGACGCGTGGCCATGACGCCCAACGAGCGCCGCGCCAAGCAGCGCGTGATCGACGCCGTCAAAGCGGCCGCGCGTCGCGCATTTGCAAGCGAGCACGGCGGCGGCGGCTGGCGGCCGGGCAATGGCAGCGGCTCCTTCTCGCCGACGCCCGTGGCGGCGCCAGCCGTGCGCGTCGAGGCGTTCGGGTCGTTCGTGTCCGGCACCTCCACCTGGGCCTCGGACGTCGACCTGGTCGTGCGCGGCCTGGTCCCTCCCGTGCGTGAAGGCCCGGGCGCCAACGGCGGCGCGGGCGGCGGCTACCGCGGCGCCGAGCGCGCGGCTGTGTCGCGCGCGCTCGACCGCCTCGCCCGCCAGCTGCGCCGCTCGCCGCGGCTCGAGCTCGCCGCCCTGTCCGTCATCCGCTCGGCGCGCGTCCCCATCATCCGCCTGACCACGGCGGACACGCTCGTCACGGCCGACGTCAGCGTGCACGACGCCAGCGGCCCAAGAGCCGCGCGCTGGGTCGCCGAGCAGTGCCGCGCCCGCCCTGCCCTGGCGCCTCTGGCGGCGGTGCTGAAAGTATACCTGCGGTCGCGCGGCCTCAACGACGTGGCCACGGGGGGGATCGGGTCGTTCGCGCTGGTCAACATGATCCTGGCGCACTTGCTCGAAGAGGAGCGGGCCGCGGGCGCGGGGGGCGCCGCTGCCGCCGGGGGCGGCAATGGCAGCGGCAAGCGGGCGGGCGCGCCGTCGGCTGCCGCGCCCTCTCCCTCTTCCCCGCCCGCCCCCGCCGCCGGCGCCGCCGTCTGCGAGGACCTCGGCGAGGCCCTCTACGGCTTCCTCCTGCGCTTCGGCGACGGCTACGACTTTGACTACGGCCGCGACGCCGTGGCCGTGGCGCACGGCGGCGTCGTGCCCAAGTCGAGGATCCGCAGCCTGTCCGTCGGCGGCGGTGGCGGCGGGGGCGGGGGCGGATCGGGCGGCGGCGCGCGCGGGCCGGCGGTGTTCACGACGCTCTCCTCGCCGCCGTCCGGCGGCTCGGCGTCCTCCTCGCTGGATTCGCTCGACTCCCGGCCGTCTCCCACCTCCTCCTACGAGGAGGAGCGCCTCTGGGTCGACGACCCCCTCACGGGCCGCGAGGTCGCGGGCGGGTCGTACCGCGTCGGCGAGGCGGCCGCCGCATTCTCAGAGGCGGCGCGCCGGCTGGAGCGGATGGCCCGGCGGCACGCGTCCTCGTCGTCGTCGTCGTCGTCGTCCGGCCCGGGGTCCGACGGGGAGCCCGCGCCCGACTACCTGGAGGCCCTGTTCGACGTGCGCAAGGCGCTCGCGCGGCCGGGGTGGGTGACGGCGTCGTGGGCGGGCGACGACGACGACGAGGAGGACGAGGAGGACGGCGACGGCGAGCAAGACGGCGAGGGCGGCGGCGGCGCCGGCGCCCGCGGCGGAAACGAGGCGGGGGAGCGCGGCTTTGGCGACGGCGACGGCGGTGGCGGGGAGGAGCAAGGCAGGCGGGCGCCGGCCACCTCCCGGAAAGGTGCCGGCGGCTCTGGCGATTCTGGCGGCCGCGGCGGCGGCGGCGGCGGCTTCCTGACCGAGGCGATCGAGCAGCTGATGCGCGAGCACGGCGCGCCCGGCGGAGCAGGGGGCGGAGGGGCGGGCGGCGGCGGGGGCGGCGGCAGCGGCGGCAGCGGCGGCAAAAAGGCGGCCGCGTCGGCGGCGGCCTCGGCGGCGGGCGCGGCGGTGCGGGCGGTGGCGGCGTCCGCGGCCGCGCGGCCCTTGCCGACCGGGGACGATTACGACGTGCTGTCCGCCCCCGCCTTTTCCGCCGTCAGTGACGACGACGAGGACGGCGGCTTTGACGCTGAGAGCTTTGTCGCGTCCGAGCTGGCGGCGGCGGCGGCGCCCCGTTCGCTCGGCCGGCGAGGAGGGGCCGACGCCGGGGGCGGCGGCGGCGGCGGCGGCGGCGGCGGCAGCGGCGGCGGCGGCGGCGGGCGCGGCAAAAAGATCAAGGCGTCGTCGTCTGCCGCGCGCGACCGCCGCGCACGTTCCAGGTCGCCGCCGAGGAGAGGTTAAGCTGCACGTGTTACGGATGGGTTTGTGCCGTCGAGACGGTTGTTTTGCTGGGGAGCGCGAGAGAGGGCTCTCTCGCCAAAGGCCAACGCCGACGCCGACGCCGACGCAGACGCCGACGCCGACGCCGACGCCGACGCCGACGGTTGCGCGCGCCGCGCGTGATGAAGAAGAGCGGACCCCTCCCTCTGTCTCTCCACCACAACAGCTGCGTCCAATCCATCTCTCTCTCTTCCTATGACCGTCTCGAGTCTCTCTCCACACTCTTGAAGACGGATCATCACACAAACAAAACCAGAACCCCTAAAAAATGGCCCTCCAGCTGCTGGCGCGCAGCGCGTTCTTCCCGAGCGCGCTGCGGCGCATCGCCGAGCGCGGGTTCGCCACCACCGTCGACGCGGGCGGCGTCAACCTTTCCGACCGCAAGACGCTAAAGAAGTTCATCGGCGTCACCGACTGCCTCGGCGAGGAGCAGGACGCGCGGGGGACGCTCACGGCGCTGCTCGAGGAGCTCAAGCGCACGGTGGCCGGCCTGCCCGCCGACGCCGACTACCGGCGCGCGGTCGAGGCCATCACCGAGTACCGCCTCAAGGTGCTGTCGGCCAACCCGAGCGACGCCGCGGTCGAGGAGGTGCTCGACTGCCACATGGAGGAGGCCATCCTCGAGACGCGCGAGGAGCTGCGGCTGGTGCCCTTGGTGGCCGGTGAGTGTTCCGGAGTATCACGGAGACGGCGGTCGATGTACGCGATGGCGATCGCGGCGTCGCGCGCGCCAGCGCCTGAGAGCGAAAAGCCGGTCGATCGGTTCCGGATGCGCGCCGCCCGCCGACGCCGACGCCGACGCCGACGCCGACGGCGCGCGCGCGCGAAACGCGACGCCCCTCTCAAAGCCTCATCCTTCCCAAACGAACACCCAGCGACCACAACACCAACAGAGTACAAGCCGTGGGACGTCCCCGAAGGAACCGTCGTGCCCGTCTTTGACTACCACGAGGCGGACGAGGTGCTGGGCAAGAGCACGATCGCCCACAAAACCGGACAGACCGTCGTCCCGCCGCCGCCGCCGCCGCCGCGCGACCAGTAGCGCCGGATGGCTTTGTGTGTCTCTCTTGCTTTTGGTTGCTCCAACGAAATCAAAAACGTGAATGAACGCCCGTACCGGACGGTTCGCCGCCTCACGCGCCTAGAAACAACGCGGCGCCGCGGCGAGTGGACGAAGAACAAACAAACAAACAAACGAACGCGAAAAAAAACAAACGAACCACCCAAACAAAAATAAAACATTCATTCGGCTGTAACCTCCCTTTCTCTCTTTCGTGTCCGTCGCATCTTACACACCCAACACCAACCGCCTAAGGCGAGAACCCCCGGCTCTTGTCGCGGCGCTCGCGCTCGCGCTTGGCCGCCGCCGCCCGCTCGTCCCCCGCGCCGCCCCCGCCGCCCCCGCCGCCCGTCTCCTTGGCCTTGCGCGCCGCATAGCGCGCGTCGGCCGCAGTGAAGGAGGCGGCCGTCTTCGAGTCGGCCGTCTCCTGCCGCCCGTCCAGGAAGGACTTGAGGGCGAGGTACGCGACGCCCGCTGTGACGGTCGTCAGCAGGAGCACGACCACGGTGAAGAGGACGGTGACGACTGGGTCAGAGGGCGGCGGGGCCGAGCCCGCGAGCGCGGCGGCGGCGGCGGCGGCCGCGGGGTCGGCGGCCGCGGCGGGCGCGTCGTCGAAGAGGTCGTCCAGGGCGGCGAGCGCGGCGGGCGGGAGGGCGACAGCGCTGGTGCCGAGCAGGAGGAGGGTCGCCGCGAGGTTGTTGGGGGCGGCGGCTTGTGCTGCTGCGGCTGCTGCTGCTGCTGCTGCTGGTGCTGTTGTTTCCGATCGCGCTGGAGATGTCGCTGCCGCTCGCCGCGCGCCGGCCACCGGACGAGGAATGCAGTGGCAGTGTCGCCGCTGCGCGGGCGCCGCCGACGCCAGTCGCTGCCTGAGCGCCGCCGGCATCTGGATCTGCTGCCTGGCCGCGACCTGCATTGGCGCGTCTGTGGAGAGAGAGAGGGGCGCGCGTGTGCGATGTCGATTTGGGGAGGGCGCGCGTTCGATGTTTGGGGAGCGTGTGCTTCGTCCGGGCGTTCGCGCGTGTGTGATCGTGGTGATGATGTTGAACAAGAGATGCGCTTGATGGGATTGTGTGTGGATGGTTGTGGCGGTAGGAGAGGGGCGCTTTATGAGGAGTGATCGAATCAGAGTCACGAGGGTCGAGGGAGAGGGAGGACACCCAAAAGCACTGCTTGAAAGATATGACAAAGCTATCAACATCTCCTGGGCCCGCGCGTTCAAAGCGGTGGTGCCAAATCGCGCAGTACGCACGGAAGCCTCCACCAGCTTGGTCACGTACTTCCAGGAACGATTCGGCATTCATCGACCACCCTTCCCCCCGCCCCCCAAGTCCTCCCAATCCCAGTCGCGAGGTGGACTGCCGTCGCACCATCATCAATGGACCAGACCGCCGTGCTGGCGAGCGGCGTGCCGCTCGTGTTCGTCGCCGCCGGCCGCTCTGGCGCCCAAGCGACCGCGACGCGCGTCCTCTTCGTCCAGGCGGCGCCGCAGCGCTCGGCCCTCCTGTTGCTCCAGACGCCGAAAGCGGACGACCCGTCCCTCCTCCTGGGCACGGCATCCGGCTACTTCCCGCCGGCCGTGGTCGCGGCTGCCAACGGAGGCGAGGGGCTGCCTGCCGCCAGCAACAACAAGCGGCGGCGAGCGGGGGCAGGCGCCGCCGCCCCCGCCAGACCCCCCTCGAGCGCCGAGCTGGCGGCCGCGCGCGACCCGCTGGCGCCGCCGCTCGCGCGCGCGCTGCACGGCCTGCTGCTCGCGGGCGAGGCGCGCGTCGAGGTCGAGGGTGGCGAGGTCACGGTCGAGGAGTTTGACGACGGCTCGGCCCTCGTGCGCGCGCGCCGCTGCACGATCCGCCTGCTGCCGGCCGTGTGGTGGGCGGCGCCGCGGGCGCCGGCGAGCCAGCGGCGGCAGTCGGCCGCCGAGGCGTGGGCGGACGGGGAGGACGCGGCGAGCGCGGCGGACCGCGCGGCCTACGCCCTGTCGCCGCGCTGCGACCACGTCAACGTGCTGCTGACGCTGCTGCCGAAGCTGCTTCCTGCACCGGGCGATGATGGCGAGGGAGACGACGACGACGGCGGAGGAGGAGGGGGAGGAGGAGCAAGAGCCTCTGCCGCTGCCCCGCCACCGCTGCTCGCGGCGCCGCGCCTGGTCGAGCTCGACGACCCGGACGCGGCGGCCGGGCCCTTCTCGGTTGCCCATCCGCCCGGGCGCTCGCTGCGCGACGAGGTGCTGTCGATGGCCCGGCAGCCGCGGCCGCCCCCGACGACGACGGCGGCGCCGACGAGACGGAGGGCCGGCGGCAACGGCGGCGGAGAGGGAGACGAGGCGCCGGCGGCCCCGTGGCTGCAGGGCGTGCCACAGGGGCAGCCGCGCGGCCTCGCGTGCTCCCTGTACCACTACCAGCGCCGCTGCGTGGCCTGGATGGCGTGGCGCGAGGAGGGCGGGTTCCGGCAGCGGGCGGCGGCACCGCCGCCGTTATCGCCGTCGTCGTCGCTGCCGTCGCCCTCGCCACTGCCGCCGTCGCCCGGCCCCTTCGGCCTCGGCCTGCTCAACCCGCTGTGGCGCCCCGTGCTACTGCCCGCGTTCTGGGCGCAAGGACAGGCTGACGGTGGCGCAACGGGGGCGCCTGGGACCGGCAAGGCCTCGCTCGCCGCCGTGCGCGCCGCCGCCGAGCGGCAAGAGCGCGGCTTGGCGGCGGTGGCCTTGTCGTCGTCGTCGTCGGCGTTGTCAGCTCCGGCCCTCCTCCTTTACCACTGCGCCGCCTTTGGCCTGCTCTCCTTGCGCCGCCCGGCCCCTTTGGCGTCCGTCCTTGGCGGCTGTCTGTGCGACGAAGTCGGCGTCGGCAAGACGGTCGAGATCATCGCGCTGGCGCTGCTACGGCCGCCGCCGCCCTTGCCGCCGCCGCCGCCCGGTGGCGGTGGCGACGACGAGGACGACGACGACGACGACGATGACGACGAGCAGGGCGACGAAGCAATCGGCAAGGCTGCTAGCGAGGAGGCGCCGCCGCCGCCCCGCCGGGACCGCCCCCGCCGCCGCTCGCCCGCGCTGCTCGGCGGCACGCTCGTCGTCTGCCCGCCCGCGCTGCTGTCGCAGTGGCAGGCGGAGATCGCCGGCCACGCCCCCTCGCTGCGCGTCGCCGTCTACGAGGGCCTCGCCTTTTACCGCGAGCAGCGCGAGCTCGAGCAAGAGAGGGCGGCGGCGTCCGCCGCGCGCCCGTCTGCATCCGCCCCGCGCGGCCGCGCCCCTGCCGCCCCTGCTGCTGCCGCCGCCGCCCATCCGGCCCCCCTCATCGCCTTTCCGCGCGGCACCTCGCAGGCCGAGCGCCGCCGCGCGAGGGAGGCCGCGGAGCAGTGGGACTACGCGGTGCGCGGCCCGCCCGACGCGCCCCGCTACGATGCCGAGGCGGAGGCGCGCGAGGCTGCCGAGCGCGTCTCCCTGGCGTCGGCGGACGTCGTCCTCACGGCGTTTCCCATCCTGCAGCGCGAGGCCGACCTGGACGCCTCTGCGGCGGCCGCGCGCCCCCTGCGCCGCGCCAAGCGCTACGCCGTGCCTGACTCGCCGCTGCTGGCTGTGCGGTGGTGGCGCGTGTGCGTCGACGAGGCGCAGATGATTCCGAACGGCGTGGACGCGGCCGTCGCGCGCGTGTGCGAGCGGCTGCGCGCGCCGCACCGGTGGGCGGTCTCGGGGACGCCTGTGACGCTAGGCGGGCTCGCCGACGTGCACGCGGCGCTCCGCGTGCTTCGCGTCGCGCCTCTGGGGGTGGCTGCTGCGGCGGCGCCGACGGCCGGGACGGCGCCGTCTTGCTCGCCTCTTTTAGCCGCAGCAGCAGCAGCAGGAGGAACAGGAGCAGCGGCAGCGAGCGCCCCCAAAGCAGCGATCGACCCCCACCTGGCCGAGGCCGCCTTCGAGTCGGCAATCGCGCGCCCCTACCGCGAGTGGGCGTCTCACGCCGCCGCCGGGTCGCCGGCCTCGGACGGCGGCGACGGCCGCCGCCGCCTGGCCGCGCTGCTGCGCCCGATGGCCTGGCGCCACACGCGCGCCGACGCCGCGAACGACCACCCGCTGCCTCCGCGCGCCTTTGCGACGGCACGCCTGAGGATGAGCGCGGCCGAGCGGAGCGTGTACGACCACATCCTTGACCGGACCGTGGCGGCGTCTGAGGCGTGGCAGCTGCAGCGCCGCGAGGCGCTCGCGCTGGCCGGCGCAGAGGCGGCCGCAAGCCCGTCTGTCGCCTCGCCGGCGGCCAGGCGCAGCACCACCGCCAAGCGCGGCCGCGGCGGCACCGGCGGCGGCGGCACTGGCGGCGGGGCCGGCGGCAGCGGCGGCACCGAGGCCCGGGCGCTCAAGATGGCGGCCAACGAGCTGCTGCAGCTGCGCCTCGCGTGCATCCATCCGCAGCTGACCAGCTACTGGCGGCAGCTGTCGCGCGAGGTGCAGGGCGGGCTGGGGGGGCCAGCGGCGGCCGGGGGCGGCGACGACGACGCCGAGGACGACGACGGGCAGGGCGGCGGCAGCGGCGCGCCGGGCGACGACCGACAGAACGCCGGCGGCATCTTGTCGATCGGGCAGATCCTGCGCCGGCTGCGCGACGGCGCCCAGCTGCGCCTGCAGGCCAAGGAGCGCGAGCTATGCGCCGCCCTGAACTCGCTCGCCGCTCGGCTGTCGCGGCGCGCCCAAGAAGAGGAGGAGGAGCAGCAGCGGCGGCAACCGGCGGGAGGAGGCGCAGGAGGAGCGATCACCGCGGCGGCTGGCGGCGGCGGGTCCACTGCGCGCGCCAAGCCTCGAGGCAGCGGCGGCGGCGGTTTGAATGAGCCCTGCGCCTTGCGCGCTGAGGCGCTGGCGCTCCTGCAGCAGAGCTACGACGTGGGCGAGCACGGCACCGCCGCTTTGTCGTCTCGGCGGCGCGGCGGCGCTACCGGCCAGACGGATCAGCAGCAGCAGCAGCAGCAGCAGCAGGAGCACAAAGAGGCGGCCGGCGACGATGACGAGCCCCTGGGCGACATCGCCGGCGGAGAGGCGACCTGGCGCGCGTGGCAGTACCAGCAGCTCCACACGCTCGGGGCGCTCGCGCGCGCGCACGAGCACGCCGCCTCCGCCGCCGAGGCCGAGACCGATGCCGGCGCCTCGGCCGCTTCGCAGGCCGCGGCGGCCGAGGCGAGGCACTCGGCCGCGCGCGTCAGCGAGGGCTTGCTCGAGCCCCAGCGCGCGGCGCGCGACCGCGCGGCGGCGGCGTCGGCCTCGCTGCGCGCGCTGGCTGACGCGTCCGAGCGCGACCTGCGCGAGGCCTGGCAAGAGTCGGCGCCCGCCGCCGCCTTCTTGCTCCGTGGCGGCGTCCCTCCCGACGACGTGCTCGACGCGGCCGTGGCCGAGGCCGTGGCCGCGGCCGATAAGCAAGAGGCGGCAGAGGCGTCAATTGCATCGCCGTCGTCATCGCCCGCGCCTCGCCCCTCTGCCTCGTCTGCCGCCGCAGCCGCAGCCGCAGCCGCCGCCGCCGCCGCCGCCGCCGCCGCCGCTGCTCCCGCCACCCTCCTCGACCTGCGCCGCGGCTGCGCCGCCGCCGCCCGCCGCGCCCGCGCGGCGGCCGATCGCTGCACCGCCCCCGAGGGCGGCCTCTCTGCCGACCCGTGGCTCGACTTTTGCTCGTCGACGCTCGAGGCTGCCCGGCTCGCCGAGGAGGCCGACCGCCGCGAGCAGCAGCAGGAGCAGCAGCAGCGGCAGCAGCAGGCGGCCAGAGGCATGTCGGCGGCCGCGCTCGCGCTCGCGTCGTCCCTCTATGATAGCGGCGGCGGCGGCGGCGGCGGGGCAGGCGGCTCCACGCTCGTGGTGCTGGGCCGCCGCGTGCGCGAGGTCGCCGAGCGCCTCGAGGCGGCCGCCAACCCGGCGCGCCACGCGCTCGAGGGAGAAAAGGCGCGCCGGCTGGCGCGCGCGGCGATCGACGCACTCGCCGCGGCCAAGAGGGGCCTGGAGGCTGCTGCTGCCGCTGGCGGCGGTCGCGGCGGAGGCGGGGGCGGCCCAGACGACGGTGACAACGACGACGACGAGGACGGGCTGGCGGGCGAGGTCCCCCCCTACGACTGCCCGCCCGAGCGCTTCCTGCTCACCCGGGCGCTGTTCCGCCACGCGGCCTTTGGCTCCCTTGGTGCCCCCTCTCCTTCCTGGGCCGCCGCCGCCGCCGTTCGCTGCGAGCGCGACGGGCGTGCCTGCGCCGCGGCCGCCCGCCAGGCGCCCGACGGCTTGCTCACCGCCGAGGCCGCGCGCCGCACGCTCCACCAGGCCTCTCGCGCCCTCCAGCGCCGCCTGACCCAGTGGCAGGCGCAGGGGCTCGCCGCGCAGGGCCTGCCGCAGCGGGCCGTGGAGGCCGGCGCCGCGGCCGCCAAGCTGCGCGCCAAGCTCCCGCGCAGGCGCTACGACGCCCACCGCGCCGCCCTGGCGGCCGAGATGGCCGAGGACGCGCTCTCGGCCGCCGCGGCCGCCGCCGCCGCCGCGTTCGAGGGCGACGGCGAGGCGGCCGAGGCGGCGGCGGCGGTCGCGGCGGCCGAGTCGGGCGGCGACGATGGCAAGGGCAGCTCTGTCGCCTCCGCCGCCGCCTCCGCCGCCGCCGCCGCTTCCGCCTCTGCCCGCCGCGCAAGCAAGCGCGCTCGGGGTGCCGGCGGCGGCGCACCGTCCTCCGCCTCGGCCACTGCCTCGGGGGCCGAGCTGCGCGCCGCCGCCGACGCCCTCGCCGCCCGCTGCCGCGAGCTCCTTAGCCAAAAGCGCTTCCTCAGGAGCCAGGTGGCCTCGGCCGAACGCCAGGCGGCCGCGGTCGAGCGCGCGGCGGGCGAGGCGCGCGCGGCCGAGCGCCGGAGCCGCGAGGCGGCCGCGCGCGCGGCCGAGGCGCGACAGGCGGCGGCGCAGGCCGCCGAGGCGGCGGTCGAGATTGCCTCCGCTGCGGGCGCCGACACCGGCGCTGGTGTGGGTGCCGGTGCTGGTGCTGGCGCTGCCGAGGCGGGCGGCGACGACGCCGCCGTGCGCGCGCGGCTGCTGCTGCAGCAGCAGCAGGCCGACGACCAGCGCGATCAGGAGTGCCCCGTGTGCCGCGGCCCTCCTTCGCAAAACGGCGCCGTCGTTTTCGCGTGCGGCCACTACATCTGCAATCCCTGCTGCGACAGACTGCTGGGCCGCGCGGCCGCCGCCGCCGCCCCCGTCCCTGCCGCAGACGCCTGCTGCCCCGTGTGCCGCCAGCCCATATCGCGCGCCACCTCGTTCCGCGTGGCCATGCGGGTCGCGCAGCCTGCCCGAGCGGCCGGCGCTGTTCCGTCTCTGGCGGCGGCGGCGCTTGCCGCTGGCGCTGCGACGGGCGGGCAGCCGCACCGAGCGCCCGCGTCGGACGCGGCGGCCGAGGCCGTGGCGGCGGCCGAAGCGGCGGCGGCGGCCGCCGACGCGGCAGAGGCCGCCGCGGCCGAGGCCGAGGCCGAGGAGGCGGCTGCGCGCCTCCGCCCCGACCCGGCCGCGGTGGCCGCCGAGGCGGGCGACCCTGATGCAGAGGGGTACGTTTCGGGGCAGGGGGAGGACGAGGAGGAGGAGGGGGAGGAGGAGGACGGGGAGGAGGAGGACGGGGAGGACGCGGACGATTCGGAGGGCGGCCGCTCGAGGGGCCGTGCCCGCGGCCATGCTGCCGCCGCCGACAACCCCCAGGACGACGACGATCAAACGGCCATGGGGATGGCCGCCGAGCCCAAGGCCAAGTCGCTGCTGCGCGTGCGCGTGCGCGGCCACGGCGCGTGGCTAACCAAAGTGTGCGCCCTGGTGCGGCGCCTGGCGTGGCTCCAGCAGCACCGGCCCGGCGTCAAGTCGCTCGTGTTTTCCCAGTTCCCCGACGCGCTCGCGCTGGCGTCCCGCGCCCTGGCGGCCAACGGCATCCGGCACGTGTCCATCGGCCTGGCGGGAGCGAGCGGCGGCATGGGCGGTGGGGCCGCGGGTGGCCGCCGTCGTGCGCCCGGCCGTCGTGCGGGCGGAGCGGGCAGAGGCGGCAGAGGCGGCGGGGGAGGTCCGGCGGCCCCGACGGCGGCGGCGGGGGCGACAAGCGCCCGACAGCAGCAACCGCAGCAGCCGCCCGGCAGCAGCAACAACGCGGCTCCCGCCGCCGACGCCGGCGCCGGCGCCGTCGGCCGCGTGGCCCGGGCCGCCGTCCGCCTCTTCGCCGATGACGACGGCGTGCGCGTGATGCTCCTTTCGCTGCGCGCGGGCGGCCAAGGGCTCACGCTCACGCGCGCCAGCCGCGTCTTTCTGCTCGAGCCGTCGCCCGACCCGAGCGTCGACGAGCAGGCCGTCGCGCGCGTGTACCGCATCGGGCAGGCGCGGCGCGTGGTGGTGACGCGGCTGCTGGTCGAGGGCACGGTCGAGGAGGGCGTGGCCGAGCGGTGCGCCCTGAAAGGCGGGGCGCACTTTGGCGATCGCGCTGCTGGTGCGGGCGCTGGGGGCGGGGCGGGGGGCGGCGGGGGTGGGAGCGAGGGCGGCGGCGGCGGCGTTGGGGTGGGGGGCGGGAACCTGGCGTCGCCCCGGCCCGCCGCGCGGCAGGAGCGACTCGAGGCGGCGGACGTCGAGGGGCTCCTGGCCGGAGTGCTGCGCCCGACGGCGCAGGCGACGACGACGGCGGCGGAGGAGGAGGACGAGGGTGACGATCCGGGGGAAGAGGCTGCATGAGGCGGGGGGCGACGCTTTGGGTGCGGAAGAGGGTTAGCGATAACGGCAAACGACGGCTGCGGCCGCGGCCGAAAGAGCGGCGAAGAGATGTGCGTGCGTTCCCCGAGACGCTCACGCGCCGTCCGGGCGCGAGCTTGCGATTTAAAGGTCGCGATCGGTAGCTGTCCCCGCTCCGTTTGTCGTGGGCGTGGTGGCGAGGCGCAGGGGGCGATGCCATGGGTCGGAAAATCGTCGACGAGCACGTGAGCACGTGGGAGGAGGGTTGCAGGAGGAGGAAGAAACAAGGGCCTCTCCCTCCGCCCACGCCAAGCATTCGACTCGCGTTGTCATCAATCGCGTGTTTTGTACTTTCACATCCAATCCCTCCCCCCATCGTGCCACCCACCGCCCCCTCCTCCGGTGGCGAGAGAAGCGGGCGGATCGCGTCACTTTTTCCGTTTCAGGTGTCGTCTGCGTCGACACCCCTCCCCTCTCCCCACACACACGTCTTGCGCGCGCGCGCGCGTAGCCTTTCAATCGTCGCCGCGAAGAAGGGAGATGCTCGCGCCCCTGGGCGGCAGCGGCGTCGCGCCGGCCGCGGCCCCGGCCGCGGGCTCCTCAGCTAGCTGCCGGGGCAAAACCGTCCCCCCTCCCTCCTCCCCCTCCCTCTCCTCCTCCTCCTCCGCGGGCGCGGCGCAGTCCGCCCACCAGCAACAGCAGGCCCCGCGCGCCCGCCCGATGGGCGCAGCGGCCGCGTGCCTCGCGTCGGGCCCCCGCCTGGCCGCCGCGCGCGCGTCCGTCGCGCAGGCCGCGGTGCGCCGCAGCCCGACCGCCCGCCCCTCGGCCGCCTCGGCCGCCGCCGCCCGCGGCCGCCGCCAAAGCGTCCGCGCCAAGGCTGGCCACAGCGCCGTGCCGCCGGCCGCGGGCCTGTTTGATCCGTCGATGGACCGCGACTCGTGCGGCGTCGGGTTCGTGGCTGAGCTGTCGCGCCAGCCCGCGCGCTCGGTCGTCACCGACGCGCTCAAGATGCTCGAGCGCATGACGCACCGCGGCGCGTGCGGCTGCGAGAACAACACGGGTGAGTGGCCCTTTTTTTGTTTTTCTGCCGTCGTTTTTTCGAGCGCGAGGGGGGGCGTCGTTTCGTGATCTTTTGTCCCTCGACCCGACCACCGCCACGCCCGCCGCCACCGGACACACATACACACACTCGCTCCGTCAATCAACCCCTCGCTCACACACAGACACACGTCCATTCGACAACCACCACCCCTCGAACCAAACACCAATGCAAAACAAAAACAAAATAAACAAAAAACAAACAGGCGACGGCGCGGGCATCCTCTCGTCCATCCCCGACGCCTTTTTCCGGCGCGAACTCACGCAGCAGGGCGGCGGGGTGAGCCCCCTCCCCCCAGCGGGCGAGTACGGCGTCGGCTTCATCTTCCTGCCCAAGGCCGACCCGGCCAAGCGCAGCGCCCTCAAGGCGGCGGCCGAGGCCGTCGCCGCCGAGCAGGGCCACGACTCGCTCGTTTGGCGCGCGGTCCCCACCGACGGGAAGTCTCTGGGCGCGGGCGCGCTGGCGACCGAGCCCTACTGCGAGCAGTGGTTCGTGACGGCGCGCGGCAAGCGCGGCGCCGACGCCGACCCGGACGCGCAGCTGTACCTGCTGCGCCGCCGCGTCGAGAGCGCGTGGCGCGACATGTTTGCGGCCGAGATCGAGGAGAAGGAGATGAAGGACAAGGCCGCCGGCAATGGCAACGGCAACAACGGCAAGGGCGAGGAGGCCGCCCTCGACCAGGAGGCGCGCCTCGAGGCGGCGGCCGAGGCCGCGGCCCGCGAGGCCTACTTCTGCTCGCTGTCGTGCCGCACGGTCGTCTACAAGGGCCAGCTGACGCCCGCGCAGGTGCCGCTCTACTTTGCCGACCTGCGCGACCCGCTGTTCACGGCGCACCTGGCGCTCGTGCACTCGCGCTTCAGCACCAACACCTTTCCCTCGTGGGACCGCGCGCAGCCCATGCGCATGCTGGGGCATAACGGCGAGATCAACACACTTCGCGGCAACCGCAACTGGATGCGCGCGCGCGAGGGCGCCGCCGCCGCCGCCCTGCTGGCGCCCGACGCCCACGAGCGCGCCGCCATGCTTGGCCCCGTGCTGCCGGCGCACTCGTCCGACTCGGGCTGCTTCGACTCGGCGCTCGAGCTGCTCGTGCGCGCGACGGGCCGCGCCCCGCCCGAGGCCATGATGATGCTCATCCCCGAGGCGTGGCAGAACACAGCCGGCCTGCCCGCCGACGCGGGCGGCATGGACGACGCCCGCCGCGCCTTCTACCGCTTCCACTCTGCCGTCATGGAGCCGTGGGACGGGCCCGCGCTGGTCGCCTTCACGGATGGGCGGCGGCTGGGCGCGACCCTGGACCGCAACGGCCTGCGCCCGGGACGCTACTACGTGACCAAGGCGGGCAGGGTCATCATGGCCAGCGAGGTGGGCGTGGTCGACGTCGCGCCTGCTGACGTGGCCGTGAAAGGCAGGCTGCAGCCCGGCGCCATCCTGCTGGTCGACTTTGACGAGGGGCGCGTGGTGGCGGACGACGAGCTCAAGGCGCGCTACACGTCCGCGCGCCCTTACGCCGAGTGGCTCGAGGCGTCGGCGGTGCCGATGAAGGCGCTGCTGCGGGCGAGCGGGGCCGCGGCGCGCGCGGCCGCGAGCGGCGACGCCGCGCTGGCCGCCGGCCGCGCCGTCTCGGCCGCCTTTGCGCCCGCCAGCAAGCCCTCCTCTGCCTCGCCCTCTGCCGCTGGCGGCGCCGCCAACCCCGAGACCGCCGCCCTGGTCGGGCTCCTGCCCGCCCTGCGCGCGTTCGGCTACTCGCGCGAGACCTTGGACGTCCTGCTGCTGCCCACCGCCGCGGGCGGCCAGGACCCGCTGGGCTCCATGGGCAACGACGGCCCGCTGGCCGTGCTCGACGTCGCATTCGGCGCCCGCCCGCGGCAGCCGCACGAGTACCTCAAGCAGCTGTTCGCGCAGGTGACCAACCCGGCGATCGATCCGTTCCGCGAGGCGGTGGTCACGTCGCTGCGGTGCTTCGTGGGGCCCGAGGCCGACCTGACGGCTCCGCCCGGGCCCGCGCACGCCGCGCGCCTGGAGCTCGAGCACCCGCTGCTGTCGCCGGCCGAGCTGGCGGCCATCAAGTCGCTCGGCGAGGGCGAGGGCGAGGGAGAGGGCGCGGGGGCGGCCGCCGGCGGCGCGGGCGGCGCCTGGGACTGGGCCGCCCTGGGCCCCGCCGCGGGCTCGGCGACGACCGGGCCCAAGTCGTGGCGCACGGTCGTGCTTGACGCGTCCTTCCTCGTTGAGGAGGGGCCCGCGGGCCTGCAGGCGGCGCTCGACCGCCTGGCGGCCGAGGCCGAGCGCGCCGTCGACGGCGGCGCCGCCTTTTTGGTCGTGAGCGACCGCGCCGCGGGACGCCTGCGCGTACCCGTGCCCGCGCTGCTCGCCACGGGCCGCGTCCACCACGCGCTCGTCGGCGCCAAGAAGCGCGCGCGCTGCGGCCTGGTCGTCGAGACCGCCGAGGCGCGCGAGGTGCACCAGTTCTGCACGCTCGTTGGCTACGGTGCGGACGCCGTGTGCCCCTACCTGGCCTACGCCACGCTCTCGGCGGCCGCGCTCGACGGCCGCATCGCCGCGCCGGCGCCGCCCCCTTCTACCGCCAGCGGCAACGGCAACGGCAACGGCAACGGCAACGGCAACGGTAGCGGCGCCCCCGGCGGCACCGATGCCGCCACCGCCGCCCTCCACGCGCGCTACGCGCGCGCCGTCGGCGTGGGACTCCTCAAGGTTATGGCCAAGATGGGAATCAGCACGCTGGCCAGCTACAAGGGCGCGCAGGTGAGATGAAGGGGCAGATGAGCTTGTTTTTTGCGTTATCGCGCCGCGTCGATGGACGGCGGCGGCGCGCGCCCGTTTCCCCCTCGCCCCGATGATCGACGCGTCTCCCCCGCGCCCCAATGATCGACGCGTCGTCCCCTGCCTTCGTCACGCATGAATCACACCACAGAAATAAAAACACAAAAACCAACGCCAAAAACACCAAAAGCACCCAAAACAACAAAATAACACCCTCTTACAGATTTTTTTCGAACCCCCTCGAACTATTTCCCCCTGCCCGTTCGAAGCCATTCGAACCCCATTCTTCATTATAACCAAACTTGTCCAGAGCGCAAACGCGACCTC
>Ga0105053_10003181_pt1 | contig 25123 bp, 22 predicted proteins | sample BON01_FD_78093 | JGI IMG/M metagenome (GOLD analysis project Ga0105053, IMG submission 78093) | Freshwater microbial communities from Lake Bonney liftoff mats and glacier meltwater in Antarctica - BON-01 | ecosystem: Environmental > Aquatic > Freshwater > Ice > Glacier meltwater | place: Lake...
AGTCGCTCAACTGCCGCTGCCTTATAATCGGAGGTGTACTTCCGTCGCTGTTGTCCCATTTGGTGCCCCTTTCACGGACAGGGGTAAAGTACCCCAATGTCCGGGAACAGGGACGAAGTTCAGCCAAGTAGCCCCCCCGCAAGCGCTGAAACACCCCACCATTTCCACTTCAGAAATTCGGGCTACCACATGGTCGCAGCGACATGGTATCTTAGGCACTAACCCAAAGGAAAAACGATGACACATGCAAGCGGTGGATGCCTATGTGGCAAAATACGGTACGAAGTATCAAACCAGCCGAGCCGGGTTACCTTTTGTCATTGCAAATTTTGCCAACGTGCAACCGGGGGTGCCTATTTGGTTGAACCGGTATTTGAAGCCAAAGATTTTACCGTCTCAAATGGATCACCGAAAACATACACCCATATTTCCGAAGGCAGCGGCAAAGAGGTCTATGTTCATTTTTGCGACAATTGCGGCACAAAACTGTATTTGACGTTTGAACGGTTTGCCGATGTGGTTGGCGTATATGGTGGCACGTTTGATGACCCGAATTGGTTTGACCACACCCCCGAAAATTCAAAGCATATTTTCCTTGGGGTGGCGCTGCGCGGCACGGCCATTCCGCCCCATATCAACACATTCGTTGAACATGCGTCGTTAAGCGATGGTACGCCGATTACGCCAACAGTGTTTGAAACGGCAAAAATTATCGGGTAGAAGCGGCGGCAGCTGTTAAGGCCCTGCAAGGCTAAACTTTGCAACGCATTTTTAGCAAAACTTGACCCCAATTTAGGAATTTCGATATGAAATCACCCGTCGCGAATTTTACCCATGCGTTGCGCGGCCTAGCCGCCATATTGTCGAAGGCAGAGGCCCATTGCGAAGATCGCAAGATTGATCCTGCTGTGATGCTGAGCATGCGTCTTTTCCCCGATATGCTTAACTTCACGCGCAATGTGCTGATCGCTTGTGACACGGCAAAAGGCCTTGCCGCGCGATTGTCGCAAACGGACAATCCAAGCTATGAGGATAACGAGGCAACCTTTGGCGAACTTCAGGCCCGCATTGCCAAAACGATCACCTTCATGGACTCCGTTCCTGACGCTGCGTTTGAGGGGGCCGAAGATCGCGAGATCGTTATGAAGTTTGGACCGGAAGAGCGGAAATTTAGCGGTGCCTCTTATTATAATGGGTATGCAGTGCCCAACTTCTATTTCCACATGTCAACTGCCTACAACATCCTGCGCCATAACGGTGTGGTTATTGGCAAGCGTGACTTTCTTGGTGCTGCTTAAATAAAATACTGCCCGCATGCCGGATTGGCATGTGGGCAGGCTTGGCTTGCGGCTTTATGATTTTGCCCAAAGATAGCCGGGTTTTGATACGCTACCCATGATATGCTGCGACAGTCTTGAGCGCTGAAAACCCATACAGCGCCTCAAAGCCTTTCTCCCGCCCATGGCCCGATTTGCCAACCCCGCCAAAGGGCAGCTCCACGCCGCCGCCAGCCCCGTAATTGTTGATAAACACTTGGCCTGCGCGCAGTTTTTTGGCCAGTCGCATTTGGCGGGCGCCGTCACGGGTCCACACACCAGCGACCAAACCGTATTGGGTGGAATTGGCGATTTGCACGGCCTCATCCTCATCCTCAAACGGCAGTAGCACCTGCACGGGGCCAAAGATTTCCTGCTGTGCTAGCGGGCTATCCGCTGCCAACCCGGCCAGCAGGCGTGGGGCAAAGTAGAAGCCGCCGGGGGGTAGGTCGGCGGCCATTTGTGCGCGGGCAAGCTCATGGGTTTGGTTGGTTTGGTCCAAAAACCCCTGCACGATAGACAATTGCCGAGCCGATATCAGCGGTCCGATATCCAAATCATGCGCGGCGGGGCCAACACGCAGGTTGCGATAGCGCGCAGCCATGGCTTCGGCCACACGGTCATATACACCGCGTTGCACCAAAATGCGGCTGGCCGCCGAACAGGTTTGCCCGGCATTTTGCACGCCCGCATTCACCAAATAGGGCAAGGCGGCGTCCAGATCAGCATCGTCAAACACGATTTGCGGCGATTTGCCGCCAAGTTCCAACGTTACCGGCACCACATTTTCTGCCGCTGCCGCCTGCACCCGCGCGCCCGTGGAAACCGAGCCCGTGAATGAAATATGGTTTACACCCTGATGCGCGGCCAGCGCCGCGCCGGCCTCGGCCCCCAAGCCCGGTACAATGTTTAGCGCGCCGGGTGGCAGCCCCGCCTCGCGCGCCAATTCACCAAAGGCCAGCGCGGTTAAACACGCCTCCTCAGCCGGTTTCAGTACGGCGGCATTGCCCATAGCCAGCGCCGCCCCAACCGAGCGCCCTATAATTTGCATCGGGTAATTCCACGGCACGATATGGCCGGTGACGCCATGCGGTTCACGCAATGTATAAACCGTGTAGCCTTGCAAATAAGGGATGGTGTCGCCCAACACCTTATCGGCTGCACCACCGTAAAACTCCATATAGCGCGCCAAGGCCAGCGCATCGGCGCGGGCCTGTTTGAGCGGCTTGCCAACATCGGCGGCCTCAATCGCGGCAAGGTCATCAACCCGTGCGGCAATGATATGGCCAAGTTTGGCCAGTAAGCGCCCGCGTTCGGCGGCGGTAAACTGGCCCCATTCGCCAGCTAAAGCGCCCTGCGCAGCTGCCATGGCTGCGTCAATATCGGCTGCCTGCCCGCGTGCGATTTGCGCCAGTTCTTGGCCGTTTGATGGATCAATCAACGGCAGGGTTTTACCGCCCAATGGGGCCACCCACACGCCATTGATCAGGCATTTTGTGCTGTCAAACCACAAGTTCATCATCTTTCGCCTCTACCTTCAATTGCGGGGCGGCTTTTATTAGCGCCGCCGTATAGGGGTGCTGTGGGGCAGCAAACACCGCCTCAGTCTCACCCGATTCAACGATTTTACCGGCTTGCATCACCATCACACGATCGGTGATTTTGCGCACGACATGCAAATCATGGCTGATGAATAAATAAGATAGGCCAAACCGCGATGATAGATCCGCCAGCAGGTCCAATATTTGCGCGCGGATTGAAACATCAAGCGCGGATACGGCTTCATCAAGCACAATCAATTCGGGGCGGGTAATAAGCGCACGAGCGATGGCAATGCGCTGGCGCTGACCGCCCGAAAATTCATGAATATAGCGATCAGCATCACTTGGTTGCAGGCCAACGCTTTGCAACACCTCAGCCACGGCTTTGCGGCGCGCCGGGCCTTGGGGGGCATCCGCGATTAGGTGGAATGGTTCGGCCACCAACCGGGCCACCTTATGGCGCGGGTTAAAGCTGGCATAAGGGTCTTGGAACACCACCTGCAAATGGCGGCGCATTTCGGCAGGCATAGATTGGCCCGCAATAACCGGCTGGCCGTTGATGGTAATGCGGCCAGCCTGAATGCTCTCCAGCCCCAAAATGGCGCGGGTCAGCGTAGATTTACCGCAACCGGATTCCCCCACCAGCCCAAGGTTTTCGCCCTTGCGCAGCGTAAAGCTAACACCATCAACCGCCCGAAAGCGACCCGGTGCGGCAAACAAGCTTGTGCGCGGCAAGGCATAATCCCGCACAAGCCCTTCAACCTGCAATAACGGGGTTTCGCCCTGATAATCATCCCGGCTGGGTTGATGGGCCGAGGCGCGGATCAGCGCACGCGTATAGGGGTGGTTTTGGGTGGCGAATACCTGCGCGTTGGGGCCAGCTTCAACCACCTCGCCATGGCGCATTATGACCAAATCATCAGCCATATCGGCCACAACGCCAAGGTCATGGCTGATCAGGATCAGGCCCATCCCGTCTTCATTTACCAATTGCCGCAGCAGCGCCAAAATACCGGCTTGTGTGGTCACATCCAGCGCGGTTGTTGGCTCATCAGCGATGAGCAAGCGCGGGCGTAGGGCAATGGCCATGGCGATCACCACACGCTGGCGCTGCCCGCCCGAAAGCTCATGCGGGTAGCGGCCTAACGGAAATTGCGCGGCGGGCAGGCCCACACGGTTAAGCGTGTCGCGGGCAATCGCGGCGGCTTCAGCCCGGCTGGCCCCGCGATGCAGGCGCACGGTTTCAGCCACCTGCGCGCCGATGGTTTTAACCGGGTTCAGCGCCGTCATCGGTTCTTGAAAGACCAAGCCAATATCATCGCCGCGCAGCGCGCACATCTGCGTCTCCGTCTTTGCCAAAAGGTTATCACCGTCCAATAATATTTGCCCGCTACAAATGGCGCCTTTGGGAAGTAGCTGGGTAATGGCATAGGCGGTCATAGATTTACCCGAGCCGCTTTCGCCAATCAGCCCGGTAATTTGGCCCGCCGCACAGGCAAAGCTAATGCCTTTCAAAATGGGCATCGTGCCAATGGAAAGGCTTAGATCATCTATCCGCAGCAAGCTCATTTCGCGCCCCGTTGAAGGCGCGGGTCAAGCGCGTCGCGCAGGGCATCGCCCAGCATATTCAGCCCCAGCACCATCAGCACTATCGATAGGCCGGGGGCTAGCACCAGATGCGGCGCTTGGCTGGCCAGCGTCTGACTATCGGCCAACATGCGCCCCCAGCTTGGCGTGGGGGGCTGTGCGCCCAGCCCAACATAGGACAGCGCTGCCTCGGCCAAAATGGCCAGCGAAAATTGGATAGTGCCTTGCACGATCAGCAGGTTGGCGATGTTGGGCAGGATATGTTCAGCCGATATCCGCACCCTGCCCTTGCCCGCCACACGCGCCGCAAAAATGAAATCGCGTGTCCAAAGTTCCAGCGCCGCGCCACGTGACATGCGTGCAAAAACCGGAATATTGAAAATGCCAATGGCGATAATTGCGTTGATGGCTGAGGGGCCAAAAATGGCCGTGATGAGGATGGCGATAAGCAAAGCCGGGAAGGCAAACACAACATCGTTGCTGCGCATAATCAACTCATCCAATAAGCTACCGCGATTGGCGGCAGCCGCAAGGCCAAGCGGCACGCCAAGCCCCATGCCCAGCCCCACAGCCACAAAGGCCACGGCAATGGAAACCTGCCCGCCTTCCATAATCATGGACAGAATATCACGGCCAAAATGGTCGGTGCCCAGCCAGTTTGTGGCGCTTGGCGGCTTCATTTTATTAAATATTTCAAGGACTTGAACGTCATAAGGTGTCCACGCCAATGACACTAGCGCAAGGGCTATGAACAGCCCGACCAGCCCAGCGCCGATATAGAGTGAACCCCGCCTCATATCGCTCGCCTGCGCAAGCGCGGATCGACCCAAGCATAGGCAAGGTCAACTAAAAAGGTGAGCATTATCACCGCGAAAACCAACAACATAACCACGCTTTCCACGACAATAAGATCGCGTTGGCTTATGGCGGTAAAAATCAGCCGTCCAATGCCGGGCAGAAAAAACACCTGCTCAATAATAATGGCCCCGGCCAATAGGAATGAGAATTGCAGGCCGAGGATTGTTAGCACCGGGATCATCGCGTTGCGCAGTGCATGGTGCCAAAGCGCGCCGCGCGCCGTGCGTCCCTTGGCGCGGGCTGTGCGCATAAAATCGGCATCCAGCGTATCAATCAGGCCAGATCGCATGATGCGAGCCAAAATTGCGGCTTGCGGTAAGGCCAGCACAATGGCTGGCAGGGTCAGCGCACGGAAGGCTTGGAACGGGTTATCCCAACCGGGAAAGCCGCCCGCACGAAACCAGCCCCATTTAATGGCAAAAATTTGCACCATCAGCACGGCGAACCAGAAGTTTGGCACGGCAATGCCAAGCTGCGTGGCACCCATTATGGATTTATCGGCCCAACCGCCGCGCCGCGATGCGGCAATAATCCCAACGGGAAAGGCGATAAGTGTGGACAGCGTTAACGCGTAAACGGCCAGCGGCAGTGAAACCCACATCCGCCCCGCGACCATTTCGACCACCGGACGGCGATAGGTGTATGAGGTGCCGAAATCACCGGTGAGCATGCCGCTTATCCAGCTAAAATAACGCGGCACCATCCCCAGGTCGAGCCCAAGTTCAGCGCGCAAAGCCGCCACCGTGTCGGGCCGGGCATTGATACCTAGCATAAAGCTGGCCGTGTCACCGGGGATGACCTCAATCGCAGTAAATATTACCACGCTGGCCGCAAATAGGCTTAGCACCAGCGATATTAGCCGTTTCGTTGCATAATGCAGCATGGCGCCCCCAGTCTTGGCGCAATGCTAGCCAAGCGCGGCAGCCAGTGCCAGCACAGAATCTTCTCAGGCAAGCGCGGGCAATAACAGCGCACTCACATTGCCGCACAGGTTAGATTGCAAAACCTGCTACAATGCTCAGTATAGATACTATTTTTAGGCGACACATTATTAAGAAAATTGGGGTTTGCGATGCCATATGTAGGACGCATAAATAATAGAACCATTGTGATGGACGATGCTGATGTGCGCCGCTCACTAGACAGATTATTGCGCCAAGTGCGCGTTTGTGTGTGGAACCCAGCGGGCAGTCGAGATTCGCTGTTCATGAGCGCCTATAACAATTGGGCGCGGCATAGTCGGTTTCACTCGGTCAACTTATTCGTGCTGACGATGGAAGTATTAGGCGGGGCGGATCTGCCACCGGCCTCGCTTGCCAACCGGCTAAAGCGTGAACGTGACCAGTTGGAAAGGCTGATCACTGCGCAGGGCATTACCCGTTTTTTTGATAGATTTGCCCGTTGGGTGCGGGAATCTCGCCGCTTTGTGCGCGCAATGAACCAGTATCAATCGCGGATGATTGAAGGGGCAGGCACAACGGTAACAATTTTGGAACTGACGCGCGATGGCTCTTTCATGATATTGGGCGTTTGCGCGACTTTCCTGACAGGAGGTGCCGCATCTGGCCCCGCGCTTGCCACTGCTCAGGGGGCCACCGGCGCAGTGCTGCGCACAGCTGCAAGCAATTTTGTGTTATCACAAATACAAAGCGGCGCGACGCGGGTGGGCCGGCAATTGGCGGGCGAGCAGCTAAGCACTCGTGAAACTGCCAATGACATTATAAACGACGCAATCAACCAATTGAGTGATGCGATGGTCTCGGCGATTATTGGCAAATTTTTGGGGCCGCTGCTTGATGATTTGGGTAGCTTTGCCCAGCGAGAGGTGGCGCGCGGTTCCATTTTCAGGGGGGTTGCGACCGATCTAACCCGCTCGCAAATAGAATCTGCGGTGCAACGCACACTTGACAGGATGATAGGCCGCCAGCCAACCGACATTCGCAACCTGCTGCGGGATAGCCAAGGTGCGCGCAACAACCGTGCCACGGCGAGTTCAATGGCCAATGGACTACAGCAAAACCGGAATTACCTGCGGTTATTGGGAGATGAGTTGCGCAACGAGACATAGGTTTTGGCAGCGTAGGCTAGCGGTTAAGTGATGCCACGAAGGTAGTCCCGTGGCCAAATTGCCCCTATGTTTGGCCATTGCCCCAAAGGAGCGCCACTATGCCCAGCCAAAAAATTACTTTCCCCGGCCATTCTGGCGGGCAGCTTGCGGCCCGACTTGATTTGCCCGATGGCCCGGTGCGCGCCTGTGCGATATTCGCGCATTGCTTTACCTGTTCAAAAGACATTGCGGCAGCGCGGCAAATTTCGGGGCGGCTGGCGGCCAATGGCATTGCCGTTTTGAGGTTTGATTTTACAGGACTTGGCCATTCTGCCGGTGAATTTGCGAATACCGATTTCAGTTCAAACATCGCTGATATTGTGGCCGCCGCCACATGGCTCAGCGCTAATCATGGGGCGCCGCAATTACTGATTGGGCATTCATTGGGCGGGGCTGCGGTTATTCGGGCGGCTTCGCGTATTGATAGCATTCGGGCTGTGGCCACGCTTGGTGCGCCCGCCGACCCTGCCCATGTGGCCAATAATTTTGGCGACGGAATTGCGAAAATCAAAGCCAATGGCGAGGCGGAGGTAGACCTTGGCGGACGGCCCTTTCGCATTCGCCAACAGTTTTTGAATGATATTGCTGGCCATAGCTTGGCCGACGCGCTTGGCCAGTTTGGCAACCGGGCTTTGCTGGTTTTGCATGCCCCAAAGGACAGTATTGTTGGCATCGAAAATGCGGCTGAAATTTTTCTGGCGGCAAAGCATCCAAAAAGTTTTGTCACACTTGATAGCGCTGACCATCTGATCAGCCGCCCTGCTGATGCCGAATATGCAGCCGAGGTTATTTCAGCTTGGGCGCGGCGGTATATTGACCTTGCTCCAGCGCGCCAGCCTGCCGATGCGCCCGAAGGGGTTGTGCGGGTGAGCGAGGCTGATGCTGAGGGGTTTCGCCAAGATATTGTGGTCAATGGCCGCCATGACCTTGTGGCAGACGAACCCACCGATTTTGGTGGCACTGACCTTGGCCCATCGCCCTACCAGCTAGTATCCGCTGGGCTCGGGGCATGCACCGCGATGACAATCCGCATGTATGCAAGGCGCAAGAAAATGGCGCTGCGCCATGTTACGGTGGATGTGACCCATAACAAACTGCACGTGACCGCATGTGACGACTGTGAGGCCACGGATGCCAAGCGCGACGTATTTCGTCGCGAGGTGCGGCTAGAGGGTGAGTTAAGCGGTGATGAGCGCGCGCGCCTGTTGGAGATCGCCGATAAATGCCCGGTGCATAAAACCTTGCACCAAAGCGCACATATCGAAACGGTGGAAATAATTGCCGACGCAGAAGCCGGTTAATTCGGATAGCCGCGAATGGGCATCAGTGTGGTGCGCAATAAATGCGCACCCTACCGGTGTCATGTAGGCTGCGCATTTATTGCGCACCGCCCCGGGCGGTTATGTAGGGTGCGCATTTATTGCGCACCCCCATCCATTCATTCTTCCCAATATACCGCTGTAAGGTCTGTTGCTTGTGTCGGCACATTTTCCCACAACCCGCGAATACGGGCGTCGGCCACACCGGTTTTGGCAAGCTGGAACAGATACCCATTCACATAGTCACGTGAAATGATGTCTTGGGCTTGGTGCAAAAGCTCGGAGCGTGTTATTGGGTCGGTCGTGGCGTTCAACGTTTCCATCAAGGCTTGGAATACCGGGTTATTATACTGGAAATAGTAATCCGGATTGGCATAAATTCCAATATCCATCGGCTCGGTATGGCTGACGATTGTCATGCCAAAATCCTTGCCGTTAAACACTTCTTCCAACCACTGCGCCCATTCCAAATTGGTGATTTCGGTTTCAATGCCTACGGCACGAAGCTGGGCTGCAATAATCTCACCACCGCGGCGCGCATATGAAGGCGGTGGCAGTTTTAACGTTGTGGTAAACCCATCAGGGAACCCGGCCTCGGCCAATAATGCGCGGGCGCGGCCCGGGTCATAGGCTGACATGCCGGTCAGATCGACGTAATCGGGGTTATGTGGGGCGAAATGCGTGCCAATCGGCGTGCCATAGCCAAACATCGCGCCGTCAATAATCGCCTGACGATCAATCGCATGGGCGATGGCTTGCCGCACCAGCTCGTTATCCAATGGCGGCATGAGGTTGTTCATGGCCAAAATCGTTTCACCCTCGGTCGAACCAACAATAACGCTAAACCGCGGATCGGCGGCAAATTGCGCTAGGTGTTCAGGCGCGGGGAATACCGGGAAGGCGTCAATATCACCGGCCATCATCGCTGCAAACGCAGCCGAAGGGTCGGAGATATATTTGAAGGTTGCGCTTTCAAGCAGCGCTGGCGTGCCCCAGTAATTATCGTTGCGGTTAATGGTAATGCTGTCGCCCTGCACCCAATTGACAAATACAAAGGCACCTGTGCCGTTTGGCGCAGATTTAAGCTGATCTTCGGTAGCTTCTTCGGGCAGAATAACCGCGTCGCCCCATGCCAAATTAAACAAGAATGCACCTGTTGGCTGGGTTAGGGTCACTTGCACCGTCAAATCATCCAGCGCTTCAACCGAAGCAATGGCGGCAAACAGGCCTTTTTGCGCATTGGTGCTGTCTTCAGCCCGCGCGCGGTTTAGCGAAAACACCACATCGGGGGCGTTCATATCGCTGCCATCATGAAATTTTACACCCGCATGCAGATGGAATGTATAGCCAAGACCATCTTCCGAAATATCCCAACTTTCGGCCAAGCCCGGAATGACCGACCCATCGGAGGCAAAACGTGTCAGGCCTTCATAAATATTGGAATAAACCACGTTATCAATGGCGCCCGCCGCGGCGCTTGTCGGGTCTAGGTGCGGCGGCTCAAGTTGGTCACCGATGGTAATATGCGTGTTTTGCGCCCAACCGGACCCGGCGCTGAGCGCCAGCACGCTTGCGGCCATCATTGGCAATAATTTACGAAACATTCTTTCCTCCTTAGCTGCGGACTGGCCGCGTTCACCCGATGGTTTCACCTGCAAGTAAATGTGCAAGCGTCAAACCCATGACTTTGGCCGAATCCAGCATGTCATCTACACCGATATATTCATCCGGCTGATGGGCAAGGTCGAGTATTCCTGGCCCATAGGCAATGCAATTCTTCATCCGCCCGATCCGATCAATGTGCTTTTGATCATAGGTGCCGGGCGACACAACATAGTCAGGCTGATGCCCCAGCACCGCACCAATGGCGCTTGCAACCGAGGTAACAACCGGGGCATCACGCGCTGTCATGCTTGGCAGCACGCGGTGCATCTCGGTCAGATCATAGCGGAAATTCGGGCGGTTGGCGCGGATATTCTCAAGCATTATGCGGATTTCGCCTTCAACATCGGCGATGTCTTCTTCCATCAAGAATCGCCGATCCAGCACCATCCGCGCGGAATCGGGCACGCAGGGGCTTGGCAACCCGGTAAAATCGGCATCGCCCTCGCCCTGCCCGCCATGCAGGCTATTAATGTTTAGCGTTGAATGGCGCGCACCTTCTGGCACAACGGGCATGGCAGTGGTGCGGGCTGCAAGGGCCGGAAACAGGCTGTTTTCCATTTCGGCAATAACTGCCCCCATATGGCGCACCGCACAATCGCCCAAAAATGGCATGGATCCATGGGCGATGCGGCCATGGGTTTCAAGCGTCCCCCACCACACACCCCGGTGACCAAGGCAAATACGGTCTTTGTTGAGCGGTTCAGGGATGATGACATGCTGCACGCGTTCAGGCGAAAAATAGCCGCGTTCTGCGAGCCAGGCGACCCCGCCATAGCCCCCCGATTCCTCATCGCCTGTGCCCGAAATCTCAATCGCGCCTTGGTAATCTGGCCAGACTTCGATGAAGGTTTCGGCGGCGATTATACTGGAAGCCAAACCACCCTTCATATCACAAGCGCCACGGCCATAGACCTTGCCATCAATCAGCGCGCCGCCGAACGGGTCGACCGTCCAGCCTCGGCCGATATCAACCACATCAATATGGCTGTTGAAATGCACACATTCGCCGGGCAACGCACCTTCGCGCCGCGCAATAACGTTCCAACGTGGATGGCGGTCGGAATCTCCGGGCGTGCCGGTTGCGCGTAATAATTCAATGGCAAACCCGCCCGCCTTTAGCCGCGCGGCCAAAAATTCGCAAATATCACGATAGTTTTCGCCCGGCGGGTTAAGCGTGGGAATGCGGATAAGATCAGCGGTAAGCGCGATGATGTCATCGCGCTTGGCGTCAATGCGGGTAAGAAAATCAGTTTGGCGGCTATTCATATCCCCATTGCAGCCAGAAATGAGCGCCGCGTCAATGATTGGTTTACCGGGGCGGGCGTTTTACAGGAAGCGAAGTTTAACATTGGGCGCGATCACCGCATGCCAGCCAAGCGCCAAATCAACGGCCATGGTGTTTGCTTTGGTGCAAGACTATGGTGCCAAATGATCATTTACCACAACTTAGGGTGCGACACATATGCCGGCAATTAATATTAAAGATTGGCTGCGCGAGCGCCCTGAAATTGAAACTGTCTTCGCCTGTATTTGCGATTTGAATGGCACGATGCGTGGCAAACGATTGCCGATTGAAAAGGCCATCGAGATTATGGATGGCGGGTTGCGGATGCCGCTTTCAGTGCTCAGCGTCGATGTCTGGGGTGAGGATATTGAAAACAACGAATTGGTGTTTGAAACCGGCGATGCCGACGGCATTTGTGATTATACCGGCCGCCCAATTGTATTGGTAAACTGGACAAGCCGGCCCTCGGCCCTTGTGATGTATTGGATGGGCACCGAAGACGGCGAACCCTTCCCCGGCGATCCGCGACATGCGCTTTCCGGGATCGTTGATCGTTATAAAGCGCTTGGGATGACCCCGGTTGTGGCGACCGAGTTGGAATTTTATTTGTGCGACCCAAGCGGAGCGCAGCCCCAGCCGCCCTGCTCACCGGTAACAGGCAAGCGGCTTGATTCCGACGGTGCGTTATCGCTTGATGAATTGCAACATTTTGATGCGTTTTTGAACGATGTGTATGATGCCTGCCATGAACAGGGCATTCCGGCTGATGCCGCGATATCTGAAAACGGCGCGGGCCAGTTTGAAATCAATATGGTCCATGTTGCCGACCCATTGCAGGCCGCCGATGATGCCGTGCTGTTCAAGCGGCTTGTGCGCGGCATTGCGCGCAAGCACGGTTTGGCCGCCACATTTATGGCCAAACCTTATGGTGATAGGTCGGGCAGCGGTTTTCATGTTCATTTTAGCCTTGTCGATGAAAACGGCGTGAACCTGTTTGACGATGGAGGCGATGATGGCACGCCGCTGATGCTGAACGCTGTGGCGGGCCTGTTGGAAACCATGCAGGAAAACACCCTAACCTTTGCGCCGCACCAAAACTCATACCGCCGATTGCTACCGGGGGCCCATGCGCCGACCAGCGTGGCATGGGGTTATGAAAACCGCACAGCGGCCATTCGTATTCCGGGCGGAAGCCCAAAGGCGCGGCGGATTGAACACCGTGTCGCTGGTGCCGATGCCAACCCCTATTTGGTGCTGGGCAGTATTTTGGGCGGCGCGCTTGTGGGGATTGAGGGTAAAATGGAACCCGCCGAGCCGATTATCGGCGATGCCTATAGCCAAAAGCTGGACCATCTTCCGCTGGATTGGGCAACGGCAATTCAGGAATTTCGCAAGGGCAAACATGTGAAAAACGTGTTCTCCAAGCGGCTGCAAACCATGTTGGTTGAATGCAAAATGCAAGAGCTGAAGCGGTTTTCGCGCTATGTAACTGATTTTGAATATGACAGTTATCTGGAAACCGTGTAATGGGTATTGAAACCTTTGCAAGCAACGGACAGACAAAGCACACATCCAGCTATTACGCAGCAAGCGCCAATACAGCCCCCGAACGCCCACCGCTAAAGGGCGATCAGCAGGTTGATATTTGCATTGTTGGGGCTGGTTATAGTGGGCTTTCAACAGGGCTGCACCTTGTTGAAATGGGCTACAAGGTCGCCATTATTGAAGGCGCGCAGGTTGGCTGGGGTGCCTCAGGGCGCAATGGTGGCCAAATTGTTAATGGGCTGAATGCCAGCCTGCAAACCATCAAAAAACGCTACGGCCAAGACACGGCCAGTTTTGTGGCCAGCTTGGTGCAAGAAGGCGGCGAGATTATTCGTGAGCGGGTTAAAACCTACGATATTCAATGTGACCTAAAGCATGGCAACATTTTCACAGGGCTAACCAGCGCGCATATGAAAGTGCTTGAGGCGCGGCGCGCGCTTTGGGCCAGCTATGGCATCCATAACCAAGACATGCTGGATAAGGTGCAATTGCGCGCGCATATCGGCTCGGACCTATATGAAGGTGGGATGATAGACCATACGGGCGGGCATTTGCACCCACTGAACCTATGTTTGGGTGAAGCGGCTGCGTTTGAAAAGCTGGGTGGGGTTATTTATGAGCAATCCCATGTGGTTAGCGCAGATACCAATGCCGCCAAGCCGGTTGTAAAAACCGCAGGCGGCACAATGACTTGTGGCAGTTTGGTGCTATGTGGCAACGCCTATCTTGGCCATGTTATCCCAGCACTTACCGCCCGCGTTATGCCTGTTTCGACACAGATGATGGCCACCGAACCCTTGGGTGAGGACCGCGCAAACGCGCTGCTGCCAACCGATAAATGCGTTGAAGATGTGCGCTATATTTTGGATTATTATCGCCTAACCGCCGACAAACGGCTGATTTTTGGTGGCGGCACGGTTTACGGCGGCACCGACCCAAGCGATGTAGAGAAAAAGCTACGCCCTGCCTTGGCAGCCGTTTTCCCCGCCTTGCAAGGCATCAAGATTGATTATGCTTGGAGCGGGAATTTTGCACTATCCTTTAGCCGTGTGCCGCAAATGGGGCGGTTGGGCGCGAATACCTATTTTGCGCATGGATATTCGGGCCATGGCATTACCGGATCGCATACATTTGGGCGCATCTTGGCCCAAGCCATCAACGGCGACAAATCGCGTTTTGATGTGTTTGCCAAAGTGCCTTGGTATCCATTCCCCGGTGGGCGAATGCTGCGCGTGCCCTATTCGATGATTGGGTCATGGTATTACGGGTTGCGCGATAAACTTGGCGTATAAGCGGCGCATTTCGGCCCGTCGGCTAATCCAACATATATGCCGTATTCTTGCCGTGTTTGGCTGCCGCAATTTTTAGCCCAAACCTTTTTTAGAATTGGAACAACAATGCGCCGATTTCTCTGCCCTAACTGTAGCAATCAGGTGCATTTCAACAACAGTCAATGCGTTAATTGTAGCGTTGTTTTAGGTTATGTACCGCTGCAAGATCAGATGATCCAACTGCCGGACAGCCAGTTTGCGGGGCCAAACGCGCCGCTTCGCCCCTGCGCTAATCGCAAAATTATCGGCTGTAATTGGTTGTGCGAACAAGGTGCGCAGGGTGATCTGTGCTTAAGTTGCCTGCACACAACAAAAATCCCCAATAAGGCTGATGATGAAAACCGCGTGCGTTGGGGGCGGCTTGAACGCGCAAAGCGGCGGCTGTTTTATGCGCTCATCAAATTTCGCTTTCCCATTGCTACAACACGCGACGGGGCCGAAGGCGCGTTACAATTTGAATTTTTGGGCGATGAAGTTCAGCCAGACGGTAAACAAAAGCGCGTGATGACCGGGCATGACCGCGGCCGCATTACCATCAATATTGATGAGGCTGACGATGCTATACGCGAAAAAAACCGCACAGTTTTGGGCGAGCCTTACCGCACATTGATCGGCCATTTCAGGCATGAGGTGGCGCATTATTATTGGGATAAGCTGATCGCAGACAAAAATAGCATTCACGCCTGCCGCGCTTGTTTTGGCGATGAAAGCCAAGATTATGGCGAAGCGCTGAAAGCGCATTACGCCAGTGGCCCGCCCGCTGATTGGCAGCAATCCTATGTCAGCAGCTATGCCAGCGCCCATCCTTGGGAAGATTTTGCCGAAACTTGGGCACATTACTTCCACATGGTTGGCGGGTTAGAAACCGCTTATGCCTATGGGCTAAACCCGCAACCGCTGAATTTTGGTGCCCAAGCTTTGGTGCAGTTGGACGACCCTTATCATGTGTCAGACATTGACCATTTGATAGAACATTGGATTCCGCTAACCGTAGCCATGAATGCCATGAACCGGTCTATGGGCAATCGCGATTATTATCCCTTTGTGCTCACGCCACGAATTTCAGAGAAACTGAAATTCGTGCATGATTTGATAGAAGCGGTTTAACCGCCCGCTACAGCCCCGCCCGCCTGCGTAAATCAAGCGTATAGGGAAATTCTGGATGTGGCGTTTCGGTTTGGGGTTCATAGGGGCCGGGCGTATAGCCATGGGGTTCAAACCGCGCTAGGCGGCGGGCTTCGGCCTCATTCGCATTCACAGGAAATGTATCATAGTTGCGCCCGCCGGGATGGGCGGCATGATAGGTGCAACCGCCAACAGCGCGCCCTGTCCAACGATCATAAATGTCAAACACCAAAGGCGCATCAACTGGCAAAACCGGGTGCAACGCGTTTGAAGCTTTCCACGCCTTAAACCGCACGCCGCCAACCCCCACGCCACCCTGTTCGGTTTTTTGCAAAGGCACTGTGCGCCCGTTGCACACCACATGATAGCGGCTGTGATCGGATGTTGTCAGCTTAACCTGAAGCCGCTCGGTTGAACTATCAGTATAGCGCACGGTGCCACCAATGGCCCCCGTTTCACCCAAAACATGCCACGGCTCCAATGCCTGACGAATTTCCAGATGCACGTTTTCATAGGTGACTTCACCACAAAACGGAAAGCGGAATTCAGCCTGCGCTTCAAACCATTCGGCCCGGAGCGGAAAGCCATGATCGGCCAAATCGCGCAACAGGTCGGTAAAATCATGCCAGACGTTTTGCGGCAGCATAAACCGGTCATGCAAAGTGGTGCCCCAACGGGTCAGATTGCCTTCTAATGGTGATGCCCAGACCCGTGCAATAATCGCGCGGATCAGCAATTGCTGGGCCAAGCTCATCCTTGGGTTTGGTGGCATTTCGAAGCCACGAAACTCAACCAAACCCAGCCGACCTGTCGGGCCATCAGGCGAAAACATTTTGTCGATGCAAATTTCAGCCCGGTGCGTATTGCCCGTAACATCAGTTAAAATATTGCGCAGCAATCTGTCAGCCAACCAAGGTTTGGACGGGTCAACCTGACCAGCCTTCGGAATTTGGCCAAGCGCGATTTCCAACTCATACAAGCTGTCATGGCGGGCCTCATCAATGCGCGGGGCTTGGCTGGTGGGGCCAATGAACAGGCCCGAAAACAGGTATGACAGGCTAGGATGACGCTGCCAAAACAGGATGATACTTTTGAGCAAATCAGGCCGGCGAATAAACGGGCTATCAAGCGTTGTTGCACCACCAACAACCACATGGTTCCCACCACCCGTGCCGGTATGCTTGCCATCAACCATAAATTTATCAGCCCCAAGCCGGGTTTGGCGCGCCGCTTCATATACCGTTTCGGTAATGTTAACGCAGTCTTCCCAATTGCTGGCTGGATGAATATTCACCTCAATCACACCGGGGTCTGGGGCGACGCGAATAACATTCATACGCGGGTCATTCGGGGGGGCATAACCCTCAATATGGATGGCGAGATTGAGCGCTTTGGCGGCATTCTCAGCCGCGGCCACCAGATCAAGGTAATATTCCAACGCCTCAACCGGGGGCATAAATACGCATAGCCGCCCATCGCGCAGTTCAACCGAAAGCGCGGTGCGCACGGCACCGCTCAGGTCGCCCAATTCTTGTTCAATCCGCTCTTGCACGGCTTCTGCGGCGGCGAATGACGCCCGCTTTTGTTCACGCTCCACGGCCTTTGGGTCGGGCAAAGGGCCACGTTCCACAGTCGGGTCAAGCGGGTTGATATAGGGGTATTCGGAGGGCGGCACATGCGGCAAGGTGCCCAGCGGCAAGCGATAGCCGACAGGGCTATCACCCGGCACCAAATACAGGTTGCCGCGCCGCGTTTTCCATTTTTCGGACCGCCATTTAATGCCAGATGATTTTGCCTGCCAGCCCTGAACCGGTAGCACATAGCCAGAGGGCTTGGTCAAGCCACGGTCAAACACGCGCGCCAAACGATAACGTTCTTCCGGGTCTTCGAGTTTGGAATTTTGCGGTGTTACATTTTCGGGCAAGTTGGCTTCTTTGGCTAGCCAAATGGCCGGGTCTTCATAAGCCGGCACAACATAGGTTGTTTCTACCCCTAGCTCTTGGGCGATATGGTGCAAAAGCCCTTCAGCCTGTTGTGGCGTGGCCCCACTATCAACGCCTTCACGGGCGATCAGCGCATCATCAGACCAAATGGGCTGCTTGTCGCGCCGCCAGTACAGCGAGAATGTCCAGCGCGGCAGGGTTTCACCGGGATACCATTTGCCTTGCCCAAAATGCAAAAAACCGCTGGGGGCAAACTGGTCGCGCAGGCGGCGGATAAGGCTATCAGCTAGTGCGCGTTTGGTGGGGCCAACGGCCGAGGTATTCCATTCATCTTCCTCAAAATCATCAATGGAAACAAAGGTCGGCTCGCCGCCCATGGTTAGGCGCACATCGCCTTTAGCAAGCGCGGCATCTACCTTTTTGCCAAGCGCATCCAGCGCGGTCCATGATGCATCGGAAAACGGTTTTGTAATACGCGGATGTTCAGCCACCCGGCTGACATTCATATCAAAATCAAACGTGACATTGGCAGCGCTAGCCACACCAGAAATGGGCGCGGCGTTGGAATAATGCGGCGTGGCCGATAGCGGAATATGGCTTTCACCGGCCAACAGCCCAGAAGTGGGATCAAGCCCGATCCAACCGGCACCGGGCAAGTAAACCTCGCACCAAGCATGAAGATCGGTGAAGTCGGTCTCGGTTCCGGCCGGGCCATCAATCGCCACCAGATCAGGTTTAAGCTGGATAAGATAGCCCGACACAAACCGCGCAGCAAAGCCCAAATGGCGCAGCATTTGCACCAATAGCCAGCTTGAATCGCGGCACGAGCCTTGGCCAACATGCAAGGTTTCTTCAGGCGTTTGGACGCCGGGCTCCATGCGAATGACGTATTTCAATTTCTGGGCAAGCTGCGCATTTAGCCCGACCACAAAATCAACCGTGCGCTGCGGGCTACGGTCAATTGTCGCCAAAAGGGAATCAAACAGCGGGCCGGTTTCTTCGGGGGTGCGGTAAATGACCAAATCAGGCGCAATATCTTGCGAATATTCAAACGGCCAAACTTCGGCGCTTTCCTCAACAAAAAAATCAAATGGGTTGTAAACAGTCATATCTGCGGTCAGATCGACTTCGATTTTCAGCTCATTAACGGGGTTCGGAAACACATACCGCGCCAGCCAGTTGCCATAGGGATCTTGCTGGTAATTCACAAAATGATCGGCAGGCGTAACACGCAAGCTATGCGATAAAACCCGCGTGCGGCTATGCGGTGCGGGGCGCAGCCGAATTATTTGCGGGCCAAGCGTTACGGGGCGGTCATATTTGTAATGGGTCAGATGGTAGATTGCAGCTTTAATAGACATATCGTCTTTCTTGCGCCTGAACGTTCAGGCGCATTCACTCTCAGCATCACGCAGCGGGCGGCCTGCGCGGCAAAGACGTTCCAATTAGCTAGGTCAAACCCCGATAGAGCCAGCGCACCAACACGCCTATTTGCCACATTATCTAGGCATGGCAAACAAACCGCAATGGCTGCCTTTTTGCGCTTTTGTGAATTTGGCTGCTTGCATCGGGTCCACCGTTCCTCAGCCAAGGGAACATTGGCGAAAAAGCGAAGCGTTACGGGGGTGACATGATTTTTGTAGTCGCCAAATTGGGCAATCGCGTCCCCGGCTACCGCGTCATTGAATGCCCCACCGATGAAGAACCTGCCACAAACCTGATCCGCTTTAACGACAAGGTTTTATGCGCCGCTGGTTTTTCCCAATCTAAGGCATTGATGATTGCCGAAGGCTATAAGGTTGCTGTCTTGCTTATGGCTGAGGCTGCCAAGGTTGATGGCGCCTTGTCCTGCATGTCACTGCGCTGTTCAATCTGACCGCTGCAATATGAGGGCGATTTTATCCCCAAAAGCCGTTTTCGCTTGCTTGTATTTAAATGGTGCCCGGGGGCGGATTTGAACCACCGACACGAGGATTTTCAGTCCACTGCTCTACCCCTGAGCTACCCGGGCACGGGAAGGCTAATCGCCTTGGGTGTGGGCGTTTTAGGGGAAGTGCTGGGCGCTGTCCAGTGTCAAAACTCGAAAAAGCGATCCGGTTGAGTCGGCTTTGTAAATTGTGGATTCAGGCTTGGATGCGGCAGGTGGTTTTTGGGCAAGATGCGGCGCTATAAACCGCGTTGACTGCCCATCATGGCGGACAAATTGCGCCCATTTAGTTCGTTTTTGGGGGGCTCGGTTGTGGCCGGTAATCGTCAGCGTCATCTGCGGGGTCAACCTCGGTCAGGTCTTGGGGGATTGTGTAGGATTCGTTGAACCAGCGGCCCAAATCGACATCCGCGCAGCGACGCGAACAAAACGGGCGATATTGCGTGTCGGTTGGCTTTTTACAGATCGGGCAGTTCATAGCAACTCATAGAGCGGTCGGCGGTCACGGCGGCGCTGCACTTCGCAATGGCCAAGCGGGGTCCAGCCAGCGATATGGCTTTCGGTGCCTTCTGCGCGCAGGGCCGCGGTCAGCGATTGTTCGATGACAGCGCGGTCACGTTTGGGGCCAGGGGCAAAGTCGATCACGATTTGCCCGCCGAGCCCGCGCAGGCGCAATTGGCGCGGCAGGGCACGTGCGGCAGCGATATTCGCTTTAAGCGCGGCGGCTGGGGTGAAATCGCCGCCGGTATTCACATCAATAGCCACCAAAGCGCGGGTCGATTCGATGCTCATCCATGCGCCGCCAGCTAGATCAACGCGCGGGGTTTTGAGCGCTTCAATCGCCTCCCAAACACCATGGGCTTCAAACGCGCCTATATGGTCGGCCACCTCTTCTGGGTCGGGGTCAGACCAATCACGCCATGCGCTTAGGCCTGCGCTGGGCGCATCTAGCAGCAATTCCGGTTCGCGCGCTGATGTTTCTGTTAGTATTGATTCCGCTAGTTTGCGCATAACATGGATATCGGCAGCAATATCCTCGCTATCCGCATCCCGACAAGCGGAGCGTAGGATAAGGCCAAGTGTTTCATCGGCCCCGGCCATTGCTGATTTAGCAACATCGCCCAATTGGCTGCGCGCATCCTCCTCGCGGATAGAGCGGGCAATGTTAAGCCCCGGCGCGCGGGGCGTAATAATGGCATAGCGACTTTTGAACAAAAGCCGCTGGGTTACAGGGGCCGCTTTGCCGGGTTCTGTGGCGGTTGAAACCTGAACCAATACAACAGCACCGGGTGCTAGGCCTTTGGTTTCTTTCAAAAAGCCAGCTTGGCCATTGGGTAGGCGCACCAAGGCACCATGCATGCCTTTTGGCGTGCGATCAAGTATGCCACGATAAATGGCGCCCGGCTGCGGGCTGGCATCATCAGGGCGAGCATCAATGAACAAATCTTGCAATTGGCCATCAACCATAAGGGCAGCCATTTCGCGGCCCGGCCCACGTTCAATTGCGGCAACACGACCTATCATAATGCAACACTTTCATATGAAACTGGATAGCCAGCGCCGCTGAGCAGACCGGCCACTTCAGCCAAGGGGAGGCCAACGACATTGGTATAGCTACCATTAATGGCCGGAATAAACGCTGTGGCTGGCCCCTGAATGCCGTAGCCACCCGCCTTGCCCCGCCATTCATCCGTGCGGATATAAGCGGATATCTCGTCATCCGACAGGCGCTTGAAACGCACCATGGTTTCCACCTGCCGCTGCCAGACCCGCCCTGCCCCAAGCATGGCCACACCGGTAATAACTTTGTGCCGCCGCCCTGACAGCAATTGCAAAAACTGCACAGCCTCTGCCGCGCTTTCGGGTTTACCCAAAATGCGCCGTCCGACGGCCACGGTTGTATCGGCTGCAAGCACAAGTTCGCCTTCCGCAGCGGTTACGGCGCGGGCCTTTTCCAAAGCAAGCCGCGCCACATAGGGGCGTGGCAGTTCAGTTTTACCGGGCGTCTCATCAATTTCGGCGGGCCGAATATCATCGGGCACCACACCAATAAGCGCCAGCAATTCACGCCGGCGTGGACTGGCCGAGGCCAGAACCAGACGCATTACTTAAAGCGGTAGTTGATGCGGCCTTTTGACAGGTCATAGGGGGTCATTTCAACCTGAACCTTGTCACCTGCCAGCACGCGAATACGGTTTTTGCGCATCTTGCCCGCGGTATGGGCAATGATGACATGGCCGTTCTCGAGCTCGACCCGAAACGTCGCGTTCGGCAAAAGCTCGGTCACGACACCTGGGAATTCGATAAGCTCTTCCTTGGCCATGTGGTCTCCGATTTTGTTTCATATGCCCATTTTGGGCCGCCCCTTCAGGCGCGCGCGGAAAATGGCCCCAATTGGGGCAAAGTTCAAGGGAAATCGGTCATGCCGCGTTTATTGGCCCAAATGATGTGCCCGCGCCCATGCCCAAACTATCCGCCAAGTTATGCCACGCGCTGGCCGCTTGGTCCAGTGCGCTTGGCAAATCACAGGCCAGAAGGGCTTCATCATCACCCGAAACAAGCTGAAGGCGGCGCAATTTGCCAAGGGCGTCATCAATCTCAAAATCAAGCCGCGTGCCAAACCGATCCTCAATCCAGCACTCAATTTGTTCATCAAGCGCTTGCCGGGTTAGCGGCGCATCGGCTTTGCGCAAAAACGCATAGGCCAAGAAAATCTCGCTCAACTCAGACTCTTCGGCTGTGCCGATCATATAGTCAAAACAGCCTGCATTGGTGTTGAGCTTGTTAAAATAGGCGTTATCCACCACTTGTTTTTGATTGCGTAGCGCGGTGCGATCAAAACTTGTCCATTGGCGCATCATAAACCCAATAAGCCCGCCCAAAACGATAGCGGCGGCAAAGGCTTGTTTGCTGGTATCTTCCTCAACCCGGCCGGAAATACCCAAATAGGTGCCCATAAACAACAACATAACCGAAACGGCCGGGACAACTTTGAGCAACAGCGGCACACCAGCAATGAGCGCGGGCACCCCTAAAAACATGCGGTCACGCCACGGCATTGATAGCCGCGCATGCGGCACAAGCGTTAACAAATCACCCTGCGGAATGTCGCGAAATAATTTCAAATAAACAGCGCCGGGCCGAAGCCGCGCCGATTTGCGCAGTTTGTCAGGCATGCCGTAACAAGCGGTGGCAGCAAGCAACACATTGTCATAACCGAGAACTTTGATGCGTTTGCGCCCAAATGGCAGGCCCAGCCAGCCCGGCTTTGTTATTTGGCGTTCACGCGCGCCACGGGCATAAAACCGCAAATCCCTAAAAATAAGCTTGGGCAGCTTGACCTTTTGCGCCAATCGCCCGGTGCGCGGATCAACCGCATGCAGGGCCAAGCTTGGCAGCGGCTGGAAATTGGCTGAAACCAGCGTCGCGTCCATTTCATCGCGAAAGGCCCGATAGGCAGCGGGGTTGGGCTGTATCATCGTGGGGCCCGCTTTATCTGGGTTGAAGGGTTCGTATTTATCCTTCAGCTTTTCAAGCTGTTCAAAAAACTGCACATGGTAAAACAGGCCCAACCAATGGTGCAGCTTGCGCAGGTCAGCCGCATCCTCTTCGCCCTCATGCTCCACCAAGGCGGCCACCAATTGAGGCTTGGGAATGGGGATGTAATGGTCAAATACCTCGGCGTTCATGCTGGCAGCATGCCCGGAGGTTGCGCGCCAAACAAGGGCTCAGACGGGCTCTTCATCGGCAGGGCCAAATCGTTGCGAAATTTGGGCGATAATCTGGTCGCGGGTTTGGCGATACACGGCCAGCTTATCTTCACGCTTTGCACCTATGCCCGTCGGGTCAAATATCGGCCAATATTCAACTAAAACGGCGTGCACACGGGTATATTCCTGCGCGTGGCGCTGCGCGGCTGGTGAAAGGGCGATGACAAGATCATAGCTGTCAATATCATCGCCCCACTGCTCCATTTCCTCAAAGCTGCGGGCGCGGTGTTGTTCTAAGAAAACACCAATTTCCTCGCAAACCGCAATCGCAAACCCATCAACTTCCATATCATGGTGCACGCCTGCGCTTTGCACATAGATGCGCTGGCCGTAAAACTTTTTCATAATGGCTTCGGCCATGGGCGAGCGGACTGCGTTATGATCGCAGGCAAACAGAACCGCTCTGAGGCGCTCTTCCCCCATGCTCAGCCCTTAAAGTGTAAAACGCAGATGAGGGTAAAAAGGCGGCGGGCGGTTTCCATATCCGTTAGGATTTTGCCTTCAAGCCGCTCCATCAATATGCGGCTACCCTCATTATGAATGCCCCGGCGGCCCATATCTATCGCCTCAATCTGCGAAGGCGGCAGGCGTTTCACGGCGTCATAATAGCTTTCGCAAATCTGGAAATAATCGCGGATAACTTGGCGCAGCGGTGAGAGCGAGAGATAGAATGCGCCTTGGGGTTCTTCAGCCTCATTGGCCACTTCAAACGCCAAGCGGCCTTCGCGCACAGATAGCGCAAGCCGATAAGGGCCAGTGGGTGCAGGGGCGCCATCGCGGCCCGGCATTTCAAACAGGTTCTTTTCCAGCAAATCAAAAATCGCGATACGGCGCTCTTGTTCAATTTCGGGCGTCGGCGCTGGCAAGCCGGAATCATCCAGCACCAGGTCCATTAGGCGGTTGGCGTCAGTCATTCTGGCCTCCTTCATTCAGCGCATCCAGCCGGGCGCGCACTGAAAGGCCATGCGCCTGCAAGCCTTCAGAAATTGCGAGTGTTTCGGCCGCTGGGCCGATAGCGCGTAAGGCCGCGGGTGTCATTCTGGCCATTGTTGTGCGCTTCATAAAATCCAGCACCGAAAGCCCCGATGAGAACCGGGCCGAACGTGCCGTTGGCAGCACATGGTTTGGCCCGCCCACATAATCACCAATCGCCTCGGGCGTATACGCGCCCAAGAATATCGCGCCTGCATGGCGGATGGTTGCGGCAAGGGCGTCCGGGTCAGCGACCAGCAACTCCAAATGCTCAGGCGCAATACGATCTGACAGCGCCGCCGCCTGCGCCAGCGTTTCAACAGTTATAACGGCCCCGTAATCTCGCCAACTTGCAGCTGCCACGGCGCGGCGGTCGAGCGTTTTAAGCCGTTTTTCCACCGCTGCAGCAACGGCCTGACCAAAGGCGGCATCGGTGGTAATCAGAATAGACTGCGCGCTTTCGTCATGCTCAGCTTGGCTCATCAAATCCAGCGCCACCCAGTCTGGGTTATTATTACCATCTGCGATCACCAAAATCTCGCTTGGCCCGGCGATCATATCAATCCCGACCCGGCCAAACACCCGGCGCTTGGCGGCCGCCACATAGGCATTGCCCGGCCCGGTGATTTTATCAACCGGATCAATGGTGGCAGTGCCATAGGCCAGCGCGGCAATGGCTTGCGCGCCGCCAATCCGATAAACCGTTTCGACCCCTGCCAGCCGCGCGGCCAGCAGCACAAGCGGGTTCACCTGCCCACCGGGTGTCGGCGCGCAAATCACCAAACGATCCACCCCAGCAACTTTGGCCGGAATTGCATTCATCAAAACCGAG
>Ga0105053_10003182_pt1 | contig 25116 bp, 10 predicted proteins | sample BON01_FD_78093 | JGI IMG/M metagenome (GOLD analysis project Ga0105053, IMG submission 78093) | Freshwater microbial communities from Lake Bonney liftoff mats and glacier meltwater in Antarctica - BON-01 | ecosystem: Environmental > Aquatic > Freshwater > Ice > Glacier meltwater | place: Lake...
CCCCTTTTCGCTCGCGTTGGGGGGGTGGCGGGGGGGCGCCGGGGCGGCGGCCGCCGGGCAAGCGCCCCCCCCCCCCCCGTGCTTGTCCTGCACCCGAATCTCCCCCACCTCACGACGTTGGGGTGCGCCATCTCCTTGAGCAGCGAGATCTCGCGGATGGCCGTCGACGGCACGCCCTCCTCCTCCTGCTCCAGCCGGATTTTTTTTAACGCGACGACGGCGCCCGTGTGGCGGTCGCGCGCCTTGTACACCACGCCGTAGGTGCCCTCCCCCACGCGCTCGAGGCGCTCGTAGCGCTCGGTGGCGGGCGGGGGGGCCGCGGCGTGGGGCGGGGGGGCGGCGCCCTCGCCCGCGACCAGGGCGGCCATGTGCCCTTTGATTCGGTGTGACGGTTTTTTTTGCGGGGGGGGGGGTCTGGTCGACGGCGGCGGCGACGGCGACGACCGTGGGAGAGAGCGCCGACGCCGCGCGCGCGCGGTGTGTGCTCCGCGCCCTCGTCCCCTCTTGCTCCTTGCTTGTTTGAGGTGCTCCGGGTCTCGGCCTCCCGGCGCGAAGTGCGCGGCGGGAGGGAGTCGGCTGCGCGTCAGTGGCTGCGTGGGGCTGCTCAAGAGGAGGAGGGCGTGGCGGGCCCAAAGGAGACTGAAACGGAAGCGATGGAATCAGTTTTGTTCGAACGCTTTTCAGCTCTTTTTCAGCGCTCTGGGCGAAAGGAGGGCGTTGAGCGTGTGTGTGCGAATGATCGTTGACTAGAGTGCGCGTCGAGAGAGGGCGAGCATTGGCGCTTGCGTAAAAGAGACGGGCCGACGCCCCGCCCAAACCGCCGCCGCTCATCGCGCGCGCCGATCGATGCCAACGACGCCGACGGTCCGTCGTCGTTGCGCCCTTCACTGGGACGCAACCATCCCTTCTCCATCTGCCATACACTCCTTCACCCGCACGACAACCGACAATCGACACCAGGCAACCATGCCTCGAAGCGCCCGCGTTCAGTGAACAAGCGTCCACCAGCATACCAGCATCAAACAAGCACCCACCACCAGAAGTACTGCGTTCGCTCGCGTTCGCCGCGACCGGGGCCGTCAACCTGGGGGCCAGGATGCCCAGGCCGGAGGAAGAGCCCGGCGGCAGCTTTGTGCAGCAGGGCACCGGCAGCATGGCTCCGCCCGCGTTCTACGCGCAGCACCAGGTGAGTGAGGAAGAGCAGTGATGTCGTCGGTACGCGCCGCCCTTCTCCGCCACCGAGCCAATCCAACGAACAAACACACACACGTCACACATCGCACCCATCACACCGCCAAAACACGACGCACAGGAGGACTGGACCGCGCGCGCCGTCGACAACCTGCGCCTGTTCGGCGTGCAACTCGCGTGCGCGGGCGGCAGCGCCGCCGTCGCAAAGACGGTCGTGGCGCCGCTCGAGAGGGTCAAGATCCTGCTGCAGGTGCAGCCGCTGCTGGTGCGGGCGTCCGCGGGCGGCGGCGGCGAGGGGCGGGCCGGCGGGGGGGCAGGAACGGGGGGGGGCGGGGGGGCGGCGCGGGTGGGAGCGGCGCCAGCTACAGCAGCAGCAGCAGGGGCGCCGCCCTCTCGCGGCGCGGCGGCGGGAGCGGCGGGAGGGGCGACCGGACCAGCGGCGGCGGCGGCGGCAAGCACAGCCAGCAGCAGCAGGAGCAGCAGCGGCAGCCGCGGCTCAGCAGCAGCCTCGCCGTCAGCAGCAGCAGCAGCACGAGCCGGACGAGGCCTCTCCTTCCCGACACGACCACCAGCCGCAACAGCAACAACGACGGTCGCGGCGTCGGCGGCGGCGGCGCCCTCGTCGTCCTGGCGCGCCGCCCTTAGCACGGCCGCCGCCTCCTCCTCCCCGGTTGGCCTCCCGCCGCGCCCGCCCCCCCTGCCCCCGCACCTCCCCTACGCCGGCCTCCTCGACGCCCTCCGGCGCGTCCCCGCGCAGGAGGGCGGCTGGCGCGCCCTGTACCGCGGCAACGGCGCAAACGTCCTGCGGCTCGTGCCCGAGATTGCGCTCCGCTTTTCGGTCGCCGACCAGTTTCGAATCATGCTCGGGCCCGCGGACGGGTCGCCCCCAGGGGCACGGGAGCGCGCGGCGGCGGCGGCGGCCGCGGGGGCGCTGCGGACCCTGCTGCTGTACCCGCTGGACGTGGCGCGCACGCGCATCGCCGCCGACGTTGGCGGCGGCGGCCGGGCTGGGGCCGCCGCCGCCGCCGCCGCCGCCCCCCGCTCGGGCGGCGCTGCTGCCGCTGCCCCTGCGGCCGTCCCGCGCTCCTACACGGGCATCGGCCAGGCCCTCGCCGCCACGTGGCGCGCCGAAGGCCGCAAGGGCCTCTACCGCGGCCTGGCCCCCTCGCTGGCGGGCTCGGCCCTCTACACCGCCGCCGCCCTGACCGCCTACGACGAGCTCCGCGCGGCGCTGCCGGCCGACCGCGCAAGCCGCGCTTCCTTCTGGTACCCCCTGCTGCAGGTGGGGGCGGGGGCGGGCGCCGGGGTGGTGGCGCAGACCCTGGCCTACCCGCTGGACACGGTGCGGCGGCGCATGCAGGTGGCGCGCGCGGCGGGCGCGTGCTGGGGCCAGGGCGCCGGCGGCCTGGCGGCGCTTCACCCGCGTGAGGCGGCGGCGCGCGCGGCGGCCGTCGGCGGCGGCGGCGCCGGCGGCGGCGGGCCCTACCGCGGCGCCTTCGACTGCGCCCTGCGCATGCTGCGGCACGAGGGCCCGCGCTCCTTGGTGCGCGGGGTCGGCGTCAACGCCCTCAAGACGGCGCCCGGCGCGGCCGTGCAGTTTTTGGCCTACGACGCCTTCAAGGTGGCCGTCGCGTGGGTGGACCCGACTTCCGGCGCCACGTCGCCGCTCTGATTGTGCGGGGGGGCGAGAGATGCAAGTGGGTTGGATTTAATTGGTGGAGTAGAGCTTGACTGTGTTGCAACACACACACGCAAATGCAGAGGCGCAAAAATAACACGAAACGTGGTTGCGATTCGCGCGCGCACACGCGCGCCTACGCCTGCCCGCCCGCCCGCCCGCCCGCTCTCCCCCGTCGCTCAAACCGCAATGTCGCCTTTTAGGCGGCCCGCTTGCTGCCCTTGCCCTTGCCCTTTGTCACGCCGCCAGACCCCCGCGCCCTGGCCGCGATCAGGTGCTCGCGGAACCGGGCCAGGCGCCGCTCGAGCAGCGCGCGCTCCCGCCTCAGGGCGGCATTGCGCGCGGACCGGCGCCGCGCGGCCACGAGCCGCGCGACGCCGCCCGCGGCCGCGAGCTCGGCGGCGGCCTCGCGCGCCGCCGGCCCCGCCCCGGCCTCGCCGCCCTTGCCGCCGGGCGTCAGCAGCAGCAGCAGCAGCGCCGCGCCGAGCTCGTCGCAGAGTCCGGCGCCCCCGACCGCCGCCGCCGCCGCGAGCCTCCGCGCCTCGTGCCCTTGGACGACAAACCGCTGCTGCTGCTTGTTGGCCGCGGGGGAGGAGGATGCGCCGGCGCCGGCGGCAGCAGCAGCCGCCCCGCCGCCGCCGCCGCGCCGCCAGGACGGCATGTGTGGCGCGGGCTTGAAGTGGCCCGTGCGCAGCACGTCGTACGCGGCGGCGAGCTCCTGCGGGCTCATGGCCGCGACGAGCGGCCCCGAGGCGGCGGCCGCGCTCCCGCCTGCCGCCGCGCCCGGCGCCAGCGACGCGAGCGCCTGGCGCGCGGCGCCGGCCACGTGCGGGTGCCAGTGCCTCGCGGCCATGGCGGGAAGTTCCCAGAACGCGGCTCCCAGGGCGCCCGCGTCGGCTGGCTCCCTGCAGAGGGGGTCGTAGGGCCGGCCGCCGACGGGGACGGCGCCGGCGTCCTCGCCCCACTCGAGCAGGGCCGTCAGGCGGGGGTGCCGCCGCACGAGCCGGACCACCAGCGAGCACAGGGCGACCGACTCTCCGGGCGACGCCGCCGCGAGCGCGACCGTGCAGAGGCGCTTGGCGAAAGCGGCGAGGGTGGGCGCGTCGACGGCCGTGCGGCTGCCCTCGAGGAGGAACTGCTCGCACACGCGCACGAGCAGCACGGGCGTGGGCAGCGCGTCGGGCGTCGTCGCCGTCGCGCTCGTTGCCGCTCGCGGGCCGCCGCCGCCGTTGCTGCTGCCGAAGCCGCCGCCGCCGCCGCCGCCGCCGTCGCGGCCGCCGCCCCCGGCCGCGTGCAGGCGCGCGGCCACGGCGGCGCGCGCGTCGGCGTCGGCCTCGACGCGCTCCTCCTCGGGCGTGGCGGGCAAGGCCGGGGGCGCGCCGCCGCCGCCCGCCTCCCCGCCGCCGGCGAGCGCCGCCACAAAAAAATCGCCGTCGTGCAGCGGCTGCCGGGGCACCATCAGCAGGGCCGCATAGAGCGCGCGCAGCAGGCCGCGGCGGTCGACGGCGAGCAGGGCCTCGCCCTGGCCGCGCAGGAGGGCGCGGGCGGCGCAGTCGAGGGCGTGGAGGCGCTCGCGCAGCGGCAGGGTGCAGCCGCACGCGCCGCCGCCGCCGCCGCCGCCGCCGCCGCCGCCGCCGCCGGGCGAGGACGCCGACGCCGCCGACGCAGACGCCGGCGGCAACGGCGGCGCGCAAGGCGGGGGGGCGGGGTCGAGCAGCGACTGCAAGGCCGCGCCCAGGTCGGCGAGGTACTCGACGCTCAGGAGGTGGGCGTGGCGCGCGATGCCCTGGAGGGAAGGGGCGAGGAGGGGGAACTTGAGAGCGACTCGGCCCGCCGGCCACTCGACCTGCAGCCCGTCCCTGTCGTTGGTGTTGGCGTTGTCGCCGTTTTTGTCGCCGCTTTTGTTGCTGCGGTCGCCGCCCGCCTTGCCGCCGTCGGCCGACGAGGCCGCCGCCGCCGCCGCCGCCGCCGCCGCCGTCGCCGCGCTGGCCCTGAGCGCGCCCGCGCAGTGCTTGAGCACGCGGAAAAAGATCTCGAACATCGCCTCCACCATGCGGCTCTGCACGCGCGCCGCCTCGGCCGCCCCCCGCGCGTCGTGCACGTCGCCCTCGGCCAGGTCGCGCCCGAGGCCCAGCACCGACGCCTCGCCCGCCTCGCGCACCGCCTTCTGCATCGCCGCCGACCGCGCGCCCCCGCGCCCGCCCGCGGCCTCCCCGCCCCGCGCCGCCGCCCCGCGCGTCCCCCCCCCGCCGGGACTGAGCGCCGCGGCCGCCTTGGCGCTCGCCTTGCCCTTGCGCTTGTCGCGCAGGTTCTGCTTGCGCGACGCGTTGGCCGCGCGCCGCCCGTGCTGCCGGCGCCGGTTGATCTCTGCTGCGCTCAGGTCGCGCTCGTCGTCGCCGCGCATGGCGGCGGCGGCGGCGGCGGCGGCCTCGAGGCGCACGTCGAGCAGGCAGGCCACGGCCTCGGGCGGGCAGACGCACCGGCGGCGGCGCACCAGATCGCCGACCAGCTGCACGGCCTCGAGCGCCAGGCGCGAGAGCGACCCGCCGGCCGCGTAGGCGCGGGCGGTGGCGCCGACAGCGCCGACGGCGGCGGCGCGCGCGTCGGGGTCGCGCGAGGCCATGCGCGGCACCAGGGCGCGCAGGAGGTCCGAGGCGTAGTTGAAGTGCGGCAGGGACGTCAGGAGGCCGGCCATGCAGCGCACGGCGACGCGCGCGCCGGCGCGCCGCGCCTCCAGCTCGGCAGCGGCCGCGGCGGCCGCCGCCACCGCCGCCGCCGCCGCCTCGGCCTCCTCGTCGTCCTCGTCGCCGTCGTCGTCCTCTTCGCCCCCCGCTCCCGCTCGCGCGCGCGAAGGCACGTGCAAGGGCGGCAGGCGCACGCGCTCCTCGCCCCTGTCCGCGGCCGCCAGGAGCGTCTTCAGGTAGGCCTGGTAGCCTTTCAGCAGGGCGCCTTCGTAGTCCCGCAGCCTCTGGACTTCCCGAGAGACCGCGACCGGCTGGCCCGGGCCGCTCGCCCCCCCGGCCTGCTCCCCCTCGTGGCCGGCAAACCCGGCCGCCCCGTCGTCCGCCCGGATGCGGTAGCCCGGGCTGACGTCCCGGAAGACGGCCAGCAGCGAGATCTGCGCCAGGCGCGCCACGTACCCGTCGGCGTCGGCGGCCAGCGCGCTCAGCAGCCGCAGCGCCGCGCCGAGCGCGGCGGCGGGCGGCGCGTCGGCCGAGGCCTCGGCCGCGAGGGCCTGGGTGGCGGCAAGGGCCAGCTGCGTGCGCGCGGCCTCGCGGCGGGACAGGCGGTCCGGCGCGGCCGCGACGAGGGCGAGGCCCGGGTGCTGCGCGGCGGCGCGGCGGCGCGAGAGCTCGGCGGCCGCGCGGCGGGCGGCCTCGGCGCGGCGCTCGGCCTCGCGGCGCTTGGCCTCCTCGCGCGCGGCGGCCTCCTCCTCGTCGAGCGCGTCCGTCACGATCACACCAGGGATGCTGCCGGGCGCGAGGATGTCGGCCGCGCGGACGACCGCTCCTGCTGCTGCTGCCGCCTCTCCTGCTGCTGCTGCCGCGCCGGCGTCGCCGCCGTCGGCGTCTGCGCCGGCCAGCAGCCGCAGCTGCTGCCGCCGCCGCTTTTGCTCGTTGCCCTTGAGGAAGACGACCTTGCCGTCCACGCCCTTGACCGGCAAAGCCGGGCCCGCGTCGTCGTCGTCGTCGTCGTCGCCGCCTCGTTGCGACGCCGCGCCGCCGGGCGCCCCCCGCGCCGCCGCCGCGCGCGATTTGGCGGCGGCGGAGGCTGAGCCGCGGGGCAGGCGCTCATAGTCGGCCTCCGCCTCGCTGTCCTCCTCCTCCTCGCTGCCCTCCTGGCCGTCGGGCGCCGCCGCCGCACCTGCCCCCGCCCCGGGTCGCGTCAGGCCCTGCTGCTGCTGCTGCTGCCGCTGCTGCCGCGCCTGCTCGCGCCGCGCCTGCGCCGCCGCCTCGGCCGCCTGCCGCGAGAGCACGGCCGCCCCCAAGGCGCTTGCGTCGAGGTCGGCGAGGAAGCCGACCGAGGCGGCGTGCTCGCGCACAAACTCGGCGTCCTCCTCGCTGAGGGAGGCCTCGTCGTCGCCGCCGCCGTTTGCGTCGTCGTCGCTGCCGGCGGCGATGGGGATGTCGGCGCGCAGCCTGTTGGCCGCCGGCCTTTTCCGCGGGGGCTCGGCGCCGTTGCCCGTCTTTTTGCTGCCGCCGCCGCCGCCCTTGCCGCCGCCCTTGCCGCCGCCGCCGCCGCCCTTGAAATTTTTTTGTGATTGTGTTCATCGATGGCACGAGGACGTGAGCCGGTGCTTGATGGAGCCGAAGCGTTCGACGAGAGAAGGCGCGTTCTCATCCCTCTCCAACACAGCGCACTCACTTTTTGGCGCTTGCTGGGCGGGCCGCCGCGCTGCTTGCTGCTCGCCAGAGCCTTGGACCCCTCCCGCTTCTTGCTCATCGTGGTGTTTGGCTCTGCGAACAGGTACTTGTGCCGCCCGGGCGCAATCGCATATAGAGGGTTTCAAGTGATGTGGTCGGCCGTCAGAGTGGGGCAAGGGCCCGCGCGACAGAGAGAGACAAAAGAGCTTGCGAGCAAAAGTCGGCGCGATTGGACAACCGGGATCCGAACGGTCTGCGAGTAATGTGGGGCGCGCGCGAGATGGTGTTTGATGTGTCGATGGTCTGATGGGAGTGCGATTGAACTCTGTCGCGCCCGTGTAAAAGAAGAGGGGGAGCGGCGGGCGGCTGCGTTTCGCGGCGGCGGCGGTCGCGTCGGTCGGCGACGCCGGGAGCGGGGGCGTCGACGTCGTCGTGCAACAACGACTTCACACGCACGCGTCCGCCTTATGCGCTCCCACTCTTGCAATGCTCGCTTCCTTCTCTCCACAAGCTAGCCAGGGGCTGTGTCGCTTGAGCGGATGAATGGGCGATCCACGTCTGAGAATCGCAAACATCTCGGGAGTTCCCGAGAGACTCCTGTTTGAAGCAACACCGATGACGACCGGGGGCGAGCGGCGATCGATCGACGCGCCCGAATCGCGGGCGAAAGCCGAGGGGCACCCCGAGGAGGAGCAGCCGACAGAGGCTTGCGCCGCCGCCGCCGACCCGCCAAACGCCGGCGGCGGCGCAGCGCGCCCGTCGCCGTCGATCGCCGCGTGCATCCGATACTCCCCCGACTTTCTCGCCCGGGAGGAGGCCGACCAGCTGCGGCGTGACGTCGCCGCGGCAAAAGGGTGGCAGGAGCTGAGCGGCCGGCGCCTGCTCAGCCTGGGCGGGCTAGTCACGCCAAAGGGCCTCGTGCCGTCGCCGCTGCTGCCCCGATGGCTGCCGCCGCTGATGTCGCGGGCGGCCGATCGCGCGGGGTTCGCGCCCGACGCCCCGCCCAACCACGCGCTCGTCAACCTCTACCGCCCGGGCGAGGGCATCCTGCCGCACGAGGACGGCCCCGCGTACGAGCCGCGCGTGGCCATCGCGTCGATTGGCTCGCCCGCCGTCCTGCGCTTCTGGCGGCGGGCGGGGCCGGGCGGCGGCGGCGGCGGCGCGGCGCCGGCGCCCGTGCCAGGCGTCGACCCGCCCGACGCGTCGGTGCTGCTCGAGCCGCGGTCGCTCGTGGTGTTCGAGGGCGAGGCGTACGCGGGCTGCTACCACGGCATCGAGGCGTGCGAGGCGGAGACGATCGACGCGAGCGTGATCAACCCCCCGCCCACTCTGCCGCCGCCGGGGCAAGGGGCGTCGTCGGCGCCGTCGGCGGCGGCGGCGAGCGTCGTCTTGCCGCGCGACGGCGACCGCGTCTCGCTCACGATCCGGCGCGTGTCGCGCGTGCGGCCGCTGCTGCGGCTAGGGCCGGGAGCGGGGTGACCAAGTCGAGTGTTGTTGAAAACTGCAAGAAGAAATTTCGAAATGTGCTTCTCGCCTTGGCGTCGCCGCCGCGGCTACAGAGGGCGCGCGTCTACGGCGGGGGGGGCGGGGGGCGGGGGGGCGGGGGCAGGGCGCCGCCGGGCGTGACGGGGGGGGGGTTGGCGCGGCGCCGGCCTCACGCGGTCAGATGGACCGGGTGCGGGGGCGGAGGGGCGTCAGTTCCACTGGCGGGAGAGGTGGCGGACTGTCGCCTTGGGCGGCGGGCGTGGGCGCGGGCGCGGGCGTGGGCGAGGGCGCGGGCGAGGGCGAGGGCGAGGGCGCGGGCGCAAGGGGAGCGGGCGAGAGCGCGGGCGCGGGTGCGGGCGCGGGCGCAAGGGGCGCGGGCGCAAGGGGCGCGGGCGCTGGTGCGGGCGCGGGCTCGGGTGCGCGCGCCGCTGCCTGCTCGGGCTCGGCCCTTGGCGGCCCTTCGGTCCGCGCGGCGGCGGCGGAAGGATCGTCCGCCGTCACAGGCTCTGCTGCGGCTGCGGCGGCGGCCGGAGGCGCTGCTGCCGCGGTAGCGACCGCGGGAGTGTCGACGGCAGCGGCCTCCTGCTGCTGCTGCTGCTGCTGCTGCTGCGGCTGCGCCGGCGCGTCTCCCTGCTTCTCCCTCTCCTCCTCTGCCGGCGCCGCCGCCTGTCCTTCCACAGCCATGGCGTCGGGCTTGCTGCACTCCGCATCCGCCGCGGGCTGGGCGGCTGAAACCGGCGGGGCAGGCGGCGCGGGTTTGGGCGCGGGCGCCGGCTCCGGCGCCGCCTCTGCCGCGGCAACGGTTGCCGGCCGCGGCGGCAGCGGCGGCTGCGTGGGCGTCTGCCTGCGCGGCGAAGGCCTGGCCGCCGGCTGCTGCTGCTGCTGCTGCGCCTCGCCCGCGGGCGCGGGCGTCACGGAAGGCCGGCCGCTGCTCGAGGCCGGGCCGCCGCCGCCGCCGCTGGTCGCCGCCGCCGCCGCCGCCCCCGCCGCCGTGCCGCCTCCCGCGCCCCCGCCCGCCGCCGCGGCGCCCCTCGAGGCCGAGCGCGGCAGCGCCGACGTGGCGCGCGGCGGCGGCGCGGCGAACGGCCCGCCGTCCCGCCCAAAGGCGCAATCGAGCGCCAGGGCGGCCGCCTCGAACGAGGGCGCCAGCATCAGGCGCGGCGGCGCCGTCATTGCCTTGCTCAGGGCGGAGAACGGGCCGGCGCCGCCGGCCGCCGCGGCGGCCCGGGCGCCGCCGACACCGGCGGCAGCGGCCGCGCCGCCGCGGCCGCCAGCGGCGGCGGCGGCAGGGGCGGCCGGCCTGCCGCCGCGCGCCGCCCCGGCGCCGGCGCCGTGCCTGCCCTGGGACCCCGCGATGAACAAACCGCCGCCGCCGCCGCCACCGCCGCCGCCGCCGCCGCCGCCCGCGCGCGCCGCAAAGGCGGACGACGCGGGCGGGTCGTCCGACAGCCCGACGCCCAGGCCGCGGACGCCCGGCGGCAGCCGCCCGAGCGCGTCCGGGCGCGGCGGGCGGCGCATCGGGCGGGTGCGCGGGCGCCTGGACGGGGCCGGGGGCCAGCGCGACAGGCACGCCGGCGGCCAGGGGCGCGCGCCGCCGCCGCCGCCGCCGCCGCAGCCGCCGCCGTGCGCCCCGCCCGCGTGCCCGTAGCCGCCGCCGCCGCCGTTCGGCGGCTGCCCCCAAGGGTCGCCGAAATCGAGCGAGGCGGGCGCGGCCATGCTGCCCGGCCGCCCGCCGCTGCCGTCGAGCGACAGGTCGCGGCCCAGGCGCGACCGGCCGGAGGCAAGCGACGCGAGCGACGGCAGCGCGCCGCCCGCCAGCAGCTTTTGCCGCTTGCCGCCGCCGCCAAGGCCGCCGCCGCCGCCCCCCGCCCCGCCGCCGCCGCCAAAGCCGCCGCCCCCCCCCCAAAACAGGTCCCCCCCGTCGTCGCCCGCGCCCCCGCCCGCGGCCGCCTCGGCAAAAGGCCCGCCGCCCATCCAGCCGCCGCCCACGCCCACGCCGCCGCCGCCCGCGCCCGCGCCTCCGGCCAGCCGCAGGCCGCCGAGCGGAGGGCCGCGCGGCGTCGGCACCACCGTCTTCAGCTCGGGCCGCGGGACGTAGGCGTCGGGAAAAAAGACGCTTTTCGGCATGCGCAGCGACCCTTTTGGCGGCTGGTGCTGCTGGCAGGCGCGCCACAGCGCCGGGGAGTAGATCAGGGAGTCGGCCGGGCCGCGCACGGGCGCGAGGCCGCCGCCGTCGCTGCTGTCGTCGCTGCCCGCGCCGGCGCCGGCGTCGTCGGGCTCGCCGTGCGTGGGGCGGGCGCCGCCGGGCGGCGGCTTGGACGGCGACGCGCCGCCGCCGGCGCCGTCGGTGCTGGTCGTGCGGCCCATGCGCGCGCCGTGGGCCGCGCCGCCGCCACCGCCACCGCGCCCGCCACCGCGCCCGCTACCGCCTCCGCGCCTGCCGGAGCCGGGCCTGTTTTTGGTTTTTGTTCTTGGCGTGTTTGGCGTAAGAGAAGGGATGATTGATGGCGCGCCCTTCGCCGTGCTCTCACGCTGACAGCACATGCGCGCGCGAGGAGCATCGTGAGCACCGCCGTCTCATCATTGAGGCTCACCTCATGTCAGGCTGCCGACGCGCGTCGTCGAGACGTTGGGCGCGCGTTTGCTCGAGACAAGAAAGAGCCGTCTGCTGCTTCCGTCTCCCGCGTCAATTGTTGGTCGCCTCTGGTCGCCGGACTGGAGTCATGGGTGAATGAGTCAAAGGGTCGTCGAGAGGGAACGTTATTGTCAGGTGTGGTCAACTGTGCAAGGCCAGGGGCTGTCAGGGAGCGACAGGCAAAGCCGTTGGCCCGTCTGCCGTCGCGAGCGCGGCGCCGCCGCCCGATTGCCCGTCGCCACCCGCATCAAGGGGACCCGCCCGCCTCCTCGGCCACGGGCGCGCGCTTCACGCTGCGCGGGACGCCCGCCGACCACAGGTTGTGTAGCAGGCGGAAGCGCAGGACAGGGCCCGGCTGCGCGGCCAGCGGCGGCAGGGGCACGCCCGGCCACCACCACTCGTCGTCGTCGTCGCCGCCGGCCGCCGCCGCCGCCGCCAGGAGGCCGCCGCCTGCGCCGCCGCCGCCGCCGCCGCCGCCCGCTCCCCCTCTCCCTCCTCCTCCTGCTCCCGTCAGCCTCTCGAGCGCCTCCAGCTCCTCCTCGCTCGCGTCGTCGTACTCCAGGCCCGGCTCCTCGCCGAGCTCGACGGCCTCCATCACAGCGTCGTCAGAGGGGGAACAGTAACGCACGTGCTCCCTTTCCCCCGCCCCCGCCCCCGCCCCGTCGGCGCCCGGCCCGCCGCCGCCGCCGCCGCCCGCTCCTCCGCCGCCTCCCCGCAGCGTGCAAGGCGCGAGCAGCATGGCGGGCGGCGCGTAGGCGGCCCCGCCGCCCCCCGCGAGACCGCCCGCCTCCCTCTGCAGCGCCGCCACCGCCTCCGCCGGCATCGCGTCGCCCGGCGGCGCGCCCTCCCCTGGCGCGTACCGCGCCGCCGCCTCGGCCGCCGCCGCCGCCGGCAGGCCCCGCAGCGCGGCGCGACGCGCCCGCGAGTCGAGCAGCGAGGACTTGGGCGCGGCGAGCAGCAGGCCGGCGAGGCCCCGCATCCGGGGGAAGAGGGCGCGGCCGTCGTCGCCGTCACCAGCGCCGCCGCCGAACCCGCTGCCAAACCCGCCGCCGCTGTCGGCCGCTAGCAGCCCGGCGGCGCCCGGCGGCGGCGGCGCGTCCATCCTTGCCAGCCCCCACCGCTCCAGGCGCTCGGCCGCGGCTCGGAGGGCGAGGCCCGTGGCGTAGGTGAGGGGCGGACCGGAGGAGGAGGGGGGGACGGGCGAGGGGGGGGCCCGCGGCCGAGGGCGCAGCGACAGGAGGCCGCCGGCCGACAGACCCGCGCCGCCGCCGCCGCCGCCGCCGTCGCTCGCGCCCGCACCGGCACCGGCACCGGCGCCGGCACCAACCGTTGCCGGCCAGGGCAGCATCGCCTGGCTGAGCGCCGGCACGCCCCCCGCCGACGGCCCGGGAAGCGCCACCGCCGCCACGGTCACGCCCGGGCCCGCCGCCGAGTTGGCGCGGACGCCCAGGCGCCAGCCGCGCGCGAAGGGGGGCGCGTCGCCGCCGCCGTCGCCGCCGTCGTGGCCGCCGCCCGGCGGCGGCCGCCCGCCCGCCGCGCCCGCCGCCGGCCCCAGCAGCAGCTGGTGCACGAGGAGTGCGTCCACCCGCCGCAGGAGCTCCGCCAGCACCTGCGCCCGCAGGCCGGGCAGGTGCCCGCCCCCGCCGAGGGACGACGGCAGGCCGCGCGCCGCCTCGTCGAGGCAGTCTGTCCACCGGCGGACGGCGCCCTCGAGCAAGGAAGACGGCGGCGGCGGCGGGCGGGCGGGCGGCGGCGCGGCGGCGTCCCTTGCCCGCTGCTGCGGCGGCGCCTGCTCCGCCCCCTGCAGCGCGCGCTCGTCCGCGCCGCGCGCGCGCGCCGCCACCGCCGGGAGCAGCGCGCCGCGCCACACGGCCTCGACCAGCGCGCCGAAGACGGCGCGCTCCTGCGCCAGCAAGGCGGGCACAAAGGCGTCGGCGGCCCAGTGCGCGCGCGCGACGCCGTCGCCAGAGGCGCCGCCGCCGCCGCCGCCGCCGCCGCTGCCGCCGCCGCCGCCGCCCATCGCCGCCGCCGCCTGCTGCGCCAGCCCCAGCGACTGCAGGAACCCGCGCAGGTGGCACGCGTTGCCCCACCAAAAGGCCATGGCCCCGAGGTCGCCCGAGCGGCGCGCGCCCGCCGCCGAGGCCCGCATGTGCCGCAGCGCGAGCGCGCCAAAGGGGAGGCCGTCGGCGCGGCCCAGGCAGACGAGCGTGCGCGCGATGCGGCGGGCGGGCGCGTGCAGCGCGCGCGCGGCGGCGGCGGCGGCGGCGGCGGCGTCGCGGCCCCAATCGCTTCCGCCCCCGCCTCCCGCCGCGGACAGGGGCCGCATGGCCGAGTAAAGCGCGAGCTCCACCGCGGCCGCCGTCAGCAGCTCGTCGTGCATGGCCTCCTCGGGGAGGGGCGCGGGCGCCGTCGCGCGCCGCCGCCGCCGGCGGAGGCGCGAGTCGGCGCGCGCCTGGCGGTATCGCCTCTCCTCCTCGTCCTCGTCCTCTTGCTCTTGCTCGCCGCCGCCGCCGCCGCCGCCGCCGCCGTCGCCGCCGCCGTCGCCGCCCTGCTGCTCCTGCTGCTGCTGCTCCCCAGAGCCCCCCGCGGGCGGCGCGTCGCCCCCCGCCACGCGGCGCCCCAGCAGGCTGGAAAGAAAGCCGCCGCCGCTGACGGGGCGCGGCTGCTGCTGCGGCGGCTGCTGCTGGCGGGAGGACGGGGCCGGGTCGCTGCGCACGCCGCCGCCGCCGCCGCCGCCGCCGCCGCCGCCGCCGCCGGTGGTCGCGGGCCGCGCCCCGCCGCGGGCGCCGCCGCCGGCGCTCAGGGCCAGGTCCGCCTCCGCGCCGACGGGATCGTGCCGGGCGTCGACAAACTCGGCCTCGTCGAACTCGCTGCGGCCGCGCTGGTAGAACGCCGCCGGTCCGCCGCTGCTGCTCTGGCGCGCCGTGGGCGTGGGTCCGCCTCCGCCGCCGCCGCCGCCGCCCAAGGCCGGCACAGCGCCGGGCGCGACGCCAAGGCTCGGCGGCGGCGGCGGCAGCGGCGGCGGCGGCGGAGGCGCCGGCGGCCCGCCGCCTGTGGGCGACAGCGGGTGCCCCTCGACCGGCGCCGACCGCTGCTGCTGCTGCTGCCAGCGGCGCGGGGTGACGGCGGCGCGCGCCGGCGAGGGGGCCGCCGCGTCCTCGCCGGCCGCCGTGGTGGCCGTCCCCGCCGACCGGAGGGACGGGAGCGGGTGGCTGAGGCCGCGATCGCCGCCACCGCCGCCGCCGCCGCCGCCGGCCCGCCCCGCGGACGCGGCGTCGGCCGCCGAGCCCAGGTGCCCGCCAGCGCTGGTGGTGGCCGGGCCGCGGGCGTAGCTACCGCCGCTGCCCCCCCCCGCGAGAAAGCCCTCCTCCCCGATCGGCTCCATCCCCCCGCCGCCGCCGCCGCCCGACGGGGCGGCCGCTGGCCCGCGGGTGGGCGACGGCGACGACGTGCAGCTCTCCGCCCCGACCGTCCCGGCGGGAGGACGCCCAATCGCCCAGCTGAAGAGGGAGCCCAGGCGCCCGCTGCCGCCGGCGCCGCCGCTGGTGGCTTCGAGGGTTGGCGCGGCCGCCGCCGCCGCAGGGGACGGGCCCTCGGCCGCCGCCGCTGCTGCCGCTGCTGCTGCCGCCCCTGCCGGTGCCCCTGCCGCTGCCGCCCCCGCCGCCGAGGGCCGCACAGGGCTGCCGGGCACGTCCGCCGCCGCCGTCGCCATCGCGAGCAGCTCGGACGCGTCGCCCCCGCCCCAGCTCGGCGTCGCCGTCCCGCCCGGCGGCGGCGACGGGCCCGCCCCCGGCGCCGCGCCCCTCGCCCGCCCGCCGCCGCCGCTGCCCGTCGTCGTCGTGTCCGACGTCGACGCCGACGCCGAATCGTCCTCTTCGAACGCGCCCCGTCCCGCGGGGCGCCAGCGCACCGTCACCGTCAGCGTCGGCGGCGAGCCCCCGCAAGCGGCGGACAGCACCCGCGCGCACGCCAGCGGCACCGCCAGCGTCGTCGCCTTGCCGCCGCTGCCGCCGCCGCCGCCGCCGCCCGCGAGCGCGGCCAGGTCGATGAGGGCGCGCCCGGCGATCGCGGGCGGGCGGCCGGCCTCGGTCTCGAGCACGGCCAGGATGAGGCACTTGCGGAGAAAGGGGCCGGCAGGGGCAGAGTCCTCTGCCGAGAGGCCCTCGCCGCCGCCGCCGCCGCCGAAGTCGCCGCCGCCGCGCTGCGATGGCGACCCTTCGCACGGCTGGGGCGACGGCGCTGCCCCGGCTCTTCCGCCTGCTCCCCCTCCTGCTGCTGCTGCCGCTTTGTAAAGGGTCACGCGCAGCTTGAACGTCTCGTCGCAGCGCGCCTGACTCAGGCGATTGCTGGGGTCGTCGCTGTCGAGGGGCGCGGTGAGGGGCGCGGACAGGCCGCGTTTCTTGGATCCGCGCTGCCACCCCACGCACACCGCGCGCGCGTCCGATGCCGGCCAGGATTGCAGCGAGTGCACGTGAATGGAGAACTCGAACCGCACGGCATTGAACCGATTCTTGCGCACGTGGGACAGCAGGAGCATTGAATCGTCAGCTGAGGTGTCTTGGTTTGAATTGGAGACGACGCGTCAAGGCAATGCAGACAAGGGGTCATGTGTCAGTGTCGGTACGTGTCAAGAGACAGGACGGTGGCGGGGAGACTGGTCGCGAGAGAGACGCGCTCTTGAAGCAATCAATGATTGTTCTCGAGCGTGTGAGGCGTCGGCGTCGATCGACGCTCGGCGCGACGCAGCTCGTCGTGTTCATTTCTTTTTTCAACTTGGAGTTTCAACATCCTTCCTTCTCTACTTGGCAGTGCCCCGGCCGCCGGCGACGCGCATCAGCACGAACGACGCCGCCGCGGCCCCGGCCGCCGCCCCGGCCACCGCCGCCAGCACGGCCGTCGCGAGGAACGCCGAGCCGCCGTCGTCGCCGACGCCACAGAGGCCGGGCCACGACGCGCCGCGCGCGTCGGCACCCGCCCCGCCGGGCGCCTCGAGCTGCTGCTGCTGCTGCTGCCGCTGCGCCGGCCCCGCCGGCGCCAGCGCGCGCGCCTCCAGCGACAGCTCGATGCGCCGCAGCGAGGCCACCGCGTCGGCCAGCGCCCCGCCCGCCGCGAGCTGCTGCAGCGCCGCCTGCTGCCGCCCGAGCTCGCGCCTCGTCTCGCGCTGCTCGCCCTGCAGCTGGCGCACCAGCCGCAGCAGGAGCAGGAGCGGCTGCTGCTCCTGCTGCTCTTGCTGCTGCTGCTGCTGCTCCTGTTGTTGCTGCGGCTCCAACTGCGGCTCCTGCTCTTGCCCGCGCTGCTGATGCTCCTGCTGCTGCTGCTGCTTCTGCTCCTGCTGCCGCTTCTGCTGCTGCTCCTGCTGCTGCTGCTCTGGCTGCTGTTGCCGCTGCTGTTCGGAGACGGCGGCGCCCGCGACCGCGGGGGCGCCCTTGACGGCCGAGGGCGGGCGCGCCAGGGCCGGAGGCGGCAGGCGCACGCCGGTGACGGCCGCGGCCGCCGCCGCCGCCGCCCGGCGCTGCCGCTCGCCCGGCGGAGGCTGCGGGGACCCCTGCTCCTCCTCCTCCTCGCTCAATTCGTCCTCCTCCTCCTCCTCCTCCTCCTCGCTCAACTCGTCCTCCTCCTCCCCCTCGCTCGGCTCGTCCCCCGTCTCCCCCACCCCGCCGTCCTCGTCCCCAGTTCCCGAGGCGGGGCTCTCCGCGTCGTAAAATGGCCCGTCGACGCTGCCGGCCACGGAGCGCGCCCGGCCACCGGGCGCGGCCTGCAGCCGCGGCGGGGGCGGCGGCTGCGGCTGCGGCGGCGACGACTGGGGCGGCGGCGGCGGGGACGCGCGCCGCCGCGTGCGGGTCACCAAGGGCACGTCGATCGCGTGCGAGGGCGGGACCAGGTGCACGCTCGGCGGAGGGGACGGAGACGGCGACCGCTGCCGCCGCCGCAGCAGCCGCGCGGTTTCGGAGGCCGCGGCGGGGCTGGTCGTCGCCGTCGCCGTCGCCGTCGCCGTCGCCGTCGCCGTCGTCGTCGCCGTCGTCGTCGCTGCCGCCGTTGTCCTTTCCGCCGCCGCCGCTGCCCGGGTCGCCGCTGCCCCTGACGCCGACGCTGCCGCCGACGCCGCCGCCTCTCCCTCGCCGCCCCCGCGCCCCTTCTGCGCGGCCCCCCAGCGCCCAACGTATCCGTCGGCAAAGGCGAGGAACTCGGGGACGCTCGCCCTGGCCTGGTCGGCCATGGCCGCCTCGACGGCCCCTCCCACCACGGGCGCGGTCGACGCGCAGCGCACGAGCGCGTCCACCAGCACCACGACCGTCGTGGGCCTCTTGTTGTTGCCGGCGGCGGCGGTGGCGCCGTCGCTGGCGTTGGCGTTGGCGTGGGGGCCGTTGCCGCTGCTGTCGTTGGCGTCGTCGTCATCGTTGCGCCGGTGCCACTCGTCGAGGCTCGTCGCGCTGACGCCGGCGGCCAGGCCGCCGCCGCCGTTGTTGTCGCCGTTGCCTTGGGCCTGTGCGTTTACGGCGCCTCCTCCTCCTCCTTCTGCCGGAGCCGCCTCCGCCGCCTCATAAAAGACATACTCTGCCGACGTCGAAAAGGCTCCCGACCCCGCAAAGTCGAGCTCGGGCGTGCACGTGACGCGGAACGCGCGGAACGCGCCAGATTTGTCGTCGTTGTTGCCGCCCGCCGCCCCTTCCGCCGCCGGCGCCGGCCAACACCGCAGCCACGTCAGCGTCTGCCGCTCGCGCACGCGCACGCGCCCGCCGCCGCCGAACATGCGCCGGACGGGCGCGGGCAGCGCCAGGTCCATCGTGAAGCCGACCTCGCGCTCGAGGGCAGCCGCCCGCTGGTCGGCCTCGTCGCCGCCGCCGCCGCCGCCGCCGCCGCCGCCGCCGTTTCCCAAAGGGGCCGCCGCCGCCGCCGCCGCCCAAGGCGTTACCTCGACAGGTGTGGGGCTGCGCGTCACGCGCGCGTGGTAGTCGAGCATGAACCGGTCGTCGCCGTAGAGGCTCGCGAAGGCGTCGGCCAGCGTGGCGGCGTGCGGCAGGGGCCGGCGGCGGAGGCGCACGTCGACGGGCATCTCTTTTCCCTTTTGGTTGCCGCGAGCGAGCGCGCCGTGGCGGCGCACGCCGCCGCCGCCGCCGCCGCTCTCGCCGCCGCCGCCAATGAGGGACGCGTTGGCTCGGCGCGCACGGAGTCGGACTGCTTAGTGTAATATGCGTCGGACCGTGGCGCAGTCGCGCGCCGGCCTAGGACTGACCGCGCGAGAGACGATTGATGACGCGTCACGAAAGAGATTTTTGTGCGATGCGCACGCGGCGGTGCGATGATTGGTTGCGATGATGTGGACGCTGTGTGTGTCGAGCTGCGGTTTGGCGGTGTCGCTTAGCCCGCTCTCCGTGTTCACGTGTCCCTAGATTCTGGGCGGGGAGGCAGCCCGGGGGGCTCCGGGAGGCAGCTCGTCCCGAAACTGCTCCCGACAGGAGAGAGAGGAAAAACTTTTTGTTCAAACGCTCCCCCCTCCCCAAGCATCCGACAAACCCCCTCTCCGCCCACGTCTCAATCCCCTCGACCGTCTGGAGATCGCATCCCGGCCTGTCGAGAAGCTCGGCGACGCTCCATCGGGCTGCGATTCGACGTCTCCTGCGCTCGACCCAACTTTTGGTCCGCGCGCCATTCCTCCTCCCCACACACCGCCGCCCGCCAAAGACACGCGCGCCACTTGCCCGCCATGCTGACGCTCGCTCCGCAGGCGCCGGCGACGCGCCCCGTCGCCCGCCGCGCGCCGATTCGCGCGGTTCCGAACAATTTTTCCTCGTCTCTCTCTCTCGTGCCACGAGGCATCGTGTGCTCGCACCCGCGCCACCCGCTGCTCGCGCGCGCCGCCTCTGCAGGAGGCGGCGCGGGCGCGGGCGCGGGCGCGGGCGCCGGCGACACCGAAGCCGCGGGCGAGGAGGCCCGGGGCACAGAGGCGCGCGCCAAGAACGGCCAAGAAGACCCTCCGGCGTCTTGCTCCGATCCCTCCGCCGTGGCGAGCTCGCCGCTGCCGCTGCCGCCCAACAACCGCCGCTGCGACGACGACGACGACGCCGCCGCCGACCGCGGGGGCGGCGGCACCGAGGCCGTCGTCGAGGCGGTCAAGTCGCTGGGCGGGGGGCACGGCGTCTCCGTCATCCTGCTGCGCCTGCTGGACGGGACGTCGCGCCTCCTGCCCATTTACGTGGGCGAGTTCGAGGCCACGTCGCTCGCGCGCGGCCTTGCCGCCGCCCAGCTCGGCGGCCCCCTCCCCTCGCCGGCCTCGCCCTCGTCCTCGTTGGCGTCGGCGTCGTCGTCGGCGGCCGCCGCCGCTGCCTCGCGGCCGCAGACGTACGATCTGCTCGGGTCGACGATCGCGGCGCTCGGGCGCGCGGTGTCGCACGTATCCGTCGTCGACCTGCGCCACAACACGTACTACGCGTGCGTGTCGCTGGTGCCGGCGGAGCAGCAAGGAGGCGTTGGCGGCGGGGGCGCCGAGGACGCCGGCGGCGGCGGCAAAATGGCGGCGATCGAGCTCGACGCGCGCCCGAGCGACGCGCTCAACCTGGCGGTGCGCTGCGGCTGCGCCGTCTACGTCAGCCGGGACGTGGCCGAGCGCTGCGCCCTGCCGGAGCAGCTGCTGCCGCCCGAGCTCCAGACCGAGCCGCCGCTGTCGCCCCTGTCACCGCAGTCCTCCTCGGCCTCGTCGGCGCTCGCGCGCCACGCGCGCTCGCCCTCGCCCTCGCCCGCGGGCGCCGGCCTCCCGTCGGCCCTGCTGCCCCACCACCGCCACCAGCACCCCTCTCACACCCAGGGCCAGGGGGGCCAGCAGCAGCACCCGCAGCAACCCCCCCCAGCGCAGCAGCGCCCCCAGCCGCCGCAAGAGTCGCACGCCGACATTGTCCGCACCGCCCGCGCCGCCGTGCTGGCCTACCGCGACCCCACGCCCATGCTCGCGCTCGCGCGCGACGTCGCCGCCGCGCAGGAGCGCTTCGAGGCGGCGGCGCAGGCGCAGGCGGCGCTGGCGGGCTGCGTGACGCGCGACGGCGCGCTGCGGCTGGCGGCGGCGGTCGAGGCGGCGCTTGCCGACGGGAGGTACGGCGAGGCGGCGCGGCTGCGGGACGAGCTGCTGCGCGCGGTGGGCGAGCAGGAGGCGCATGCGCGGGAGCTGGGCGCCGGCGGCGGGCCTGCTGGGGGCGGGGACCTCGACATGGCGGGCGGGGCGCTGCCGTGAGCGCGCGCCAAAAGAAGAAAGAGAGAAAAGAATCTCTCGTCTCTTTCCCGCGCGCGTGTTTTTTTTTTTGTATTCCGCGCTCGCTGCCGCACTTGCTTTTTTTGCCTTGTTCGTTTTGTCGGCGGGCGGCGCTCTTCTCGGCGCGCACGCGCGCGCTTCGCTCCACCCTCCCCTCTACCCTCATTCTTGCATGTCCAAGCAAAAGGAAAGAGAAGCACACACCTCACGTACCGTTTTATCGTTTTATATTTGCCGCGAGGCGCCCCCGTTCCCTCCCCGGCCCCACTCCCCCCCCCCCTTTCTTTTTGTACCATCAGCCCACCAGCGCGTCCGCTCCGCTCCTCCTCTCCGGCCCCTTTTGTTCGCCGCAGCGTCGTCCTACCAGATCAAAACAAAACCACGCCCCCGAACGACCGCGAGTAAGACTTGGCCGGTATTGCAAAACCAAATATGCTAAACGCTTTTGCCTCTTTTTTGTGCCTTGGCGCGACGCCGCCTCACCACCTGACTTGGCAACACGACATTTGGCGTCATCGGCATCGTCCGAGTTAAGAGGGGCACTGCAGTCAAAAAACACAAAACCGGGCGATCCTTCCCCCTTGCACCGCTCGCTCGCCCGCCTCGCCTCGCTCACGCGTCCGGCGGCGCGGTCGGCGGCTCCGGCACCGCCCGCAGCGACAGGACCAGCAGCACGCCCGCCAGCGCGCCCGCCAGATGGGCGACGTGCGACACGGCCAGGCCCCCCATCAGCGTCCCCCCCGCGGCCTGCGCCCGCGCCTCCCCCAGCACCTGCGACACCACAAACTGCCCGAGCACGAAAAACTCGAGCAGGCGGCGCGGGTCGGCGCTAAAGCGGGTGAGCACGGCGATCGAAAAGAGGCCGAAAACGGCGCCGCTGGCGCCGACCGACACCACCGCGGGCCCGGGGGTGAGCCAGACCGAGGCGAGCGCGGCGCCCGCGGCCGTCAGCAGGTAGGCGAGCAAGACGCCGGCCGCGCCCTCGGTCTCCTCGACGAGCTTGCCAAACACGAGCAAAGGGAAAAGGTTGGCGCTCAGGTGCTGCCAGTTGGCGTGAGCGAAAGCGTGGCTGAAGAGCGTCGGCCAGGGGGAGAGCAGGCGGCCGGACCCGTGCACGAGGTGCAAGGCGCCCGTGCCGGGCAGGTGGAGGACGTTGTCGGCGACGAAAACGGCGAGGCAGAGGGCGCACAGCAGGAAGGTGCCGTTTCCCGCGGGCGGGGCGGCGGTGGCGGGGGCGGCCTTGCGGACGCCGCCCTTTTGCTTTGGCGGCGGGGCTTGTTTGCCGCGCGGCTGCGGCGTCGGGGTCTCGGGCGACGCGGCGGTGTCGTATTTGCGGAGCAGCGCCTGGATCTCGGCTTCGTCGAGACCGCCGGGCTTGTCGCTGTTGCTCGCGGCCGCCTTGCGAAAGCGAAGAGGGCGGCCGCCGGGCGACGAGGACGACGACGCGGACGACGACGCGGCGACGTCGTTGGTCCATGCCGGGACCGCTCGCCGGTTCGGCAAGAGAACGGGCGGCGGGCGCGGCGGCCCCGCGGCCGGGGCCGTCACCAGCGGCCGCGCCCGCGCCGCCGCGTGCATGGTGGCGGCTGGCGCGTGGGCGTGGGCGATCGCGTCAGGGGAGCAGAAGAAAAGAGTTTCGGGGGACCCGCGGGTCTCGCGACCCACGAGGAAGACGGTCTCGATTCGGGATGTGCGTGCTGGTACTGGTGCTGTTGGGAAGAATTCGCGTGCGTGTGGTTTGTTCGCGAGAGGTGAGATGCGCGTAACGCGCGGCGCGTTTGAGCAAGAGAACGGGATCGCATGGGCTCGCCGCCGCCCGCGCAAGAGCGGCGCGTCGACCGCGCGCTCACCAGCCGCCAACAAAGACGCCGGCCCCTCAAGTGCGCCCGACCTCTCTGTGTCTCCCTCGCGCCAGAGGTCAATCCCCACGTCAACCATCCAAGCACTGCATCGTTCAAGGTCAGCGCCACGCCCAGTTGTCACCACTCGATCTTCCTCATTACATCAACACCACCACACACACACAGAGAAATCTCTTCCTAGACAAACGCCGCGACCTCCCAATGTCGCGAGCGGCCGCCCCGCACCCCTCTCGCGGCCTGAGCAGCGGCGGCGCCTTGCTGCGCCGCCCGCCGCCGGCCTTGCTCCTCCTCAGCAGCGTCGTCGGCCGTCGGCGACGCCCCGCCGCGCCCCCGCCGCGTGCCGCCCCCTCGCCCGCGCCAGGCGCCGCCGCCGCCGCCGCGCCCCCGCCGCCGCCGCCGCCGCCGCGCCCGCCGCGCGCGCTCGAGGCGGCCGCGCAACTCGCCGCCTCGCGCCTGGCCGAGTCGCGCCGCCCGGACGCCCTCTTCAATGACCCTTTCGCCGAGCTGCTGGCGCGCGCCGACGGGCAAGCAGGCGCCGCCGGAGGTGCTTCCGACGAAAGCGTCACAACAGCAGGGACATTGGCGACGACAACAGCAACAGCGGCGGCGACGACGACCGCCACCGCCGCCGCCGCCGCCGCCCTCCTCGACGCCGTCGCCACGCGCTACCTCGACGAGTGCCTGCTCAACGCCGCCGCCGCCACCTCGGTCACCCGCATGGCCCGCGGCGAGGACTACCGCCAAGTGGTCCTGCTGGGCGACGGCGGCGACTGTAGGCCCTTCCGCCTGCCCTGGCCCGAGGGGACGATTCTATTTTCGGTCGCGCCGGCAGAGGTCCACGAGCGGGCGGAGGCCTTGCTGCAGCAGCAGCAGGTTCCGCCGCGGCAGCCGGACGGGGGGGAGGCGTCGCCGCCACCGCCGCCGCCCGCGCGTGTCCCCCGCGGGTGCCTGCTGCGGCGCGTGGACCTGGACGTCTCGGCGCTGCGGCGCGCCGAGGCCGAGGCCGACGCGCCGGCAGACGACGCTTCCGCCGCCGACGCCGCTCCTGCCGCCGCCGCCGCCGCCGGCTCGACCCTCTTCCTCGACGCCCTCGCCCGCGCGGGCTTCCGGGGCGACCGCCTGAGCGTCTGGGGCCTGCAGGGCCTGCAAGGGCTGGGCCTGGGGCGCGGCGCCCTGCGCGCCCTGCTCGCCGAGGTGTCGTCGGCCGCCGCCTTTCACTCGCTGGTGGCGGGAGAGCTGCCGGGGCCGCTGACGAGGCGCGAGGGCGGCAACTTGCTGGCCGAGGCGGGCCTGCTGGCCTCGGTGGAGCCTCCGGGCGGGGAGGGGACGCGCGCGTACGGGCGGGGGGCGGCGGCGCCGGTCGCCGGGGAGGGGGCGGACGACAGCGGCGGCGGCGGCCGGGGGGCCGGGGAGGGGGGCGGCGAGGGCGAGGCGGCGTCGGCGGCGGGCGGCGAGGACCTGCGCCGGTGGCCGCGGCTGCTGTTCAGCGGGCAGCTGATGCGCCCGTCGCTGGAGCAGATGGGTATCTACAGCGACCACGTGGGGGCGATGGAGGGCAGCGAGGAGGACCTCGGGACGCTGCACTTTGACTGACGGGCCCTGTAAGGCTGTGTCGGAGCGAGGCGGAGGGCTTTGCTGCGTTTCTGGGGCCGGGCGAAGGCGGGGGGCGCGCGCGTGTGGCAATCGGGAGCGACGCGCGCCGACGGCGCGCGCGCCACGCGCCGCGCTCTCTCCGAGAAAGCAAAGGAAGAAAGCGCCCGTTCCCCTCACCCGACAAGGACGCGCGCACATCAGACCTCGACGCATCCTAACAACACCCGGCCCATCAACCATCGTTGAACAGCACCGCGCGCGCAGTAAAACAAGAGCCACACCCCAAGCTCCTTCCCTCTCTCTCCTGGTGTCATCCCTCGCGCGCGCGCCACCACAACATCAGGCAGGCCACGCCCCGTCCCATATCATCGGGCGCGCCGTCGTCGGCCCCCCCTTTGACACATCCGGCGGGCCCGCGCGTCAAACGGAACCGAGAGTGACTCGGCCCCCCACCACCCCCCCCCACACAAGAACAAATGGCGCGCCGCGTCTCGCTCCGCTACGTGCTGACCAAGCTCGCGGGCGCGACGGAGGAGTTTTGCGCCGAGCTGTCGCACCACCCCTCTGCCCGGGGGGCGGGAGGCCTGGGAAGTGCTAGCGCCGCCGCTGCCGCTGCCGCCGCCGCCGCGCCGGGCGCCAGCGGCGGCGGCGCGCCGGCGGCCGGGTCGCTGGCGGCGGCCGCGTCGCGATTCGTCCAGGCCTACCGTGCCAGCTCGACCACGCGCGTGCTGCTCGCGGGCGCGGCCATGGCCCCGGCCCTGAACGCGCCCGCGGCGGCGGGCGACCCGCGCGCGCTCGAGGCGCTCCTCGTGCGCCTGCTGCCGCGCGCCTCGCCCCGCAGCGTCAGCGTCGGCGACGTGGTCGCCTTTCGCCCGCCGGCCGGCGCCGGCGCCGCCCCGTCGCCGTCGTCGTCCTCGGACGACGGCGACGGCGACTCGGGCGCACCGCTCCACCACAACGTGATGGTGCGCCGGGTCGCCGCGCTCGAGCAGGCCGAGATGGTGTCGGACGGGGCCGGCGACGAGCCGTTCCGCGTGCCGCCGGGGCACTGCTGGCTGCTTGCCGAC
>Ga0105053_10003185_pt1 | contig 25094 bp, 26 predicted proteins | sample BON01_FD_78093 | JGI IMG/M metagenome (GOLD analysis project Ga0105053, IMG submission 78093) | Freshwater microbial communities from Lake Bonney liftoff mats and glacier meltwater in Antarctica - BON-01 | ecosystem: Environmental > Aquatic > Freshwater > Ice > Glacier meltwater | place: Lake...
GGCTTGGTGGCAGTCACCGCCCTCGCCGTGCCCAGGTTTCAGGCCCTGGTTTCCGTCAGCGGCAACCTGGCGACCCTGGCCGGTGCCATCGCCGGCGCAGCCACGCAAGGCACGGCAGAGAAACCGGTGTGGCTGGAGGTGACTGTTGCCGAAGACGACTACCTGTCGGACCTGCCCGAACGCATAGCCGTCATGACCCATGCCCTGCCGGTGGAGGTACTGCGCGTGCGCCGCCAGCGCACAAGTTCGGCTGCCATCTTGGCGGGCGAGACCACCGCCACGCTGGACGAGCTGAGCCCCGACGAGGTGTTTGCCCGCCGCCTCGCGTCTGAGGATTTGGCGCCCGAGTTGGCACAGGCCCTGAGCCAGCGCTACCGTGCGGTGGCCGCCGGTCTCACGCGGAACGACGAATGAAAATTCTCAAGCTGCGCCTGAAAAACCTGAATTCGCTCAAAGGCGAGTGGGCGATCGATTTCACCCAGCCGCCGTTCACCGAGAACAGTTTGTTTGCCATCACCGGCCCCACCGGTGCTGGAAAATCCACCCTGCTCGATGCGATCTGCCTGGCGCTGTACCACGAGACACCGCGCTTGAAGAGCGTGTCCAAGTCGGCCAACGACATCATGACGCGCCACACCGCCGACTGCCTGGTCGAGGTGGAATTCGAGGTGAAGGGCGCGGTGTACCGCGCCTTTTGGAGCCAGCGCCGTGCCCGCGACAAACCGGGCGGCACGCTGCAAGACCCCAAGGTGGAACTGGCCAGCGTGGACCCCGCCACCGGCCTGGGCACCATTCTGTGCAGCCAGAGCAACGACAAGCTCAAGCGCATTGCCGAGATCACCGGGCTGGACTTTGCCCGCTTCACCCGCTCTATGCTGCTGGCGCAGGGGGGCTTCGCCGCCTTTTTAAACGCCAGTGCCAACGACCGGGCCGAGCTGCTGGAAGAGCTCACCGGCACCGAAATCTATGGCGAGATTTCCCGCAGCGTTTTTGAGCAAGCGCGCGAGCACAAGCAGCAGCTGGACCAGCTCAAGGCGCGCGCCGAGGGGGTGGCGCTGTTGCCCGCTGAACAGCGCGAGGCCATGCAGGCCGAAATCACACAGTGGGCCCACGAGCTGGGCGAGCTGCAAACAGCGCACGACAGCGCTCAGTCGCAGCGCCAATGGCAGCTCAACATGGCACAAAGTGTGCAGGAACTGGCCGTGTTGGAGACCGCTCAAAACGAAGCAGTGGCGGCCCTGCAAACCGCCGCGCCCGATCTGAAACGGCTGACCGAGAGTGAGCCAGCACTGGCGCTCCAGGCGCCACACACAGCGGTGCAGCAGGCGCGCGCAGCGGGTGCCGAAACAGCGGCCCTGCTGGCCACGCTGCAACAGCAGCACCAGCGCGAGTTGGCCGCGCAATACCAACACCACCACCTAGCCCACAGCTTGGCGCACCGCACAGCCGTGGCGGCGCAGGCGCAGCTGGAGCACACAGCAGCAGAACACCAACACCACGCAGATGCCTGCAGCGCGAACGCACAGCACGCGCTGATCGGCGAGCGCCTGGGCGGTTGGCGGCAACAGTTCGAGCAACGCCACAAGGCCAGCACCCGAGCAGCTGAACACCATGCAGCGCTAAGGGCACTGCAAGAGGAAGTGACCCAGCGCAACAGCCACATCGCCAACCAAGGCGCCTTGGTGGATACCGCGCTGCAAGCGCAAGCTGCGTCAAACGCCGCGCTTCAAGCCGCCCGAACGGAACAAGCCCAGCACTTGGGTGGCCAAGCCATTGCCGCCTTGCGCGGGCGTTGGCAGTCCGCGCAAGGTCGGGTCACCGCATGGACCCACATCGGGCGACTGGGCCAGCAACGCCGCGAACTGGCCGCCCAGCAGCGGGCGTTGGCAGCAGAGATTGAGCAGGGGGAGGCGGTGGCACAAACGCACGAGGCCCAACGGCTGGCTCTGCGTGAACAGCATAAAACGCTTAGGGAGCAGGTGGCCGACAAGCAAAAGCTGCTGACGCAAGAGCGCCGCATCCAAAGCCTGGAGCAGCACCGCCAAAGCTTGCAAGCAGGCGCTGCCTGCCCGCTGTGCGGCGCCACCGAGCACTCTGCGATAGACGCGTATCGGTTGCTCGATATCTCAGTCGCCGAAGCCGCGCTGGAGCAAAAGCAGGCCGATCTGGAAGCGCTGGTCGCCAACGGGCAAGCCGTTGCCGACAAGCTGGCCGTCATCAAAACCCAACTGGCCGAGCGCCTGAACCAGCAACAGAAAGCCACCCAGCAAACCGACCAATGGCAAGCCCAATGGGCAAGCGCCATCGGCCAGGGGGGCGCCAGCGCCGCACCCACTGCAGACGGTTGGCACAACGCCGAGATTCTGGCGGCTGGGCAGCAAGCCGCAGCCGAGCAGTTGACCCAACTTGGCGCCCACCTGCAGACCGCCGAGGCGCAGGAGCACAACCTCCAGCAGGCGCAGACCGCCGCCAGCCAGCATATCCAGGCATGGCAAGCGGCCAGTCACCAGCTCGCTCTGTTGCAGCAAGCGGCCAAAGCCGCGCAGGCCCGCCAGACCACGTTGCTGCACAACATCGACACCAGCCAGGCCGAAGACGCGTCGCTGCAAGCGAGTTTGCAAGCGGCGCTGGCCCAGGCCGGTTACACCCTGCCCGCAGACCCCGCGCCGTGGCTGGTGGCACGAGACGGCGAGTGGAAACGCTGGCAGCACACCCAAGCGCAACAGCAACTGCTGGCCCAAGCCATCACCCGCCAGCAGGCGCAGCGAGACGCCGCACAAGCGCAGGCCGACACCTGGGCGCAGCGCTGGGCCGAGCTGCAAGCGGCCATGGGCGACCAAGCATTCGAGTTGCCAGAGGCGGCCGAGATGGCTGACGCCGCGCTACCCGCGGTGTGGGCCGCCGCTGTGGCCGCCAGCGGGCAGGCCATCGACCAGTCGGCAAAAGCCTTGGCCGCGCTGGAGGGCCGCCAAGCCCAGGCGCAAACCACGCAGGCCCAGCAAGTCGCTGTGCTGCAAGCCGCTGCACAGGCCTGGCTGAGCGCGTTGCAGGCCAGCCCTTTCGCCGACCAAGCCGCGCTTGAAGCGGCCCTGCTGCCAACGCCAGAGCGCCAGCGAATTGCGGCCCTGCGCGACACCTTGCACACCGCGCAACAACGCGCCAGCGCGCTGCACCAAGCGGCAAGCGCCAAGCACGCCGGTTTGCAATCCCAGGCGTTGACCCCGCAGACGCTGGACGCGCTGGGGGCCCGGCTGGCAGAACTGAAAGAACAGCGCGCCAACCACAGCGAAAAGATCGGTGCCCACCGCGCCCTGCTGAACCGCGACACCGAACTGCGCGCCAACCAGAAAGCCCTGGTCGAGGAGATCGGCAGCCAGACCGCAGAGACCGACCTGTGGCAGCGTCTGGATGGCCTCATCGGCTCGGCCAAAGGCGACAAGTTCCGCAAGTTCGCCCAAGGGCTCACGCTGGATCACCTGCTGCAGCTCGCCAACAAACACCTGGCCCGGCTGCACGGCCGCTACCTGCTGCGCCGCAAATCCACCGGCGAGCTGGAGCTGGAAATTGTCGATGCCTGGCAAGGCGACACCGCCCGCGACACGCGCACGCTCTCAGGTGGCGAAGGCTTCCTGGTCAGCTTGGCGTTGGCACTGGCGCTGTCAGATCTGGTGAGCAACAAAACCGCCATCGACTCGCTGTTTCTCGACGAGGGCTTTGGCTCGCTGGACGGCGACACGCTGGAGATCGCGCTGACAGCCCTGGATTCACTCAACGCCAGCGGGAAGATGATCGGCATCATCAGCCATGTGGAGGCGATGAAGGAACGCATTGCGGCGCAGATCCGGGTCGAGAAAGGTGGCGGCGTGGGGCATTCGCGGTTGGTGGTGTGGTGAAGACAAAAGATGTTGTGGTCATGGCCCGCCGTGTTCACGGTACGTTGTCTGACAAGCCCTTTCGCCGCCGCACCCAGGCTGGGCAGCGCCCACCGAAGTCGAAGCGCGCGGGGTCTGACTTGGGCCTGCGGTGCTTGGGATCTGTTGCGCCGAATACCGCCAAACCCGCCTCGCCGCCCTCTTGGCCACCTCGCTGGCCATTCTGTGCCTGGTCGGCAGCCCGCTTGCCAGCGCCCCAACGCTGCCGATGTTCAAGCCGGCGCGCATTGGCCTGATCGGCCCGCTACCGGCCCATGGTCCGATTTCGGTGTGCCCATGTTGCGCGGCGCGCAGCTTGCTGTGGACAAGATCAACGCCGTACAGGGCTGTCTGGGCCGACCACTGGAGCTGTGGTCAAGGGCGACACAGGCAAGCCCGATGTGGGCTGAAGCGCTGCAAGGAGCCGATGGTCAAGAGCGTCGCCACCACCATCGGCTTTTGCAACACCAGCGTGAAACTCAAGTCGATGGAGGTGTTTCAGGAAGCGACGTCGTCGCTGGTCGTGCCCAGCGCCACTGGCAGGCCGGGTGCAGCCAAATCCCAACCCCCCGAGAGGGACATCTTCTGCACCTGCGCGCGCGACGCCATCCAGGCGCCCGCTAGGCGTCATTTGTGGCGGCAAGTGCAGGCAGCTGCCGAAAGTAAACCCTCAAGCGCCAGCCTGGGCCCTGCACGCGACGAACTCAGAATGCCGCAGGCCGCAGGCCGCAGGCCGCAGCATGCCAACACGCCTTTCTGCAGGCGGCGCAATTCGCACGCGATGAGGGAATGCCTATTAGCGCGGCCCAACCAGAGCACACGCTCGGCCACGGCATGGGCAATAACCTGCCAGGCCGCTCCATCTGCGTGCGTTACCACCCCATGTGCAAAGCATGCTCAATTTCATCGCAGCAGGCCAGGCGGGTCGGGTCTGGCTCGGCCAGGTCTTGCTCGATGGCCAGATGCCCTTGTGTGGAGCGTTTGCAGGCTCACACGAACACGTCGCGCAGCAACGCAACGCGTTTGCGTCCAGTTAGCGCACCTCGTGGTGCACCACTTTTAATTGGGCTGCCTCACGGCACAGCAAAATTGAACAACGCGTGGCGGCATGTTTCTAATGGCTAATGCAAAGGGGTGGGTTCAGCCACCACCTTGGCCCGCGCCACATGCAATTTTTTGTAGCTGTTGATTTTGCGCTGGTGTTTGTCAAGACCTTCAAGGTTCATACCCGTTGGCGTCAGACCGAAGAATCGCACGCTGCCGTGCACTGAGCCCACCACCGCGTCCATCCGCGGGTTGCCAAACATGCGACGGAAATTGACTTCGTAGTCGCTCAGTTCCAGCGCGTCATCGAGCTGTACCTCCAGCACCACATTCAAGGCTTGATAAAACAACCTGCGCTCGACCGTGTTGTCGTTGTACTGCAAGAAAGCTCCCACCAAATCGTGCGCCGCCTCAAATTGTTGTAACGCGAGATGAATGAGCAGCTTCAACTCCAGCACAGTGAGCTGACCCCAGACTGTGTTCTCGTCAAATTCGACACCGATCAGCGTGGCTACATCGTGGTGCTCGTCCAGCTCGTTGTTTTCCAGCCGCTCAAGCAGTGCCTCCAGATGGGTATCGTCGAGACGATGCAAATTCAAAATATCGGCACGAAACAGCAGTGCTTTGTTGGTGTTATCCCAGATCAAATCCTCTACCGGATAAACCTCTGAGTAACCCGGTACCAAAATTCGACAAGCCGCAGCGCCCAACTGGTCGTACACCGCCGTGTACACTTCCCTGCCCATGTCTTTGAGAATGCCGAACAGCGTTGCGGCCTCTTCGGCATTGGAGTTTTGGCCCTGCCCAGAAAAATCCCAGTCAACAAACTCAAAATCTGACTTGGCACTGAAAAAACGCCATGAAATCACACCGCTGGAGTCAATAAAGTGCTCCACAAAGTTATTGGGTTCTGCCACCGCGTTGCTGACAAAAGTGGGCGCAGGCAAGTCATTCAGCCCCTCAAAACTGCGACCCTGTAACAATTCAGTCAGACTGCGTTCCAGCGCCACCTCCAGGCTGGGATGGGCACCAAACGAGGCAAACACCCCGCCGGTGCGGGGATTCATCAGGGTGACGCACATGACGGGGTACTGGCCACCCAGCGATGCATCCTTGACCAGCACTGGAAAGCCCTGCGCTTCCAAGCCCTGAATGCCGGCCACAATACCAGGATACTTGGCCAGCACTTCCTGCGGCACATCGGGCAAGGCAATTTCACCTTCAATGATTTCGCGCTTTACCGCCCTTTCGAAAATTTCGGACAGACATTGCACCTGCGCTTCAACCAGCGTATTGCCGGCACTCATGCCATTGCTGGCGTAGAGATTTTCGATCAGGTTGGACGGAAAGTAAACCATACAGCCGTCCGACTGGCGCACAAAAGGAAGCGAGCAGATACCGCGCGATGCGTTGCCGGAGTTGGTGTCGATCAGGTGCTTGCCACGTAACTCGCCATCGGGGTTGTAAATTTCCAGACAGTATTTATCCAAAATTTCTCTGGGCAGTGCGTCCTTTTTGCCAGGCTTGAACCAGCGCTCATTCGGATAATGAACGAAAGCTGCGTTGGCGATGTCTTCGCCCCAGAACGAACCTGCATAGAAATGGTTACAACTCAGGCGCTCGATGTACTCCCCCAGAGCCGACGCCAAAGCGCTTTCTTTGGTCGCTCCTTTACCATTGGTAAAGCACATGGGCGAATGTGCATCGCGAATATGCAAAGACCACACATTTGGAACAATATTGCGCCAAGAGGCGATTTCTATCTTGATACCCAAATCTGCTAACAATCCAGACATATTGGCGATGCTTTGCTCCAATGGCAGATCCTTGCCTGCAACATAGGTGCTCGCACCAGAAGCTGGATTCAGTGTCAGCAAGGCCTGCGCATCGGTATCTAAATTTTCAACTATTTCAATCACAAATTCAGGCCCCGCCTGAATTGCCTTTTTCACGGTACAGCGCTCGATGGAGCGCAAAATACCTTGGCGGTCTTTGTCTGACATATCCGCTGGCAACTCTACCTGAATCTTGAAAACCTGTTGATAGCGGTTTCCCGGGTCAACAATATTGTTCTGTGATAACCGAATATTTTCGGTAGAAATATGGCGCGTGTCGCAATACAACTTTAAAAAATAGGCCGCACACAATGCCGATGAAGCCAGGAAGTAATCGAACGGCCCAGGTGCTGAGCCATCGCCTTTGTAACGGATAGGCTGGTCGGCCACCAGTGTGAAATCATCAAACTTGGCCTCAAGCCGGAGTTTATCGAGAAAGTTGACTTTAATTTCCATGACATTTTTCTAAAATAGGATTTGGCTGCTTTTATCTGTTTTTCGCACAGATTGATTGTTTGGTGCTCAAAACTCTTGCCGCCGTGTGGGCCTTGTTCATGCGTGGCTGGTTCACACACAGTTTTGATCAGAATTTACTCCAGCTTATTCTAATAATTCAATTATTTCCCAATTACTTAGGGCCAAATGTGGTTCCGGTCAGCCCTCAGGAGGGGCGATCAGGGGTCGATACAGGCCACGCCCAGCGGCTCGAAATGCTTGAGATTTCGGGTAAACAGCAGCAGATTGGCGTGTCGGGCCAGCGCTGCAATGGCTACATCGGCAAAGCTGCTGTCATGGCCTCTTGCCATAGCGGCATCCGATATCTGACCTGCCAAGCGGGCGGAAAGCGCATCCAGCGCCAAGATGCGATCGCCATACAGGTCCAGCAAACCATCGAGCCAGCGGTCCAGTCGCTCCGCCCGCTCTGCACCACCTGCGCGACGCAGTTTGCCGATGCCCTGTGCCATTTCTGCCACGGCAATGCAGGGCAAAAAAAGAGCCTGGTGATGTGCTCGCAGCCAGCCAGCCAGTGGCGCAGGCACAAAAGCCTCGCGCCCTGGTGCCAACATCGATATCACGCTGGTGTCCAGCAAATAGCCGTTAGACAAAATCCATGCCTCGCAGCGGCGTGGTGTCGCGCTCGGTCTGTAACGGCTCTGGCAAAGACAGCAAATAGTTGGCCAGGTTGGGCATTTCCATGGGGTAGAGGCGCGCACCATCTGCCACCGGGACGATCATGGCGCACGGCTGTCCATGGCGGCTCACGAGGGTGGGGCGACCTTTTTCTGCGGCGGCAACCAGCGCAGAAAAGCTGGCCTTGGCTTCACGAATTTGAACGATTTCCACAGCGAACCTTTTTGTGACTACATGAGGTCATTATATCTGTCCACCGAAATGGATTCCACATGCCACATGCCACACGCCACACGCCACACGCCACATGCCACATGCGCCAGAGCCAGAGCCAGAAATTCACCGCAGTGAACCAAGACAGCCGTGAGTTGAACATCACCCGCCAGGGGCGAACCAGCGACGACCCGCGATCTGTTAAGCCGGGCGACGGCAACGAAAAATTTTGGGTGCTGCAAGCCCATGGGCCACATGCTGCTGTATTCGCCGGGATTCTCTGTCGCGATCGTCGCGATCGTCGCGGTCAACGGGGCCACGGCCCGCATAAACACGCTGCATCCGGCTGCGTTTGCGGCGGTCAGTTGGTGACTCGGCGGGCAGGTAGACCGCGCGCCCCTCTTGCGAGCGCACCGGTCGCCCCGCCGCCCGCGCTGCTGCCGTGGGACGACGGCCGCTTACCCGACGCCGACGAGATGGTGGCGATCTTGTGCAGCTGGGACAAGCTGCGCCGCTCCATTTGGGACTGCGTGGGATTTAATTGGAATCTGACCCCAATTACCCCCAATGACCCCAATTACGCCCAGCAATTACCATGACGTACGACTACGAGCGCGAGATGGCGCACCACCAGGCGCGGTCTCAGGCCACCGGCATCCAGGTGTACTTTGCCCACCCGTACAGCCCGTGGGAGCGAGGAATAAACGAGAACACCAACGGCACGCTGCGCCGCACCCTGCTCAAAGGCTCCGACTTGAGCGTGCACAGCGAGGCCGATCTGGACGCCATCGCTTTCCATCACAACGCCAAGCCGCGCAAATGGATGGGCTGAAAATCGCCTGCCGAGCTGCGCCTGTCCCCAGGCTCGTTCGACTCCAAACTTGCTGGGCAAATATCATCAACCCTGTTGCATTTGGGGCTTGAATGAGGTCTGTATCCGCGGGTAGTCGATGCTGTTCATTGTGGCGACGGTGGTGCAAGTTTTCTGGTAGATCAGACTGGCGACTGTGGATGTGCGTACTTTGCGAGGCAGGTTTTGGGTGCGGAACTGGGGCTCATGCGGTTGGGTTTCCTATCCATAGGGTGTGCTTTCGCTCCAACCGAAGACTGCTATAGTCTTTTTGGTATTGGTGGCCGCTGAGGGATACTGTCGAAATGCTTTTTTTGCGACGATCTCACCTTTGCCCCTCTACAGGCCGGGGAGGGCGCGCAGAGCAGAACTGAGCGATCTAAATCGGCACTGGCACAATGGTCGGCCGAACAGGCTTTTCTGTCCATCCCATTCTTTATGTATTGAAATAAGGAGGTGATTATGAGTAAAAATACCAAAAGCTTGCTTGAAGACGCACAATCCCGAATGACCGACATTTACGAACGACTGGAGGTGGCTGACGACAGTCGCCACCGCTTGGGGCAGCCTAAGCGCATCCATCAGGCAAGTTTATCGGTGCGCATGGATGATGGCTCATTGCGTGTCTTTCCGGCCTGGCGAGTGCAATACGACGATACCCGTGGACCAACCAAGGGCGGTATTCGTTTTCATCCGAACGTATCTGAGGATGAGGTCGCGACACTGAGCTTATGGATGACATTAAAATGCGCTGCAGTCGATCTTCCGTTTGGTGGCGCCAAAGGTGGTATTCGTGTTGATCCGAAGACCCTCTCCCGCTTGGAACTGGAGCGGTTATCACGTGGCTACATCCGCGCATTTCACGATGTGATCGGACTCGACCGCGATATTCCCGCACCCGACGTCAATACCAATGCCATTATCATGGGATGGATGGTGGATGAATACGCCCAGATCGTCCGGCGGCACGTGCCCGGCATCATAACCGGCAAACCCCTCGGGCTGGGGGGCTCTATCGGCCGTGAACAGGCAACCGGTGCAGGCGCGTTGCAGGTGTTGGATCTGTGGGCGAAGCGGCAGAAAAAAGAGCCTCACGAATTGAGTGTGGCCATTCAGGGATTTGGCAATACCGGCCAGAATTTTGCTCGTTTGGCACACTATGCCGGTTATAAAATTGTTGCTTTGTCCGACTCCCAGGGCGCCATTTACAATGAAGACGGGTTGGATCCTGAGCCAATCTTGCGTCACAAAAATCGTACGCGTGAACTCAAAGGTATGGTTTATTGTAGCGATTCCGTTTGCGACGCTGCGGATACAGAGGCGCAGACCATGAGCGGTGACGAGTTGCTGCAACTGGATGTCGACGTCCTTGTCTTGGCCGCGTTGGAAAACCAGATAACAGACGCCAATGCGGACCAGATCCGGGCCAAGACCATTGTCGAGATCGCCAATGGCCCCATCAGCACTGGCGGTGACCAGATTCTGCAAGACCGAGACATCACGGTGATCCCCGACATCATTGCCAATGCCGGCGGCGTTATTGTCAGTCATCTGGAATGGGTTCAAAACCGAATGGGGGATTACTGGTCGGGGGATACAGTCGCAAAGCAACTCAGACAGCGTCTTGAGCGTCAAGCGAATGCATTCTTTGACTTGGCGGACGAGAAAGCCGTACCGCTGCGCACGGCAGCCTATCTCCAAGGCGTCCGGCGGATTGCCGATGCCATGGCGCAACAGGGCACCCATGGCTATTTCAGTGACACAGACGGGTAGTTGACAGCCCGGATGTAAGAAAAAGAGGGGGCTGGTAATGCCTGCCAATATCGGCAGCTCCAAAATCGTGTGAGCTTCGTTTGCATCTCCATCCCGAATGCGATCGATGAAGATACTCACGAGGGGACTGCGATCGGGATGTTCAGAGCCAGCTTGTTACACCCAAGTCCTGCGATAGCGAGCTGCAACCGAGCGGAAGCATGCGATGGGATAGGCAGAGGAAAAATTTGAGAGCTTGGAATTGGGCGACGCAAGCCTGGACCGGCGTGCGGTGCTGCTGGCCGAGCGGCTGAGCCAAAAGCCCGGCGCCAGCGTCCCCGGGGCCTGCATGAACTGGAGCAAGCCGGTGCTGTCCTACCGGTTCTTGGGCAACCAAGGTGTTGGCTGGGACGGTGTGATGGCTGCGCACTGGGATGCCAGCCAAAAGCGCATCAGCCAGCACAGAGTGGTGCTGTGCCTGTGAGACACAACCGAGTTGGACTACGACAGGCAGCAAACGCAGGGTCTGGGGCCACTGAGCTATGAGGCCCAGCGCGGGCTGTACCTGCACCCGGCCTATGTCGTGACGCCCCAGCGCGAGCCACTGAAGGTCACCAACGCCTGGATGTGGGTGAGGGAGTTCAGGGCCGGGGACGCCCCCAGGGCGGGCGGCTGGAGAGCAGGCGCTGGATCGAGAGCCACGAGATCATCGCCGAGCAGGCCCTCAAGCTTCCCCAAACGCGCCATGTGTTCGTGGGCGACCGCGAGTCCGAGATGCTGGCCCTGATGGTTAGGACGAAGGAGCTGAAGCACGCGGTGCACAACCTGGTGCGTTGCCTGCACAACCGCGCGCTGCCCCAGGGCGCCAAGCTGTGGGATCGCATCATGAAGAGCGAGCCCTTGGGCGGTGTGATGTTCTCCATGCCTGCTGGGCGAGGACGCAAAGCCCGCACGGTCAAGCAAGAGATTCGGCTGGAACGCGTGAGCATGGGAGACGCCAGAAAAGGCCAGATTGAGGTCACCTGCCTGATCGCCTCAGAAATCAATCTCCCGCCAGGCGCCAAGCCGGTGGTCTGGCGGCTGCTGACCCACCGCACGCCCAGCACGCTGCAAGAGGCGTGCGAGCTGATCGACTGGTACCGCGCGCGCTGGGAGATCTAGATGTTCTTTAACGTGCTCAAAGAGGGCTGCCGGGTGGAGCAGCTGCAGCTGGGCGAGACAGGGCGGCTGCAAACGGCGCTGGCGCTGTACATGATCATTGCTTGGCGCATCAACCGTCTGATGAGACTGGGGCGCACCTTGCCGCACTTGCCAGCAGACCTGTTGTTTGAGGCCGATGAATGGCGAGCGGCCTTCATCTTGAACAAGAAGGCGCTACCCAAAGCGGTCCCCACGGCCAACCCTGTTATCCGTTTGATTGCCCAGCTTGGGGGGTATCTGGGTAAAAAGAGCGGTGGGGAGTCTGGGGCCAAAACGCTGTGGCTGGGCATGCGGGACAACGCCGTCTTTGTGAAGGCTTGCGCTGCGCCCGCGAACTCGGGGAGCTGGGGTGACGTGTGTATGACGGGATGCCTTGAGCCCAGTGAAAACTTTCACCCCGCTCAAGCCGCCCCAATCCCCACCACCAGCGCCCCCGCATCATCTCCCCCACGCTGCGCTGCCGTGAACGCCAACATGCGGTCAATCGGCAACCGTGCGCGCTCAATCAGCGCGGCATCGACCTCAATCCGGTTGATGCCTTGCTCTAGCACCTGAGCCACACCGGCCAATCCATTCATCGCCATCCAAGGGCAATGCGCGCAGCTCTTGCAGGTGGCGCTGTTGCCGGCGGTGGGCGCTTCCATGAACAGCTTGCTGGGGTTCTGTTGGCGCAGCATGTGCATCATCCCGTTGTCGGTGGCGACGATGAACTCGGAAGCGTCCATTTCACGCGCGGCCTTCAGGATGGCCGAGGTGGAGCCCACCGCGTCGGCCAGCGCGATCACATCGGCTGGGCTTTCTGGGTGCACCAGTACCTTGGCTTTTGGGTGTTCTTTCTTCAGCATTTCGAGCTCAAAGGCTTTGAATTCGTCGTGCACGATGCAGGAGCCAGTCCACATCAGCATGTCGGCGCTGGTTTCGCGCTGGATGTAGCCACCCAGGTGTCTGTCGGGCGCCCACAGAATCTTGTGGCCCTTGTCTTTGAGCGCGCGCACGATGTCCAGCGCGCAGCTGCTGGTCACCAGCCAGTCGGACCGCGCTTTCACCGCTGCGCTGGTGTTGGCGTAGACGACCACGGTGCGGTCGGGATTGGCGTCGCAGAAGGCGCTGAATTCGTCGATGGGGCAGCCCAGATCGAGCGAGCAGGTGGCGTCCAGATCGGGCATAAGCACGGTTTTTTCTGGGCTCAGAATCTTGGCGGTTTCGCCCATGAATTTCACGCCTGAGACCACCAGCGTCTGCGCTGCGTGGTCGCGGCCAAAGCGCGCCATTTCCAGCGAATCGCTGACGATGCCGCCGGTCTCAATCGCCAGGTCTTGCAGGTCGGGGTGGACGTAGTAATGCGACACCATCACCGCGTTGCGATCCTTAAGCAGGCGGCGAATCCGCTCTTTCAGCTCGGCGCGTTGTTTGGGGCCTGGCTCCACCGGCACGCGCGCCCAAGCGTGTTGGGTGGGGTAAGCGGGCTGCTCGTATTCGACGTCGATGACGGTGGTTGCTGATTCGTTCATGGTTTAGCTCATTTGTGTGGCGCTGTCGACGGGGAACCGCCTCGCACGCAATGCATTCAACTCAAGCCGCCGTAGAACCGGCTTTGCCGGGCCACCAGCGGCGTCCCCCTCGGTGAAAGACGCGAAGCGGCGCAGGGGGTCAAGCCAATTTCATGGAGAAATCGATCGCCTTCACATCCTTGGTGAGGGCGCCGATGGAAATGCGGTCAACCCCGGTTTCTGCCAGGGCGCGCACGGTGTCCAGGTTCACGCCGCCTGAGATTTCGAGCACAGCGCGCCCTGCGTTGCGGCGCACAGCTTCTTGCAGCGTAGGTATGTCCATGTTGTCGAGCAAAACCATGGTGGCGCCGCTGGCCAGCGCCTCGTCGAGCTGCTCCAGCGTTTCCACTTCGATTTCGACAAAGCGCGCTTGTGACGCGGTCTCTGTCACGCGCCTGAGCGCCGCGCCCACGCCACCGGCAGCGGCGATGTGGTTTTCTTTGATGAGTACCGCGTCGAACAAGCCGATGCGGTGGTTCAACCCGCCGCCAGTGGTGACCGCGTATTTTTGTGCCAAGCGCAGGCCAGGGATGGTTTTGCGCGTGTCCACGATCTGGGCACGTGTGCCGGCCACGGCGTCGACAAAGACCGCTGTTTTGGTGGCCACAGCAGACAGCAGTTGCAAGAAGTTGAGCGCAGTGCGCTCGGCGGTGAGCAGCGCCTGCGCATTGCCTTCAATCTCCAGCACCAGCTGGTCGGCGGTGCAGCGCTGGCCATCGGTGACATACCAGGTGAGGCGGGCCTTGGGGTCGCAGGCCCGCACCGCCGCCTGGACCCAGGCCACACCGCAGATCACCGCTGGTTCACGCGCCAAAATGCGGGCCCGGGCGGGGCGCGAGCTGTTCACCAAAGCGGCGGTAAGGTCCCCCGCGCCCACGTCTTCGGCCAAGGCGCGCGCCACGTCGGATCGCGCCAATTCAGCGAGGTCAGCGGGCGCGAATTCTGAGAGGTGTTTCATGGCTTTGAAGCATAGCGCGATCGCATATAGTGCCGGTCACAAGTCCCGTACAACCTCGGTACGCACCTTGGCGCCCAAGAGGAAACACCATGAGCCAGACCAGCCCCGACGCAACCTCCACCGGCACGCCCTACGGCACCCTGCCCTCGGCCTCGCCGCTGCCGCAACGCAAACCAGTCAGCCTGCCGCGCTTGCAGGAAATGCGCGAGCGCGGCGAAAAAATCACCATGCTCACCGCCTACGACGCCACCTTTGCCGCCGTGGCCGACGCCGCTGGTGTGGAGTGCATTCTGGTGGGCGATTCGCTGGGCATGGTCTGCCAGGGTTTGAGCAGCACGGTGGGCGTGACGCTGGACACCATGCGCTACCACGTGGAGAGCGTGGTGCGGGGCCTGCAGCGGGTGCAAGCCACCACCTGGGTGCTCGGCGATCTGCCCTTTGGCAGCTACCACGAGAGCCGTGAGCAGGCGCTGCAAAGTGCGGCCGTGCTGATGCGCGCTGGCGCCCATATGGTCAAGCTGGAAGGCGGCGGCTGGACCACCGAGACGGTGCGCTTTTTGGTTGAGCGCGGCATCCCGGTTTGCGCCCACCTGGGCCTCACACCACAAACTGTGCACGCGCTGGGCGGCTACCGGGTGCAAGGTCGAGGCGACGTGGCGGCGGTGCAGCTGCGCCGCCAGGCGATCGAACTGCAAGATGCTGGAGCCAGCATGCTGGTGTTGGAAATGGTGCCTGCGGTGCTGTCGGCCGAGATCACCACCGAGCTCAAGACCTGCCACACGATCGGCATCGGCGCCGGCAAGGGCACGGCCGGGCAGGTACTGGTGATGCACGACATGCTGGGCATTAACCTGGGCAAAAACCCGAAGTTCGTGCGCAACTTCATGGAAAGCGCCAACAACGTGCGCGACGCCATGGCCGCTTATGTGGCGGCGGTAAAAGACGGCAGCTTTCCAGACGATAGCCTGCACGCCTGGTGAATGCCTTGCAACTCGTCCACACCATAGAAGACCTGCGCTGTGCATTGCGCCCGTTCAATTCGCCAGCGTTCGTGCCCACCATGGGCAATTTGCATGATGGTCACCTAAATCTGGTGCGCAGCGCCAAGCCGCTGGGTGATGTGGTGGTTTCCAGCATTTTCGTGAACCGCATGCAGTTCGCACCCAACGAAGACTTCGACTCCTACCCGCGCACCTTGCAGACCGATTGCGAGCGGCTGGAGCAGGCAGGTTGCGACGTGGTGTTTGCGCCGCTGGAGAAAGAGCTGTATCCAGTGCCCCAGCAATTCAAGGTGCACCCGCCCGGCGAGCTGGCCGACATTCTGGAGGGCCACTTCCGGCCGGGTTTTTTCATCGGCGTGAGCACCGTGGTGATGAAACTCTTTGAGTGCGTCTTCTCCGAAGCCAAGGGCCCGCGCTTCGCGCTGTTTGGCAAGAAGGATTACCAGCAGCAAATGGTGATCAAGCGGATGGTGCAGCAGTACGCGATGCCCATCACGGTGATCGCGGGCGAGACCCAGCGCGCGCCCGACGGTCTTGCGCTGAGCTCGCGCAATGGCTACCTCAACGAGCGCGAGCGAGCGCAAGCGATCCAGCTGTCGCGTGCGCTGCGCACGCTGGCAGGCGAAGCGCTTGCCGCTGGCACCATGATGCCGCAGCAACTGCCCGCCCTGGAGTCGCGCGCCATGCACGCACTGGCCGCCTGCGGTTGGCAGCCCGACTATTTGACGGTGCGTCGGCGCGCCGATCTGCTGGTGCCCAATGCGGGCGATGCGTCCACGCCGGAGAGCTTGGTGGTGCTGGGCGCGGCGCGGCTAGGCAGCACGCGGTTGATCGACAATTTCGAGCTCTGAACCTCCCCGCGCTGCTCTGCGCGCGATCCCGCCAAGGAGGCGATGCTTGCGGCCGCGCTCGGGCCGCTTGCTTCAATGCGCTTCGGCCTTCGGATCGCGCCCCATCAAGGCGGCCAACACCTGCGCTGGCTGAAGCCGGCCTTCGAGCAGGGCCACCACGCCCTCGCTGATCGGCATGTCCACCCCCAGCGAGCGGGCAAGCTGCGCCACGGTGCGGGCGCTGTAGACGCCCTCGGCCACATGGCCCAGCGAATCCACCGCCTGTTGCAGGCTCATGCCCTGGGCCAGCATCTGGCCGACCTTGCGGTTGCGCGAGAGATCGCCGGTGGCGGTCAGCACCAGATCGCCTAGGCCCGAGAGGCCCATGAAGGTGTCGGCTTTGGCACCCAGCGCAAGACCCAGGCGGGTCATCTCGGCCAGGCCACGGGTGATCAACGCTGCGCGCGCATTGAGCCCCAGGTTCAGGCCGTCGCACAACCCGGTAGCAATCGCCAGCACATTTTTCACCGCGCCACCCACCTCCACACCCACCAGGTCTTCGCTGGCATAGACCCGCAGGGAGGGGCTGTGAAAGGCCGACACCAAGGCATTGCGCACGCCAGCGTGTTCGCTCGCCGCGACCAATGCAGTGGGCTGGGCGCGGGCCACCTCAAGGGCAAAGCTGGGTCCGCTGAGAACACCAGCCTGCAACATAGGCGCTACCTGTGCGCGAATTTCATGGCCCAACAAACCCGCGCTGCCGGTGCCGTGCGGCGCCTCAAACCCTTTGCACAACCAGGCCACCGGCGCCTTGAACGCGCTCAAGCTGGACAACAGCTCGCGCAGCGCCGCCATGGGGGTGGCGATCACAACCAGATCGGCTTTGGCCAGCCAATCGCCCTGGACATCCAGCGGCCCATCGGCAAGATGCAGGGAAGCGGGCAACGGCAAGCCCGGCAGATATCGCGTGTTCTCGCCGGAGCGCCGCATATCGGCGCATTGGCCCGCACTGCGGGTCCAAAGCGACACCTCGTGACCCGGTGCCTGGGACGGCGCAGCGCTGATTGCCAGCGCGGTGCCCCAGGCGCCAGCGCCCAGGATGACGATATTCACGACGCCACCACCGCGTCAGACAGCCAAGACCTTACTGCGTGGTAACAGGCGTGGCATCGCTCGCAGCTTGGGCTTGCTGCTGCTCATACATGGCCTGAAAGTTGATTTCGGCCAGGTGCACAGACGGAAAGCCGCCCCGCTGGATGATGTCGGCCACATTGCCGCGAAGGTAGGGGTAGACGATCTGGGGGCAGGCGATGCCCATGATCGGACCCATCTGGTCTTCGGGCAGGTTGCGAATCTCGAAAATCCCGGCCTGCTTGGCTTCCACCAGAAACACGGTCTTGTCTTTGATCTTGGTTTGCACGGTGGCAGTCACACAAATCTCATACACGCCTTCGGCAACCGGGTTGGCTTCCACGCCCAACTGGATGTCCACCGACGGCTGTTCCTGCTCCAGCAAGATGGCTGGCGAATTGGGCTGCTCCAGCGAAGCCTCCTTGAGATAGATGCGCTGAATCTGGAAGATAGGGTCTTGGTCGGCCATGCGGTGCTTTCAATAAAAAATACACCCGCGGCGCCGTGGCGGCATCGCAGGTGAAAGGAACAGATGGTTCAAGGCTGCAACAGTGGTGTCAAGCCACCACGGCCATCGAGTGCATGCAGATCGTCGCAGCCGCCGATGAGGGTGTCGTCGATGAAAATTTGCGGCACGCTGGTGCGCCCGGTGATCTGCGTCATGTGGGCGCGCAGCTCAGGCTGGCCGTCCACCACAATTTCTTCCAGGTTGGTCACGCCGCGCTGCAACAGCAGTGCCTTCGCGCGGCTACAAAAAGGGCAATAGTTGCTGGTGTACATCTTCACGTTGGCCATGGACAAGGACTCCAAACAGTTGTTAAACTTTTTCGACGGGTAGGCTGGCAGCGCGCCAAGCGCCCATGCCACCCGAAAGCGATCGCACATTCTCGAAGCCGAGCTTTTTCGCCGTCGCCAGCGCCCGCTTGGAACGCATGCCCGAAGAACAGACCAGCACCAGTGGCGTGCCTTTGTTCTTGACCACACCTGAAAGCTTGGCTTCCAGCTGGTCCAGCGGCACATGCTTGGCCCCCCTCACGTGCCCGGCAGCAAACTCCTCGGCCCCACAGATATCCACCACGACCGCCTTTTCGCGGTTCATCCACTGCACCACCTCGTTGGGGTTGAGCGCGTCTGCGCCCCCACCCGATGACAGCGCGGGCCACATCAACATGCCGGCCGAAGTCAGCGCTACCGCCAGCAACACCCAGTTTTCAATTACAAAACTCACAACGAAACCTTTCAGACAAGGCCCAGATTCTAGAATGTCTGACCGGGCAATGCCCAACCTGGCACTCAGGCAACTTTTGTCGCGGCAGGCTGCACAGTTAAGCGCCGACCGTCAACATCCTCCTCCCCCCAAATTCCATGCACAAACTCGTCCTGATTCGCCATGGTGAATCCACCTGGAACCTGGAAAACCGTTTTACTGGCTGGACCGATGTCGACCTTACCCCTACCGGCGTCTCTCAAGCGATTTCAGCTGGCAAGTTGCTGCGAGACGACGGCTGGGACTTTGATATTGCCTACACCAGCGTACTCAAACGTGCCATCCACACCCTCTGGCACACGCTCGACCAGATGGACCGCACCTGGCTGCCGGTGGAAAAAGAGTGGCGCCTCAACGAGCGCCACTATGGCGCTCTGCAAGGCCTGAACAAATCCGATATCGCCAAGCAGTACGGCGACGAGCAGGTGTTGGTGTGGCGCCGCAGCTACAACACGCCGCCGCCCGCACTGCAAGCCAGCGATCCGCGCAGTGAGCGCGGCGACCGGCGCTATGGCAGCCTGCAGCCGTCACAGGTGCCGCTCGCCGAGTGTCTAAAAGACACGGTGGATCGCGTGATGCCGTTGTGGAACGACACGCTGGCCCCCGCCATCCGCAGCGGCCAGCGGGTGTTGGTGTCGGCCCACGGCAACTCGATTCGCGCGTTGGTGAAGTACCTCGACGGCATTTCCGAGCAGGACATCGTTGGTCTGAACATCCCCAACGGCATCCCGCTGGTCTACGAACTCGACGCCGACCTCAAGGCCGTCAAAAGCTACTACCTGGGCGACGCCGAGGCAGCCGCCAAGGCTGCGGCTGCCGTCGCCGCGCAAGGGAAAGCCTGATTTTTATGCAGTTAGGTGGTTGCCAGACAGAGCAGGGAACCGAACCACTGGGTCATGCTCGAAGGTGTATATTGATTTTCCGGTAGACGGTTTCGTATCCCGGCGTTGTTTTTTTTGGATTTCTTCATGGGCATACAGGTGCGTTATAAATTAAAAATTGCTGGTTGGCTGGCTGTGGGTGCGGTAGCGGGTGCACTGACCACCGTGCAGTTTCAAGCGGTCGCGCGTAACACGCTGGCGCCCTTGCCACTTGAGGAGCTGCAGCAACTGGCAGCGGTCTTCGGCATGGTGAAGACGGACTATGTCGAGCCGGTGGATGAGAAAAAACTTATTTCCGAGGCCATCTCGGGCATGGTGGCCAGCCTCGATCCGCACTCGCAGTATTTCGACAAAAAAGACTTCAAGGCATTTCGCGAAGGCACCAGCGGGCGCTTTGTCGGTGTGGGCATCGAGATCAGCATGGAAGATGGGCTGGTCAAGGTGGTCTCACCCATCGAGGACTCGCCCGCGTTTCGCGCTGGCCTGAAGTCGGGCGATCTGATCACCAAGATCGACGACACAGCGGTAAAAGGGCTGTCGATCAACGACGCGGTGAAACTGATGCGCGGCGAGCCGCGCACCAAGGTGCTGCTAAACATTTTCCGCAAAAACGAAAATCGCAGTTTCCCAGTCACCATCACCCGCGAGGAAATCAAGACCCAGAGTGTGAAGACCAGGGAAGTCGAACCTGGCTACGCCTGGATTCGGGTTTCGCAGTTCCAAGAGCGCACCATCGAAGATTTCGCGCGCAAGGTAGAAGACCTCTACAAGGCCAACCCCAAGTTGAAAGGTTTGGTGCTGGACCTGCGCAACGACCCGGGCGGCCTGCTGAATGCTGCGGTGGCCCTCTCGGCCGCCTTTCTGCCCGAGGGTGTGACCGTGGTCTCCACCAACGGCCAGCTGGCGGACAGCAAGCAGGTGTACAAGGCTGTTGCGCAAGACTATCTGCGCCGCGGTGGCAACGACCCCATCAAGCGCCTCACCGAGGCAACCAACGGCGCGCTGCGCAAGCTGCCGATGGTGGTGTTGGTCAACGAGGGCTCGGCTTCTGCCAGCGAAATCGTGGCCGGCGCCTTGCAAGACCACAAGCGCGCCACCATCATGGGCAGCCAGACATTCGGCAAGGGCTCCGTACAAACGGTGCGTCCGCTCGGTCCCGACACCGGGCTTAAGCTCACCACCGCACGCTATTACACGCCATCGGGTAACTCGATCCAGGCCAAAGGCATCGTGCCCGACGTGATGGTCGACGAAACCGCCGAGGGCAATCTGTTTGCCGCCTTGCGCACCCGAGAAGCCGATCTGCAACAGCACCTTGAAGGAAGCGACGAGGCCAAGCGCAATGGTCAGCCGATGACAGATGCCCAGCGCGCCGCCGAGCAGCAGCGCGACCTAGACCGCGAGCAAGCCCGCAAGCGTCTGGAAGAGGAGGTGCGCAAGAACCCAGGCCAGCGCCTCATACCCGAGTTCGGCAGCGAAAAAGACTTCCAGCTACAGCAGGCGCTCAACCAGCTCAAAGGCAATCCCGTGCTGACCAGCGAGACGCTGGCGGTACGTACTGAAGAGAAGAAAGCGAAGTGACACCAGCCCGGTCATGGACCGGGTGCCAGACGTGAACGACGCTCAGCTGCTGCGTTACTCGCGCCACATCCTGCTGGAAGAAATTGGCATCGAAGGACAGGAACGTTTGCTGGCCTCGCATGCGCTGGTGATCGGTGCCGGTGGCCTGGGCTCGCCGGTGGCCTTGTACCTGGGTGGTGCGGGCGTCGGCCGCATCACAGTGGTGGACGACGACGTGGTCGACGAGACCAACCTGCAGCGCCAGATAGCACACACGCTGGCGCGAATTGGCCTGCCAAAGGCTGAGTCGGTGCGCACCGCAGTCGGTGCAATCAACCCCGACGTGGTGGTCACCCCGCTGGCGCAGCGGGCCGACGACAGCCTGCTGCACAACCTCGTTGCTCAAGCCGATGTGGTGCTCGACTGCACCGACAATTTCGCCACCCGCCACGCCATCAATCGCGCCTGTGTGGTCCATGGCAAACCGCTGGTCTCGGGCGCCGCGATCCGCATGGACGGCCAGGTGAGCGTGTACGACACGCGCGACCCCCTCTGCCCCTGTTACGCCTGTGTGTTCCCGGAGGATTCGGGCGTAGAGGAAACGCGCTGCGCCACGCTGGGCGTGTTCGCGCCGCTGGTGGGCATCGTAGGCACCTTGCAGGCGGCCGAAGCGCTTAAGCTGCTGACCGGTCTGGGCTCGCGCTTGGTCGGGCAGTTGCTGATGGTCGATGCGCGAGATATGGCGATGACCCGCATCGGCCTGAGCGCAAACCCGCTCTGCAAAGTCTGCGGACAGCGGCACCACACAGCAACTTAAGGCCGCTCACAAGGGCCGTGGCGCCGGCGAAAGGCGCGCGGAATTTCTGCATCTGCCAAAGCAAACAGGCCACGGCGCTGCGCACGGGCCAGCGATTCCTGCGCCTGATACGGGCCGAGACTGCGTCGCCAACGGTACGACCACGCCTGCCCTTGCGCCACCATCCAGCCGCCCACGTCCGCGCCCCCATGCTCCAGCGTGGCCAGGCCGCGCCCGTAATCGTCGAGCCGGCGTTCGGTCACGGTGACACGCTGGCGGAGCACCCGCTGAGCCAGCGCGTCGCGCGACTCGGTGCCGCCATGCTGACAAATTTCTGGCGCGTCCAGCCCGTCTAGCCTCAGCTTGCGGTAGCGCCCACCTGCTAGCGGCTGGACCCAGACCGTGTCACCGTCGGAGACGCGGGTGACCCGTGCTTCGTAAACCTGGGGTGCGGCGGCTTCTTGGGCTGAGGCGATCTCGGGCGACCCCAGCAAGAGCACGAAACAGCCGAGCCACACCAGTGCGCCACCACAGCGAAGTGCCCATTGCATGGCCCAAGTGCTCACACCGTCAACTGCGGGACAGCGCGCGTAGCCCGGCGACCGTCTGCAGGCAGGCCATCGCGGCCTCGGTGCCCTTGACCGCAAAATTCTTGAGAAAGTACTTGCGGTGCTCAGCGTGCTCGTGGAAGTGGTGGGGCGTGAGCACGGCCGAGATCACTGGCACCCCGGTCTCCAGCTGCACCTGCATCAGCGCGCGCACCACGGTGGTGGAGACGATGTCGTGGCGGTAGATGCCGTCGTCAGCCACCAGTGCGCTGCCAACGATGGCTGCGTAACGACCCGAGCGCGCCAGGCACTGCGCGTGCAGCGGAATCTCAAAAGCGCCCGCCACATCAAACAGATCGATCCGCTCGGCACCGACACCGGCCTCGGCCATTGTGGCAAAAAACGCATCGCGCGCCTGGTGGACAATGTCGGCATGCCACGAGGCTTCGATGAAAGCAAACCGCAGGTCGGCAGGCAGCACAGTCGGGTAGGCAAAAGAAGGAGCCATGGAAGTTCGTTCGTTGGGTTTGTGTGGGCGCGAGGGGGTTACAGACGATTGTGGCAGGCGCACGGTGGGCGATCAGGCGCTCACGATCCAGCCTTCCAGTGGGTCGAATTCGGGCAGTCCCCAGCTGGCGTGTCCGGTTTCGTGCTGGCGCAGCGCCCAGGCCGCCTGCAGCAGGCAGAGTACCGCGTCCAGCGTATCGCCGCTGGGGTCGTCTGCCAACGCATCGCGCTGCGCATGGCTGAGCTTCAGGCGCAGACCTGCGGCCTGCAACAACGGCACTTGGCCGCCCTCCAGCGCATGTACCAGGGTCTTGCGAGCAATCAAACGATCGGGCGTCTGTTTGGCTTTGTCGTCGCTCTTGTAGGAAGCGCGTCCCAGCACGCTGCGCGCCAGCAAACCGGGGTAGGCCTCCAGTGCCACGCGCTGAGCATTGCCACGGTGCAGGCCGGGCAGCTCGACGCCTGCGTTGAGCAAGCGGGGCACGCCTGCGTGCAGCATGAAAGCCACCGGCGGATTGACCCACTTCATGCTGGGGCTGGAGCCAGCCGGCCTGTCGGTGGCGCGGTGAGCAAACTTGCTGCCTACCGGCCGCGCGTTGCAAAAGCTGGCGAACCCAGTTCGGACCTGCTTACGGCTCAGGCTCGCAAAGTGGCGCATGCAAGCCAACCAGTCGGTGGGCCAACCCAGCGTGGTGACCAGCTCGCGCGGCAGGCCAAACGGCAGATCGAAGCCCCCCACCCAAGGCGTGCCATCGTCCTGCGCAAGACGCGTGGCCCAGGCGTCCAGAGTGTCCCATGTCTCCACGCGCTGCAACAAAACACGACCGCGGTCAATCCGACCCACTGCGAGCGTGATCGGCTTGCGCCACGATGGCGCGCTGGTGAAGTCGCAGCCCAGCAGGGTGGTGAAGGCGGGTTCCATGTTCATTCCCAGGCCAGCATTGACACACTGACGGCCAAGCGGCAGCGGGCAACCAACAGAAAAGCCGCAGTGCCTGCCAAAGCGACTGCGGCGTGTGAGGCCGAAAGAATCAGGCGCGACCGATGATGCTGGCAGTGGCCATTAGCTCTTGGAGCAAGGCGAGTGACACATTGCCAGAAACACCATAGGGATCAAACTGGGGCTTCTCGGAGTACTTCAGCACGATGGATGTGTTGAGTTTGGAGAGGTTGACCTGCCCCATGGTCCAGCCGCCGAAGCGACGTTCCTCAATCTCTTCGTAATGGAGCAGCACCACGTCGGTGTGTCGCTCGTCTGTAGCGATGTGGTTGTAGAGCGTATTCACCGCGCTGCGACCACCCTCGATCGCTTGCAGAAACACACCGCCTCCGTAGCACAGCACGCCGGTGATGCCGTTGCCAAGGTTGTGCGAGCGGGACGATTCAAGAATGGATTCGATGACATCAGCGCTGTCTTTTTCGACGGCGCGGCTGACGTAAAGCAGTCGGACGAGCATGAATATCTAGCAGGAGTTCGGATTGTTGGTCAAGCTTTGCGGGGAATCAAGGACAGAAATTCGCGCCGCAGGTTGGGGTCCTTGAGAAAAGCACCGCGCATAACCGAATTGATCATCTTGCTGTCCATGTCCTTCACACCGCGCCAGGCCATGCAATAGTGGCTGGCTTCCATCACGACGGCCAGGCCATCAGGCTGGGTTTTCTCTTGAATCAGATCGGCCAGCTGCACCACCGCTTCTTCTTGGATCTGCGGTCGGCCCATGATCCACTCGGCCAGCCGAGCGTATTTTGAAATACCGATCACGTTGGTGTGTTCGTTGGGCATGATGCCGATCCAAATCTTGCCGATCACTGGGCAAAAGTGGTGGCTACAGGCACTGCGCACGGTGATTGGGCCCACGGTCATCAGCTCGTTGAGGTGTTCGGCGTTCGGGAATTCGGTGACCGCCGGGCCTTTGACATAGCGGCCGTTGAACACCTCGCGGATGTACATTTTGGCAACACGGCGTGCGGTGTCGCCGGTGTTGTGGTCGTTCTCCAGATCAATCACAAGGCTGTCGAGCACGCCCTGCATCTTGCCTGTGACCTCAACCAATAGCGCGTCAAGCTCGCCCGGGCGGATGAACTCGGCAATGTTGTCATTGGAGTGAAACCGTTTGCGTGCCGCTTGA
>Ga0105053_10003190_pt1 | contig 25087 bp, 31 predicted proteins | sample BON01_FD_78093 | JGI IMG/M metagenome (GOLD analysis project Ga0105053, IMG submission 78093) | Freshwater microbial communities from Lake Bonney liftoff mats and glacier meltwater in Antarctica - BON-01 | ecosystem: Environmental > Aquatic > Freshwater > Ice > Glacier meltwater | place: Lake...
GTCTGCAGCCATCGCAACGCAACGGAGACCGCCATGAAGCCCCTGACAACCCACGAAGAATTCCGCCTCAAGAACGCCGCCCGCCTTGTCGCCGCCCGCGGCCGGACGCCCGCCACCCGCACCCGCCAGCAATTCGCGACGCTGCCCGAGGCGCAGGCTTTCGGCACCGCGATCGGCGACGGCCGCACGATGATCTGCGCGGTCACCACCCTTGGGCATTCCGCCCACGTCACCAACGCTTGAAAGGCGCCCATCATGAAAACCAAACCCCTCACCGCCGCGCAGATCGACACGCTCGCCCAGCGCCTCTCCGACACCCCGATCGAACCCACAACCAGCCCCAAGAAGGCGGGCGATACCTTCGCCCGCTTGCTGGCCGAGCGGATCGGCACCGATCGTGGGGCCCTCGCCTTCACCTCGATCATGACCGCCGACACCTTCGATCAGGCCGAGGCCTGGCTTACCTTGGTGCTGGACTATGGCAACACCGAACTGGCGGACGAGCCGATCCCGACGGTGGCGGAAGAGCCGAAGGCCGGAACCGCCCCGATTGTCGGCAAGCGCCAAGCCATCCTCGATCAAGCGCAGACCGGTGCCTTGCCTCCCGCGCCAGATTTCTCCAAGCCGACGCACGCCCGCTTCCGCGCCAAGCTGGCGCTGATCGTGGCCTTGGCTGAGGCTGGCGACATCACGGCATTGCAGGCCTTCGAGATCAACCCGGTGTCGTCCAGCCCTAAGGCCATGGCCCGCTACCGCGACCTTTGCGTGATCGCCATCACCGCCCGCCCGCAGGTGGCCGCATGACAATCACCCGCGAATTTTGCCCCGGTGATCGCTAGGTCTATGATTTCGGCCTTTGCAGCTACGAGAAGGGTTGGGCGCAGGTCGATACAGCGCAGGACGCGTCATATTTTGGGATGTGGGCCAATCCGGCCCAGCTGATGATCTTCAGCTATTGCGAGGGCAAGACGACCTTGAAGGAGGCTGCTTTGCCCGAAGAATTTGCGACCGAACTGCGCGAGATTGATGCCTGGAGCCGGGCGCACGGCTACGGTCCGGCGCGGATCGATCCGGGGTTTGATCCGGCGATGAAGGCCGCGTTCAAGACCTTCGGCGTCGCTGACATGCTGCATTGATAAGGCGACCCGCATATTGCCGCAGTGCCAAAGTCTGGCGGAGGCAGAAGAGATCCGTCAAATCTCGGGAGGTTCTTCTTCGGAATCCGTCGGAATTGTCAGAGTCGTGTCCAGCGCCAAGGCTAGCTGCGGGTCTTCGGGTGGCAGCGCAAGATTTGCAACGCCGATGACTTGGGTGCGCGGCGATGCCGTCCGCGCCAAACCCTCATCAGAAGAATAGATCACATCCGCCCCTTCAGTCCGGGCGATTGCGATGATCTGGTCGTCGAATTTAGCCTTAACCTTTGGCTCAGCGCCTTTGATCACCGCTTCTTTTCGCTCGCGCTGCATTGCTGCAAACTCGACGGCGGCGAGCGGGTCGAACGACGCAACTCGGATGTTTCGGTTGTCGCTGATGATCCTGAGCCACTCCGGCCCGGCAGCTCCCGCCTTCACAAGTATTTCGCCCAAAGCCGGAGTCGGGATGATGATCTTGCTTCGGTCGCGCGTCAGGGTGGCGACAAGGAAGTTCACCCGGTCATAGCAACGAGTCACTTGCAGGCCCGTTGCTTTGTCAAGCGGCCCGGCGGCATCCTTCGCGAACAGGAAAATTAAGACGCTGGCATCGAAAACGGCGATTAATGGCGGTCCGTGCCTCCATGCCGATCTTCAAGCAGTTCTCGCACTGGATCGGGAACCTCGCTCCAGCCACTGCCTCGCACGGCCCGAAGACGCGCAACCACATCACCGAGCGGTGTTTCGTCCAAAAGGTCGAAATCACTGATCTTAAAGCTTTTCAATTGCCAGGTTCCGTCACCTCCTCGAAACCATGTACCGGTGCCGTGAACACGGATCGTCGGTCCCAGAAGGTGCTTGGCGATCCTGCGCGCGACATCTTCTGTGGCGCTGAGGCCTGTATGCACAATGGCACCGTCCCGCAAATGAACTGGGATGGTGTCATCCTTGCCGCCAACGCGGATTACCTGCCCTTCGAGGGTCCCATCCTGCCGGAACGGGCCATAAATTACAGGCTCCGGACGGTTTTTGCCGGGGAATGGAATTATAACTGCCCCACCACCATCCACTAACTTACCAGTCGCGTTGTCCTTACGAAGCATCTCGTCCAGAACGCCGTAAGCTTTGGCCGCATCTTTGTTGGCCTGATTACCACTAACCCCGTTCACACGCTCGCGCACTTTTACCTGCGCGGGCTGATCAATTTCAGCCTGCAGGACAACCGATCCCTGAGTGACACCGCCGAAATGAACGCTGGTAGTTTCGCCCATCAGCTGGGCCAGAGCTTTGATGTCCTCAGCCAGCCGCTCCATCGGGATGGAGGCGGGCGTAAAGCTGTCATCGATGTGAAAACGGTATTCCACGGCGTTTGATCCTCTGAGTCCTAAACATAGTGTAACATTCGAGAGTCGACGAGGCGTTGCGGCGAAATGTCGGCGGTTTTCTTGCGGCCCTTCGTCTGCGCTGCCATCGGCCTCGTCGATTTCGCCGAATTCCACCTGCCCGATCGCCTCGGTGGCGCGCTTGGGGTCGCCCTTGCAGAACACCAGCACGTTTTGATGGGTGCGGCCCTGCTTGCGTCATGCCTCAAACTGCCGCCCGGCGCGGATTGGCAGCGATCCTACAGCGGTGACAAGGATCGCATCGTTGTAGAACCGGGCGCCCGCGGCCTCGAAGGCCTCGACTGTTTTGCCCGGCAGATTGACGAAGAACCCGCCCGCGTCGCGCACATCGCCGATCACCCAGACGGCGAAACGATCCTCACGCAGGCGGGAGACGGTTCCTGCGATAATCCAAGCATAGGCTTCGAAGAACGCCTCTTTCCCCAGGGTGGATAGGTCGGCCGGATCGTCGGAGCAGACCTCAAGGTTCCAATAGGGCGTGCAACTGAAGATCAGATCGGCGTCTGCGCCCTCGGCCAGCGCGGCGATATCGCGGCTGTCGCCGGTGATCCAGTGCGGGGCAGGGCCTGCGCCCAGCGCCGCCTGCACCTGATTGGCGGCGACCTGTTCGGCACGGAGTTCGATGCCGACGTAGGCCCGACCAAGCTGCGAGGCGACAATGCCGCGCACCGGTCCCCCTGCAAAGGGATCAAACACAGTGCCGCCTTGCGGGCAGAACCAGCGATAGGCGATTTCGCAAAGGACGGGATCGAGATTGATGTACCGGAGGCGGTTGCGGCATCCGAGGCTTGGTAATGATCGGCAAGGAAAGCTTCCGTGGTCAACTCATGGCCTAGCTCTGCCTCTTTGGCGCGTTTCCTGGCATAAAAACTCGGATCGCCGGACGTGTGCGCCGGCATCAGCATACCGCCGTTCGTCTTGTCGCTGCCAACCACATGTTCGCCGCCCATCAGGTCCTGGCCGAAGGTGCGGGCGAGGGATTTAGCCAAGGGCGGCGTCCGGCGATTATCACGTCGTCGTCGCCTATCAGGATCGGGTTGGTGAAGCCAAACTCGGCGATCGACGCCGCAATTTGTACAACCTGATCGGCGGAATGGGTGCGGGCGTTGCGGATGTAGGGCACCAGCCGGGAGGTTGGCATCATGTCGATCTGCAAGGGGCGATCTCCTGAAAAGGAAAAGGCCCGGCGATGAACGCCGGGCCAGTTGGGGCGGGGCAGGGAGGCAGAAACGGCGATCAGCAGGTGCGTGCGTACCTGCGAACCCAAGAGTGCGCACCCAAGGCGCGAACCCAGAAAAAATGCTTGACGCTAGAGATTTACCGCGCCTTTGCCCCCCGCATACACCTCAAGCCCGGGTGGAACCTGGGGCGGGGGGGGGGGCATCGCGAGAAGCGCTGGGCGCGATCCGGAGCGGAGGAACCGATCCGCACAAGTCTTCCGAGCATAGGGAATTTATGCCCTGAAAGTGTTGCATCTGTCGCGCCTGAAGTTCGACGTGTTTGCACGTCATAACAACGTGCCCGACCCGCTTTCATCCGGTTTGACCACGGTCTTATTCGCCGCCCTTTTCGGCGCGCTCGGCTTTCGCCCTGATTTCTCCAACGCGTTCAGATGCTTGGCGATGGTCAGGAGCGACGCCGCCCACCGCCGCCACGCGGTCGATCGCACCACACCGGCACGGATGCAGACCTGCCACCAACGCACGCCTTCCGCCCGCAGCCAGACGATCCGCGCATCCTCGGGGTCGAGCCAGGCCAGCCAGCCGATGCAATCCTCCATCCGCTGGATATCGCGGGCGCTGGGCACGACCCGCATCCGGACACGGCGAAGCCCCGAAATCGTCCTCAAATCCCAAAACGTAGCGGGTCGATTTGCGCCGGTGCGAGCCTTCGGCATGGCGCCGGTGCCTGCTGATCAGCCCGGTGGTTTCCAGCTTTTCGAGGTGGACATTCAGCGACGCGCGGGAGATTTCGGCATCGGCCGCCAACTGGTCCTGCGACGGGAAACACCCGAAATCCGGGTTGTGCCGGTCGCAGAGATACAAGAGCACCAGCTTGGTCACGGGGCTAAGTCCGCGCTGCCGGATCGCCCAGTTGGTGGCCTTGTAGCTCATAGCGCCGCCATGACGGTCAGGCGTTTCACGATTGCCTGCATCAGGGCAATGCGCCTGTTGGCCTCGTCCTGGCGATTTTGCCTGCCCGAACGCGGGACCAGTAGAATTGCCGCCGCAGATCCAGCTCGCGCTGGGCCCCTGCGATCGGCGCGGTGACCGGGATGGTGCCGCCGGGGGTGATCTGAGTCATGCTGGCCCCCTCAGCGCCGACCAGCCACAGCGCGGCTGACAGCCGCCTTGCGGGCCTCCTGATCGCGCAGCCAGTCCCTGACGGCCTCCATGCGGTAGAGCACCTTGCGCCCAACCCGGACGCAGGGCGGGCCCATGCGGCGTGTCTCCCAGCGCTGCAGGGTGTCGACCGACAGGGTCAGTTCCCGGGCAAGGTTGGCCCGGTCCAGCCAGCCTGTCAGCAGGCCGCTGTCCACTTCTGGCGCTGAGGCCTCAACTTCCTTCAAGGCAATGTTTTTCATGTCTTTCTCCCGTGTATGGCGGGCCTTCAGCGGCGCAGCCAAATCAGTGAAGGCAGACAAGCACAGTCGATCGACCGGAATGCAGGGGGAAACCGGGGGAAACCAACGGGGCAATTAATCCGGTCGTTTATCCACCGAAATCGGCGACTGACGCGCAGATTTTGATATGAACAAAGTGCGAACTCTGACACGTTGAAGGCGAGCAGTTCACACATAGAATCGCTGAGTGATCTCCCCTCCTGTGAGGCAGGGGCCGGTACCGTTTTGCCGGAAGCAGGGTCATCAGGGCGGTCGAAAAGAGGTAGGTCATGGCGTTCCCGGCGCGGTGTGTGAAGGTGGTGGGGTCTTGAACAAAGCGCTACGTTGCTCAGAAGGCGCTTGATAGCAGTGCAATCAATGCCTACTCTTCTGTCTATGCAGAGGAGGGAGACCGATGGCCAGCATTACGATTCGAAACCTCGACGATGATGTGAAGCGGCGTTTGCGCGTGCGGGCGGCCGAGCATGGCCGGTCGATGGAGGAGGAGGCGCGCCATATTTTGCGGCAGGTTGTCGGCCAGCCCAGCGCCCCGAAGAACCTCGGCCAATCGATCCACCAGCGATTTGCAGCGCTTGGCGGCGTTGATCTGGCGCTACCAGCCCGGACGCCTATGCGTGCTTCGCCGGACTATGAGTGACGCATGATCATCATCGACACCAATGTCGTGTCTGAACTCATGCGCACCAAGCCGGACCCTGCTGTCCTGGCATGGTTCGCAGGTCATGCCGCTGACACGCTGTTCCTGACTGCGGTGAGCGAGGCCGAATTGCGCACGGGTGCTGCCATCCTGCCAGCTGGGCAGCGGCGCGATCGGCTTGTCGGCGCTATCGATGCGATGATCGCTCAGGACTTTGCAGGCCGCATCCTGCCTTTCGATAGTCCCGCCGCGCGTTGCTATGCCGAGATTGCGGCCGCCCGCCGTGCAGCAGGTAAGCCGCTCATGGATGCCGACTGTCAAATAGCTGCGATTATCCGTGCCTGTAGTGCGATGATCGCTACGCGAAACGTCAAGGATTTTGAGGGTTGTGGAATAGACGTCGTCAACCCTTGGAATCCCTTATGAACGATATTGAAACTCAACGGGAGAGCATAGAACCTGAAGGCCAGCGCCACGTCGGGCTACCGTCAATGAGCCTGACTATGTACCCGGTGATTTAGGCTGCAGTCCATCTCTATTTTCTGGCGGGGAAAACCGATCCGGAAATCAGCTTTGGAAAGACCGAAGTCAGCACCAATCCGTCGGCATTCTCTGCAAGCCTATATTCGTCACCAGAACTGGAGACACAGTTCGGACCCTGGGCTGCCCAGTTTCATCGCCAATAGCAAAGCGCCATGATCCAAGGCCAACCTCCTCAATGTGCGGCCGCCCAATTTGGCCCCTGCCCCGCTTCCACCGTCAGATGCACATCCAGTTTCACAGCAGGCATAGCGGCTGCTTCCATCACTTCCTTCGCGACCGTAACCAGAGCGTCCGCCTCAGAACTATCGACCTCGAACAGCAACTCATCATGCACTTGCAACAGCATCCTCGCGGGCAGATGCGCAATGGCGCTGTCCATGCGGATCATTGCGCGGCGGATCACATCGGCGGCGGTGCCCTGAATCGGTGCATTGATCGCCGCCCGTTTGGCAAAGCCTGCCGTGGGTCCCTTGGCATTGATCTCGGGCGTGTGAATCTTGCGGCCGAACAAGGTCTGGACATAGCCATTGGCTTTGGCAAAGGCGACGGTCGCGTCCATATAGGCCCGGATTCCGGGGAAACGCTCGAAATAGCGGTCGATGAACCCTTGGGCCTGATTGCGCGGAATCCGCACATTGCGAGCCAGACCAAACCCGGAAATGCCATAGATGACCCCAAAGTTGATCGCTTTGGCCTGCCTGCGGATATCGGATGTCATCTGATCCAGTGGTACATCGAACATTTCCGATGCGGTCATGGCGTGAATGTCGTGCCCATTCCTGAATGCCACCTTGAGCGCATCAATCCCAGCCACATGCGCCAGAATTCGCAGCTCGATCTGGGAATAGTCGAGCGAAACGAGCACTTTGCCCGGTTCCGCGACAAAAGCCTCGCGAATGCGCCGCCCTTCTTCTGTCCGGATCGGAATATTCTGCAGGTTTGGATCGGTGGAGGCGAGCCGCCCGGTGATCGCACCCGAAATGGAATAGCATGTATGCACCCGGCCGGTTTCGGGGTTGATGTGATCCTGCAACGCGTCGGTGTAGGTGGATTTCAGTTTGGATAACTGCCGCCAGTCGAGCACCAGACCGGGCAACGCATGTTCGGTTGCCAAATCTTCAAGCACATCTGCGCCGGTTGCATAAGCACCGGTCTTGCCCTTGACTCCGCCGGGCAACGACATCTCGTCAAACAGGATCTCGCCGAGTTGCTTTGGACTGCCCACATTGAACGGCCGCCCGACGACCTGCTGAATCTCTGCCTCCAGCCCCGCCATTTTCTGGGCAAAGGCATTGGACATGCGTGACAGGGTATCACGGTCCACCTTGATGCCCGCCATCTCCATCCTCGCCAGCACCGGGACCAACGGGCGTTCCAGCGTTTCATAGACGGTGGTCACGCGGGCCTTGTGCAGTTGCGGCTTGAACTCTTGCCACAGCCGCAGAGTTACATCCGCATCCTCGGCCGCATATTTGACGGCATCGGCGACAGGCACCCGGTCAAAGGTCACCGAGGATTTACCGCTGCCGAGCAAATCCTTGATCGGTATGGGAATATGTCCCAGATACCGCTCTGACAACGCGTTCATGCCGTGATTGTGCAGGCCCGCATTCATCGCATAGGACATCAGCATCGTGTCATCGATCGGCGTGACGTCGACACCGAGCCGGGCAAAAATCTTGGCATCGTATTTCATGTTTTGCCCGATCTTGAGGATGCTTGTGTCCTCTAGCATCGGTCGCAACGCGTTCAGCACGTCATCCAGAGACATCTGTCCGGGAGCCAGATCATCCGAACCAAAAAGGTCGCCAGAGGTCGCGGCTTTGTGCGCCAAGGGAATATAGCAGGCCTGCCCTGGTGCCACGCAGAGCGAAATTCCGACCAGTTCCGCGCGCATTTCATCGAGTGAGGTGGTTTCGGTATCCACAGCGACGTAGCCGTATTCATATATCCGCTCGATCCAGACCCTCAAAGCAGCGCTCTCCGTCACCGCCTCATAAGCGGTGTGATCAAATGGAACGACAATCGGTGCTGCCGAAATGGTGGGCGTCGCGCCACCGGGCATTTCATCCAGAATCGCGGGCTGCGCGACACCGAGTTTATCCGCGATCCGCCTGGCAACTGTGCGAAACTCCATCAGGCTCAGGAACCCGAGCAACTCTTCTGGCACCGGATCACGCGCTTCGAGGTCGTCGAGCGTGAAATCAAGCGGCATGTGGCAATCAAGCGTGACCAACTGTCGTGACAGCCTGATCTGATCGGCGTTATCAAGCAGCGTCTCACGGCGTTTGACCTGCTTTATCTCGCCCGCGCGCGCGAGCAGCGTATCCAGATCGCCAAATTCGTTGATCAGCAGCGCGGCGGTCTTGATCCCGATCCCCGGCGCGCCGGGGACATTATCAACGGAATCCCCGGCAAGTGCCTGTACATCCACCACCCGCTCCGGCCCGACCCCAAACTTTTCGATCACACCGTCGCGGCCGATCCGTTTGTTCTTGATCGGGTCGAGCATTTCGATCCCCTCTCCGATCAACTGCATGAAGTCCTTGTCAGAGGTGACGATTGTGACACGGCCACCGGCGTCACGGGCCTGACAGGAGAGGGTTGCGATGATGTCATCCGCCTCGAACCCCTCGACTTCTTTGCAGGCGATGTTGAAAGCGCGGGTCGCGGCGCGGGTCAGCGGAAATTGCGGCACCAGATCTTCGGGCGCGGGCGGGCGCTGCGCCTTGTATGCCGGATAGAGGTCATTGCGGAATGATTTGCCAGAATAGTCAAAGATGACGGCCACATGAGTCGCCGTATCCGGGCCACTGCTGTTGTTCCCATCGACATAGCGCTGCAGCATGTTGACAAAGCCACTCACCGCACCGACCGGCAGACCGTCGGATTTGCGGGTCAGTGGCGGCAAAGCGTGATAAGCGCGAAAGATGAACGCAGAGCCGTCGATCAGATGCAGGTGGCATCCCTTGCCGAATGTCGTCATGTCCCGCTCTCCCGGTCCTGGCGTGTAATCTGGAGGCAAAATCCTCAGGCGTGACCGGCCTTTGCATCCACATGCTCATAGCGGCAATCGCAATATGGGCATTCGATCCAGCCCTGCTCATGCGGTATCGACAGCCAGACCCTGGGATGGCCCAGCGCACCCTCGCCACCATCACATGAAATGCGCCATTGGCTGACGATCTTGGTTTCGGGCGCAGGGATTGGCGTGCGGGTCATTGTCAAAAAAACCTGTCATGGTTGCGGCCAGCACGTCCCCGGCCTAGATCGGGCATATAATAACGTCCGCCGCCGGGCGAACAAGCCGGGAAAGCCGCCAAAGTGCCCAACACAGCGACCCAAGACGCGATCACTGTTATTGGTCTGCACAAGACCTATGCCGCATCGGCCAAATCCCCTGCCAAAGAGGCGCTGCGGGGTGTCGACCTCAGCATCCCGCGCGGCGCGGTTTTTGGATTGCTCGGCCCGAACGGCGCCGGGAAATCCACCCTCATCAATATCCTTGCCGGTCTGGTGGTCAAAACGTCTGGGCAGGTACGGATCTGGGGCTTTGATCAGGACGTCAACCCGCGACAATCGCGCGCCGCGATCGGCGTGATGCCCCAGGAACTTATCCTGGATCCATTCTTCACCCCGCGCGGCGCGCTGGACGTACAGGCCGGGCTGTACGGTGTGCCCCGGTCGCAGCGGCGTACCGATGAGATCCTCGATCTGATTGGTCTGACCGACAAGGCCGATGCCTATGCCCGATCCCTCTCGGGCGGTATGCGGCGGCGACTGCTGCTGGGCAAGGCTCTGGTGCATAATCCGCAAGTTCTGGTGCTTGACGAGCCGACGGCCGGTGTCGACATCGAATTGCGCAACATGCTCTGGGCCAATGTCCGCAAGCTGAACCAGCAAGGCATGACGATCATCCTCACTACCCATTACCTCGAAGAAGCCGAGGCGATGTGCGACGAAATAGCCATTGTCAATCACGGTCAGATTATCGTGCGCGACACAACAGCCAACCTTTTGGGGCGGATTGCCAGCAAAACGATGATCGTCATACCTCAGACCCCTGCCTCGATGCCGGACATGCCCGCAGGTGTCACTGGTAAAGCGCGGCCCGACGGCAGTTTTGCCTTCAGCTATGACAGTCAGAAAATATCGGCGGATGCAGTCCTTTCCGCAATTCGGGCCGCCGACATCACCATTCGCGACCTGAAAACTGAAGAGTCAAACCTTGAGGACGTGTTTCTGGCCCTGACGTCCGGCCGCTGACGCCCGAGGCTTGGGATTCCGGATTATACTAACATCCGCCCCAATGAACGACCTGCCAGAATATGAAGGTGGTAATGTGGCACCTCCTGCAGACCATGCCCTCGGGTATTGGCTATGGCGCGAAACCCTCCGCTCACATCGCAAATCCTGAACACCTCGGCCACCAGCGCCATGAAGCCGGATTGCTGCTCAGGACTGGCTGCGACCGCAAAGTGATCGAGGCTCATGAAAGGGCCTTTGGGAATCACCAGCACATGCAGCGGTGCCTGCGGGTTAATGTCGTGAAAGGCCAGTGCATGGTCATTCTCGCAGACGGTACGGTTTGGAATCTCACCCCGCAGAATACGGGCAAAGATATTCTGAGGATCATAGTCGAATGTCATGGCAAACTCCGAAAAAGGTCAGTCAATAAAGAGATATGGGGTCGCGGCGATCCGGCGGGCCACATCCTCGGGCAGCGTCAGGAACTCGGCAAGCGGTGGGGTATTCTCATGCTCGGTCACGGCCTGACGCAGCCTGCGATGATTCGGGAAATTGGCATCCCGGATCCGGTCGCTCTCGTACACCACATCATATCGGATTGTTGGCAAAAGCTGCGCCAGTGTTTCTGGCGGAGTCTGTTCGCCGGCAAGCCCCACGCGCATTGCATGGCCGATCAGATATTCGTCGGTAAACTCACACTCCACCTCGAGCAGGCGTGTGGTGGACCTGTCCGCGAAAAAGTCCTGCATGAGGTCCAAGTTAGCCGTGTCGAGGCAGATGATCAGGCGGTCGGTTTCGTAATAGTCGAACAGCATCCGCATCAGCGCGCGGCGATGCCGTGTGCGTTTGCCCAGTGTGGTCTGGATTCCACCCAAATCGGGTAGCGGCGTATTTTCCTCATTAAAGAGGTAATCGATCGCCGGAATATTGGTGTGGTGCTTGATCGACCCAACCAGCCGCTTGGCCACATGCCACTTCTTGCAAGCCACGATCAGTAGCTCGCGTTCGCGACCCAGCGATGTCTCCGTTTCCCAGAAACGGGGCGCAAACCGGCGGCCGATCCGGCCCCGACCGGTCAGAAAGGCGAAAAGGTTGCGCCCCTCATTCGAAATCTTGAAATCGTTGCGGCCCGAAGCATAAAGGCGGCCCAGCCGGGTCTTGAGCTCTTTCGCCTCGGGGCTGATCTTGCGGGCAAACAGAAAATCCTGAGACAGGAGCAGGTCGTAATGGTCGTTATAGAACGTGACCGGCATCCCGTATTCCGAGAACATCAGAAAGGTCAGGGTCCGAGCGTTGATCTCGCTTTCGGGGATCAGGTGGCGCACCAGCGTCTGGAAAAACGTCTCGTCCGGAATCCAGGTCGTGCGGAAGAACCGCATGACATCGCGTCGTTTCGCGACAAAGGCAAGTATGCCTTCGATCGTGCGGCGGCGCAGACACCACCATTGGCTACCGATCATTACCTGCAAATCGGCGGGGATTGCCCGCTTGAGACCAAGTTTGCGCTGGGTCCAGAAACTCCAGTAATACAGGCGCTTCTGCGTGCGCTCGTTGAACACATGGCGATAGATCAGCCGCTCTTCCTTCATGCCGGTCTTGATCCAGCCGGATTCCATGAAATCAAAGCTCTCGATATAATCGACGTCATGGTCATCAAGAAACTGATGCGCATAGGTGGCCGATTTGATCGCCATGCAATCGCCCGACACCATGTAGAAATGCGTGGCACGCGGAAAGGCCGCGACAGCGGCTTTGACCGCATAGAGCGTCGCTTGCACCAGTGACCATTCACCCCAGCCGCATTTGATCCTGCGCTTGGCGAACGTGACATTGGGATTATCGGCGAGGGCCGACCTGATCTTGTCATAAGCGGCCTGCGGCGCGCGGGCATCGAAATGGATCGACATGCAATCGCCCACAGCGGTAAGCTGTTGCGCCTGCTGGATGATCGAGTCAGGGTCCTTGTGACAGAGCAGGATGAAGGCGATTTTTGCCATTTACGAAACCATATCGCCCGATTGCCTTGATTGTTTACACTTAATAGCGTGAAGAGACGTTGAATAAACAGCGTTTGTTTGCTCTTTTGAAACCAGGAACAGGCTCATGGTTGGCGAATGGCCAGATCGGGCCGGGGCAGCGGGAGGCAGGACAACATGGGTTTCCCAGGAACCTGGATGACGGAGAGCGAATCCGTGGTCTACCGCGTGGTGCCCAAATGCGCCTGCTCGACGATCGGGCAGATCATGTTCTATTCCGACCATGGCGAGTTTTTCGATGGCGACATCCATGATGCTGCCGGGGGCATGCACAAATGGGCGATGGAGGGGAGCCAGTCCTTGATCGCCGACAATATCAAACATCACCGCAGCTATGCATTTACCTGCGTGCGCAACCCCTACACTCGCATCCTGTCGTCCTTCTTTGACAAGATTTGTGGGATACAGCGCAACGGCAAACGCTACCGCGGCAATCTTGTCCCGCTGCTGATCCAGAAATACGGGATCGAGGTCGGTTCGCCCGACGACGGATTCGAGTTCGACCAGATCAAGAGTTTCCGGCGTTTCCTGCTCTTTGCCCGCGATTCGATCCGTTGGCGCAAACCGATGGAGCCTGACATCCACTGGTCCGCAATGTCCGGTCATATCTCGACTTTTGTGGTCAACGGCGGGCGTTACGACCATATCTTCTGGACCGAAAAGTTTGACGAAGGGATGCAGGTCGTTCTCGACAGGATCAAGACGCCGCACAAGGTGAACCTGAAAAAGATCCCACGGTTCAATGAAAGTGAAGGGCACGGACCGACGCGCGCGCATCCGGTCGAAGATTATTTCGACGATTTGTCGAAGCACTTGATGTGGGAAATCTACAACAAGGATTTCACCCTGTTCAAATACGACTTTGAGAATCCGGCCAACAAGATGCCAACGGGGCCGATTGATCTGGCTGAGGTGCACGCCAAGCTGAGCAAGTAGTGCGGTTGAAAAATACCGGTCCGTTTCCCGCTGGTCTCGAGCGTGTTTCGCCCTATCGTTCTACAACACCGAAATGCTCGGACTCCAATACATGACCATCATCCTCATGCTCGGCAGTGGGCCAAACGTCGTGGCGGCCACGGACTGGGCGCGCGCGCCTTTCGACAAGATCGTCGCGATCAACAACGCATGGCGCGTGCGCCAGGACTGGGATTATCTAGTACATCCCGATGACTTGCCCGCAGACCGGTTGCCACCCGTCATAAACGAGGGGCAAAGCATCATCACAGCTGCCGACTATGTTCCTGCACAAAACGGGTATGGCGGGTTTGTCTATGCGGGCGGAACAATGGCTTTTACCGCCTCGTACTGGGCGCTGCATGCGCTGCGGCCCCGGGTCATCGGGTATATCGGTTGTGACATGGTATATCCCGCGACGGGGCAAACCCATTTCTACGGCACCGGCACGGCCGACCCTCTGCGCCCGGATATTTCACTCCGCTCACTCGAGGCGAAATCCGCGCGGCTGCTGATGATGGCTGCAGCCCAGGGCTGTGCCTTGGTCAACTTTTCGCATGATCCCAGCAGGTTGGTATTTCCACGTTCGGCCCCCGATGAATTGACAGCAGCCACGCCGATTGCCACGCCGGCAATCGCCGCGGCCCTGCAGGCGGAGGCAGAATTGGGATATATGGTGCCATCAGGTCGTTACTGGCTGGAACAGGACCGGTTTGATCCTGCAAAACTGGACTATATCGATGCGCTCTGGCTCGCCGCACTTCCTGAGGCGCTCAGATCAGGCCTTCCTTGCGGAACAGCGCCTTGAGCCCGGTTTCCGGCCGCGCGCCGAAATGGCTGATCACTTCGGCCGCCGCGACACAGCCCATACGACCCGCGATCGAAAGGCTCTGCCCGGTGGCGAGGCCATATAGAAACCCCGCAGCAAACTGATCGCCCGCTCCGGTCGCATCGACGGGAACAACCCGGCGCACCTTCACGACAGCTTGCTCTTCACCACTTACCACGACAACGTCATGCCCCGATCTTGTGCAGACAACCAACCCGCTATCTGCCGCTGCCATTTCGAGCGCGGCACTCAAATCGGTCTGATAGAGCGATTCCCATTCGTGCTCGTTGCCGATCACATAGTCGAGGTCGCGCACCAGATGCCGAAAACTCTCGCGATGGCGATCCACACAGAATGGGTCAGACAGGGCAATACCGGCCTTGCCGCCTTTTTCGCGGCACAGGCGTGCCGCCCGCTCGAATGCATCTTTGCCTTTGGGCTTGTCGTAGAGATAGCCTTCGAGAAACAGGATTTCTGCCCGGCCCGCCACATCGTCCGCCACATCATCGGGGCCAAGTTCGGATGAGATGCCCAGATAGGTATTCATCGACCGCTCGCCATCGGGTGAGACAAAGATCATAGAGCGTGAGGTAGGCAATTCGCCCCCCGGCACCGGCGGATTGACAAAGTCCGTGCCATTGCTCGCCATGGTGTGCGCATAAAAACGGCCCAGCGCGTCATCGTGCACCCGCCCGATGAAAGCGGTGCTCAGCCCCAGATTGCCCAGACCCGCAAGTGTATTGGCAACTGAACCGCCCGGTGCCTGCACCCGATCCTTCATCGCACCATAGAGCATCTCACCTCGGTCCCGTTCGACCAACTGCATGATGCCTTTTTCGATGCCCAGCAATTCGATGGTGCTGTCGTCAGCCTGGGTAAACACATCGACAATCGCATTGCCAATGCCGACGACTTGATAGGTTTTCATAAGTTCTTTTCCTCGAACAGGCACAGGTCACGGATCAGGCAGGCGGCGCATTTGGGGCGCCGTGCCACACAGGTATAACGGCCATGCAGGATGAGCCAGTGATGCGCTTGATGTTGATATGGGGCCGGGACATTATCCTCGATCGCGCGTTCCACCGCGACAACATCACGGCCAGGCGCGATGCCAGTACGGTTACCAACCCGGAAGATATGCGTATCCACCGCCTGCGCAGGCAGATGCCACCACATGTTCAGCACGACATTCGCGGTCTTTCGCCCGACACCGGGCAGCGACTGCAACGCCGCCCGCGACGACGGCACCTCGCCTCTATAGACATCTGTCAGAATGCGGCAGAGTGCCATGACGTTGCGCGCCTTGTTGCGGTAGAGACCGATGGTGCGGATATGGGCAATCAGCCCCTCATCGCCCAGCGCGAGCATCTTTTCCGGCGTATCGGCAACCGCAAACAGTGCGCGCGTCGCTTTGTTCACTCCCACATCGGTCGCTTGCGCCGATAGGGCCACTGCAACCAGAAGCGTGAAGGCGTTGACATGCTCAAGTTCGCCCTTGGGCTCGGGCTCAACCGCCTGAAACCGGGCAAATATCTCGGTCAGGCTGTGATAATCCAATTGGGCGACCATCTGCTAGATATGCCCGCACGCGCCGGGCAGGGCAAGCCGCGGGTTGCGCAAAAACCGGATCGCCATACACAGTGCGCGGCCCTAGTCTGGCGTCATGGAACCTGAAAACAGCTATCATTACCACGTCATGCGCCGCGCCATCGCCATGATCGACGCCGCGCCCACGGCCCTCAGCCTTGACGCGCTCGCCAGCAAAATGCAGATGTCGCCAGCGTATTTTCAAAGAATATTCACCGCCTGGGTCGGGGTGTCGCCAAAAAGGTATCAGCAATACCTCACATTGGATCATGCCAAGGCGCTGCTGCGCGAACGGTTCACCACACTCGAAACCGCCGATACGGTCGGACTGTCTGGTGGCGGGCGTTTGCATGACCTGTTCTTGCGTTGGGAGGCGATGAGCCCCGGCGAATTTGCGCTGGAAGGCGAGGGTTTGACCATTCGTCATGGCGGGTTCGACAGCCCCTTTGGACCGGTCGTGGCCATGGGCACCGCGCGGGGGCTGTGCGGGATGGGGTTTGCCGCCGAGACAGGGGCGGACGCGACACTGCATGATCTGATGGCCCGATGGCCCCGTGCCGCGTTTCTCGACGACCCTGCGGCAATCCGCCCTTGGGTCGATGCAGCATTTGGCGGAGGCGGGGAAAGCCGGCTGCATCTTATCGGTGCCCCCTTTCAGTTGAAGGTTTGGGAGGCGCTATTGCGAATCCCCTCCGGCACAGTGACCACATATTCCGAAATTGCGGGCGCAATCGGATATCCGAAGGCGATGCGCGCCGTTGGAACGGCAGTTGGGCGCAATCCGGTAAGCTGGCTTATCCCCTGCCACCGGGCCCTGCGCAAATCAGGCGGGCTTGGGGGGTATCACTGGGGATTACCGGTCAAAAGAGCGATGCTGGCGTGGGAATCTGCCCGGCAAGACGCTCTCACAGTTCCGCGAAAAACTGCGTGACATTGCGCGGAACCTTGCGCAGGGTTTCGGCGTTATTGGATATCATTGGCATTTGGGCGATAGGGTGTCATCCGGCGCTGCTGTTGCGCAAACATTAGAATGGAATCACGTCATGTCGTTTATGAAACTCCCCCTCGCTTTTGCGGCCGCTTCAGTTTTCGGCCTCGCAGCCTGTCAGGCACCCTTGCCAGGTCAAGGCACCCAGAACACCCAGCAGGGTGCGCTGGTAGGTGCCGGTCTTGGCGCGGTTGTCGGCGCCATCAGCGGCGATGACCGTGACGAGCGGCTTCGCAATGCGGCAATCGGTGCGGCGATCGGCGGCGGACTTGGCGCTATCGGCGGCAATAGCCTGGACCGGCAAGAGGCCGAGTTGCGCTCCCAGTTGGGCAGCAACGCGCGGATCGTCAACAATGGTGATAATCTGGTCGTGACTCTGCCGCAGGATATACTGTTTGCAGTCGATTCCGCCACGTTGACCGGCGGACTGCAAAGCGATCTGACCGCCTTGGCTGCGTCGCTGAACCGGTATCCGAACACGACGGTCAACGTCATCGGGCATACCGACAATACCGGCGAAGCGGCCTACAACCAGAACCTCAGCCAGCGCCGTGCGCAGGCCGTGGCTTCGGTGCTGATCAATGGCGGCGTCGCGCCCTCCCGCATCCGCTCACTTGGTGCTGGCGAAGACCGTCCGGTCGCGTCGAACCTGACGCCGGAAGGCCGGGCACAGAACCGCCGGGTCGAGATCGTGATCACCGCCGTCCGGTAATCATTAGCCATTTCTCGACCAGGGGCCGTCCTCAGGGGCGGCCCTTTTCGTTTCTGACAGCATCAAGGTGGGATACTGTGTGGTTGAGGTCTGAGAGTGATGGTCATATCAATTGACCAATTCTTGCAGGGAGCGGCCATGCCTTTCGAAAAGGTCCAACCAGAGAAATTATCGCTGGGTGTGGTGCGCCAGATAGAACTGCTGATTCTGCGTGGCATCCTGCGGCCGGGCGAGAGGCTTCCTGCCGAACGCGAACTTGCAGAGCGCCTCGCCGTGTCGCGCCCTTCATTGCGCGAAGCGCTGGCCGAATTGCAGGTGCGCGGATTGTTGGTCAGTCGGGCCGGTGCCGGCGTGTTTGTGGCCGATGTACTTGGCTCCGCTTTTTCGACTGCACTCGTGCGGTTGTTTGCGAGCCATGACGAGGCGGTGTTTGACTACATTGCATTTCGGCGGGACATGGAAGGATTGGCGGCAGAACGCGCCGCGCAGTTGGGGTCGGACACCGACCTGCAGGTTATCAACACGCTCTTTTCCAAGATGGAAGCGGCCCATCTGAAGCGAAACCCGACAGATGAAGCGCGGCTCGATGCGGATTTTCACCTCTCGATTATCGAGGCGAGCCACAATGTCATCATGCTGCATATGATGCGCTCGATGTACGATCTGCTGCGTGAGGGTGTGTTCTATAATCGCCAGATCATGTTCCGGCAACGTACCACCCGCGACACGCTGCTTGATCAGCACCGGGCAATCAATGCGGCACTTCAGGCGCGCGATCCTGCGGGCGCGCGTGCAGCGGTTGCGGCGCATCTGGGATTTGTCGAGCAGGCGCTCAAGGACCAGCAGAAGGCTGACCGGAACGAAGCGATCGCACGCAAGCGTTTTGATCACGAAAGACAACGCCAGTAACGCGTAAGGTGGGTTTAAACCCACCTTGCAGGTATCAACATGACTATGGGAAAAGCTACCCGTCTGTGCCGATGGGAAACCCGTACGCGTTTGGTAAGGTGGGTTTGAACCCACCTTACACTGTGTCAGTGGAGCTTGGCCTCGACCACGCCGATCGCGTCATCAATGAGTTTGTTGCCCTGTGCAGCTGTCATACCAGCCGCAATTACATCTTGCGCTGCTGCCACTGCCACATTGATCGCCTGATCGCGGATATCCTTGATCGCAGCCGCCTGTGCACTGGCAATCTGCTCTTCGGCAGCGGCCAGTCTACGTGTTACAGAGTGCTTGATCTCGTCTCGGGCTTCCACCGCTGCTTTGGCTGCCTCAGCACGGGCCGTTGCGACGATGCGGTCTGCTTGCGCCTGCACGTCCTTCTGCTTGCGCTCATAGGAGGCCAACAATGCCTGAGCCTCGTCGCGTAGTGCCCGGGCCTCGTCGAGTTCCGCCTTGATCCCTGCTGCTCGCTTGTCCAGCAGACCGCCGATCATGCCGGGGACTCTGTAGTAGATCAGGATTCCGACAAAGACGAGAAACGCGATCAACACCACAAAATCGGTGTTGCGCAGAGAAATGAATGGACCGGTCGCCGCAAAGGCGGGTGCCGCGGTCATGGTAAAGAATGTTGCCAGAATCTGCTTCATCGCATTCACCCTTTCATCCGACCGGACACAGCTGCTGTAATCGTCTCAGCATCTGTGTTCACTCCGAGCGCTGCGACGAGCGCCGCGGCGGTATCTTGCGCGACCGAAGTGACATGAGCCACCGACTCTGCCCTGATCTCGCCAATCGCTTTCTCGCTCTCGACAGCCTTGGCTGCAATCTGCGCATCCGCCTTTTGCAGTTCGACGTCCAGATCGGCTTGAATTCCGGACTTGGTCTCGGCGATGATCCGGTTTGCTTCGGCGCGGGCGTCCGCAAGCGCCTTTTCATAGGCCGCCTCTGCAGCGATCGCCCGCTGCTTCAACTCTTCGGCCGCGGCCACGTCATTGGTGATCGTTCCCGCCCGTTCGGCCAACACCGCCCCGATCCGGGGCAATGCGATCCGCGACAGGATGAGATAGATCACGACAAGCGTGACCAGCAGCCAGAACACCTGATTGGGGATCCAGTCGGCACAGAGTTGCGGCATGCCGATGGCGTTGCCACCAGCATCAATGCATGTCCCTGCCACGCCTTCGTGTGTTTCGGTCGCCATGACGGCCCTCTCAGAACTGATGTCAGGCCGGTGGACGCAGCACGCCCGCCGGTGTCAGAAAAGCGGTCGTCGTATCAGACCGCGAACATCAGCAGCAGGGCGACGAGGAATGCAAAGATCCCCAGTGCTTCGGCAAAGGCCAGACCGATGAACAGCGTCGCGGTTTGCGATGCAGCTGCGGAGGGGTTGCGCAGCGCGCCGGCGAGGAAGTTCCCGGCGACATGACCAACACCGATTGCGGCAGCGCCGGAACCGATGGCAGCCAGACCGGCGCCGATGAACTGACCCATTTGTGCGATATCGCCTTCCATGTCGTATTCTCCTTGAGTTGGAATGCTGTCGTAGGGTGGGTGAAACCCACGGCCTAGTGATGCGGATGCAATGCGTCCTTGAGATAGACGCAGGTGAGGATGGTAAAGACATAGGCCTGAATGCCGGCGACCAGCACCTCGAGCCCGTAAATCGCCGTAATCGCGAGGATCGACATCGGCGAAATCAGCGCGATGGCGGCGAACCCGGCAAAGACCTTGATCACGGCGTGACCCGCCATGATGTTTCCGGCGAGACGAATGGAATGGCTGACCGGACGCACGAAGTATGATATCACTTCGATCACGGCTATCACCGGGCGCAGGATCAGCGGTGCGTCCTTCATCCAGAACATGCCGAGGAACGCTGCCCCGTTCAGCACAAAACCGAGGATCGTCACCGCGAGGAACACACCAAAACCCATCACAGCCGTCACCGCAATCTGCGAGGTCGGCGTGAAGGACATCGGCAGCAGGCCGAGGAAATTTGCGAAAAGGATGAAGAGGAACAGGGTCATGATATAGGGGAAGTATTTCACTCCTTCATGTCCGGCCACATCTTCGACCATCTTGTAGATGAAACCGTAGATCAGCTCGCCCAGGGACTGCACCCGGGTCGGAACAATCGCCCGCCCGCGAGAACCGACAACCAGCAGCAGGAAAATGCATAGAGCCGCAATGCCCATCCACAGGGTCGCATTGGTCGGCGTGTACCAATGCACCGGTCCGTCGCCCAAGAGCGGCTTCACGATGAACTGATCCAGCGGGTGAAACACCAGCCCGCCTGCGTCGCTCTGAGCCTCTTCAGCCACTTGTGTCGCCCTCATCCTTGCCAGCCTCGTGGGCCAGCTGCTTTCTTTGCACTTCCTGTGCGGATCGCAACATGGTGCGCACACCCGCCGCGAGGCCCAGAAATATGAACAGCACCAGAAAGATCGGCATGGTCCCAAAGAGGTAATCCAGCCCGTATCCAATGCCGAAACCGATCGAAAGACCGGCCACAAGCTCGATCACCATGCGCCATGCCAGTTGGGCTTGCGAATAGTGCTCCTCTGAATGGGATTTTGCCTGTTCCGGCCCTTTCGCCCTGGCAATCCGGTCCTCGAGCGCCCGCAACCGGGCGGCGTGATCGGTGCCATCGTCAGGGTCGGACACGGTGCTTGTCCTTATCGTCGGTTGGCATGGTGCTATGCGGGCAGCGCGCGCGAGTCAAGCACCCGGATTATACGTGCCCTGCGCTGAAAAGATTGAGTATTTTTGCCAGAATGAATACAACAAGGACGCCTGGTCATTCGTGGAACCGGCCCGAGGAGCCCTTCAGCATATTCAACCATCCGGTTGACGTTTTGTGTGGATCTGCGCAGAGTCCGCGCATGCCCCATCCGCTTGATCCCGTCTTTGCCGCACTGGCCGACCCGACCCGTCGGGCGATCCTGTCGATGCTGCTTGAAGATGATATGGCAGTGACGGATGTCGCCACCCCGTTTTCCATGTCCCTTGCCGCTATCTCCAAGCATCTGGGCGTTCTGGCCGAAGCGGGTTTGATCAGTCAGGAGAAGCGGGGTCGGGTCAAATGGTGCAAGCTGGAACCGGACGCGCTACGCGAGGCCTCCGTGTGGATGCAGGGGTTTGGCCAGATGGGCGGTCTCGATCTGGACGCGTTCGAGAGATTTCTGGAGCAGGAGCTCGCAATTGATGTGGTCCGGGGCGCCTAGCAAACCCACCCTTTGGACCGCTCTTTGAGGAAGGCCAGAAAGGCCTGAACCTTGGCCGTGCGATGCAGATCGACATGAGTGACGATCCAGAGCGGCGATTCCCATTCGCTTTGTAATGGCAGCATTTCGACCAGATCGGGATGTGCATTGAACTCCCAATCAGGCAGAAATCCGATTCCCGCCCCCCTCAGGATCGCGTCCGACAAGGCTCGGTTATCGTCGGTGCGAAAAATGATCCGCTCCATCGTGATATGCTGCATCAGCCAGCGGTGGAATGGCGCGCGGCTATCGTCCCTGTGCAACCCGACGAACCAGTGTTGCGCCAGATCTGCATGACCGTCGGGTTTGCCAAAGCGTTCAACATAGCCCTGCGTCGCGGCCATACGCATCTGCGCGCGAAAGAACGGCTGCACGACATTGTCAGGCTGCTCCGGCGCCGCACCGGCGCGGATTGCGACATGGGCTTCGCCATATTCCAGCCGGAACAACCGCTCACCGGTAAGAAACTTGATCACCAGTCCGGGGTTTTCGCGCTGAAAGTCGGCCATGACCGGAACCAACAGCGGCGAAAAGGCGACCAGCGAGGTGACGACAAGTTCGCCGCTGACCCCTTCACCCCTGCCTTTGATCCGCCCGGCCAACTGCGTGAACTGATCTTCGGTCGCCTGTGCCACCTGCAGCAGATCCGCCCCAGCCTCGGTCGCCGTATAGCCACGCGCGTGCCGCTGAAAAAGCTTGACCCCGAGCTGCACTTCGAGCGCGTCGATATGGCGGATTACGGTTGCGTGATGCACACCAAGCATTTCGGCTGCGCCACTCACCGTGCCGACCCGGGCTACCTGGTATGCCGTGCGGATTTCGTCCCAATTGTCCATGCGGTTTCCATTCAACGGTCTGGATATGTGCGCCTGTGAACAGGTCTCTGATTAGTTATCGCCGTTGCGTTCACCAACGCAACAACGAGCTGTTCACGGGACCGGCATGCGTCATGACCGCCCGTGGCCCACCATTTAAGCAAAGCGCAGGCAGGTGGGGCGTGACTTTTGCGCTGTATCATGATCGGCGCGCTGCTTGCATATCTCGCCATTCGCGGCCTCCATGCAGGCCCGCCGGGGTCCATGCCGGGCACGCCGCAATCGCCTTTTGGACAAAACGCCATCAACGCATCAGGCACTGACAACACCGGCGGCTCTTGCTGGAATGCAGTTGTGATGAAGATCATCCGCAACGAACCTGACATCCTGATTCTGGAGCAGCGCCCTCTTGTTACGGGCTTGCTCGTCGGGATGAAGACACTGATCTTTACAGCGATCGGCATGGGCACGCTCGGTGCTGGAGAGACCATCGGCGGGATGATGTTCATTGGCGCAGGCGTCGGGATTGGGGGGGCCTGTTTCCGGGCCTTTGTCCGGCGGACCCAACTCTGGCCCGACCGGAACACAGGTCGCTTTTCCCTGAAAGAGCGCCGCATGACGGGGATGACCGAGTTCACTGGGCCGCTTGCCGATATCAAGGAAGCGATCCTGCAAGCCAGCGGCAGCAGTAAAGGCGGGGTGACCCGCAGGGCCGCGCTACGCTGTGTGGGCAAAACGAACCGGATCATTCCGCTGACCGGTATTTACACGAATGGGGCAGGGCCGAGGCGGGCTGCGCAGACTGTGAATGATTGGCTGGCGCGTGGCACGGCCCAACGGAATGGCAAGGTCCGACAAGACAGCGCCCCGGAGTGAACGGGTTGACTTCGGCCCCATTGAGGCGCTAAAGCCCATGCATCACCCGGATAGCGACAGCTTTCCGGTCCCGGTCGTTGATCCGGGATCGCCTTCCGCCAGCGCGTTGCGCCCGTGGGAGCGTTTGTGTTTTGAACCGTCGCCTCTTATCTGATGCGGCATACCGGGGCTGGTCGAAAAGGGACCGAAGGCATGTTTGAAAATCTCTCCGAACGCCTTTCCGGCGTCTTTGACCGGCTCACCAAACAGGGCGCGCTGTCGGATGCCGATGTGGCAACAGCCCTGCGCGAAGTGCGCGTGGCGCTGCTGGAGGCGGACGTATCCCTGCCGGTGGCGCGCGATTTCGTCGCGGCGGTTCAGGCAAAGGCAGCGGGACAGGCCGTCACCAAATCCATCACTCCCGGCCAGCAGGTCATCAAGATCGTTCATGACGAGCTGGTGCATGTCCTGACCGGTGATGCCGATGCGGGCGTGTTGAAGATCGACAACCCGCCGGCACCGATCCTTATGGTCGGCTTGCAAGGCTCAGGCAAGACGACGACCACGGCAAAGCTCGCCAAACGGCTCAAGGATCGCGAGGGCAAGCGGGTGCTGATGGCCTCGCTCGACGTCAACCGGCCTGCGGCAATGGAGCAACTGGCGATCCTCGGCGTGCAGATCGGGGTCGATACGCTGCCGATCGTCAAGGGCGAAGACCCGGTCACTATCGCCAAACGGGCCAAGGTGCAGGCCGCGATGGGCGGTTATGATGTCTATATCCTCGACACCGCCGGGCGACTGCATATCGACGCCGACCTGATCGCGCAGGCCGCCGCCGTGCGCGACGTGGCGAACCCGCGCGAGACACTGTTGGTCGTGGACGGCCTGACCGGACAGGACGCGGTCAATGTCGCGACCGAGTTCGATGCCAAGATCGGCGTCACCGGGGTCGTGCTGACCCGGATGGACGGCGACGGACGCGGCGGTGCGGCGCTCTCGATGCGCGCGATCACCGGCAAGCCGATCCGCTTTGTCGGGCTTGGCGAAAAGATGGATGCGCTCGAAACCTTCGAGCCGTCACGCATCGCGGGCCGCATCCTCGGCATGGGCGATATCGTGGCGCTGGTCGAAAAGGCACAGGAAACCTTCGAGGCCGAGCAGGCCGAACGCATGATGAAGCGGTTCCAGAAGGGACTGTTCAACATGAACGACCTGCGCGGCCAGCTCGAGCAAATGCTGAAGATGGGCGGGATGCAGGGGCTGATGGGGATGATGCCCGGCATGGGCAAGGCGCAGAAGGCGATGGCCGAGGCGGGCTTTGACGACACGATGCTGCGCCGCCAGATCGCGCTGATCAATTCGATGACCAAAAAGGAACGCGCCAACCCCGATTTGCTGCAAGCCAGCCGCAAACGTCGCATCGCGGCAGGTGCCGGGCTTGAAGTGGCCGAGTTGAACAAGCTGCTCAAACAGCAAAGGCAGATGGCCGATATGATGAAGAAAATGGGCAAAGGCGGCA
>Ga0105053_10003192_pt1 | contig 25079 bp, 11 predicted proteins | sample BON01_FD_78093 | JGI IMG/M metagenome (GOLD analysis project Ga0105053, IMG submission 78093) | Freshwater microbial communities from Lake Bonney liftoff mats and glacier meltwater in Antarctica - BON-01 | ecosystem: Environmental > Aquatic > Freshwater > Ice > Glacier meltwater | place: Lake...
ACCGCCCCCTGCCAACGACCCGATATTTGTCTCTCGACGACCGACACACCCAAAAACATAATGCCCGCCAACAGCCGACCGCGACGTCTTCCCCTACCTGCTCGTCAACATCGGCTCCGGCGTGAGCGTCGTCAAGGTGGACGCCGAGGGCCACAGCCGCGTGAGCGGCAGCGCCATCGGCGGCGGCACCTTCTGGGGCCTGTGCCGCCTGCTGACGGGCCTGAGGGACTTTGACGAGATGCTGCGGCTGTCGGCGAGCGGGAACAACGCGAACGTGAGTCCGTGTGAAGGGAGAAGGGCCCCGTCTCTGCTTTTGTTGCTGTTCTTTGGGGGCGGGGGCGCGCCGGTCGACAAGGGCACTTCAAAGTTGACGGACGCCGCGCACGCCCGTCACCGTGTCGCTCTCGACGGAAAGACGAAACCGGAACCAAAACAAAAATCGAACAACCAAATAATCAAACAACCAAAAAAACAAACAACCGGATACACACAGGTCGACATGCTCGTCGGCGACATCTACGGCGGCCGCGACTACCCGGCCATCGGCCTGAGCGCCTCGACCATCGCCTGCTCCTTCGGCAAGGTCGTCAGCGGCGAGGGCGACCTGGCCGACTACGCGCCGGGGGACGTCGCCATGGCGCTGTGCCGCATGGTCGCCTACAACATCGCGCAGCTGGCCTACTTGAACGCGAGGTGCGAACGAGAGGGGAGAGGGGAGAGGGCAAGGGGGGGGAAAGGGGGGGGCGGGCGTTTAGTGGGGGGCGGCGCAGATCACACACACGGGGCGGCGGCGGTTGTTGTTTGTGTCGCGTCCATGTATGGATGCACGCGCACAGGCACACGAGGGGCCGGTGTTTGGCGATCATCAATCGCGGCGAACAATTGCTCACAACCCCTTTGGAAACAAAACACAAAAAAAAAAACTAAAAAAAAAAAAACATCGTCGCCCTCCACAGGCGCTACGGCATCCGGCGCGTGTTCTTCGGCGGCTTCTTCATCCGCGGCCACCCCTACACGATGGAGACCATCTCATTCGCCATCCGCTTCTGGTCAAAGGGCGAGATGGCGGCGCTCTTCCTGCGGCACGAGGGCTTCCTGGGCGCCGTGGGCGCGTTCCTCAAGGTGCACCCGATCTCGGGCGCCGACGCGGCCGGCGGCGCCGTGTCGGGCGGCGCGGCGGCGTCGTTCGGCGGCGCGCGCGGCGCGGCGGCGGCGGCGGCGGCGGCGGCGGCGGCGGCGGGCGCGCCGTACGGCACGGGCCCGGCGTCGCGCCCGCCCAGCGCGGGCTCGGCGGCGCCGTCGGCGGCGTTCGGCGCCCCTGCGGCCGCGCGGCCGTCCGACTCGGCCGCGGCGGCGGCGACCGAGCTGGGCGGCGAGCAGCAACAAGGCGGGGCGGCGGCCGCGTCGGGCGGCGGCCTGGCGCCGGTCGCCGAGGGCGCGGGCGGCAGCGGCAGCGGCAACTTTGCCGGCGCCTCGCTCAACCTGCCGGGAGATGCTGCAGCAGCGTCGGCCGCCGAGCAGCTGTCGCGCCTGCGCGTGCAGCAGCGGCAGCCGCACGAGGACGCGGCAGCAGCAGGTGGGGCGGCAGGAGGCGGGCCATCGTCCTCCTCTGCCTTTGCGTCGTCCGCCGCGCGCCCGCCGCTCTCGCCGCGCCCGCCGAGCGCCCTGCCCGCGCGCCCGGCGTCGGCCGCCTTTGCGCCCAGCGGCTCCCCCCCTCTGTCAAGCGCCGCGGCCCCCCTCCGCCCGGGGAGCAGCGGCGGCGGCGCGGGCGCCAGCGCCGGCGCCGGCGCCGGCGCGCCCGCGGCCGGCTCCGCAAAGGTGCGCGCGCGCTTCGTCGAGCGCTTCTCGATGGGCGCGCCCTTTGCCGGCGGCGAGGTGCGCGGCCCGGCCATCCGCGACGTGTCGGAAAAGGTCTCGTGGGTGGAGAACTTTGTGGCGGCCGGCAAGGCGGCCGAGGCCGCGCGGCGAGACGACCCGCGCGAGGCCGAGGCGCACGAGGCGGCGGTGGCCATCGCGGCCGCGCAGCAGCAGCGGCGCGCGCGCGAGCAGCTGCAGCTGCAGCAGCAGCCGCAGGAGCAGCAGCAGCAGCACTACGGCAGCGGCGACATCTACGACCGCCGCGAGAGCATGGGGGGCGCGGCCGCCGCCGAGTCCGTGGCGCTTTCGGGCATGCGCAGCCGGGGCAGCAGCGAGGCGGCGGCGGCGGCGGCGGCGGCCGCCGCCGCCGCCTCGGGCGCGCCGCTCGCCGCTTCTCCCCTCCTCTCCGCCGCCCTCGCGCGCCCCATGGGGCCGCCCTCGTCGGCGACCATCGCGGTGCCCCCGCCCGCCGGCCTCTCCATGCCCGCGGCGCGCCTGTCCTCGCCCGATCCCGGGCACGGCGGCGCCTGGCCCGCGCACATGGCGTCCTCCTCCTCCCCCCTAGCGCACGGCAGCGGCCCGGGCGGCGGCGGCCTCGGCGGCGGCCCGGGCGGCGCATCTGCGCCCCTGCCGCTGCAGCCGCAGCCCAGCTCGGCCTCGCACCTCGCGCTCCACGTCGGCGTGCTGCACTACCACCCCACCCTCGAGCCCTTCCCCCTGCTGCTCGACCCCTCGCGCTACGTCCCCAACACCCTCGACATCAGCGCCGACCCGACCGAGGCCCGCTGGCTGCTCGACGTGCTCGAGGCCTCGGTGCCGACGGTCGTCGAGAAGGCCATCGCCAGCGAGGGCGGCGGCGACGGCCCGCGCCGCCGCGCCGCCGCCTTTGGCCGCGCCTTCGGCGCCCACCTGGCCAAGCTGCGCGGGGAACCCGGGGCGTACGGCCAGCTGGGACTCAGCGACCTGTTCGAGATGCGCGAGGAGTGCCTGCGCGAGTTTGGCTTCAGCGACGTGTACCGGCTCGAGAAGGAGCGCGAGAACGCCGTGGCGCTCGCGGTGCTGCCCGACCTGCTCGCCGAGCTGGACGCCCTGCCGCCGCGGCGCCGCCTGCTCGCGGCCGTGCAGGGCATCCTCGCGGCCAACATCTTCGACTGGGGCGCGCAGGCGTGCGTGGAGCTCTACAGCGACGGGACCATCCTCGACATCTACCGCGGCGCCAGGGCGCGCCTGTCGCGGCGCCCTTGGCGCGTCGACGACTTTGACGCGTTTGCCGAGCGGGTGTTGGGGCCCGGGCGGCTGGAGGGGGAGGGCGAGGGGGCGGGTCCGGGGGCCGCCTCTGGCGGTGGTGCTGCTGCCGCGCCTGCTGGGCGGCCACAGACTGCGGGCGAGGCGGCGGCTCCTGCGGCTGCTGCTGCCGTCGCCCCCTCGGCGGGCGCCGCGGCCGAGGCGACGGCGCCGCCAGGCGCGCGGTCGCCGCTCGAGCTCTCGTCCTCGGGCGACGACGACGGCCTGGCCTCGGCCCGCGCGGGACCCGCCGCCCGCCGCGGCCTCGGCACGCTCGGCAGCAGCCGCATCCCCCCGCAGCAGCAGCAGCAGCAGCAGCAGCAGCAGCAGCAGCAGCAGCAGCAGCAGCAGTCGCCGCCCTTCCGCCGCGTCATGATTTTCGTCGACAACGCCGGCGCCGACGCCGTCCTGGGCGTCATCCCCTTTGCGCGCGAGCTGCTGCGTCTCGGGTGCGAGGTCGTGCTCGCGGCCAACTCCCTGCCGGCCATCAACGACATCACCGCGGCCGAGATGCGCTCGCTGCTGTCGGCCGCCGCAGAGGTGTGCCCGACCATCAAGGCGGCGAGGGCGGCGGCGGCGGCGGCGCTCGCGGGCCCGGGGTCGGCGGGGGGCGTCCCCCCTTACCCTGGCCTCCAGCAGCGCCAGTCGTCGTACAACGACCTCGCGTCCATGGCGGCGGCGGCGGCCAGCGACGGCGGCGGCGGCGGCAACGGCAGCAGCGGCGGAGGCGGAGGCGGAGGCGGAGGCGCAGGCGGCGGCGGGGCGTCGGACGGCGGCCTCCCCTGTCCCGGCGCCGTCCCGCGCCTCTACGTCGTCGCCAACGGCCACGGCGGCCCCTGCCTCGACCTGTCCCGCGTGCCCCGCCAGCTCGCCGACGCCACCGTCGGCGTCGACCTCGTGGTCGTCGAGGGCATGGGCCGCGCGCTGCACACAAACCTGGCGGCGGCGTTCCGGTGCGACTCTCTCAAGCTGGCGATGGTCAAGACCGGGCGCCTGGCGGACCGGTTGTTCGGGGGTTCGCTGTACGACTGCGTGGCGCTGTTCCAGAGGGGCGGGGAGACGGGCGGCAAGGGAGCGGCGGCGGTGGCGCGGGCGGCCGAGGGGGCGGCGGCGCGGCGGGCAGCCGCGTTGGCGTCGGCCGCTTCGTCGGCCGCCGTCCTGCCGCCGCCGCCGTGAAGAAGATGATGGGTGGGTGAGTGTCTTACAATGCTTTGTGTCGTCAATGCTTTTATACACTACACTCTGTTGACATAGAAACAAGGCGCGATTCTGTAACGTTCATATGGGATCTGCATCTAGGCGTATTTTTGAGCGAGCGACGGCGCGAAAGAGGGGGGGCCGGCGGTGGAAACGGGGGGGCGGGGGGGGGGCCGGTCGGGATACCACCCCGTGTGCGGCGGAGCAAGGGGCCCTAGCAAATGCGTGGCTGTTTCAAGGGGGCGCAAGAAAGGGGACGCCGCCAAAGAAAGGAATGAATCACAACGGGGCGCCGAGAGGCAACCTATGCCGCGCTCGGTCGCCGTCGCCCGTTGTCGTGACGGGTTTTTGTGTGTGCATGATTGTTGGGCGGGTGTACACGGGGCTGGTTCGCGGGGCTGGTTCGCGGAGCTGGTGCTCGAGGCAGCGCGGGGGGGGGGGCGGGGGGAGGAATAGGGGGGCGGGGCGCAACGGAACGAGAGAAATAGGGAGAGGGGGCGCGACGGAAAGGTCGGGGGCGAGGGAGCGCGATTCCGGGGGACACGGGGCGGGGGGAGCGGGCGGGCGAGGCGGCGGCGAGGGGAGGGGAGGGCGTGTGCTCTTGTTCGGGGGCCCGGATGTGCGGCGCGTGCCGCGGTGGGTGGGGGGCTGAAACGAGCGAAGCCAACACGCCCAGAGAGCGGCAGCGCGGGCGAGAGCGGGCGGGGGACGCGGGCGCACATGCGGCCGCCCCGCCCCGGCCCCCCAGCGCGCGCGCGCCCTCGTGTGTGTGTGTGCCCCTCGGGCGCAAGCAGGGGGAGAACAAAGGGGGGCTGGGCTAAAGGGGAGCCGAGTTCATGTGCGGCGGAGGAGCGGACGAGGGAGAGCGATGAGAAACGACCGGCGAAGGCAAAAGGCGGAGGCAAAGGCAAAGGCAAAGGCGTGGCGCAGGCAAAAAACGAGCAGACCCGCTCGGTGCGGGCAGAGGCGTGGGGGAAGGAAGACTGCGCTACGTAGGAAGGTCGGTGCGTCGGTGTGTGTAAGGGAGATGCAGGTGTGTGTGCTTGTGTGTATGTCGCCCTGGGCGAACTTGGGGGAACACGCGCGCGCGGATTGAAGAAGCACTCGGACAGATGGGCCGCAGCTGACGAGAGAGCGCGAGACGGGTGGCGGCGCCGTTTGAAAAACTGGGGGGACGACGCTGCAGAGCGGGTCGGTCGTAGGCAGGGCAAACGGGTGGAAACGAAGACGGAGAGAGACTGGAGCTCTAGCGGGGATGGGGGAAGGGACCGTGGGTGAGAGTTCAGAACAAGAAAAAAAGGCGCAGCCCCCCGTGGCGGAAAAGGAGTTGTTGTTTTTTGCTGGAGACGAGAGAAAAAACGCGCGCAGGAAACGGTGGGGGGTGCGGGGTGCGAAGGGGGGAGGAGAGGACGATGCGTGTCCGACAGGGGTGACTAGTGGGCAGAGAGATTATCCAACCGGCGGCGGGAGGGGGGGGGGCGCCGTCCTGGTTCAACCAGGAGAAAGCAGCTCTAAAATAGGGTTGTGGTTCTTTTTTTGGGAGGAAGGCCGGAGACGGCGAGGGCGGGCGGGCGCGCGAGGTCGCAGGCGCAAGGGGGAGTGCGGGGGGGGGGGGATGTGGGGCGGGCGCCGCCCCAGGACGGCGGCGGCGGCGGCGGCGCCCGCCCCGGGGTTGGAGGGAGATAAACCGGGGCAGGGCAGGCGGGCGGGCGCAAAAGGGAGGGAGAGGCACGGGCGAGGTGTACACAGAGGGGAGGCAGTGGGTAGGTCAAGGACGCGCGTGTGTGTGGGGGATGGGAGGGCGTGCGTGCGTGCATGGATGGATGGATGGATGGTAGTAGTGCGTCTGTCTGCGGGTGCGTTTGCTTGTTAGGGGGGACGGTGCGTCTGGCGGCGCCGTGGGCGTACTTGGGTTCGGGAGGAGAAAGGGGAGGGGGGGGGGCCTGTCTCTGCGGTTGGCGAGGGGAGGCGTCGTCGCTGAGCGGCACCGCTCGCTCGCCCGCGGGCGCGCGCTCGCCCCCTTTGGGTTCGGGAGGAAGGGGACCGGGGCGGAAGTGGGGGGGCCCCCAGTGTCGTCGAGACGCGTTGTCGCCGCCGAGGCCCGTGGGCGCGCGCGCGGCGGGTCGGGCGCAGGGCCCGAGCGGCGGTCTCAGAGGTGGGCGTGGCCTGCCGCCGGGCGCGGCGCGCGGCCGGGCGTCGTCGCGCCGCGCCGGGCGCGCCGGGCCGCCGACGCTGGGCTCGCGCGCGCGTCCCTGGTTCGCCGCGGCGGCGAGCGCTGTTTCGTTGTTTTTTAGGGGAGGTGGGGGGGGGGGGGGGGGGGGTGGGCGATGTCAGCGACAGATGGCAAGCGACAGATACTTTCAAAAAAAAAAGTTCAACCACCGTTTCAAACCATTTTTCCCCATCTGTTGCGCTCACCTTCTCCATGCGCTCCAGCCAGCAGCCGATGCGCCGAGGGCTCGCGCCCAGCAACGCCCGCGTCGCTCTCGGGGGCGACGACGACGCGTCCTGCTCGCACTCGAAGAGGAGGCGCTTCGCCAAGCCCTCCTCCTCCTCGCAGACGGGAGGCGTGCTCGCAGTTCCCGGAGCGCGGCGGCTCTCGTCTAACATGGCTGGCGTCGGGTTGACCGTGACGACGCCCGCGGCCGCGGCGATCGCCTGCAGGCTCATGCGTGGCCGCGTGCTCGGGCGCTCATCGCCGCCGAACAGGAGGCTCCTTTTCACAGGCGGGCCCATGACAATCGTTTCTTTTTTTGGGTTCTCCGATCAATCAATCGTGAGGTCAAAAGGGGGGGTCAAGAGGGTTACGCGGGGGGAGGGGGTCAAGGGGTCAAGGGGGAGGGATAAGGGGGGGTCAAGAGGGTCGTCCGTCTCTGGGCGTGCGCGCACGACCACGGGGGAAAGGTTTGAGGAATGTTTATGATCGTGACGGCGGGGGACAGCTTTATGTTGTACGGACGAGCCAGCGGTTTGTTGCCCCCAACGAGCGAGCGGGCGAGGGCGGCGGCGGCGTCATCTTTCTCGTCGTTTCTGCTTTTTGGCTCCCTTGGCTCCCGTTCACATGAGCATGGTGGGCGCAAGAGGCGCGCGCGCGCGCACGTGCTACAGCTAGGTCACAAGGCTCGTGCGCCAAGAGCGAGCACCGCAAAGGCGCAAGAGCAAGAAGAGGCGTCTCTGGCCAGCAGCGCCGACGCCGACGCCGACGCCGACGCCGACGCCGACGCCGACGCCGAGGCCGACCTCGCCGCGGGCCTGTTCCGGGCGCCGCCGCCGCCGCCGAGCCCGTACCTCTTGTCAGCAGAGGCCCAGCATGTCCAAACGCGGACGCGCGCCCGCTCAGGAGCCGCCGCCGTTGGCCCCTGCTCCTCCTCCTCCTCCTCCTCCTCCTCCACCCTGCTGCGCCCGCATCAGCTGCGCCAGCATTGCCATCAGCTGCTGCTCGTAGTCGGCCGCGCGCGCCTCGCTCGCCAGCGTCGGGCCGCCGCCGCCCGCCTGGCCCCCGCCGCGCGCAGAGCCCGCCGCCGCCGCCGCCGCCGCCGCCATCAGCGACTGCAGAGCCTCAGCTGCCGGCCCGCCGCCGCCAAAGCCGCCAAAGCCGCCGTCGCCCGCCCCCCCCCCGTTGCCCCCCCCCTCCCGCACGTCCTCCGACACGGCCGCCGCCGCCGCCCGCCCGCCAAAGCCGCCGGCCGTGCGGCTCGCGTACTCGTCCGCCAGCTGCGTCGAGGGGCGGACGCGCTCGAGGGCGCGCTTGAGGTCGGCCAGGCGCAGCGGGCGCATGGCCGCCAGCGCCGCCGCCGCAGGGTCGGGCGCCGCCGCCGTCGCCGCCTCGCCCGTCTGCGCTCCCGCTCCCGCCGCCGCCGCCGCGCTTGGCCCCCCCGCTGCCGCCGCCTCGTCCTCCACCCACCTCTCCGCCAGCACGTCCTGCGCCGCCTGCGAGCACAGCTCCATCAGGTCGCTGCCGCTGTAGCCCTCGGTCAGCGCCGCGATGGCCTCGATCCCGCCCGCGGTCGCGCGCCCGGGCAGCGCCGGCCCGGCGCCGGCCCGCCCTCCCGCGCCGCCCCCGCCCCCGCCCCCTGCCGGCGCCGCGACAGCCCCATAAGGCCTGAGCAGCGCCGGGTCGACCCCCCTCGCCCCCTCGGGCAGGTATCCGCCCGCCGCCAGCGCCGCCATCTCCCCGTCGTGCCGCCGCAGGTACCGCTGCAGGATCGCCGCGCGCTCCTTGGCACCCGGGGGCCCGATCTCGTACTGCAGCGCAAAGCGCCGCAGCACGGCCTCGTCCACCATCCACGGCCTGTTGGTCGCGCCCATCACCACGATGCGCGGGGGAGGGCCGCCGGCCCCGCCGAAACCGCGCCCCACCCCTTCCACGCCGTCCCACAGCTGCATGAACTCGGTCTTGGCCTGCAGCGTCGCCTCGTGCTCGGTGGCGCCGCCGCGCTTGGTCAGCAAGGACTCGACCTCGTCGACAAAGACGATGCACGGCTCGAGCTTGGCGGCCAGGGTGAACACGGCGCGGATGAGCCGGTTGGCGTCGCCCAGCCACTTGCTCATGACGGCGGAGGCCGTCACGTTTAGAAAAAAGGCGCCGCCCTCGCGCGCCACCGCCTTTGCCAGCATGGTCTTGCCCGTGCCCGGGGGGCCAAAGAGGAGGACGCCCTTGACGGGGCGCCAGAGGGTGGTGCAGTAGAGGCCCGGTTCCGTGAGCGGCCGCAGCACCTTGGTGCGGATCTCGCGCTTGGCCGCGTCCAGCCCGCCCACGTCGTCCAGCGTCACGTCGATCAGCTCGGGGTTGAGCACGTTGGCCGCGAGCAGCTGCTCGAACTCGTTGAGCACGAGCTTGCGGCCGAGGCGGCGGCTGAGCGCGTCGCCGCGGCGCTTGGCCTGTTGGTTGTTGTTGTTGGTTTTGGTGGTGGTGTGGGGGGAAGGGAGGGGGGGAGGGTGGGGGAGGGGGACGAGAAGGTGCCGTGTGCTTGGACGGCGGGCGTGAGTGGGCGAGGGGGAAGGGGGCGGCGTGTCGAGCGAGAGGAAAAAAAAAGGGGAGACGCGCGCGAGATGGGGCGGGCGCGGGCGCGCGCGCACGCGCGCGCGCTGCGGCAGCTGGTCTCGGAAGAGGGACCGACGCACCTCTTGGCGCTGCTCGCGGTAGGGGTCCATGAAGCCCATCGTCATCTTGAGCGCGAGGACCAGGGCGCCCGCGGCGATGGCCGCGCTGATGATCTGTTTTTTGTTCTTGTTTGGTTTGTTCGGGGAGCGTGAGCAAACGGGCGGCGGCCAGGGGTCTTTCTGCTCAGACCGGCGCGCCGCCGCCGCCCTCCGCCGCCGCCTGCGACGCGCACCTCGCCGAGGATGGCCTTGCCCGTCTGCGCGCGCTGCCGCGAGTCGGTGAGCGTGGCCGCGTGCGCAGGGCGCGACATCCCGGCGCCCATGCTCGATGAGACGGCGCGCGCGAAAGAGAGAGGGGGCGACGGACGGGCAGAGAGGGGGGCTGATTGTTTAGTTGCGCGCGCGCGCGTGCGGGGCTGGATGCGTTTGGTGACGATCAAAGGGATGGGTGTAACGAGATGGGCATGGGCTGCTGGAGATTCTGGCGGGTTTGTGTGTTTCCTCGTGCGGGGCTCGTACCTTTCGCCGCCTTCGCCGCCCGTGCCGCCCCGCCCGCTTTCCGTTTTTTGCTCTCTCTCTCCCTCGTCCGCCGCTTCCCGGTTTTGCTCTCTCTCTCTCCCTCGTCCGCCGCTCTCGCCCCTCGTTTTTCCCCGGCCGTGCCTCGATCGCAAACAACACGCCTAGATTTCCCCGTCTACTGCTTCACGGCCGCCAGTTTAATCGCCTCGAGCTCCGCCTGCACCTGCGCCCCGGCCTTGACCGGCGCGTGCCGCCGCCGCCACGCCTCCTCGTCCTCCTTCCTCTCCTCGTCCTCTTCCCCCGCCCGTGCGTACGACAAAAGCGGCCGCAGCGTCGCGTCGCTCGCCACGTGCGCAAACACGGTCGACGACACGCGCCACCCCGCGCCCGCTCGTCCGCCCTTAGTCCGCTCGCGCGCGTTCTCGAGCGCCTCGCGCGGCACCACCACCTCGTGCCACCCGGCCGCCACGCGCCCGCCCGTCAGCCGCTCCAGCTGTTGCCCGGCCTGCACCAGCAGGCACCCCGCGGGCACGCGCACGGCCAGGCGCCGCCCGTCGCGCAGCCACACGCGCAGGCCCGGGTACCGCGCCTGCCCGTGGATCGTCAAGAGATTCAGATCTTGGTGGAAACCGGCCAGCGTGTCGCCCTCTGCGGCGCCTCCGCCGGGCGATAAGTCGCTGCCCGTGGGCGCCAGCAGGTGCGGGCCGCCGCGCATCAGGTCGGCCAGGCACCGGGGCCCGCCCTCGAGCCCCAGGCCGTGAGCGGCCGCCACCGCGACGGCCTCGGTCGCGGCCAGGAGCGCGCCGCCCCACCCGTCCAGCAGGCGCGACCACCAGGCCTCGCACCCGCGCGGGACGACCTGCTCGGCGTTGAGCTCGGGGAACTCGGTCGACGCCGGGCGGGGGCCCACGCGCCAGAAGAAGCGCTCCTTGGCGTCGGGCCGCGTGGGCGCGCGCGCCTCGTGCCCGGGCCTCTGGCGCGAGAGCGCCGCCGCGCACGAGGCCGGGTCGGCGACGCAGCGCGGGGTCTCGACGCCCGCCGGGGTGCGCCCGACCTGGTAGTGCAGGTGCGGGCGGCAGTCGGCCCGCTTCTCGTCGTCGGGCCGGGCAAAGTAGGCCTCCATGGCGTTTAGAAACGCGTTGTTGGCGCCAGGCGAGACTCGCGCGTCGCGGACAAGCACGCACGACGCGTCGACGAGGCAGCGCGCGACGCCCGCGCAGAGCTGGCGGAGGGCGGCGTCGCGCTCGAGCGCCGCCGCGAGGTCCGCTGATGCGTCGTCGTCGTCGTCGGGTCCCCCGGCCGCGAGCAGGCGCACCAGAGGGGCCAAGTCGAACACGGGCAGCACCTCGTCCATGGGCGGCTCCGTCATCGGGGGTTGATTGAAAGCGGGAGGCAAACGGGACTATAGCGCGCTCTCGCCGGCTGAGATGCCTCTCTCTTGCGTGTGCGAGGGACGCGTGTGATGATCCAAGAGGGACAGGATGCTGCTAGATGTGATTGCATGTGGAGGAGAAACGCAAATTCAATCACCGCGTTTCAAACGCCGCCCTGTCGCCGCCCTGTCGCCGCCGACGCCGCCGCCTTGAGCTCGCGCCCAGCCAGGCGCAGCAGCTCCGACTCCTCCGGAGAGTCCACGCCGCCCAAAGCCACCATCAGCCAACACAGCGCCTCGGGCGGCGTCTGCGGCAGGCGCCGCAGCGCGAGCGCGACGACGGCGGGCGGAAAAGGCGGCGTCGCGGCCGCGCGGCCTGCCGCAGCCGCCCCCTCGCCCTCCTCCTCCCGCGCCTCCTCCTCCTGCGTCATCTCGCGCCAGCAGTGCAGCAGGCGCGCGGGGAACGACGCGGGCAGCTCAGCGACCGAGGCGGGGTCTCGCTCGACGCGCCGGGCCGCACCACGCAGGAGCCGGAGCACCGACGCTTTTGGCGAGGGAGTGTCGGCGTCGGCGAGGCAGCAGCAGCCCATCCTCGCCAGCGCCCAGGCCGCGTCGACCGCGTCCGCCGCACCCAGGCCCGCCCAGGCCGCGGCGTCGCGCGCCAGAGGGGCGGCGACCAGGGCGGGCAGGCGCGCGCCGGAGGCCCAGGCGCGGCGCAGCGCCGCTGCTGCCGCCAGGGCGCGGTGGGCCTTGGCGGTGGCGAGAGATCCTGACGGCGGCGTCGACAGACAGGATGATGCCGCCGCCACCTCTCGCGCCAGCCACGCGGCAAGGCGGTCCCGGTCGTAGCCGCAGAGTTTGGCGGTCGAGTCGGCCGAACCCGCGACCCCCCCGGCGTAGCGCGGCGACATGGCCCGGAGCAGGTCGAGTGCCAGCGCGCGGCCCAAGCGGGGCTCGCCCTCGGCGCTCGCGACGCCGTTGCCGCTGTTGCCGCCGCCGCCGCCGCCGCCGCCGCTGCCGCCGCCGCCGCCGCCGCTCCGCGCCTCTGCCGCCGAGGGGGCCAGCGGCCGCCACTGCGCGTCCACGGCACGGAGCAGCGGGCGCAGGTCCAGAAACGCCGCGGCGTCGAGGAGGGAGAGATCCGGCCCGCCGCCCTCGTCGCCGCCGCCACCGCCGCCGCCGCCGCCGCCGACAAAGGCCCGAAGGGCGCGCCAGCGCGCCTCGACGCCGGCGTCCGAGGCGTCGGCAGGCGCGTAGGGCGCGTCGGCGAGCGCGGCGCGCCCCGAGGCCGGCGGCAGCGCGCCGTGCGCCCGGAGGAGCGCGCGGCCCGGGGCGGCGGCGGACCCGCGCAGGCGCTGGCGCAGGCGCCAGGGCAGGCACTCGAGGGCGTGGTCGCGGGCCAGGGGCGCGGAGGCCGGGCCGAGGGCCGCGACCGCGGCGCGCTCGGCGGCCGTGGCGCGGTGCCGCGCCTCGCGGTCGTCGTCGTTACCCTCGTCCTCGTCGTCCTCGTCGTCGTCGCCCTCGTCCTGGTCGTCGCCGATTCGGTCGCCGCCGCCGCCCGCGCGCCGCCTGCGCCTGCGCGCCGCCAAGCCCGCCGCGACTGCGCCAGCGTCCTCGTCCGCAAAGTGGTCCAAGCCCTCGTCGCACGCCAGCCGCGCGCGCCGCCGCCTCACCTCGCCGCGCTGCCGCCGCGCCTCGTCCGCGCGCGCCAGCAGCGACCGCACCAGCCGCGCGAGCGTCGGCGCGTCAAAAGCGCCGAGGCGCGCGGCGGCCGCGTGGACCACAGGGGCCAAGCCGCCGCCGCCGTCGTCCGCGGGCCTCCCGTCGAGCGCGTAGGCCTCGGCCATGTCGGCCAGCGCCGAGGGCGAGCAGAGCGGCGCGGCCGGCGCCAGCCAGGGCGACACGGACGCCAGCGCCGTCGGCGGCGCCCACGCGGCCGCGCCGCCGCCGCGCGGCAGGCGCGCGGCCGCGAGCGCGAGCGCCGCGAGGGCGTCCGGCAAGAGGGCGTCCGCGGGGGTGGGCAGGACGACCGGCGGCAGCGGAACTGCCGCTGCACCCGCCGCCCGCCTCTGCGCCGCCGCCGCCGCCGCCGCCGCCGCCACCACCCCCAGGCCCGCGCCCTCGGCCACCGCCCGCGCGACGCCCCTGGCCGCCCAGCGCCGCAGCATCGGCGCCGACAGCCGGACCTTGCCCGCCGCCAGCGCGCGCGTCAGGTCGAGCACGTCCCCGGGCAGCGCCGACACCACGGCGGCCTCCGTGCCCGCCAGCGCGTCGGCGGCGTGGCGCAGCAGCGCGTCCTCGTCGTGCGCGGGGCAGCGGCCGAGCAGAGCGAGGGCCCAGGCGACGCGGGCGAGCGCGCCGCGCTGCCGCGCCGAGACGCGGGGCGGGCGGGCCGCCGCGCGCAGCGGCCACGTGCCGGCGCCCGTGCCCGCGGCGCGGATCCAGTCGTCTCCGTGCGCCCGCAGGCACGCGTCCACGAGCCCGTCGTCCAGGTAGGCCGCGCGCGCCGACGCGACCAGCAGGGCCGCCGCATCGGCCGGGCCAACGCGCCGCTCGGCCGGCAGCAGCAGCTGGCGCCACGAGGCAGAGGGGCGCTCGGCCGCCGCGCGGGCGGCCTGGCGCGCGGCGTCCGCGGCCGCGAGGCGGTCCATGACGCCTCCCGGCCGCAGGTGGTGCTCGCCCTCGCCTGGGAACAGGGCCAGGCGCGGCGAGACGTCTCGGGCGCCGCCGATGTCGGGCAGCAGCTCGTCCGGGACGTCGAGCACGAGCGGCGGCAGCGGCGGCGGCGGCGGCAGCGGGGGCGGCAGCGGAGGCTGCGGCGTCTGGCCAGGACGCGGGCGAGCAGCGGACGCCGACTCGGCCGTCACGCCCTCGCGCCTCAAAAATTCGTCCAGCTCGCCGATCCACTCGACTTGCCAGCGGGAGCGCGCCGCCGGCAGCTCTGCGTCGCGCAGCTGCGCGGCCGCCTCGCCGTCGGCCCAGCGGACGACGCCGCGCGCGCGCTGCTCTCGGGCGGCGATCGCGCCCTCTGCGACGGCGACAAAGCGCGTCGCGACCTCGGCGTCGAGGACGAGGCGGCGGCGGCACTCGGACGCGATGCAAGCCATCAAGGAGCGCGGGGCGACGGACTGGGCGGCGCGGGCGACCGAGGAGAGCGGCGCGTCCAGGCGGGGGCACGCGACCGGGAAAGAAGGAAAAGGAGTAGCAAAGGGGGGCGGCGCCGCCGCCCAGCCCCTGGCGACGGCGTCCTCGGCCGCGGTGCCCGCCGCCCACGCGATGGTCGTCAGGTCGCGCGTCGCCGCCGTCGCGAGCTCGGCCCCGCCCTCGGCGCACAGCCGCGCCTCGACCGCGGAGAGCAGGGCGCCGGGCGGCCGCTGCAGCCGCGCGACCGCCGCCGCCGCCGCCGCGAGCTCGGGCAGGGGGACCGAGCGCGGGCCGAGCCAGGCCGACGCGTCTCCTGCTTCCTGCGCCCCGCAGGCCGCCACGAAGGCGTCGCAGAGTCGACAGGCCGGGAGGAGCACCTCGGGCGGGAGGCCCGGCAACGACGAGGACGAAAAGGGGGACGGCGACGACAGGGCGGCCGCCGTCGCCGCCGCCGCCCGCGCCGACGCCTCGACCGCCAGGGCGTGGTCCTGCGCCTCGCTGCGCACGAGCGGGACGATGCCGCCCTCCCTGCCTGCCGACGGAGGCGCCGGCGGCAGGGTGCCGGCCACGCCGTCCTCGCGCAGAAACAGGCGGCCCAGCTCGGACCGCGCGCCCTCGCCGAGGCGCGCGGCCGGTGGGTTGGGCGAGCGGCCCCGGCGCCGCAGCCGCCGGCGCTGCTGCTGCTGCTGCTGCTGTGGCTGCTGCTGTTCCCGGCCAGAAAGCGAGCTCGCATCTCGATAGGGACGCACGCGCGAGGCGGGAGGGGGCGGGGGCGTGGGCGCGAGCGCGGCCTGGCGTCCCGCGTGGAGCCGCGCGGCGGCGTCCTGCGACAGGCGCGCATGCAGGGCGCCGGCCGCCCAGAGCGCCTCGCACGCGGCGCGGGCGGACAGGTCGGGCCGCAGCTTGGTTGCTTGTTGCGCGTCGGTGAAAGGAAGCAGCAACTTTCCAAAAAGGGCTGCTAGGGCGGGCCAGGGAATCGCGGAGGCGACGACTTGCGTTGCTGAGGAGGAGGAGGAGGAGGAGGAGGAGGAGGGAACGTCGCCGTCGCGCCGCTGCTGTTGCTGTTGCTGTTGCTGCAGTTGTTGTTGTCCACTGGTGCCGACACCGCCACCGCCACCTCCAGCCGGGACGGCGGCGCACTGAGCCGCGGCCCGCAGCGCGCCCGACGCCTGCCCGGGCGTCAGCGGGCGCTCGGCCGCCGCGAGGAGCAGCAGCCGCAAGGCCGAGAGCGCGCGGGGCGTCAGGGAAGAAGGGGAGGAGGAAGAGGGGGGGGCGCTGACGGCGTCGGCGGCGCCGGTCGCCGCCTCGCGGCGGTTGCATAGGCGCGCCCAAGCGCCCAGAGCGCGCACGATCTCGCCCGAAGACAGGGACGCGAGGGCCCTGGAAGAGGCGGCCGGGCTGTCGGCGGCCAGCACGGCGTCGGCGAGCAGGCGCAGGCTCGGCGCGCGGCTCGGCGGGTGCGGCGGCGGCGGCGGCGGCGGCGGGGCGGCGGCCGAGGCGCCCTCGTCCTTGCCGTGCCGCAGCCGCCGCTGGCCTCGGCCTCCTGCTCGTTGCCCCCGGGCGTCCTCCGCCTCCTCTTCCTCGGCCGATCGATCCGCTGACTGCTCGATGCCAAAGTCGGACAAGAGGTACGGGTCGCCGGACAGGCCCGCGGCGAGGTCGGCGTCGGCGTCGGCGTCGGCGCTGCTGGCCAGAGACGCCTCTTCATGCTCTTCTTGCTCTTGTGCCGCCCGCGCCTCCGCCTCCTCCTCCGCGTGTACGTCCGCAAGCGCCGCCTGGAAGAGCGCGTGGTACTCTTCGTCGTCGTCGTCGTCCTCGTCCTCGTCCTCGTCCTCCTGCTCCTCCGCGCGCGAACCGCCGCCGCCGCCACGATCGCGCCGCGAACTAGGGGCGGCGGCCGCCGGCGGCAGAGGCGCGCGCCGTTCCCGGCGAACGGCGGCAACGACGGGCGGCGGCCTTCTCCTCCTGCCCGCGTGATGGCAACGCCATGACGCGCTCTGTGCCATGACCCTCATCGACATTGTCAAATCAAGAAGTCATTGGCGAGAGGAGGAGAGACACCACGGGCACACGACTGAGTTTCGTGTTCCTCCTCCACTGTGGCGAGTTTGTGTTTTTGCTGGTGCGGGCGCGGCCGAGTTTCTCTGTACCAATGACGACTGGAATGAGTGAGAGGTGTTGTTGTCGTGGGCGAAGGGAGCCGCAAGCTTGAGGACGGGCGAAGAAACCAAGCGGGCGGCCAAATGCGCGGGAGCGGCGACGCTCCGACGCTCAAAGACGACGCCAACAGCCGCTTCTGTTCCTCTATCGTTCAACACCCACGCCTCGAGTGTCACTTACAACTAGGAGTAGGACTCTGCATCCATAGCGATCGACCGATCCCCCCGATCGCACAAGTGAGCGCGCGCGCTTACTCTCTGGGACGACCGATCCGCCCCCCCAACTGCGCGCGCCGAACATCGTCAGATCGGCCTCGAGCCCTCCACACCATGGCCCCGAAGCGGAGCAAGAGGACCATGGCAGCCGATGAAGACGACGTCGACTCGCCGCCGACTGCGCGCCCCCGCCGCGCGCCCGCGGCCGCCGCCGCCGCCGCCGCTCGGCCGCCGACGCCGCTGCCGCTCGGCCGCGCGCCCACGGCCGCCGCCGCCGACGCGGCCGCTGCGGACGACGATGATGCGGGCCGCAAGCCCTGCCGCTACGCCACCCTGGACTGCTGCATCAAGCTTCTCGTCGTCCACGCGGAGCCCTCTTTTTCCCTCCCTTGGACGATGAAGCGGCAGTATCAGTCCAGCAGCAGCGGCTTTGTCATCGCCGGCCGCCGCCTGCTGACCAACGCACACTGCGTCGAGCATCACGTGCTGGTGAAAGTCAAGCGCCGAGACTCGTCGGACCGCTATCTCGCCGAGGTGCTGGCGGTCAGCACCGAGGCCGACCTGGCGCTGCTGACCGTGCGCGACGAGGCGTTCTGGGCCGCGGACGCCGGCGGCGGTGGCGGCGGCGAGGCGCCCGCCGTCACGTTCGCGCCCGACCTACCGCGCCTGCAGGAGCGAATGAGCGTCGCCGGCTTTTCTGTTGGCGGCGTCGGCCTCAGCTGCACGGCGGGCGTCGTGTCGCGCATCGAGCCGCAGCTGTACGCGCATTCGGGTGCCGAGCTCCTCGCCGTCCAGTCGGACGCCCCAATAAATTCCGGCAATAGCGGAGGGCCCGCCTTCCAGCGCGACGGCCGCGTGGTCGGCGTGTCGTTCCAGTCGCTGACGGACGCGGATGGCGTGGGTTACATAATTCCGATGCCGATCGTCAATCGCTTTTTATGCGACGTCGAGCGCCACGGCCGCTACACGGGTTTTGCGGGGCTCGGGGTATCGTGGCAAAAATTAGAGAGCCACTCGCTCCGCCGCGCGCTGGGCTTGCCCGAGGCTGTGTCGCGCGGCGTGCTGGTCGCGCGCGTCGATCCCACAGCGCCCGCGGCCGCCGTGCTGCGCCGGGGCGACGTGATCCTCGCATTTGACGGCGTCGAGGTCTCGAGCGACGGCACCGTCCCGTTCCGGAGGGGCGAGCGGATCGCCTTTTCGTACCTCGTGAGCCAAAAGTTTGTGGGCGACTCGGTCGACCTCCTGGTGCTGCGCGCGCCGCCGGGCGCCCTTGCGGAGGAAGGGGGGGACGGCGACGAGAGCGACGGGGACGACGACGACGACGACGAGGCCGTCGGAAACGGAAACGGCCGAGGCGGCGGCGGGCGCAAGGGAGGAGCGGCAGCATCGTCGGCAGCAGCAGCGGCATCAGAAGCAGCAGCAGCGGGGGCGGCAGCAGTGGGGGCGGCAAACAGGCGAGGACCCTCCCGGCCCTCCGCCCCCGCCGCCGCCGCCGCCGCGCCCCGGCTCCCCCTGCTCCCCCGCCAGGCCGAGACCGTGCGCGTGCGCCTCGAGCGGCCCGAGCGCCTCGTGCCCTACCACCTGGAGGGCGGGCGGCCTCCCAGCTATTACGTGTTTGGCGGGCTGGTGTTTACCCCGCTCACCGCTGGCTTCCTTAGAAGCGAATTTGGCCGCGAGTACGAGTCAGAAGCGCCTGTGTCGCTGGTGTCGCAGCTGACGCACGGCGTCTCGCGCGAAAAGGGCGAGCAGGTCGTCCTCCTGTCGCAGGTGCTCGCGCACTCGTGCAACGTGGGCTTTGAAGACGTCGCCGCCGCGCCCGTGCGTTGTGTCAACGGGCGCCGCGTGCGCTCGTTGCGCGCTTTGGTCCGCGAGACGGAGGCCGCGCTCGCGCGTCGCGAACCGTTCTTGCGCTTCTCGCTCGCGCAGCGATCCGAGGTGGTGCTCGACGCGGACGAGGCGCAGGAGGCGACGCCCCACATCCTCAAGACGCACTCGATCGCGCGCGACCGGAGCGCCGACTTGCTCTCCTCTTCGGGCGGCGGGGAGCAGGAGGAGGCGGGTGAGCCGGGCGCGGCGGCGGCGGCGGCGGCGGCGGGCGCCGGGAAGAAGAAGCGCGCGCGTGTGTAAGAGCAATGAGAAACAAACAAGCGATCTTTGCAAGAGGAAGAGAGGGACCGCCCGCTCTTTTTCTATTTCGTCTGATTGCCCGCGACCCCTTCGGCCAGGTCCGCGTGCCCCTGCGCCACCAGCATCGCCTCCATCAGCGGCCGCAGCGCCTCGGGCGCCGAGTCGCGGTACGCCGCCCGCAGCAGCCGCGCCGCCGTGCCCGGCAGCGCCGCCAGCGACGCCCGGTCCGTCGTGCTCGCCGCCGCCGCCACCGCCGCGCCCGCGTCGCCGGCCTCGGCCGCCTCGACCGCCCCGTCCGTCGGGTCCCGCCCCCCGCCCGTGGCCGCCAGCAGCCCCACCACCGCACGCGTGCACCGCCCCCCGCTCAGCTGCAGCGCCTTGCTGTAGTAGGCGCGCGCCGTGCGGCACTGCTCCCGGCCGCCCAAGGAATAGAGAAGGTCGGCGTAGCGCAGGTGGGCGGCCGGGCTGCCGGGCGCGAGCAGGATCGCCTCCTCGAGGCAGAAGGCGGCCTGGCGGAGGGCGCCGGACTCGCAGTACAGGTCCGCGAGCTCCTCCCACGCCTGCAGGTCGCCCTGGAAGTGGTCGAGGTAGGCGCGCAGCACGGCCGCGGCCGCCGCGGGGTCGCCGCGCGAGCGCGACAGCGCGGCCAGCCGCTTGGTGGCGGCCTCGTCGGCCGGGTCGGCGTCGAGCATCGACTCGTACACGTCCTCGGCCTTGTCCCACTGCGACGCGGCCTCGTAGTACATGCCCTGGAGGCGGCGCGCGCGCCGGCTGTCGGGCCAGCGCGCCAGCACGGCCTTGATCAGCGGCACGGCGCAGTCCGGCAGGCCCGCCTCGAGCAGCGCGACCGCCGTCTGCTCGTGCAGCAGCCACAGCTCCTCCTCGCCGCCGCCGCCGCCGCCGATGCCGCCCGAGGCGACCGCGCCGCGGTGGTGCTTGAGCAGGAGGGAGCCGTAGAGGGCGACGTCCTCGGCGTTCTTGTGGCGGGCGTCGCGGGACTGGTGTCGCGTTTGGTTGACGTTGGTGTTTGTTTTGGCGGGCGGGGGGGGCGTGTTTGAGCGGGGGCGCCGACGAGCGAGACGGCGCGCGCGCACGCTAAAAACAAAGACTCACGACGCGCATGAACTGTCGCAGGAGGGCGGCCGGGGGTACGCGCTTGCCGTACGCGGCCAGATCGGCCTCGACGTCGCGCAGCTCGTCCTCGGCGCTCATGGTTGTGCCTCGGCGCGCTCGAGCTCCTCCTCCTCGTGTCCCTCGCCTCCTCCTCCTCGCAACAACGCGCGCGCGCTCCAACACGCCCTCAAGGGAGAGGCGGGCGATCAGCGAGTTGCCGATGGGCCTGAGGTGCCAAGGCTAGCTGCTTGGCGCGTCGAAAGAGAATCAGTTCTCTTCCGGCGTCGCCTGTTTGCGTCGATGTGTTCGCGCGCGCGCGTCGTGTGAATCCTATCGTGCTGTTGCAGACGATTAAAAAGAGGCGGAGGGCTAAATTTTATGGTCTGGGTCGCGCGTGTGAGAACCGAGTCAGGAGAACGAATTTGGAGGTTAGGTCAGGTTGCGGCGCGCCGTGGGCGCGGGCGCGTGTGCGCGGCGACGGGGAGCGTCTTCGCGCGGAGGAAAAAAAAAGGGGGGGGGGGCAAGGGGGAGAGACAAAATGCTTCTCTCGTGTCAGTCGATCGTTCCGAGTGCGTGTTGTCGGTGTGATCGTGTCAGTCCATCAGAGCGATTTCGCGTGTGTGTGCGAGAGCAAAAGCAGGCGAGCGAGGCGCGCGCGCCCAGAGGCGGGCCGTTGGTCGTCATCCCGACGCGGAGGGCGCGACGTCAGGGGGCGCCCTCCGGGCCGGCCGCAGCGGCCGCAGCAGCAGAGGCAGCGGCGGCGGACCGCGCGGCTGCCGCCGCCATGTGCATGGCCATGAAGCTGGGCGCGACGTAGGTGAAGCCCTCAAAGTCGTCGGCGAGGCTGCCGCCGTCGCCGCCCTGCTCGCTGTGGCGCAGCAGGTCCTTGCCGCCGTCGCCGCCGCCACCGCCGCCGCCGTCCTCGTCGGCCGCCGCCGCCGCCGCCTTGGCCTTGGCGCCCCGCGCGTCGTCCTGCTGCCGCTGCCGCGCCTGCTGCTCCTCCTGCTCGCGCCGCCGCTCCTGCTGCTCCTGCTGCTCGGGCGGCGGCGACGACGCGCCCTCGTCGGCCGTCTCGCCCCCGTCGGTCGTCGCGCCGCCGCCGCCGCCGCCGCCCGCGCATCCCTGGCCGCCGCCGGCCCCCCCGCCCCCGCCCGCGGCCTTGGCCAGCGCCTTGGCCGCCTTGGCCTCCTTACGCCGCTGCTTGCCCGCCTCGCGCGCGCGGCGCTGCGCCTCGACACCCGCCTTGGTCGGCGCCGACGCGGGCGAGTCGGCCGCCGCCTGCTCCGTCCACATGCGGTCGAAACACTCGACCGACTCGTCCCCGCCCGCGCCGACGCTCGGCCGGAAGCCCGTGTCGAGCTTGCGCGCCTCGACGGCCGCCCAGTCGATGCCGCGGAAGAAGGGGTGCGCCTTGACGGCCGCGCCGCCCAGCCGCTTGGCCGGGTCGCGCGTCAGCAGGCCCTTGAGGAGGGACAGCGCCGCGGGGGACAAAAAGCTGGGGAACTTGGGCCGCGCGGTGAGGATCTGCTGCTGCAGCGCGTGGCGCGACTTAGCGCGGAAAGGGGGGACGCCGCTGAGCATCTCGTAAAGCAGGACACCGCACGACCACCAGTCGACCTCGCGGCCGTGCCCCTTCGTGCCCTCGACGACCTCGGGGGCCATGTACTCGACCGTGCCGATGAACGAGTTGGTCCTGCGTGGTGGGGGGGGGGGAGGGGGAGGGGGGGGGAGGGGGGGAGAAAAGACAGGTTGGGCAACAGGCAAAAAAGGGGGCAAGACGAGAGAACAAACGGCAAAGACCAAACGCCCCTCTCTCTCAAAAAGAGCAGAGAGAGGATTCCCCCCCCACCCCTGCCCCCTTTTCTCCTCGCTCTCACCTGCTCGCCTCCTCGGTCATGTTGGGCTTGGCCAGGCCAAAGTCCGTCAGCACCACGTGCCCCTCGGCGTCCAGCAGCACGTTCTCCGGCTTGAGGTCGCGGTGCACGATGCCTCGGCCGTGCAAATAGGCGAGCGCGCACACGATCTCGGCGCACGAGCGCCGCGCGACCGCCTCGCTGAAGACGCCCTCGCGGTACAGGTTGAAGAACAAGTGCCCGCCGTTGACAAAGTCGAGGACCAGGTAGAGCTTGCTCGGCGTCTGGAACGAGTAGCGCAGCCGCACCACGTAGGGGTGCTCCACCGCGGTGAGCACGTCGCGCTCGCACCGCACGTACCCTCCGTGGTCGCGCGCCAGGATCCGGCTCTTGCGCATGACCTTCATGGCGTAGACGCGGCCCGTGGCCACGTGGCGCACCTGGAACACCTTGCCGAAGGCGCCCTGGCCGACCACGCGGAGGATGAGGAAGTCCTCGGGGCCGAGGCGCGGCGGGGGGCTGGGCGAGGCGGCGGCGGCGGCGAGGGCGGCGGCGGCGAGGGCGGGGGCGGCAAGGGCGGCGCCGTCGGCGGGCGGCGGCGGCGGAGGCGGCGGGGGCGGGGTGCCCACGCGGCTGCTGCCGGCGCTGGGGTTGCTGTGCGCGCCGCTGCCGCCGCCGCTGCCGTTGGCGCCGCCGCCGCCGGCGCCGGCCGCGCCCGCCGCGGCCGCGGCCGCGAGCGAGAGGGACAGGCCGCTAGGGACGCGCTTGACAGCGCCGTGCATGGGCGTCGGCGCGGGCGCACTGCCGCCTCCGGCGCCGCCGCTGCTGCTGCCGTTGCCGTTGCCGTTGCCGTTGCCGTTGCCGTTGCCGTTGCCGTTGCCGCTGCCGTGGCGGCTGTTGGCCGAGGCCTGGCCCGAGGGCGGGGGCGGCAGCGGCGTTGGAGTGGACCGGCCCGAGGCCGAGGCGACGACGACGCCGACCGCCGCGCTGATGCCGCCGCCGCCGCCGCCGCCGCTGCCCAGACCGGCGCCCTTGGGCGGCCGCGTCGTGCCGGCGCCTCCGCCGGAAGCAGCGGCGCCGCTGCCGCCGGTGCTCGGCCGCGCCGCCGCCGCCGCCGCCGCCGCCTCGGCCCACCGCTGCTCGGCCGTGGTGCACGTGACCACGGGGGTCGCGCCCGCGAGCGCCAGCGCCACCAGCTCGGCCTGCGCGGCCGCCACCTCTGCCGCCTCCTCGGCGGTCTGGGGCGGCGGCGGCAACAGCACGGCGGCGGCGATGGCCGCGGCGGCCTCCTCACGTGCGGCGGCGGCGGCAATGGCGGCGCCGGCCTCCTCCGGCGGCCCGCGCAGGTGATGCAGGCTCTGGTGCGCCGCGCGCTCCTCGAGCAGATCCGGGTTCTTGGGCGCCGTGCGGCCCGTGATGGCGGCGTTGCCCGGGCTCGCGCTCGGGCTCGGGCTGGCTGCTGCTCCCGCTCCTGCTGCTGCTGCTTGGTGCGCGGCGCCCGCCACGCTGCTGCCGCCGACGCCGCCGTTTGGCTGTTGTTGTTGCCGCTGCCCGTCCAGGGTCGGCGCCGCCGGCGAGAACACCACCTCGTCAAAGTGCAGGTCGTCCCCGCGCCGCACGGCCGCGGGCGGCAGCGCCAGGTTGGACGGCGGCAAGGGCGGCGGCTTTGCCATGCCCGACGCCGCCGACGGCGACGGCGCGTGCCGCGGCCTCGGCGCGATCGGGATGGCGGGCGAGCATCGGCCGGAGCCGCTCGTGGCGCTGTTGGTGCGCTGGTGGTGGGGATGCTGGTGCTGGTGGGACGGTGGCGGTGGCGGACTGTCCGTGCCCGCAGCCCCGCCTCCAGGCGGCGTCCACTCGCGCGCGTGCGGGTTCAGCATTTCCTTCCTTGCGGGGAGGAGGCGGCGCAAAACGGGCAAGCAGCGCTGCTTGCGATTCGATCGCGCTGCTTGCTGCCGGACGCGCCAGCGATGGACGGGACGCGGCTCGAGCACGCCCTCCCGTTTCTCGCGAAAAAAACGGGACGTGCGCCGCGCCCTGTTTACGGGCTCAACATGTGCGTTTGCTCTTTCAAAAAAAAGATGCGATTTGATGCGCCGCTCTTGTGCTCGGGGCGTCCAATTGGACGAGGTGGTGTGGCTGCTCTCGCTCTCAAGATATCGGTCAAGTGTGTCGGGGACTGAGGCCGCAACTGGCGGGGTGAGCGCGCTTTTGAGCGCATGACGACGCCGCCGACGCCGACGCGACGCCGCCCGTCGCGCAAAAATCGTCCGGTCGCCGCTATGCTGTCTTTGCAACGCCGCGGAGGCAAGAGATTCCCGGCATGCGCTCAGGCCAATGGGGGGTATGAAAAGACCCGGGAGTGACGTGGTTGCCGGTGCTGTATGGCGAGGGGGCTGGTCGGAGGAATGTCGGGGGACGGACGCCCGACCGAGCCTCCTCCTCCTGCCCCCACCGTGTCCCCTCTCCCCTTTTAGCCCAGCCCCCCAAGCGTCTCCCCTCCACCACAGTCAGTCACACATCAACCCATAGGTACGTAGATCATCCACTCAGACCCCCACGCAGGCGCGATCTTGTCCGCAACGCTCCCCCTCGACGCAAACGCGGGCAGCAACGGGGAGAGAGAAGGGCAGAGAGGTGTCTCTCCCTCTTCCCGCGCGGCGCCCCTCGCCCCATCTCATTGACGCGCGCGCGCGTGGCATTTGAGATGCGAACGCGGTGGTGCTCGTCGGCTAGAGGGCGGACCTGATCACGCGCGCACCGCGCACGCCGGATTCCGCGCGTCGCTTGCGGAAGCAGAGGGGAGAGGAGGGGCCAGCCGAGGAGCGAGGCCCGAGCCGCCCCCTCTTTGGCCCTGCGCTCGGCGCTCGAGTGCTTCGCGCGATGCTCGGCGTCGCGATGCGTCTGCCTGCCCTGCTCAGAGTCCGACGCGTGACGCTGCCCGCGGCACGCTGGGCGTCGCGCATCTTCTGCTCTCCCTCCCTCTCTCCCTCCCTGCAGAAAATCACAACAGTGGATCTCACCGTGAACCGCCCCCCCCCCCCCCCCCCCCCCCCCCCCCCCCCCCACACCCCCCCCCCCCCCCCCCCCCCGCCCCCCCCCCCCCCCCCCCCCCCCCCCCCCCCCACCACCCCC
>Ga0105053_10003194_pt1 | contig 25076 bp, 13 predicted proteins | sample BON01_FD_78093 | JGI IMG/M metagenome (GOLD analysis project Ga0105053, IMG submission 78093) | Freshwater microbial communities from Lake Bonney liftoff mats and glacier meltwater in Antarctica - BON-01 | ecosystem: Environmental > Aquatic > Freshwater > Ice > Glacier meltwater | place: Lake...
CCCCCACCGGCCCCCACCCCCCCCCCCCCCCGAAACCAGCCCACCTACGCCCACACCCGTGGGCCGCCCGACCGCCGCGTTCGTCGACGCCGCGCGCCGCGTGCGCGAGCTGCGCACCGAGGCGGCCGTCGAGGAGGGCGCCCTGGAGGCGGCCCTCGAGGCGGCCGAGGACGCAGTCCGCGAGGGCGAGAGCGACGCGCGCGACGACGGCCGCGACGTCGTCGACGACGCGCAGCGCACGATCGAGCGCTCCGAGCGGCTGAGGGACCTCGCGCTCGAGCTGCGCCAGGCGTCGGCCGACCTGCTGCGCGCGGCGCGCCTCGCGGCGCTCGCGGCCCTGGACAGGATGGTGGCGTCGGAGCAGCAGCAGGAGCAGCAGGAGCAGCAGGAGCAGCAGCCGCGGCCGCCGCCGCTTGCGCCCGAGCAGCCCCGCCGCGCCGTCCGCCCCCCGGCCCACGACCGCCTCGCGACCGAGTCCGGCCTCCTCGCGCTCCGCGACGCGCTCCTCGAGGCCGGGCAGCAGGGCCCGGCGGGCGAGGGCCGCGAGCAGGACGGCCGGCCGGGCACCGTCGAGTGCCGCATGTGGTGGCTACTGGATGAGATCCGCGAGCTGGCGCGCGAGACGGTCGCCCACTCGGGCTGCGGTCCGGGCGGCCGGCCGGCGACCGACGACGGCGGGCGCGTGCTGGCCATCAGCTGGGCATCCGCGCGCGAGGCCGTGGCCGCGCGCGGGGAGCACAGCCGCGCGGCGCTGACGTGGCAGGCGGAGCAGCTCGAGCGGGCGTGGGGCTGAACACAAACACCTTTTTCCAGGGGAAAAAGATCTTTGATCTTGGCGCGCGACGGACTACTTGTACGAGACAGAGAATGCGAGAATGCGAGAATGAGAGATGATGAGGAACCTTATGAGAGAGAGACATATGAGAGGGGACTTGCTCCGGCGCGTCGAACCGGGGATGCCAGCAGAAAGAGGACGAGGGCGAGCAGGGACGAGCGAGCGCGGCGGCGGCGGCGCCGAAAGCCCGTCCGTCGCTCGCCCGCTCGTGTCGTTCAGACGCCCTTGCCCGTACTCCAAGCCACCAAGCCATCCTCGCCCTCCACCTGGGCCACAGCCGCGAGCCCCTGTCGGGCGCAGAGTGGACGAGGGCGAGCAGGGACAAGCGAGCAGCGGCGGCGGCGGCGCGGAAGCGCGCCGTCGTCGCTGCGCCGCCGGTCCAAGACCCGCGAAAAGAGAAGCCCTCCACCGAGGGCCACGATGCCTAGATTACCCCTCCTCGTCGATTTGATAGCACTGCAGTAGACAGATTCCCGTGGAAACAACCATACGCCTAGAGCAGCCCTTCGTTTGAGCGCCAAGTTCAACGGGAAGCGTCCGCGCGCGCCCCCCCTCACCCCGCCCGCAGCATGATGGAGGCGCTCGCGGCGGCGGCCGGGGAGGCGCCGCCGCCGCCGGAGGGATGGACGCCGCAGGCCGAGCGCGACTGGACGGACCTGCTAGAGCGCTTTGACGAGGTGCGAACCCGCCGCCCGCCGACGCTCTCGGGCGCGCCGCCGGCGCCGACGCTAGCCCGCCACCAGCCGCTTTTTCCAATCGTCCCGCCAATCTCCTTACAAAAACGAGCAAAGCAACAAACACTCGCACCAACAACAAACAGTCCATGCGCCCCCCGCCCGACCACGCGCGCGTCGTCCAGCAGGTCCTGGCGGGCGTCCGCGCGGCCGTCGAGCCCCTCGTGCACGTGGCGCTGCTGTCGCGGACGCCGGCGCCGACCGCGCCGGCGCCGTCCGGCGGCTACGGCGGCGGCGGCCGGGCGCACCTCGGGATCCACCTGGCCGGCAGCAACGCGAGCGGCCTCGTCACCGCCAGCAGCGACGTCGACCTGTGCCTGTGCGGCGACGTCTGGTACGACGGCCCGCCGCCCCCGCCGGACGGCGCGCCCGCGCCCGCTTACAAGCGCGCCCGCCCGAAAAAGGCGGCGCGGCAAAAGGGCGGCGGCCCCGGGGCGCCCGCCGCGCCCCAGTTTCCCGCCGTGCTCACGCCCGTGCACCGGCTCCCCCGCCCGGCCCTCGAGCTGCTCCTGAAGTTGGTCGCGGCCCGCGCGAGGGTCCTCAGCGAGGGGCGGCGCGTTGAGATGCGGCTGGCGGCGCGCGTCCCCATCGTCGCGTTTGTCCACGCGCGCTCTGGACTCGAGGTGAGCGTGGGCCCGCCGGCGTCCGCGGGCGGGGCGACCGACTTCAAGGCGCGCTTCCTGCGGGCGGCGGCGCTGGCGACGTGCGAGGGGCCGCCGGCGGGGGCGGGGGCCGGGGCGGGAGGGCGGGGCGGCGGCGCGGGCGGGGGCGGGCGCGGGCGCGGGGGCGGGCGCGGGGGCGCCGGCAACGACCGCGGCAACGGCCCGCCGGACGGCGGCGGCGACGACGGTGACCCCTGCTCCTCCTCGCTGCTCGTGCGCCTGTACCGCCTCGCCAAGTGCTGGGCCTCGGCGCACGGCCTCAACGACAGCCCCAACGGCACGCTCAACAGCTGGTCGCTCTCGCTGCTCGTGCTGTTCTACCTGCAGCGCCAGGGGGCGGCGCCGCCGCTGTGGTGGCTGGCGCACGGCGGCGGGGCGGGTGGGGGCGGCGGCTTTGGCGGCTGCTTTGGCGGCGGCTTCGGCGGCGGCGGCGGCGTCGGCCGCAACGGCCGCAACTGCGGGGACGACGGCCGCGGCGGCTTTGGCGGCGGCCGCAACGGCGGCGACGGCCGCAACGGCGGGGACGACGACGAGGCGGCCGAGGCGCTCCGCTGGGGCCCGCGCCCGCTGGCCGAGGGCGGCGGGCCGGGGCGGCGCCATTCGACGCCGCAAGACCTCGAGCGCCTGCTCGCGACGGCCGAGCGGCGCGCGAGGGAGTGGCGCGCGCAGCGCGGCGGCGGCGGCGGCGGCGGCGGCGGCGGCGGCGGCGGCGGCGGCGGCGGCCCCGGTCCCGCCCCGGCGCCGCCCCCCTCCGTCCCCCTGCTCTTCTTCGGCTTCCTGCGCTTCTGCGGCGCCCTCTGGTCCTGCTGGGCCGGAATCCCGCCGGCCGCCGTGACCGACGCCGAGGCCGCCGCCACAGGCCGGCCCCTGGCCGACGAGGCGCGCCTGTGCAGGGTGTCGCCGTGGCACGGCGCGCTCGTCCGCGGCTCGGCGCCGCCTGACGGCCTCGCGGCCGAGCCCTGGCCGGAGCGCAAGCGCTTTTGGTTCTCGGTCGAGGACCCGTTCGACGCGCGCGACAACGCGGCGCGCACGGTCGGGGCGCTGCGCCCGCAAAAGGCGGGGCGGGCGGCGGCGGGCGGCGGGAAGCTCGAGGCCGAGAAGGCCGGCCTGCGCGCCTGCTTCATGGCCCTGCTGGCGGCGCAGTCGGCCGCCCTGACCTCTTCGCCCCTGGCGGCGAGCCGCCCGGCCGCCGCGGCCCTGTGGCTCTTTTGCTCGCGGCCGGGGGCTGGCGGCGTGCTCCCCCCGCCGGGCCTCTTGCCGCCGCCGCACGCGCAGGGGGGCCCGCTCGCGCAGCAGCAGCGCGCGGCGCTCGAGCGGCTCGGCCAGGCGCAACGGGCCGTGCGCGGCGCGCCGCCGCCCCGCCTCCTGGGCCCCGGCGGCCCCGGCTTCCCCCAAAACGGACCCGCCGCCGGCGCCAGGCAAAAGGAGGACGCGCGCCGGCGCCTCGAGGCCAGCGAGGAGCAGTGCGAAAGGGCGGCCGCGGCCGCGCTGCGCGCCCTGGGCGCGCCGGCCGAGCTGCCGCTGCCGCCCGCGCTGCGCGCCTTCTCCGCGGCCTTTCTCGACCGCAGGCGGCGCGTTCAGCGCGCGCGCGAGGCGCTGGCCGAGGCGCGCGACGGCGCGGGCCTGGTGGCGCGCGCGCGCGCGGCGCGCGACGCCGCGCTGCTCGCGGCCGGGCGCGTCTTTGACGCGGGCGTCGTCGTCTCCGTCGCCATGGGCGGCGGGGGGGCGCCGGACGCGTCCCCGCCGCGCGACGGGGACGGGGGCGAGCGGGCCGCCTCGGGCCCGAGCAGCGCCTACGCGCGGCGCCTGGAGGGGCACGCGCGCGAGGTCGCGGAGCTGGCCGTGCGGCTGACGCACGCGCACTACGTCGCCGCCAAGAGGGCGCCCGAGGTCAAATCGCTGCTGCGCAGGGCCAAGGCGAAGGCGGCGGCGGCGCCTCGTCCTCCTGCCGCGGCGGCGGCGGCGGCGGCGGCGGCGGCGGCGGCGGCGGCGGCGCGGCCTGCTTCTTCTCGCAGCGAGGAGAAGGAGGAGGAGGAACACGAGGAGGAGGAGGAGGAGGAGGAGGAGCGAGGCGCCGCCGACGACTCTGACGACGACGGCGCCGAGCCGGGCGCGCAAGAGGAGGACGAGGACAACGACAACGACGACGACGACGACGAAGACGACGACGAGGACGACGACGACGACGAGGACGAGGACGGCGGCCAGGCCGTCGCGGCGGCGGCCAGCGCGTCCGCCCTCGCCAGGGCGCTCGATTTGCTGCGCGCCGCCTTGACGAGCCCCCCGCCTCGCGACGGACCCCCCCCTCTTCCCCCGCCGCCGCCGGGCCCCCCCATGAGCGCGCGCAAGGGCGCGCGCGCGAGAGAGAGCGCGCTCATCGCCGAGCTCACCAAAAAGCTGCGCTCGGAGCTCGGGCGCCTGTGCGAGGCGGGCATGGCCGCCGCCGCCGAGGCCCGGGCGCCGCCGCCCTCGCCCGGCGGCGGCGGGCGGCCCGGCGGAGACATCCCGGCGCAGGCCGCCGCCCTGCGCGCCGAGCTGTGGGCGCCGGCCGAGCGCGCCGAGCGCGAGCGGGGCGACGCCTGGGCGCGCAAGACGGGGCGGGAGGAGCGCGACGCCGACCCAGTGGCGCGCGCGCGGGCCGAGCTGGCCGCGGCGCGGGCGGCGACGGCGCCGGCGTCGGCCGCGCGCGCGCTGGTCGCGGCCGTGATTGCGGCGGCGGCGTGCGGGGGGGTGGGGCGGCCGCGCGCGCCCGACCCCGCGCAGTCGCTCCCCGAGCCGGCCTGCGCCGCCGCCACCGCCACCGCCGCCGCCGCCGCCGCCGCCGCCGCCGCCGCCGCCGCCTCGTCCTCGTCCTCGTCCGCGATCCCGCAGCCGCTGGTGCGGGCCGCGGGCCCCCGGCCCGCGCCAGTGCCCGTGCCGGCTGGCGTGCGCGTGGCGGTGGCCGTGGGGACGACAGCGGAGAGGGCGTCGACGACGGCGGGCGCGGCGGGCGTGGTGCGCGGCGGCACTGGTCGCGGGGCGGCGGCGGCTGCGAGGCCGGCGGCGGCGCGTCCGGGGCGGGATGATGCAGGCCCGGCCGCAGCGGCCGGCGCGCGCGGCCCCCAGCGGCCGGCGCGCGCGTTTGCGCCCCTCGACCCGCCACGCGGCCAGCAGCAGCAGCAGCAGCACGAGCGGCCGCAGCAGCAGCGGCACCAGCACGAGCGGCCGCAGCAGCAGCAGCACGAGCGGCCGCAGCAGCAGCAGCACCAGCAGCAGCACCAGCCGCGGCACCAGCAGCAGTACCAGCAGCAGCAGCACAAGCAGCAGCGGGCTGTGCTAGCGTCGGAGCGGCCGCCTCCCCGCGGCCGTCCGCCGCCGCAGCGGCCGCTGCAGCGCGCCCCGGCGCCGCCGCCGCCCGACTACGCGGCGCCGCCGCCGCTCCTGTCGTCGCAAGACTGGCGCAAATCCGAGCACCAGCAGCACCACCAGCACCAGCAGCAGCAGCTTCAGCACTGGCAGCAGCAGCGCGAGTTGCTTTTCGGATCGTGTCCCTTCGCGGACGAGCCGCCCCCGCCCCCGCCAGACCCGCCATACGCGAGCGGCGGCGGGCGCGGCGGGGGACGCGGGCGCGGCGGCGGGGGGAGCGGCGGCGCCGCCGGCGGCGGGCGCGAGGGCGGTGGCCGCGGGGCAGGAGGGTGCGGGCGCGGGCGGGGGCGCGGGCCGCCGCCGCAGCAGCATTACCAGCAGCAGTACGAGTGAAGCTTCTGCTCGGGGGGGATTGGTCTCGGCAGCGAGCGAGCAAGGGGGTCGTCGTCGTCGGCGTCGTCGCGCCTCCTCCCTTGCCGTGGAATCAATTGGCGAGACCTGGCCGCCCGCCCGATCGCGGCTGCGACCCCGCGGGGTTGTCGCGATCCCCGAGGTGACCGCGTGCGTCTCGTGCGTCCGCTAAAGCCGGAGATCGGCGATTGGGGGAAGATACAAACATTTTGTTTTTTCTTGGAATCCAGGAGACGTGGACGCCCCTCTCCGGGGACGCCTCCCGAAGATCCTCCCCTGAAATCGCGCCGCCTCGCCGATCACACACCCACCAAACGTCCCACGCCCTCCCGATTTCGCCCATCGCTAAAGCCACTGGCGCACGTTCCAAGAAAGCTCTCTCTCCTCCCTCTCTTTTGCCCCCCGCAAACAGACCCAAAAACCAGAGAGATGGCCACCGTCGCCCGCGCCACCCGCGTCGCCGCGCGCCCCACGGCGTCCCGCCCGGCGCTCGTGCCCCGCCGCCGCGCACCGGTCGCCGTCCGCGCGGCCCTGGACACCCAGGTCGTTGTCAGCGCGACGACCATCGCCGCCCTCGCCGTCGGCCGCTTCGCCTTCCTAGGCCAGCAGCGCGGCCGCGTCGCCCAGGCCGACGCCATCGGGCCCAAGTCGGGCGGCGCCACCTACTTTGAGCGGCTGTCGCAGGACGCCAGCTTCATCAAGACCACCGGCGACCCCGAGGGCTTTGGCATCATTGACGTGTTCGCGTGGGGCGCGCTCGGCCACGCGGTCGCCTTTACCATTTTGGCGGTGTCGTCGTTCACGTCGTGAGGTGCGCGGCACGCGCGGTTTTTGCTCTTTTGGCCCGTCGTTTTCTAGAAGTGCCTTTTGCTCTGGTTTCCCCTAAAAGCGAGATCTTGTGACGAATTGGAGCTTGTAAACAGGGGGCGTGTAAAAGTTATCACTGAACAACAAAGTCAAGCCGCGGAGCAGCGCCCCTCGAGCGAGGGGAGTGTTTGTCCTTGCGAGCGTCGAGCGTCGACGCTCGCGACGGGCGCCGGCGCCACCTCGTGCGTGTGCTTTGCTCGAGAGCCAACCCCTGCTCTCGCGATCGACACACAGTGTGACACGTCCATTATCATCCATCATCTAGTACTTGCGTTCGATCCATTCTCCGCGCTGCGATTCAAGCACCAGAACGCCGAAAGGGGTGTCTCTCCCTCCCTCGTTACCCACGCGCGCCCAACTCTCAAAGGCTTGATCGACCACACGGATCGACAAGTCGAAGAAGCGGTGCAGCACAGCCATGGCGGCGGCGTCGGCGGACGCCTTGATGCGCGAAGCCCCGCCGGTCGCCGCCGCCGCCGCGCCGGGCGTTGCCGCCGCCGCGCCCGCCGCCTCTCTCCCCTTAACGTTGTGAGTCAGTCGCAGTGGTGGGTCCTCGCGCGACCCTTCTTCCCCCGCCCACCCTCGTCGCCTCGCACACGACCACGCTGCCCGCAGGACGCCCTCGCCAACCAACCAATGAAATCACAATCATGATAAAAATTCAAACCCAACAAATAACAACAAAACAGCCGCGCGTCGGTCCCCATGGCGTCGGCCGAGGCGGCGGACGTCGTGTGCCGCGCGGTCTCGGTCGACCCGGAGCTGCGGGCGGGGCACGTGCGGCGGGAGCTGCGCGCCGAGGGCGCGACGCTGGTGATGTGAGTCGGCAGCTGGCGTTGTATATTGCGGGCGGGAATGGACGGCGTTCTGCGCCGACGCCCGTGTTTTCCGCCTCTCGACGTTTTCTTTTCGTTCCGATCAAACGCGGCTCAAACCGACCCTTCCCCCTTTCGCCCTCGGACACCAACCCGCAGAGAGATGGAGGCGGACGAGGCGCGGCTCCTGCGCGCGGCCGTCGGCGCCCTGTTCGACCTGCTGGGGCTGGCCGCGCGCGCCGTCGAGCGGTTTGGGCCGCCAGCGCCGCCGCCTGCCCGCTGCGGCTGAAACAGAGAGGGACGAAAAAGGACGTGCCGTGGAAAACGGAGTGGACAACCCCAATCCCCTGCGAACAATGTGTGAAACGAGCGAGTGATCCGCGGACGGTAACAGGAGGGGGCATCGACCTGACCATCGAACGCCGATGATTGGAGAGACAATGAGGCCTGGATGGAGGAGCAGCAATCCACCCCTCCGAGCCTTCTGCCGCCCCGACGCCGCCCCGACGCCGCCCCGACGCCGCCGCCGCCGCCGCCGCCGCTTCAATATTAGGTTCGGTCGGCCCTCGCCCCTCGGCAACCACTCTCTCACCCCCCCCGCTAGTTAACCCCCTCCCCCCTTTTCGGTTGAAGAAGAATGGCTCTCCGTCGCCTCGTCCCGGCCGTGTGGTCGCTGCGCCTCCAGGCGGCCGCCCAGCAGGCGGCCCCGGCCTTTGCTCCCTCGCTCCTTCGCGGCTTTGCCTCTGGTGGGTGGAGGGCTCCGCGGGAGAGGGAGGGAGCTCGACGATTTTGATTCGACGTGATCGCGCGCGCTCGCGCCGCGCTACAACCCCCCGAGGCCGTGATCAGCGAGATGTCGATCGGGAACATCACGTCCTCGCGCGCGCGCCTCCAGGCTTGCCGAAAAAGAGAGAGCGAGCGTCGCAAACAAGCAGCAATCAAGAAGGACGTTCCTTGGGCGTTCCTTTCCCTCCCGTTTGCCCAAAGCTCACCCGTACCTCAACCGCCCCCCCCCCCTTCAATCCAACACAGTTGCCGCCGATTGCAAGTACGCGTCCAGCCACGAGTGGGCCAAGCCCGAAGGGGACATCGCGACCGTGGGCATCTCGCACCACGCGCAGGTACGGAGGAGGACGAACAAGCGAGCGAGCGAGCGCCGACGCCGACGCGCGCGCGCCTCCTCTCTCTCTCGCCGTTTTTTTCCTCACTGCGCCCCAAACATCGCCAAAACCGCAACCACAGGAGGAGCTGGGCGACGTCGTGTACGTCGAGCTCCCGGAGGTCGGCGCCACCGTCACAAAGGGCGAGACCTTTGGCGTCGTCGAGTCGGTCAAGGTGCGAAGCAAAGCGAGCGAGAGCGAGAGAGGGCAAGTGGGCGCCCGACGGACGGCGCCGCCCGCCGCAACGCAAACCGCAGCCGTTTCGAACCGCGATTTGTCGTCTCGCATCCACAAACAAACGCATCGCTAACACACACGCACACACACGCACACACATGCATCCTCCCAACCCAAAAAACAAAAAAAGGCGGCGTCCGACGTCTACTGCCCTGTCAGCGGCGAGGTGGTTGAGATCAACGCGGCGCTGGGCGACGAGCCCGCCAAGATCAACGGGGAGCCGCACGCCGGCGGGTGGATGATCAAGGTCAAGATGTCGGATAAAGGACAGCTGGACGCGCTGATGTCGCCCGCAGACTACGAGAAGCACATCCAGTAGTTTTCGAGTTCGTTCGACCGCGCCGGGGCCGCCCGCGTTTTTTTTTGCTTGTCGCGCTAGCGCCCCCTCTTAAATTAAAAACGACGAACGACTCGTATATTCTTCGGTTTTTTGAATATAAAAAACGGCTCTAAACCGAGCTCCTACTCTTTACTACTCCCAAGGCGCCTTGCCCTTAGCCCCCTTGCGCACCGCGTCCCGGTCGACCGCGTCGACCAGCCCCTCGTTCAAGACCTCGTCGACGGCCAAGGCCGCGCGCGCGGCCGAGGCGCCGCCGCGCGCGAGGAAGACGCCGCTCGAGGCCGGCCTGCCTGCGGCGGACGCGATGGCGACGACCAGCACGCGCAGCAGGCCGGACAGGGCGACCTCGTCGTACTCGCCCGAGCCGAGCGCGAAGAGGCACACGTCGCTGGAGGGCAGCAGCACGAAGCAGGCGCCGCGGAAGGCGCCGCACGCGTCGCGGCCGTCGGCGGCGGCGCCGGACGTCGCGACGCCGCTGGCCTCGGCGGCCTGCTGGAACGCGGCGCGGATCTCGGCCTTGTCGAGCTCGCTGTAGCGGTCGTAGTAGCGCTCGTAGAGGACGGCGCCCTCGGCCCGGGTCGCGATGATGAGCGCGTGCACGCGGCCAAAGTCGTCCATTCTTCGAGTTTCTTGTCGAGGCGGGGGGCGGCGGCGGCGGCGGGCGGGGGCGAGGCCCCGCGCGCGCTCTCCCCTCCTCGCCGCTCCTGTTTCTCTTCTCGCGCGCTCAGAACTCCAGCTAAAGGGTTGGCTGGCGCGCGCGCCGCAGGGATCGGGACCCCACTGGACCCTCGTGTCGTGGCGGGGCTCCACGCGGCGGGCAGCAGCAAGCCGCAGCGGAGAGGAGGGAGGCGAGCGATATCGTCGTTTGTGATTATTGTTCGCGCGTGCGCGTTTGCGATCGTCAGTGACTGATTGGTGTGCGATTGATTCTTGTTTGCAGGCGCGAAGCAGGTGTGACAAGTGTGCGGCAGACTCGGGCGGTGCGCCAGCAGTTGTGGCGCTGGCTTCGAGCCGAGCGCGCGCACGGCAAGCGTCGCCGGCAGGACGACGCGGCGACGCCAAGCTGAAACGAGAGAAACGGCTCATCAATTTACAAAATCTTTCGCGGCGGTCAAAGAGGGACCGCTCAAGAGGCAGATATGGGCGGGGGCAGAACGCATTCACCTGTCATCTGTTGGGTGGAGAGGCTTTTTTGTGGCGGCAAGGACGGGCGTGGAAAGCGAGGGTGAGCGTGAGAGGCGGGGGCGGAGACAACGACGGCGCCCCTCGACTCCTGTTCGCAAAACAAAAGACGAGTTCTCCTTACGTGCCATCGTCGTCTGTTGCCGTAGATAGCGCATGATCGTCGAGATGAGGGGAGGGGTGAGGCCGAAAGAGAGTGCCAGGCGAGGAAAGGAGGGGGAGGGGGGGGCCGGGGGTTGGCGCGTCAGCAAAGAAAAAGAGAAGAGGAGGGGGAGGGAGGGGCCGGGGGCCGGGCGCTCGCGCTCTGCTCTCCTCCTCCGCTGGCCTCGGCGCGTGTTGCCTTACCCCCAACCCCCCCTTCCCTCCCCTTTCCTGCCCTCTCTGACGCCGCTCTCTCTCTCTCTCTCGGACCGCACCCCGTGGCCTGCTAGGTGCCGTCGTCGTCTGCGGCCGTGTGAAGAAAAAAAAGGGGGAGAGGAGGGGTGTTTGGGGAGGTCGGCGGGCGGGACAAGGAGCAGAGAGCGGGGGGGGGCGAGACAGAGCGAGCGAGGCAGGCGGGCGGGGGAGGGCGGCGTCGGCTGCGGCGCGCACGAAGGCAAAAACGAGAGGTCAAGCTGCGCGCGCCCTCGGCGGAACGACCCCGATGGAGCGGTCGGTCGCCCGCCTCCCCCCGCGTCCCGCCCTTTTGACGTAATCCAACCGCGCAAACGAAAAGACGAAGACGACGACGACAACCGACGACGCGATGACTCACCGAGCGACCAGAGCGACAGCGCGAGCCGGTGCCGGTGCATCAGCGCCCGCGCGAGGGCGGCCGGCGTGCGCGAGGCGAGAGCGGCGCGCGCATCCTTGGCGTCGGCGGCGCGGCCGCGCTGGCGCGCGCTGCCGCCGGCGGGGGAACGGGCGGGGCCTGTCCTCGCGCCGGAAGAGGGCCCGCTTCCTTCGGCGGCGGCGGCAGTGCCGCTGCTGCCGCTGCCGCTGCCGCTGCCGCTGCCGCTGCTGCCGCCGCCGCGCGCTGTCCGCGCCGCCGATGCTGTTCCTGCCCCCGACGTTCCGCCTGTTGTCCCTGTTGCTGCTGTCCTGGCCGCCCCGCCACCGCCGGATCTTGCTGCTGCCGCCGCTGCTGAGCTGCCCCATCCCGATGGCGCGGAGGCGGCGGCCGCGCGTGAAGCGGAACAGGCGGAGGAAGGCGAGGCACCACCCCCAGCGGCAGCACACCCTCCCCACGACTGCGCCGACGCCGCCGCGCGCGTCCCCGCGCCCTGCGCCGCCGAGAACGCCTGGCGCGCGAGGCGGGCACCCGCCGCGCGCGCCGCGCCGCACGACATCCTCTCTCTCTTCTTTTGCGGGGGAACTCTTCTTGATCAAGTTGAGCAACTCTCTCGTTTTCTTCGTGTTGTCGCCGGCGTGGTGTGCGTCGTTGTTTTGTGTCGATGTGGCGCGGTCGTGATTGGTTCGTTGGATGCATACGATTGCGGTGGGCAGACGAAGGGGCGGGCCGACGTCGTTCTTCAGCGTCGTGGATCCACTTGCTCTGCACTGTGTTGCCTCCACCAGCAAGTGATCGATCGGTCGCGACAGCTCCCAACAAGCTTGCAAGCCAGCATTGATCACCAACCGGACGGCGACGACGACGACGACGACGACGACCATCACGACTTTGACATGACGAAGAACGACCATTGACCGGACGCAAACACACGACTAAACGCACGGAAACGCAATCCCAAAATTTGACCTCTTCTTTCGCGAAACAAGAGACGCAAGGCGCCCCCTCTTACCCTCCACTCGGCGTGTCCCATGGATCGCGACCGGCGCCGCACGTCGCAGGAGCCCGTCGTCGGCACGGCCCTGCGACTGCCACAGCAGCAGCAGCAGCAGCAGCAGCCGCAGCGACGCTCCAGCAGCGGGCTGTCGCCGCCGCCGCGCGCCGCGTCCTCGTCGTCGCCGGGCGGCAGCGGCGCAGGCGGCCTCTTTGCCTCGCTGCTGATGCGCACCACGCGCTGGTCCGGCGCCGGCGCATCGGCGGCACTCCCCGCCGGGGCCATGACCGCGCTCCACTCGGCGGCCCAGCGGGTGGGACGGGCCGAAGGCGCGGCGGCCGCCAGCGAAAACGGGGACGGCAGCGGCAGCGGCAGCGGCGCCGGCGGGGGCGACGCCGCGCTCGTGCCGTGGTCGACGGTCGAGGAGGTGCTGGCGATGGCGGCCGACGCCCTGCGCGCCAAGCAGCGCACGGTGGACGCCCTGCTGGATGCAGCGGGCAGGCGCGGGGCGGCGGTCGAGAGCGCCTCGACAGCGCCGGTCGCGATCGCCGCCGCCGCCGAAGCCGCCGCCGCCCTCCCGCCCGCCGCCGCCGCCGCCGCCGGCAGCCTGTCCTCCTCGCTCGACCCGGACTCGGCCATGCGGCTCGTGCGCCGCTGCGAGCGCGCCGAGGAGGACTCGGCCGACCTGCTCGCGCAGCTGGAGGAGCTCCTGGCGGCGCGCGCGGCCGCGCGGCGCGACCACGACGACCTCGGCCGCCTGGCGGGCCTGCTTCTGGCGGAGCGCGAGCTGCTGGCCGAGCGGCTGCTGCTGAGCTCCGCCTCGTCGTCCGGGGCCGCCGCCGCCGCGTCCTCGTGGGGGGGGGCGGGAGGGGGGCGGAGGGGGCGGCGGGCCGCGGGCGAGGGGGACGAGTTGGCGGCGGGGGCGATCGACGAGGAGGAGGAGGAGGAGGGAGAAGAAGCGGAAGAGGAGGGCAGCGGCGAGGGCGGCGAGGAGGGAGACGAGGACGACGAGGGCCGGCGGCAGCGCGTCCTGGCGCGTCAGCAGCGGCGGCGGCAGCAGCGGGGCTCCCTGAACGGAGCGGCGGCAGGAGCGGGAGCGGGAGCGGGATCGGGGCAGGCGGCGGCGGCGGCGGCGGCGGCGGCAGGCAGCACGAGCCTGATTCAGGCGGTCGAGGCGCTGGTGGAGGAGGCCGGGCGCGCCCGCGCGCTGAGGGCCGCGGCCGCGTCGCTGCTGCAGCACCACCGCGCGCGGCGGGCGGCCTGGCGCGCGCGCGAGGCGGCGCTCGCGGACGCCTTGGCGGCCTCTGCTGCCGCGGCGGCTGGCGGCGGGGGCGGCGGTGCCCACGAGGCGGCGGCGGCAGCGGCGGCGGCGGACGCGGCCACCGCTCTCGCCTCGCGCCTGGCCGCGACCTGCGTGTTTTCCTCGGGCGGCGCCGCAGCGGCGGCGGAGGAGGACGCGGAGGACGCGCGGCTGGAGCGTGAGGTGGAGGCGGCGCTGCGGCCGCAGGAGCCGGCGGCGCTCCTCCTGGGCGGCGGCGGCGGCGGCGGCGGCGGCGGCAGCAACCGGGGCGCGTCGCCGCCGCCGCCGCCGGCGAGGCAGCAGCAGCAGCAGCACGAACCGCAGAAGCAGCAGAAGCGGCAGCAGCAGCAGCACGAACCACAAAAGCAGCAGCAGCAGCCGGTGTCGCAATTGCACGCGACGACGAGCGGCACGGGCGGCGGCGATGCCCCGACGGCGCCGCTTGAATAAACCGAAACTCAAAAGGTAACCAATAAACCAAGGAGGCCACCAAGGAGGCCTCATGGAAACGACCAATCGCCGTGAGAGTGTGTGTTACACGTTGCGTTTTTGCGCAGCGCTATAATTGGTCTCTCCAAGAATAAAAGCGGGGCGTGCGAACGACAAGAGGGAGGGTGAGCGCGGGGCGCGGTTGCTCGTCTCGGCGTTCCTTTTCCGCGCCCGTCGCCCTCCGCGGCGTCGCCCGCCGTGGCGCGGGGAGGGCGGGGGGATTCCAGCGTGAGTGAGTCGGTCGGTGGGGGGGGCGTGGGAGGGTAAATCGCCGGGTGGGTGCGCCAGCAGGTCGTCGTCATGGTGTCGTCATCTTTTGAACGTCGTTCGTTTTCAAGTGAGCGGCGGCGGCGGCGGCGCAAAACCGGCAGTCTGCCGGGCGACGCCGCCGCCCCCCCGCGCTCGGCAAAGAACAAAACGAGCGGGCGAGCGAGCGCGCGAGAAAAATATCGCGTTTTCCGCTCACTTCTTGGTGGCGACCTTCTTCGCCTTGGGGGCGGTCTTGACCTTCTTGGCCGCCTTCTTCGCGGGCGAGACCGCCTTCTTGGCCTTGGGCGAGACGACGGCCTTCTTGGCCTTGGGGGCCGAGGCGGGGGTCTTGGCGGCGGGCGCGGCGGCGACGGGCGCGGCGGCGGCGGCCACGGGCGTCACGGCCTTGGCGGCGCTCTTCTTGGCGACGGGCGTGGCGGCCTTCTCGGCGGCCGACTTGGGCGTCGCGGCCTTGGCGGCGGGCTTCTTGGCGCTGCTCTTCTTGGCCGACGCGGGCTTCTTGGCGCTCTTGGGCGCGGACTTGGGGGTGGTGGGGGCCATGGTGGCTGGCGGGGTGGGTGGACGGGAGAAGACGGGGGCTGTGGGTCGGCGGTGAGCGTTTTTTTTTTTTTTTTTTTTTTTCGAATCGGTTTTTAGTTTGGGGTTTTGGCGAGAGGGAGGGAGTCGGTGTGGTATGTGTGAGGCAATGATGTGTGTGCGCTTGTAGGTTTTATAGATGCGGGCGCCTGCGGCGAAGCACAGCGCTGCCTGGAGAGAACCAGGGCGCCCGTCTTCTCTCCATGCGGCGGCGGGCGACAGCTTGCTTCGAAACGCCGGGTGGCGGCGGCGCCTCGCCCGGCGCCGGCGCGCTTTTTCGCCGCCGCGGCCCTCATCCCTCCGCTCATCGCGCCGCTGCCGCCGCCATCGCGCGCGCGAAAAGGCCGGCTGCGTGCGAGCCGGCCTAGGCGGCACGTCTCTCTGGCGGCAGGATGAGATGGCCAGGGGGCAGGCAACAAGGCCGCGGGCTGGAGAAGGGCGAGGTCTTTTGTTGTTGTTTTTTCTTTCCCGTTTGCCCCTTTGCTTTCGGAGTTGATCAAACGCCGGCCCCTCGCCCCGCCGCCATCGTATTCGGCGCGCACAAAGAGGCGCCGCCTGGGGACAGTCGCCGCCTCATCAGCGCCAGGGTGTGCCGGGGCCGTCGATGGCCGGACGCGGCGGGGCGGGCGCGCGATTGGAGAGACAGGAAGCACGAGCTGTTCCCCCCTATCTTTTTTCGAAACGCCGCGCCTCGGACCACGCGATGGATGCGCGACGCTGCGCGCATCGGGTCGCACGGGTCATCACCGTCGCTCGCTATTGAGCGATGCTTACCTGAGGCGTATGTTTTGAGTGGTTTTGCGTTTGAGTTTGAAGGGCTTCTGGGTCTCTTCCTCTTCAGGTTTCTCCCCGCTCTCTCTGGGCGCTCAACTTGTGCCTCCCCTTTCACCAGCCCCAATCCGATCCGGACTGCCCACAACAGATCACCGAACCGTCACATCGAGCTGTCGACATCGCGTCGGACGTCCCAGTCAACGGCAGTCTGTTCGTCCGGTGCTTCTTCTCCCTCTCTTTTTGACGCGCGTGGAAGAAAGAAGCAGAGGGCGAGAGCAAAATGTCGCCGCGCCGCGCCTGAAACAGAGAGATCGAGGGTCTCGACGCCGACAAGCAACCAATCGCGCCCATCAGAGGGCCAATGCATGCGACGCACGCGGCGCGCGCGCGCGCTGCCGCGGCCGCGCCGTTGCCGACGGCGTCCGCGCCGCTGCCGGCGCCCCGTCGCCGTCGCCGCGCCGTCGCCGCCGGGCTCGTCGCCGCCGGCTCGTCCTCATTTTCAGCCATCAGCGTGAGGAGGAGCAGCCCCGCCGCAATCAACCGCACCGCCAGCAGCAGCACTAGCAGCGCAAGACCCGGCGGCCACGACCGGCGGCGGCGCGTTCCGCCCCTCGGAGCGCCCGCGGCGTCGCCCTCCTCGGCGTCGGCGTCAGCGTCAGCCGCCCTCTTCCCCGCCGGCCAGTCGCAGGCGCGCGTCGCGCTGCCCGCGCTGTTTTTGGTCGTGCGCGCGCGCGAGGCCCTGCGCCTGCTGGGCGGCGACGACGCGTCCGCGTCATCATCATCATCGTCGTCGTCGTCATCGTCATCGTCACAGCTGGACGCGGCCGTCGCGGCGGGCGCCACGGCCGTCCTGCTCGTCGCCGGCGGCGGCGGCGGCGGCGAGGGCGGCGGCGAGAGCGGCGCCGGCGGCGAGAGCGACGGCGGCGGCGGCGGCGGCGCAGAGCTCTACGAGGCGGCCGTGCGCCTGCGCGACTTTCTGCGCGGCCGCTGCCCCCTGCTGGTCGAGGACCGCCTCGACGTGGCCACCGCGGCCGGGTGCCAGGGCGCCCTGCTGCCCGAGGCGGGCGTGCCCGTCGTCGTCGCGCGGCGGATGGTTGCCGCCTCGGCGGGGCTGCTCGGCCGGCGCGCGGCGACGGCGGAGCAGGCGGCGGCAGCGGCGGCCGACGGCGCCAACTTTGTGCTAATGTCGGCGGGGGCCGACGCGGCCACGGTGGCGGCGGCGCGCGGCCGGCAGCGCAGCGGCAACGCGGTGCCGGTGCTCGTCGAGGTGGGCGCGGCGGATGCTTCTTCTTCCTCTTCTTCTTCTTCTTCTTCGTCGGTGGCGGCGGCGGCGACGGCGGCGCCCTTGGCGGCGCTCGCGGCGGTGGCCGACGGGCTGGCGCTGCCTTTGTCGGCGCTGGCACCCGTGGCGGAGGAGCTTGGCGGGGCGGATGGTGGCGGCGGCGCGTCGGAAGCAGTGGAAGCCATTTTGACTGCGCTGCGGGCGGGCGTCGCAGGAGGGCGCAGCAAGCCGGCAGAGGCGGCGGCCGAGGCAGCGGCAGGGGCCGAGGCGGTGGCGGCGGCGACGCCCGCGACGACAACACCAACGACAAGGACAACAACAACAGCGACGCCCGCACCGCCAAAGGCCCGCCAAACAACCAAGCGGTCGCCAGGAGGCCGCCGCCTTCTCAGCCCCGCCCGCGAGGCCCTCATCGCCGACGAGCGCGCGCTCCTCGACGAGGCCGCGGCGCTGCTGGCGCGCGTCGCGCCGTCGCTCGAGGCCGAGCTGCCGCTGCTGCGCGACAGCGCGCGGGCGCTCGAGGGGCGCTTCAACGTGGCCGTGGTCGGCGAGTACAACGCGGGCAAGTCGTCCGTGATCAACGCCTTGCTGGGGCGCAGGCTGCTGGCCGAGGGGCCGCTGCCGACGACCAACGAGATCACGGAGCTGCGCTACGACGACGAGGAGGAGGAGGAGGAGGAGGAGGAGGAGGGGGAGGGGGAGGACGACGACGACAACGCGACGGCAAGACCGGCGCCAGACGCCGCCGCCGCCGCGCGCCGGCGAGCCCCGCTCGACCCGGACGCCCTCGCCCGCCTCCAGGACGACCCGGGCCGCGTCGTGCGCGAGGCCGACGGCCGCTTCGTGCGCTACCTCAAGCGGTGCGGCCTGCTGCGCGAGATGAACGTCGCAGACACCCCCGGACTGAACGTGGTTCTCGAGCGGCAGGAGCGAGCGACAGAGGAGTACGTTCCGCGCGCCGACCTGGTCTTGTTCGTCATGTCGGCCGACCGTCCGATGACCGGGTCGGAGTTGCGGATCCTGGAGTACCTGCGGCAGTGGCGGAAAAAGGTGGTGTTTGTGCTCAACAAGGTCGACACGCTCGACGACGACGAGGTCAAGGGCGGGGCTTGGGGCGGGGGTTGGGCGAGCGGCGCGTATGGCGGCGGCGCGTTTAGCAGCGACGGCGGCGGCGCGTTTGGCGGCGGCGACGGCGGCGCGTTTGGCGACGGCGGCGGCGCGTCAGGCGGCCAGCAAGCGCGCCCGCCCGGCGCCCCCAGGAGCCCCGCGGACAGCGCCACCGTGCGCCAGGTCGCCGCCTTCGTCTCGAGCAAGGCCGAGGAGCTCCTGGCCATCGCCGCGCCCACCGTCCTGCCCGTCTCTGCGCGGCGCGCTCTGAGAGCAAAGGTCGAGAGCGCGGCCGAGGCGCGGCGGCAGATGCTGCGGCAGTCGTCCTTCTCGCCGCCGCTGACGCGCGGCGACCTCGCGGGCGCGACGGCGTCCCTGCTGGAGCGGCACCCGGCGTGGGTGCCGAGCGGCTTCGGGCCGCTGGAGGACTTTGTGCTCGAGTTCCTGGCGGGCGGGCAGGACGAGGAGGCGGCGGAGGGATCGGCGGCGGCTTCTGCGGCGGCGGCGGCGGCGACGACGAGCGACGGCGGCGGCGCTTCAAACCACAGCGCCAAAACCCGCCACAGCGGCGGCGGCGGCGGCGGCGGCGGCGGCCCCCCGCGCGGCGGCGAGGGCCTCCGCCTCAAGCTCCAGACGCCCCTGGCCGTGGCCGACGCGCTCGTTGGGGCGGCCGCCGGCCAGCTGGCCGCGCAGGCGTCGGCGGCCGAGGCGCAGCTCGCGGCGCTCGGCGCCGCCGGCGGCCAGCTTTCGCGCTTCCGCGCAGACATGCTCCGCGACGCCGCCTCGCAGCGCTCCGCCGCGCGCGCCCTGGTGCTCGCCACCTCGGAGCGCGCGGGCGCTCTGGTGGACCGCGTCGTGCGCCTGGGCAACGTCGGCGCGCTGTCGGCGTACGCGCTGGGCGGCGGCCGGCGGCGCGCCGGCGGCGGCGCGCTGCCGCTGCTGCCCGTGGCGAGCGCGTTTGAGGCCGAGGTGGCGGCGGCGGCCGGGGTCGAGGCGCTGTCGCGGCGCGTGGCCGAGCACGCCGGGTGGCTGCTGGCCAACTGCGACGCGCAGGCCGAGTACTACGCGGCGTACCTGGCGTCGGTGCCGAGGCCGGCGGGGCCCGAGGGGGCGGCGGCGGCGGCGGCGGGGGGGGACGGGGGCGGGCCCGGCCGCCGCGCGAGCCCGGCCGTGCCGCCGCCGCTGGTGCGGGCGGCGGCAACGGCGGTGGCGGCGGCGGCCTCGGGCAGCGGCAGCGGCGGAAAGGAGGAGGAGGAGCAGGCAAACCCCGCCGCACCCCAAACTTCAACGGCCGCGACGGCCGCCGCCACGACCGCCGCCCTGGTCGCCCGCAGCCCCGCGCTGCAGGCCGTCGCGGAGTTCCGGCCCTCGGCCGCGCGCGCCCTATTGGAGGAGGAGGTCCGGGAGGCGTTCCTCGGCACGGCGGGCGCGGCCGCCGGCGCGCAGGGCGCCGCGTTGCTGGCGACGAGCCTGCTGCCGACCACCGCCGAGGACGCCGCCGCCCTGGCCGTCGCCGCCCTCGCGTCGTACGTCGCGGTGCTCAACCTCCCCCTGCGCCGCGCCGAGATCAAGGGCAAGGTCGCCAGGGCGGCCAGGCGCTTCGCGGACGAGGTGGCCGGCAGGATGGAGGCAGAGGCCGAGGCGGCGACGGCGGCGACGGCCGAGCGCGTCGCGATCATGGCGCGGCCCGCGGTGGAGGCCTGGGAGGCGGAGCTGGCGCGCGTGCGGGGGGCGCAGGGGGAGCTGGAGGGGTTGGCGGAGCGGCTGCGGGCGATGGAGGTGCGGGTGGCTAACGTCTAGCCGGTGTGTATATCCAACTGTTTGTGAAAACGGATATTTGGTGTTTTGGGCGCGGCGGCGAGCGCGGGCGAGCGTCCTTTTCGCCGACGCCGTCAACGGCAGAACAAGACGAGGGCGCTCGCACCGTCTGCGGGCCTTCCTTCACACCCTATTGTCCATTCCCTATTCGTACGACACGACTCCGCGACCAAACAAATCATCATGAACCGCGGCGGCGTCGATCGCATCTGGGGCGAGCGCAACTACCCGGTTCCGGCGGCGGGTCTGCTCCTCGGCGGAGGCGGAGCGCCTTCCGCCCCTTCCGCGGCGCACGCGGGCGACGAGGCTTTCTCGCCCGCCAAGGCGGTCGCCGAGCTGCTCGCGCTCAACCCGCACGCGAGCTCGATCGGCCTGCGGGCGCACGACATCGCGCGGCAGCTGCCCGCGCTGACGACGACGGCGGCGCCGACCGCGCCGACGGCCGGCGCGCTGCTAGTTTTCGACGAGGACGGCGAGGACGAGGACGAGCCAGAGGAGGGCCAGCAGCAGCGGCAGCAGCAGGACAAGGCGCAGAGGACGCGCACGGGGACGAGGGGCGGAGAAGGCGCGGCAGGATCTGGCGGCAAGCAGCTTCAGGAGCAGGGAGCAAAGGCGACGGAAAAGCGCGAGCGGGGCAGGGGAGGCGGCGGCGGCGACGACGGCATAGGCGGGGGCGAGCAGAGCGACGAGGAGGCCAGGTCCGCCTCCTCCTCCCCCTCTCCCTCCGGCTCCTCTTCCCCCACCTCCTCGTCCGCCAACCCGGACGACGAGGCCCTCTTCATCGGCCTCGGCGCCGCCGCCGAGCGAGAGGCCCTCCTTGAGCGCGAGCAGGCCGCCGACGCCCGCCGCGCCGCCGAGGACGCGCGCCGCGCGGCGGTCGAGGGCCGCGCCTTTGGCTTCCGGCCGCCGTGGCTGCTCCCCTCGCCCGAGTCTCCCAACGCCGCCACGCCCCGCTCCCCGACCCTCCGCCTGCACAACGAGCTCGTCGCGTTCGCGCGCATGCTCGAGCCCACGCCCGAGGAGGCCGCCGCCCGCCGGGACTCCGTCGCGCGCGTCCGCGCCGCCGTCGCCAGCGTGTTCCCGCGCGCGCGCGTGCTCATCTTCGGCTCGTACGCCACGGGCCTGTACGTGCCCACCTCGGACATCGACGTGGTGGTCGTCGGCAGCGGCGCGGGCGCGGGGCGCGGCGACCTGGCGCCCGCCCTGCATTCTGTTGCCAAGCAGCTGACTCAGCGCGGCCTGGTCCGCCCAGGCACCCTTACCGTGATCGCCAAGGCGCGCGTGCCCATCGTCAAGTTCGAGATGGCCGGCTCCGGCGTGGCCTTTGACGTCTCCTTCGACGTGTCCAACGGCCCGCGGGCGGCCCGGCACGTGGCGCGGCTGCTGCGCGCGTGGCCGCCGCTGCGGCCGCTGGTGCTGGCCCTCAAGGTTTTTCTGCACCAGCGCGAGCTCAACGAGGTGTTCACGGGCGGCATCGGGTCGTACGCGCTGATCGTGCTGGCGGCGTCGGCGCTGCAGCTGCACGCGAGCCGGCGGGGGGCGGGCGGGGGGCCGCAGGCGGCGGTCCCGGCGGCGGCGGCGCCAGCGAGCGCGGCGGCGGGGCACAAGCGCGGGCGCGAAAAAGGGCCTCCTTCCGCGCCGTCCCGCGCCCCCCTCGACTGCAACCTGGGCGTCCTGCTCGTCGACTTCTTCCGCCTCTACGGCCGCACGCTCAACGTGGACCGCGTGGGCGTCACCTGCGCCGACGGCGGGGCCTTTTTCGCAAAGGCCTCGGCCGGCAGGGCCGCCATGGCGGCGGCGGCCAAGGCGGCGGCCGGCGGCGGCGGCGGCGGCGGCGGCGGCGGCGGCGGCGGCGGCGGCGGCGGTGGCGGCGCGTCCCGCCCCGGCGGCGGCGGCGGCGCCGTCGGCGGCCAGGCCGTCAGCACCCACCTGGGCGTCGACTGGCGCGTGCCCGACCGCCCCTTTCTGCTGGCCGTGCGCGACCCGCTCGACCCGGGCAACGACGTTTCCAGAAATAGCTACAACGTGCCTCGCGTGCGGGCGGCCTTCGATTTTGCCTACCAGGCGCTGACGGCGCCGCCGGCCGACGGCGGCGCGGGGCGGGTTGAGAGCCTGCTGGGGCGGGTGATCCACTTGCAGCCGGTGCTCGAGGGCAGGGGCGCGCCGAGGTGGCCCGAGGGGGGCGGCGCGCGGCGGGCGGGGGCCGGGGCGGCGGGGGCGGCGGCGGCGGTGGCGGCGGGCGGGGGGCGGGGGCCAGGGAGCAGCAAGAAGGCCCGGCGCAGCAGCAGCGAGGCGGGCGGCAAGCCGCAGCAGCAGCCGCCGCAGCAGCAGGTCGAGCGCCCCGCGTCCGGCAAGGCCAAGGCGCGTTCGGCGTCGGCGTCGGCGTCGGCCGGGGCAGCAGGCGCCAGCGGAGGCGGCAGCGCGAAGCCCGCGAAAAAGGCGCGCGACGGCTGAGAAAAAGGGGCGAGTCGTTTTTTTCTTTTCAAGCGGGTATGGGGGTCTGCATTCAAAACCACCTCACGTCGCCGTCCCGCTCCACCACCAAGGTATCCTTGCGCACGTCCAGCGCCACGCGCACGTCCTTGTCCACGTATACAGTCTCAAACCACCCTTTTCCCGCGGGCGGCAGCCGGATCTCTTTTCCCGTCGGCGTTTTTAGCGTGGCGCCCGTGAACCGAAAGTTGCACCGCAGCGGCAGCGCGCCCCTGTCTCCTTCATCCGCGTCGTCGTCCGCCTGACTTTCAACGACCTCGAGCGTCGACTCGACGACGAACGAGGCGCCGTTGGCAAACGTGATGACGTTTTGCAGCCTGCCTGCCTCTGCGTCGATCACCTGGAACGCGCCCTCCCCTTTGGTGCCGAACAGCGGCGCGAGCGTCGAGAAGATGAAGAGCGTCTCCTTCTCGGTCGACCAAGCCTGGCGCCAGGTGCCGCTGAGGGCGCGCTTGGCAGCCGCGAGCGAGCCGCGGCAGGCGGGCGCCTCGTCGCGCAGGGTCTCGGCCAGCGCGAGGATTTCGGAGCGGATTTTTGGCGGGGTGGCGGTGCCGCCGGCGGTGGTCGCGGCAAGCGCGCGGATCGAAGCGGCGGCCGCGGTCGCTGCGGGCGTGAAGCGGAGCGCGCCGCTGTTGGCGTTGTTGTTTTTGTTGATTTGGAAGAGGGAAGACAGGCGCTCGAGCAAGGACGGCGAGGGAGAGGCCTTGGCCGCCGCGCGCGCCGCCGGCATCGGGCGCGAGGGCCGGCGCGCGCCGCTGGCGTTGTTGATGTCGTTGTTGATTAGGGGGACGGAAGACAGGCGCTTGAGCGGCGACGGAAGCCAAGAGGTCTTGGTCGCGCGCGCCGCCGGCATCGAGCGCGATGGCCTCGAGGAGGCGCGCGCCGCGGATGAGGAATTCATCGGTCTGATCATCAATTGTATTGCCAAAGCTCTAAAGCAGACGCTGACACACAGATGGCTGGTAGATCGTCAGGAGTGTGAGAAGTTACAGCGTGTCGCGCGGCCGGCGCGAGCCAATCTCCCAGGGTTGCTCGAATGGGAGACGCGAGCGCGCGATAGACGGCGGCGGGCGGACGTCGTCCCGTCGTCGGGCGATGCCGCCGAGACCCCGCCCTCCTTTTCTTCCTCGGAGCGCTCTGCTCATTCTCACGCCCCCGCCAGCAGCCCCGCCAACTCCGCGTCCGCCACGCCCACGGCCGCGGCCGCGCCGGCGAGCTGCTTGCGCTCGTGCGGGGCCACGTCCGCGCGACCCGCCAGCGCCGCCACGAGCGCCCGGCCCGCGCCCAGCGCCGCCGCCGCCAGCGCCGCATCGCCGGCGCCGCCGCCGCCGCCGCCGGCCGCCGCCGCCGCCGCCAGCGCCCGCAGCACGCCAGAGGCGTCGGCCGCGCTGAACTCGCCCGCCCGCGCCTCGGCGCCGCGCGCGATGCCCTGCATCAGCCCGTCCGGGGGCCTCTGCCCCCACGCCGAGCACTGCCGGGCGTAGGCGCGCGCCACGTTGGTCAGCTGCGGCGCGCCGAATCCCCCGCCGACCAGCCGCGCCGGCGGGAAGGCGGCCTCGGCGGCGCGGCGCCACCATGCCGCGTTGCGGTGGCCGAGGCGGGCGGCGGCCCACGCGACGCCCGCGGCGTCCTGCGGGGAGAAGGCCGAGGGGTCGCGCAGCAGGGCCTCCGCCGCGGGGAGCAGGAGGGCGGCGGCGAGCGGGGCGTGCGGGGAGGGGCCGGGCGCGGCGGGCGCCGGGGCGCCGGCCTCGGCCGCGCCGCCCTCGGCCGACGACGACAACGACGCCGCCGCGTCCTTGCCGCCGCCGCCGTCCGCCTCTGCTGCTGCTGCTGCGGCTGCTGCCGCTGCTTCTGCCGCTGCTGCTCCTGCCGGGCCGCTGCTGCTCGCGTCGTCGCCCGTCACGTCCGACAGGCTGCCGGGCAGCAGCCGCGCCGCCGCCCACGCCGCCATCGCGAGCAGCCGGGCGGTCGGCGCCGGCCCCGTGGCGGTCGACGGCGCCGCGGCCGACGGCGCGCCGGGCAGCGGCCGCCACGACACGCCGCCGCTGCTCACGATCTCGGCCGGCGGCGGCGCGTGGGGACCGCGCCCGTCGTCGGGCACCAGAGGCGCGCGCCGCAGATGCTCGGCCACGCGGCGCAGCAGCGGCGGGTGCAGGTGGCCCAGGCGCCCGACGGCCCAGAGCGCCGACGCCAGGTCGCCCGGGGCCTCGACCTCGGGCAGGCGCGCGGCCACGACGTCGCAGAGGGCCGTCAGGGCTGCCGCCGCCGGGGAGGACGCCGCCGACGCCGCCCCCTCTCCGCCGCCGCGGCCGCCGGCCGCCGATAGCGCGCCGGGCCCCTGCTCGGCAAACGCCCACAGCATGGCCGTCGCCTCGCGCACGCGGGGCGGCGGCTGCGGCGAGGACGCCGAGGAGGCCTCGACCACCCACTCTGCCAGGGCGGGGGTCAGCACGGCCGCGCGGCGGCCGGCCTTGGACGCCGCCCAGGCGAGCGACGACGCCTCAAACCAAGAGAGGCCGCCGCCGCCGCCGCTCACGCCGCCGCCTTGCTCCTGCTGCTCCTCTTGCTGCTGCTGCTGCTGATGCTTGACGGGCGCGCGCGCCATCTCGGCGCCGC
>Ga0105053_10003197_pt1 | contig 25068 bp, 18 predicted proteins | sample BON01_FD_78093 | JGI IMG/M metagenome (GOLD analysis project Ga0105053, IMG submission 78093) | Freshwater microbial communities from Lake Bonney liftoff mats and glacier meltwater in Antarctica - BON-01 | ecosystem: Environmental > Aquatic > Freshwater > Ice > Glacier meltwater | place: Lake...
CCCAGCCAAGTGGACAATGGCAGTACGGACAATTGCAGTATTGTGACCCGCACGCTTAGTAAAACACTGTTCAATTGTAGTGAAATCGGGCCACCTCAAAATGTATTTTTGACGGCTGTAGATGCTTCTGGAAACTCCTCCATGTGTACCGCCCAAGTAACGGTGATTGACAACATGGCCCCAACAGCAGTTTGCCGCAATACAACAGTTACACTTGGTCCCAACGGAACAGTCGCTGTTTACGCCGCCATGTTAGCGGACAGCAGTTTTGACAACTGTTCCGTTTGGTCGTATGCTCCAGCGGTTAGGGTTTATACCTCTAGCAACCTTGGCAACAACAATTTAACCATTACGGTCAAAGACTTCAGCGGAAATGGGGCAACTTGTGTATCCGTCGTGACGGTATTGATGAATAGCCCAAATGAGCGACCTGATGTTCTGGTAGTAGACACCTTGGGCAATAGCGACGATCGGTCACTGGCGGTATCACTTTTCCCCAATCCGAGTGCCGGAGATGTTGTCGTGGCCTTTGAATTGCCGTACGAGCAACAGTATAATTTGCAGGTATTCGATTTGTCTGGTCAGACAAGACATCGGCAAGAAGCGATGGGGGTAGCAGGTGAAAACACCCTTATACTTCGAAGAGCGCTGTTTTCGCCAGGAATTTATTTTTTGAATTTGCACGTTAAAGGCGCTAATGCGCGCAAACGGCTGATTATTCGGGAGTAGGTGTTTTTTGTATTAAAATTAATTAACGGAAGGAAGGTACAAAAGCGAGACATGCGGTGAAATTATAGGTTTACCGTATGTCTCAACACTGTCTATACCGAATAACATCGTTTGGCCTATCGATGTCGAAGTGTCATTGGTACTGGTAGCATAGGCCGGTGCGAACTCGAAATACACATGCCCGCATTGGTTCATTCCGATGGGGGATTTGTGTTTTAACCGCAACCTTCAACAACCATAATTCATATATTCGCCACTTGAAAATCAAACATGACTATGCAGCAACTAAATCTCCTGAACCCAGCCGCTTCCAGCATCCCTTTTGAGCGCATGACCTTCCCCGATGGTCAGCCGCACCTGAAGCTCCGGTCTGATGCCATTACTCCAGATGAGCCTTGCCACATCACTGCCCGCATCGCCAACCCAGCCGATTTACTGCTGGTATTGTTGGCCAAGGACGCGCTTGATGCCGGTGATGTCGGGCCAGTGTCGCTCAACATTAGTTACTTGATGGCAGCGCGCATGGATCGCCAGATGGTGCCTGGCGAGCCATTTGCCTTGCGGGTGGTGGCCGATATGCTCAACCAGGCGGGATTTGCCAAAATCCGGATTTTTGATCCCCATTCCGAGGTAAGCACCGCTTTGTTGCGTCGCTCGGAGGCGATTGGCAATGAGGTGTTTATTCAGGATTGTATCGCCGATTTGCTGTCGCCTGGTGCGCCCTATTGGTTGGTGTCGCCCGATGGTGGGGCATTGAAAAAGATACACAAGGTGGCCCAGTTTGTCGGGGCGGAGCAAGTGGCAGAGTGCATGAAAATGCGGGATGTGCGCACAGGCCAGTTGTCGGGTTTCCGCACCCTGGAAACTGATTTCAAAGGACAAACTTGCCTGATCGCCGACGATATTTGCGATGGTGGCGGCACTTTTATCGGGCTGGCGGCCTTGCTCAAATCAAAGGGTGCAGGCACCGTAGCCGTGGCGGTGTCGCATGGCATCTTCAGCAAGGGTTTTGCTTTGGCGGGTATTGATCGGATATATTGTACGAACTCTTTTCAGGATTTTGAGGCGGTGCCGGAGCACGTGAAGGTGTTTGAGGTGGAGCGGTATTTGTAATTTTCCCTGTATCCTTGTATCCTAAAACCCTCCCGATCATGGCCATTTTTGGGAACATCCTCCTCTCCCTTGCGGCGCTTATTTTCGCTTTTATTTTCTCCACAGTTTATGGAAAAGCTCCGCGTGGCAACGATGGCGGGTGCCGTTGAGTGCTTTACTTTCCTGGCATCCAATGAGGTAGACGACAAAAAGATATTCCTCCAACCCGTCAACACCGGCGTTTTATCGATCGCTGAATGGGTTCGCAGGAAAATTCAAGATAAAGAACACCCGAATGATATATACCTCGGCCAGTTTTCCTACGAAGTAGAACGCATGCTCCGGGCAGTCGACAAATTCGAGGGCATGGGACAGGATTACCGCCCGGCGGTCTGGGAAGTACGGGCTGCGCTGGATGAGCCGCCGCCGCAAGAAAAAGTGAAATTTGAGTGTTTGGGGGTGTTGGATGCGTGGTTGAAGAAGTGCTAGAGCCTTTTCTTTTTTAGGGCTTCTGCTTTTGCCATAAGCCATTTCCAATCTGCGGCTTGCTTTTTTTCTTCGATTCTTTCAATGACGCGCTCGGCTCGTTTTACATCGCCGGGAATGGACGAAACAATTCGAACTAAGAGGTTGAGAAAGTCTACATTTACTTGGTCAACCGACGGCGACGTTGCCGGCGCAGTCAACCTCGGCAGAAACGACTACTGGATCGTCAAACTCTCCCCCGAAAACACCAGCCCAACCGTCAGCCCCAGCAGCCTGGAAAACACCCTCGACATATTCCCCAATCCCGCCCAACAATACGTGACCATCAAAGTGCCATCGGCCACGGCCAGCCTTCGCGTTGTGGTATCAGATATGCTTGGGCGGGAGGTGTCGCGCCAGGCCATCGCCAATGGCAGCACATTAGATATTGCGAAGCTGGTGCCGGGCTTGTACCAATTGGCGGTGTATACGGAAGATGGAAGGGTTTTCTGGGGGAAATTAGAAAAATTGTAAGCCAGCGGCAGATACCCCCCAGGCAGCAACATGATATTATCGCATGAAAAAACGGAACATACTTTTCGCGCTTTGTTTTGCTGCGGTGGCTGCCAGCGCCCAACCCACCATCCAATGGCAAAAAACCTTTGGCGGCTCATCTTATGATGAAGCCTTTAGCATCAAACAAACTATAGATGACGGGTTTGTAGTTGCAGGGACTACTACCTCAAACAATGGCGATATTTTTGGATCGCATGGTGGTGCAGATTGTTGGGTATTGAAATTGAACAATTTAGGGGTGATTCAATGGAAGAAAGCATTAGGAGGTACTGGCAACGAAGAAGGACGGAGTATTTGCCAAACATTTGACAACGGTTTCTTATTGGCAGGATTTACTGAATCTAACAATTATGATGTTTCAGGCAACCATGGTGGTGGGTTTGATGCTTGGGTGGTAAAATTGAGCAGTACTGGTACAATTCAATGGCAAAAAGCTATTGGAGGAACAGGTTGGGATGAAATCTGGGATGCAGAACAAACTACTGACAATGGATATATATTGGCTGGCCGAACAAATTCTATAGATGGCGATGTCACAGAAAACAAAGGCAAATCAGATTTATGGGTTGTTAAATTAGATGAAACAGGTAATATTCAATGGCAGAAAACCTATGGTGGTAGCGCTGATGACGGTGCTTATAAAGTTACTCAAACACCAGATGGTGGATTTGCATTAATAGGAGAAACTGCATCACAAGATTTTGATGTTATAGGAAATAACGGAAATTTTGACTTTTGGGTGTTGAAACTGTCTTCAACAGGAACGATAGAGTGGCAGAAGACTTTAGGTGGTGGTGCTGGAGATATTGGAAGTGATATTGTTTCAACAGCAGATGGTGACCTTGTCGTCTGTGGCTTTACCGGATCTTATGATTCTGGAGATGTCACGGGACACCAAGGCTTTTATGATTATTGGGTTGTGAAACTGAACAGTTTGGGCGAGTTCCAATGGCAAAAAACAGCTGGAGGAAGCGATTTAGACTGGGCCCGAGGGATAGTTCAGGCAAAAGATGGTGGATATATCGTTATTGGGTCTTCTTCATCAACAGATGGTGATGTACTTGGAAATGATGGAGGAGTTGATTTTTGGCTAATAAAACTTAGTGAATCTGGAGAGCTGCTTTGGCAACAAACTTATGGAGGAACCAAAGCAGATCACGCTTTCTCCATTGCCAACACCACCGAAAACGGCTTCATCATGTGCGGCTACGCCTGGTCCACCGACGGCGATGTTGCGGGTGCCGTCAACCTCGGCAAAAACGACTACTGGATCGTCAAACTCTCCCCCGAAAACTCCAGCCCAACCGTCAGCCCCAGCAGCCTGGAAAACACCCTCGACATATTCCCCAATCCCGCCCAGCAATACGCAACCATCAAGGTGCCATCTGCATCAGCGGGCCTTCGCGTGGTGGTATCTGACATGCTCGGGCGGGAGGTGTCGCGCCAGGCCACCGCCAATGGCAGCACATTAGATATTGCGAAGCTGGTGCCGGGCTTGTACCAATTGGCGGTACACACAGAAGACGGCCGGGTATTCTGGGGGAAATTGGAGAAATTGTAAGCCGGGGGTAGATGTTATTTCCAGCAAGAATTGGCCTTGGAATGGCAGCTTAAAAGCCTAGCAGCCGCTCCCAAACTTTTTGAAATAGACTTGCAAGGGTCATTTTAGGCAGCAATGGCAGTGCTTCTTAGAAGACCCTAGCTCCGATAAAAATTATAAAAAAGCAAGCCCAAAACAAAGATCAAAGGCATGATATAAAACGGCAGCAGGGTTTTGGAAAACATGATGTTGGGGATGCTGTTGCCAGGTTTGAGCATATTCACTTCCTCCCCTTCGCCGACCTTGCGCTTGAAGGTATTGAGGTCGTACAAATATTCCTCCGTGACAGGCCGGTATTTCACCACCCATTTGTACAGCTCCCGGTACAGCCGTTCTGTGCTGAGAAAAAACGCGTCGAGATACCAAAAGCAGAGAATAGGCAGGAATAGAAAAAAGTTCATCTCCAAGCTCATGGTATTGTTGCTGCTGGCTTCGGCAAAAATCGATTTGCTTTCGACGACAACCAAAGCCGACAGGATGCCGATCAGCCAGGCTTTTACCTGAAAGGAATTGGTGGCCATGCGGCTGACGATGGCTTGGATAAGGTCGAGTTCTTTGTGGATGATGTCTTTGTCGAGGGGGAGTGCCATGGTGGTGTTTTTTATGTGTATTGGTTGCAAAAAGTAGTTGCCAGAGGCTACTTATTTGATTTGTTTTTTGATTCGATCACACGCCGCAACCCTTGTACGATTTCGACATAAGCGGCATCTATTCCGGGGAATTCTGAGATGGCTTTTCCTTTAGCGGGCAACGCGCTCAAATCTTTTAAGGGCGAATTTTGCCACTCGCAAGGGCGCAGGATGATCGGAATTGCTGTTGTCAGGCCATCCTGACTTTTTTGGATGGTTGTTGTTAATTCCACATCCCAAATGTAGTCCGTTGCGAGGAAATCGCTGCTGACCAGAAACAGGACGATGTCCGCTTCCGCCAAGCGCTTTTTTATTTCCATATCCCATTGGCTGCCCGGCTCTAGCATTTCATCGTACCATACTGTTACCTCCTTACTTCGAAGCAAGGATGCCAAGTGTTTTTTAAAGGTTGTTAGGCTTGCTATATCTTCTTTGGAATAGGAAATAAAAATCTTGACTCCAGCCTGCTCAACTGTTCGTTCCTTGTCAATTTGATTGACCAATAGTTCTCGCGCCGCATCATTGGCCGAGAAATAAGTGTCTAAAAGCTCTTGGACATTTACGTCCTCGTAACTGTTGCCGCATTCCACAGTCGTTTTTTTGCGTTGAAGTCTGTCGAGCAGGTTTTGGTGCTCGTAATAATGCGGCACAGGCCGATCCTGGCAAGTAGTACAGATACAAGGCAACATCTTGCTCACTTTTAGCTTTGGGAAACTTGCATGGATTTCATCCAGGTGATGGGTGGCAATTGTCATTAACTCCGTTCGAAATTGCCCTGTTGCCTTTACATGTATTTCCTTGTTGCCATAAGTTTCCGTGACAAGGGCGTAGCTGTCGCCATATTCCAGCACCGCGCCTTCTCGCCAAATCAGCTGTTGATTGCAAGCGATCAAGCGGTGTATCTCTACCGCAAAGCGGCTGAAGATTCCTTTGGGCATGAAATCATAAGCATATCGGATTCCCGGCAGGTTTTCTATGCTTTTTTTGTCCAATGATGGAATAAGGGCTGCAAAATCTGGTTGTGTTGCAGGCAATAAATCCGGCATGATGTAAAGCTCGGATTCCTTTACCCGATAACAGAGCTTGAACAGCAGCATCAAGGCCAACAACTGATCTTGTTTATCGCGGAACCGGATGTTGCTCCAAATGGAATTGATATCGCTTCTGTGAAAAAAACCGGGGCGTTCGCCGCTGTTGACGGTGAAATTGTCATAAGCCGCAAAAACTGCCTTGGTCGCCCATTCCATGCTCAGGATCACGGTTTCCCGCAACACCGGGTCGTTTTGAAAATGCAGGATGATGCCCAGGTCGTGCAAGAAAGCGCTGAGCAACAACTGGCCATCCCGATCTGGAATGCCATGCTTTTCACAAATCTCAAAGTAAAGCTCCAGGGAGATAAAATCGCGTTTGTCTTTTTCAGCGAGCTGCTCCAGACTACTTCGAATATCCGTCCAGGACTTTGGCCATTCTATGCCGACATGCGGTAATTCCTGAATCCTGGTTTTCAGGATATTGGTCAACCGCAGCGTATCATCTGTGTTCTTTTTCCGCGATTCGCTGCTATGCTCCGGTTGTTTTTCGGCGAGCGTATCGAAGTTGGCTGCCAGGATGTCCTTCATAAAGCCGAAGCGATCCCGCATGCCTTCTGTATTCAGGTATGCGGGCCGGTTGTCACTTTGGTTTACGACAATATACAGCGGACTGCCATCACCATACAACTCTGCCATTTGAAGCCAATAATTGAAGTCCGTATTTTGCCGACGATTGTCCGCAAGTATAACCCACAAAGATCGCTTGGTGAGAAAGAAACGGTGGGTGCCGTGGTAAATTTGTTGCCCACCGAAATCCCATATTCGGGCGCTGAAAGTGTCGCTCCCGCTACCAATAATTAGCGTATCAATATCTATACCCTGCGTACTTTCCTCAATGCCGGGCAGCCGGGCATTGATATCTTTTAGTTTTCTCGCCAAAGTCGTTTTTCCGGCTCCTGGCTCGCCCAACAACAACATTTTGGCTTCGCGCAGCCGTTGGGGGGGCTGCTTGGTGCGTTCCTTAAAATAATTCAACACCGCATCCTTCCCCTGCTGCACGATCTCCAGCGGCGGACTCGTCATCTCATTGCCATACAACAACACATGCTCTAACAGCGGCGACGGCGGCTCCAATTCCTGGATTTTATTGTCGCATAAATCCAGGTGCTTTAAAGCCTTCATTTGTGGGCTGACTGGGGATTTTCGCAGTTTGTTCTCCCGCAAGTTGAGCGCCTCCAAAAGCTCAGGCTTGAAACCTGACAGGCTTGCAATTTGCTGCCACTGCCCATCCTCAAGTTTTGCACCCGCCAAATTAAGGCCAATAAGGACACCCTCCTCGTTCAGCAAATAGCGGTTTGGTTTCTGCTCATGGAACGGCATTACGGCCAGCGCAGGATCGTAGCCCATCCCAAAAGCGGGATGGAGCGATACATTGGCGATGCCTTCTATTTCACGGATGAGCGCTGGTTTTTCCATAATGAGACAGCGAAGATGCGATAATTTTATAAAAAAGCACGGCTTGTTATTCTATGTTTGCAACCGGAATGGCTTAATGTGCAATAGCCAGGACAGTACTGCGATAAAGCAAAACACTCAAATGCAGCAATACCACACTTTTTCCCTCCCTGACGGCCCCTCCTTCCGCATGGTATCTGTGCGCGGTACTGGCGATGGCCATTTCACGATGGGCAGCCCGAAAGATGAGCCGGGGCGCTTTGAGGATCGTGAATCCCAACATCCGGTAGCACTTTCGGATTTTATGCTAGCGGAATTTGCGGTTACCCAGGCGTTATGGACGGCCATCATCGGTGAAAATCCTTCCAGTTTCAAAGGAGCGCAACGGCCTGTAGAAAAAGTTTCCTGGTTCAATGCTGCCGTTTTTTGTAATGCTTTGAATAAAAAACTGCACAAAAATCCTTGTTACCTCGACGAGAAAGACCAGGTATTTGGCTGGGATGAAAAGAAGAAAGGCTGGCAATTGCCCAACGAAGGAACCGTACGCTGCGCCTTTATCCCGGATAGTTTTCGCTTGCCCACGGAGGCAGAATGGGAATATGCTGCCCGTGGTGGTCTTTTTTCAAATGTATTGCAAGACCCGCCGGAAAGAGACTATTGGTATGCAGGTTCCGACAAATTGGAGCAGGTAGGCTGGTTTGCTGGAAACAGCGACAGACAGACCCATGATGTAGGTTTATTACTGCCCAATGCTTTGGGCTTGTATGATATGAGCGGAAATGTACTGGAATGGTGCAATGACTGGTACGATGCTTATCCAAAGCAAAAAGAAAAAGATCCAAAAGGCTCGGAAAAGGGTGCGGACCGCGTGCTGCGCGGCGGCGACTGGTTCAACGGTTCGCAGTACTGCCGCTCCGCGTGCCGCAACTCCAGCGAGCCGGTCAACCGCGGCTTCAATGTCGGCTTCCGCCTCGCCCTCCAGTGAGGTAGGGGTTATCCCGGCCTTCTCGTGAGCAAGTCCTTTTATGGCAGCGACCAAGCGGGCAGGGGCAGGCGGTAGCGCCCCTGTCGCGCCGGGAGAAGCCGTAAAAGGTGGCTCACGAGAAGGCCGGATGGCCTCTACTGACCAGGCGATTGTACCAGTTCCAAACCATCGGTTCGGACGAAAACGCGGCCCTCGGGCCGACCGGGCGGCAGTATGAGTAGGCCGGGAGCCGAAAATCCTGCCGCTTTTTTTAGGGGATATAGCATTGGTATTCACCAGATGAGGCTCAATATATCCTGCCCAAGGCTCAACGCCTCCCCCCCCCTCCGGGAGGGGGCAGGGGGTGGGGCAAAAAAAAACGCGGCGCACTTTTGCGCCGCGTTCGGATTTCCCGTATAATAATCTCATGAAAAGTTTCTAAACAAGGTATCAATCACTACCGTTCGTTTCCGTTTCACCGCCGTTCTCTGTAATTGATGATACAAAAGTGCGGTACAGTTGCCCGGATACAAAAGACATAAATTGGAATTTGTTGAATGGTTTTTGGATGGATTTGTAGGCGTTATTTGTTTAAAAGCATCAAAAATAGCCCTGAAACGCTTTTTTAATGAAAAAATAATTCAGGCATGGCGCTGGTTTTGTTGAAAAAAAACGCCGAAAAAACGCCGAAAAAAAATTTAAAAACCTGAAATTATTTTAATCGGGGCCGGAATTTGGCTTTGTCGCCTCTATTTGACTGGGAATAGAGGCCTCCTTTAGTTCCTCCCGAATCTCCATAATGAGCAGCCCCAAGTTGTTCTCGCCCTGATTCGTCTCCACATCCACACCCCAAAAGGTATCGCCCCAACCGTTCCCTTCCTGGATGTGCGCACCGCCAGTTTCAAGCAGCCAGGTTCTAAAGGGCTCCTGTGCAAACTTCAGCTCCAGGCATTCCTGCATGACTTCCAGCTTTAGCACGTCCCAGTTCGGAACCAAATCCAGGTCTTGGCTTAACTTCTTGATCTTGCGTGGCTTCCAACCGCGTCGATGCACCGTTGCTTCCAGGCTTTGTCGTCGCTTTTGGCACTCATGTAGGCATACTCCACCGATTCGAAGCGTTGGCCTCGAAAGCGCAGGGCACAGGGGTAAAAATTGCTGAGCCACCGGTACTCTTTTTCAAATTTTCGAATCATGGTGTGCTGTGTTTACGGGTTTTCCACACGCGGTTTAAACCAGTTTTGCCCTGCTTCAGTTCCTCCTACCCGCACCTAAGCATGAAAAATTTCCCCGGCATTTCTCCTCGGCTGACATTTGTCCCGTCAACGTTGCACAACGATAATTCAGCCTGCAACACAAGCCAACTGGTTACCTGACCCGTAAAACCCGGACGGTAAATAATGGTGCTTCGAAAGCGTAACCTACTATTCATATAACAATGGGAACATGACTGGTTTCAAGACCTACACTGATGGCGTATATAACTATGGTGGGGATTGGGAATATGACAGCAATAAGCTGGATAAAACTGGACTAAGCTCGAATTTCTCCAGTGGGAATACTTTCATCGGAAAAGCCAATAAAAATGTCGCTGTCAAGTACAATGGCTCATCAGGTTGGTTTGCCAACTACGCCTATACTTTTGGCAATGATGGGTATGCCATATCAAGTACCACCACCGTTTCCAATGGCGTGTCCTACAAGTATTTCTTTAAATTTGAATAATCGCCCCGATTGCTCTTTCTAAAAACTGTATTTTCTCTAGAACATGCGCCATCCCGGATTTTTATGGGAGGAAAAACAGGTGCAAATTCTGGTATTTATTGGTCGGACGATGAAAAATCGTCAGACCAAATGGCCCTCGTCCGACCACTTTTCGTGGTCTGACGAATAAGTGAGTACCAATCCAGCCCCACCTGACTCCTCCTTGCAAAAATCAAAAGAACAAATTCTGAAAATTCGGGATGACCCATGTTTTTTTATTTCATTTTCAAGGGTTCTGCGGCACCTGTCAACCGGATTTCCAATTTTGCCACGGGTTCCTTTCCGTTGCTAAATCCGCAATCAAACGTCAACTGGTGTTTCCCTTTTGAAATGGTCCAAGCGGCTTCATCCATGCGCAGCACCCGCAGTTTTTGCCAGTTTTCATCATAAATAAGGGCGGTACTGCCCCCCAGGTATTTTATGGTTTCTCCTTTTTTTAAATCAATATTGAAGGGGATCGTTTTGTAATTGTCCAGCTCGAATTTTATGTTGCTTATGTCCCCGTCCAAAGCCGTCAGGATAAACTGCATGGGCTGTTTTGCTGACGGGTTGTTACATTCAAAGGTGGAATACAGCGGCTCGCCGGGCTGCCGTACTTTTTGCGCATGTTTAAATTTATAGGAATAAATCTGGTAGAAGTCCCAGGTTTTTTCGCCCGTGCTTTCCAGGTGAAATTCATTGTTGATATCCTCCATCCGCTGCCGTTGCGCTGCGCTGAAAACACCCGCCATCCGCGCTTTTTCCCAGTTGCCGATGAGGCCCAAAATGGCATCGGTGTCGCCGTTTTTATCCAGCGCTTCGTAGTTTGTTACAAAAGCATAGCCGGCATTGAATGCTGCGGAACGCGCCAGCATCCATTCAATATCTTCCACGCTGGTGCCTGGCCGCATGCTGAACCAACCCAACATGCCCGGCATCAGGTTGCGTTGGAAATACGCCTGGTTTTTGAGCCGGTACTCCGTCTGGCTTTCCCGAAACCCCGCGTACCAGGGCTCGCCCCAGTTCATGCGCGTGTACATGTGCCAGAAGTAGTGCGAACTGCGGCTGGCATCGGCAATGTAGTGGCTGCGGATATCAGGGCTGAGGTTTTCGTACCAGGTATTGGTAAACAGTATTTCCCCGTAATTGCCCATACCCGTGGACCGATTACCCTCCAAACCGTCGAATGAAATCTGTCGGAGACCCGTTTTGTTGTACAGGTCTGCGATGTTTTTGGCCATTTCAATGCTCAGCTCTGGATTGCTGAGGAATACTTTATAGCCATGGTCGGCCAGCATGGAGATGGTTTCGGCTTGAGGATGCGCGGCGGCTTTGGTGTCAAAAGCACCCCGTTGGCATTCCAGCAATTTCCAGGGAGGGGTTTCTGAAACGACACCATATCGAATCAGTTCCTCGCCGATGACGACCGTTCTCAGGTTGTTGTTCGAAAATTGATTGAAAAAATCCGGCGCGGCGATGGGGATTTCTGTCTGCGTTCCGTCTATGTCTGCGGTGAGGCTGCTGCTGCCCACATTGGCAAGGCGCTTGTCGGGCACAGGTGTCACATAAGCGTCGTTGGTCGTTATGAAATTCGACAGGGTATGCACGCCAAGCATCACCCCTTGTATTTTTGCTTTGTCGACGCATCGCTTCATACTCGCGGTGCCTTCGGGAAAGGCGTTTTTGTTTAAGGTAAAATGTCCCCAAGTATCGAATGGGCCATCGTGGTAGAGGTAGCGCAGCCCTGCTTTTTTGGTCACCGCCAACGCCCGGTCGAAACTGGCTTCATCGAAGCCCATGATCAGGTAGGCAGCCGAAGCGCTCGGGGCGGTTTTTCCCCATTGTCCATCAATCATAGGATGTGGCAAGTCTTCCGCCAATTCAATTGCGCCAATGGTTTCGAGGGCCTTCCTGGCCGGGCAGCCGAATAGCGCGATTTTGGAACCGATCACGCCACCGTCATTAAAAGTGGGGACGGTGTATTGAGCGTGATCCCAGTTTGCGATGATCCTTTCTTTTTCTCGATTCCGACAATAAGCCTGCAAAGTGCTGCCAAACAGCTCCGGTTTTGCGGCTTCCACTCGGTACAGCACGTAGCGCTTTCCGGCTTCGTTCAAGTCCGAGGGGTCGGCCTGGTCGAAGATATCGAGTTGCGGCATGCAGTCGTTGTCGGTCCAGGGGTATCCACCCATGGTTTTGGGGTTCAATGCTTGCAATCCGAGGGCGAAATCGGTGTTGCGCACCACGCCAATGGTTTCGCCGATGGTTTCACCAATAGTAGTAGGGTATGGGCCCCATACGACAAGCTCCACTTTTTCAGGGCTGTCAAGCGCCGCCAATTCAAACCTGAGATGGCTTGTTTTTTCTGCGACGAGCACCTTTGCCTGTGCGCCATTGTCAAATGTCAACACAAGGCTGCCCTTATCTTTTCCCGCTTTTGCTGCAACAGGAAAGTGCATTTTCCCGGCAATGCGGATGGATAAAAAGGGCGCTGTAGTGTCTTTTGCGCAGTAGTTTTTTCCACTGGTTTTATCGACAAGTTCAAGCACCTGTCCTGTGGCATCAACGGACAGCCGTAAAGTGACGGTTTCAAATACAAGGATGTCGGAAGCTGTGTTTGGAGTTTGCCACGATAGGGCAGCGAGTGATAGCAAGAGGAGCAGGCGATGCATATTGTTGACTTTGCCGGTGAAATAAGGGCGTGATATTACTATAAAAATAGGATATCGACGTGGCAAGTGCTGGGTTTGCTACGTGAAACGGTAGACGGTGGACGGTGGACGGTGGACGGTTTGCACGACGTTGGTTTTCAAGTTAGACACAAAGTTTCAGCAGGGTTGGTCTTTCTCCATTTTCTGGCCAAAAGTGCTGAAAAATAAATGTCAATCCAAAGTTCAAATGTTGTGCAAACCGTCACCAGTCTCCCGTCTACCACTGTAAACGACAATGGAATCGCCCGCTAGTTTGTATCGGCCACTTCGCGTCTGCGATGCCACCGCTTCCGCTCCGATCTCGTGCAGTATCCGCTCCCGCTGCTCAAGAGTGATGCCCGTTTTTCGAACCATTGTTCCCGGTCTGGCGCGTTTAATCGCAACGACTTCATTGCCGCCGAACTCAAAATACAGGCTATCAATACGGCCAGTCCAGAAACGATCATCACTAAAATATTCCCTGAGCCCGGATGATCAAAGTGCCGCGCCAGAATTCCGGCGAGAAGGAACATTCCAATCATGATAGCATAGATGGGGAATCCCGGCTTGGTCATACCTGGTTCGTTGCTATATTCACTTTTCCCGTAAGATCTCAGGATGACAAAAATAAAGCCCAGGTTATTGGTGGCCCCGAGGAGGAAAATCCAAAGTGATTTCATGGTTGGATGCTTTGTGCTGAATTTAGGGTACAAAATTACGCAGTAGGGCAGCAGCTTGGAATATTTTACTTGGGACGGGTTGTAATTGATTTGGCATGGGGGAAACCGATTTTGAAGCGTTTATTGTCACAAAGAATAATGATAAATATTGGCTGCTCTTTTTTGCCCAGAGCTTGGTAGCCTTCTTTTTTAGTGGAATATTTGCGGCCGAAGCTAGACCGGCACCCGCCGAAAAATTTTGCTGTTATCAGCTTTGATAATATTTCTAGTTTTGCACGCTTTTTTTATTCCGTTTGTTTGTGGGAATATACGCAACCTGTTCCAAAACCACTAAATTCAATCAATTAAACCGTTTTTACAAGTCAAAAAATTTACAATGCACAAGTACTCTTTCTTTTTGTTGCTCGCCTCATTTTTCAGTGTCGCACTTTCGGCTCAAAATTACCCGACCGATGCCGAGCCGGGCGACTGTTTTATTCGCTGCCCTATTGAAGAAATTTCAGAAAAAGCAAAAGTTGTCGTTACCCCTGCTTACCAGCATTACAAAGTGGTGCCAGCCGTGTACAAAACCGTGGAAGAGCGTATTCTGATAAAAGAAGCTTCCAAGAAATTTGAATATGTGCCCGCTGAATATCAGGATGTTACGGAAACAATTTTAATGGAAGAGCCCGTCAGTCAGTACGCCATCAACACTGTAAAAACCCTCGATACCTTCGAGGTGTTTGAAGTTGAGCCCGCCTATTCCCGCTTTGAAACGCGCCCGGCTATTGATGGCTGCACCTCGCCAACCCCAGGGGATTGTGATGTGATTTGTTTTGTGGAGCACAAAGCTATCATCAAACAAATACCTGTCCAGAAGATACTGATTAAGCCTGCTTTTGTCAAAGTAGCGCCAAAAGAAGGGCGTTTTAGAACCATTACAAAAAAAGTTATCAAGACTCCAGCCACTGTTCGTGAAATAGAAATTCCGGCGGAATACATCACCATCAAAAAACGAATGATCGATAAAGATGCGACCGTCGATTCCGTGGAAGTAAGCCCGGTAGAGCGCGAAGAGGTGTTTCTGGTGCACGATCGGAGTGGTACAAACAAGGGCTTTGAGTGGAAAAAAATCGAATGCGACTTGTTGGATTACAACATATTACCCATTTATTATGGGCTCAACAGTGCCACCCTCAATGCCGAGGCCAGGGATGTAGTCGACGAGAAATTGTTGAAATTAATGCTCAAAAGGCCCGAAATTCGAATAGAAATCAATGCACACACCGATTCAAGGGCATCAGATGATTTCAACATGGAACTTTCCAAACAACGGGCACAGGGTGTTGTAGACTACCTCGTATCCAAAGGCATCAAGCGTTCGCGCCTGGAGTACCACGGCTATGGCGAAACCCAGCTTGTCAACCACTGCGGCAATGGTATCAATTGCACAGAAGAGCAGCATGAGAAAAACCGCCGTACGGAGTTTCGGGTGCTGCCGCGGTAACGTCGAGGTTTTTACCACACACTTTTCAATAAAACCCCTTATCTTCGTAAGAAACCTATTCACCCACGATGAAAACTGCCCGCTGGCATTTGATGCCCACTGACGATGCCCTTGCCCAGCGCCTTGAAACAGCGCTCGACCTTGAACCCCTAATTGCCAACTTGCTTGCCCAACGCGGCATCGACAGCCCCGAAGCTGCCCGCCGTTTCTTTCAGCCCGATATTGCGGACCTGCACAACCCCTTCCTCATGCAGGACATGGACCGCGCCGTTGCGCGATTGGATGCAGCCTTGCAAAACGAGGAGCGTATTTTGTTGTACGGCGATTACGATGTGGATGGCACCACCAGTGTGGCTTTGATGTATGCCTTTCTTTCACGGCTGACTACAAACCTCGACTATTACCTGCCCGACCGAGAAAAAGAAGGCTATGGCGTGAGCCTTGCCGGGGTTGAATATGCCCGCGAAAACGCCTGCTCCCTTATTATTGCCATGGATTGCGGCATCAAAGCCAACGAAGCGGTGGCTTTGGCCAAAAGTTATGGCATCGACTTTATTGTTTGCGACCACCATTTGCCGGAAGGCGCACTGCCCGATGCGGTAGCCAATCTCGACCCTAAACGCGCTGATTGTCCCTACCCCTATAAAGAGCTGAGTGGCTGCGGCATCGCTTTCAAATTGGCCCAAGCACTCAGCCTGCACCACAATACACCCAGCGAAGAACTGGCCTCACTGCTCGACCTGCTGGCTGCCAGCATTGCCTGCGATATTGTGCCCATGACCGATGAGAACCGCACCCTGGTTCATTTTGGACTGCGCCGCATCAATCGTTCGCCCCGCGTAGGTCTTGCGGCCCTGATCGAACACATGAACCGCCCCAAACCGCTCACCGTCATGGATTTGGTGTTTGGACTCGGTCCCATGATCAATGCTGCCGGCCGTTTGGGTGATGCTCGGGATGCTGTAAAACTCCTGCTGTCAGCAGACAAAGCGAGTGCATTGGAAGCCGCCAGCCATTTGGTGCGCCGCAATGCCGACCGACGTACGGTGGATTACGCCACGGCGGATGAAGCACGCCTACAGTTCCGCAATATTCCAGGCTGGGAGCAGAAAAAGAGCATTGTTTTGTTTGATCCAGCCTGGCACAAAGGGGTCATTGGTATCTCCGCTAGCCGTATCGCGGAAGATTTTTACAAACCAACCGTGATTTTGACCGAAAGCAATGGTCGGGCGGTTGGTTCGGCGCGCTCGGTGCGGGGTTTTGATCTCTATGCCGCTTTGCAGCTCTGCGAAGACCTGTTTTTTTCCTACGGAGGTCACGCCTTTGCAGCGGGCATGCAAATGCCAATAGAGAACGTGGCAGCGTTTACAGAAAGGTTTGAAAGCGTAGTCAGCAACAGCATTGTTTTAGAGCAGGAAAGCCCGACCATTGAGATTGCTTCAATAATAAAATTCAGGCAAATTACCGCTACTTTCTGGGCAAAACTGAAGCAGTTTGAACCATTTGGCCCGGCCAACATGAGTCCAATCTTTTGGGCAGAAAATGTAGTGGATACGGGCCATAGTAAGGTATTGGACAACAACCATGTGCGGCTGTCACTGCGTCAGGATGCCGATAAGCCAATCTTCACCGGCATTGGCTTTGGTCTGGGAAAAGCATTTGAACAAGTCAGAAATGGCCCCTTTGATATTGCTTTCAGCCTGAAAGAAGAAACCTGGAAAGGACACCGGAAACTGGCGTTGTATGTGAAGGATTTGCGCAAGAAATAATTTGATTGACGAGTGGCGAATACATGACAATTGTTAAAGTTGGCGTTGCGTTAGGTACTGGTGGCGCGAATACCAAGTAACCTATAGGTTACTTGGTATTCGCGCCACTAGTGGGCCGTCAAGTCAGTTTCGACGGGTGAATTACCACCTATTTGAGCAAAGGATTTGAACATTCGCCCAAATTTGTCAACATGAAAAAATGTTGACAAATTCTCACTCCGCCGCCAGGCCAAGCCACCGAACAGCCGTCAATCAAAAAACAGCCCGCGAGATGTTTCAAAAATAACGCTCATCGCGATACTACGTTCATGCGCCTTCCCTAGACAGAACGCCCTTCTCCCGCGCCATCCGAAACATCTCCCGCACCGCAGCTTTTCCCTCCACGCCCAAGTCAATCGTGTATTGATTTACATACAAGTCAATATGCGCCCGCATCACAGATTCCTCCATGGCTTGGGCGTGGGCGCGCACGAAGGGCATTACATCATCAGTGTGTGCAAAGGCGTACTCCACACTGCGCCGAAGGGAGCGATTTACTTTATCCTGAATTTCCTGAGGCAAATTTTGCCGCACCACGATCCCGCCAAGTGGAATCGGCAGGCCAGTCGTATTTTCCCAGTATTCGCCCAGATCCATTAATTTAACCAGCCCTTTTTCACCATAAGTGAAGCGGTTTTCGTGAATAATTAGTCCAGCCTGGCAGCGACCGTCGAGCACAGCAGCTTCAATATCCGAAAAAAGTACAGGTGTTTTCTGTTGGGCTTCCGGGTAGGCAAGGCTGAGCAAAAAATTTGCAGTGGTCATTTTGCCAGGGATGGCAATATGTGCGGCGTTAATTTCCGCCCGGTCCATGGCCTTTTTTGCGATCAGCAGCGGTCCGCAGTTTTTGCCCAAAGCACTTCCAGCATCCAGTAGGTTGTAGTGATGGGTCAGGTGTGCAAAAGCGTGATAGCTGAGCTTGGTCACATCAATATTTCCGGCAAAGGCACGTTGGTTGAGTGCTTCCACATCTTCCATAATCACGTCGAATTCAAGTCCTTCAGTGTCTATTTTGCCATGAATCATCGCATCAAAAATGAAAGTGTCATTTGGGCACGGGGAAAATCCGAGGGAGAGTTTTGGCATAATAATGGTGTGCTGCTGCTTTTAATTGGCTCTAACGCTTGGTAGAAAGTGAATGTTCAGGAAAAGTACGGAAAGAAATCGCTATCTTGGATGAAGCAGCAGCTACTTTGAAGCCCGATATTTGCGACTTTTGAGCGAAGCACTTGTCTTTACATCCAATTAGTTAAACCGAAAGAGCAGGATATGCGTGAATTTTTTACATTTATTTGCCTGATAATCATGGCAACCTCGATGCTTATGTCATGCCAAGGGCCGCCCAATTGCCCGGAATTAGCCGGTTCCTGGAGCAACCGCGAGGGATATGGATTGGTATTCAAAAGCAACAACAAAGCCTTGTGGCTCAATAAGTTTGGTCAAATAATGGACACGGTTTCCTGTGTGTTTGTCCTCAATTGCAAGACAAACCCGACTACACTTGATTTTTCAGATTTTAATGCGGGGCCATTTCAAGGAAAAACCTTGTTCGGTATCATTGAGTGGAGCGCCGATTCGCTTTTCCGTTACTGCTACGAAGCGGGGACACAACCTGATGTCCGCCCCCAATCATTTGATCAGGCGCAAACGATGAAGTTCTTTAGAGCGCAGTAATTGTTAACCCTAACTTTATACACGCTTAACAGCCCTTGGCGCGAGTAGATGTAATTTTGCTGTATAATTAATAAGCATTTGCATGATTTTTCTCCCGCGCCAATTATCTCACTCCGCCCGTCTGCAACTCGGTCGCACTATTCTAAAACCTGATGCCCTGTCAGGTATTGCTGTAGATGGCGAGCTTTCCATGGCGCGGGCTTTTTGCTATTCCCTTACCCAGCATAAGCCCATTGTACATGAAACGTAAAATCGACATCGTTGTCCTTTCCGACATTCATCTGGGCACCTACGGTTGCCACGCCAAAGAATTACACCATTACCTCAAAAGCATAGAACCAAAGACCCTGGTGCTGAATGGTGACATTTTTGATATGTGGAATTTCAGAAAAAGTTACTTTCCCAAGGAGCACATGGAAGTTGTGCGGCGCTTGCTGAAAATGGCCGTTAATGGCACCAAGGTTTATTACCTGACCGGCAATCATGACGATGTTTTGCGAAAATTTGGCGAGCTGTCGCTTGGGCTTATTCACCTGCGCAATAAGTTGGTGTTCCAGGTGGATGGCCGCACGCATTGGGTTTTTCATGGCGACGTGTTCGACATCAGCATCCAACGGGCGCGTTGGCTTGCCAAGCTCGGCGCGGAGGGATATGACCTGCTGATAAGAATCAACAGGGCCATCAATGCAACACGCAAGTTCTTTGGACTTTCCCCGGTTTCTTTTGCCGGAATGGTAAAAAAAGGCGTGAAAGGCGCGGTTAAATTCATAGCCGATTTTGAAAAAACTGCGATAGATATAGCTGCGGATAAAGGGTACGATTGTGTTATCTGCGGCCATATTCACCAACCGCAAATGCGCGAAGTGGCGTTGCCCAATGGTAAATCACTTACTTATATGAATAGTGGCGATTGGGTGGAACACCTAAGTGCATTGGAATACAACAATGGTGCCTGGGGCTTATATAAGTACGATAGACTTGAATTTGAGGTCACAAACCCCAGGTTACAAGTGAAGGAAACTGAGCCAAATTGGTTTTCACAGAGTCGGGAGGAACTTGTGACAGAACTAAACGGAATAGCCGCTTTCGAGGCGTTTTAAAAAGCATCATACCCAAAGCCGGGGAGGACAGGTTTTATTTTGCGCCCCGGCTCTTTTTTGACTTCATACACTACAGTTATAAATTTCCAGTTCGACCGGATGGCCACCAACCATCCGGTTTTTTTTTGGGTAGCAACGCGTACTTTTGCGGCATGGCAAAACAAAAATTCTACGTCGTTTGGGAAGGGCATAAGCCCGGCGTGTACAAAACCTGGGACGAGTGTAAAAAGCAAGTGGATGGCTTTGCGCAGGCAAAGTACAAAAGCTTTGGATCCGTGGCGGAGGCAGAAATGGCCTTCAAAAGCAATTATTGGAAATTTGTCAATAAAGGCGACACCAGTGCCAAGCCAGCGGGCAAAGTTCCGCGCTCCGCCATCGTGCGCGAAAGCGTTGCGGTAGATGCTGCCTGTAGCGGCAACCCCGGCGACATGGAATACCGCGGCGTTTGGATGCCCGATAGCCGCGAACTGTTTCACGTAGGTCCATTGAAAGACGGCACCAACAATATTGGGGAGTTTCTGGCCATTGTGCACGCGCTCGCCATGCTGAAGACCCAGGGGAAAACCAACCTGATCATTTACTCCGATTCAAAAACCGCCCAAGGCTGGGTAAAAAAGGGCAAATGCAACACCAAGCTTGAAGCCACGGGCCGCAACGCCGAGATATTCAACCTCATCGAACGCGCCGAAAAATGGCTGGCAGTTAACAAGATAAACAACCCAATTTTGAAATGGGAAACGGAAAGTTGGGGGGAAATACCGGCGGATTTTGACCGAAAATGAGATGCCTCGAAGTAATTTGTATGATTTGAGCCATTTGGCATTATTTTTGAGAATTAAAAATTTAATTAAAGTTAATAATTTGTGGGCGACCAACTATTTTTGCCCCGAATATTATTTTTTATTCGCGTATTATTCCTGTTTTAACCACTCTTTTGATCTATTTATGAAAATTTTTTTACCCTTGTTTTCAAATCTAACCCCGCGCGCTGGCTTTTTCGGCAATAAGCGCAAGCTGCCTTTGATGTTCAAAACATTGCTATTGGCAGCCAGTTTTTTCTTCAGTGGGCAGCTCCTTGCACAAGAGTGGATGTCTTCTGCGGAAAACAATCCCAATCCCAATTTTTTTCAAATCCAGCAGGATTTCAATGATTATTGGGCTGGAAAAACCATTGAAAAAGGCAAAGGCTACAAAGTCTTCAAGCGTTGGGAATGGTATTGGGAAAAGCGTGTCAACCCCGATGGCAGTTTTCCAGATGCAGCTCAAATCGTAGCTGGTTTGGATGAGTTCAACCAAATGGCAAATACGGCCAACAAGGGTTCTATGGCACCAAGCTGGAACTCAATGGGGCCTTCCACATCTTTAGGTGGCTATGCTGGCATTGGCCGTGTACAAGCCATCGCATTTCATCCTACGAATAGCAATACCTTTTGGATAGGTTCTCCCAGCGGAGGCTTATGGAAAACGACCAATGGTGGCACAAACTGGACGACCAACACCGACAATTTTTCAGTGCTGGGTGTTTCCAGCATTGTTGTTATCCCATCTAACCCCAACATCATGTACGTCGCTACAGGTGCTGGAGACAGTGGCGAAACGAACTCAATCGGTGTGTTAAAATCGACAGATGGCGGTTTAACTTGGAATCCGACAGGCTTGGTCTTCGGCCTGAGCGCTGGCGTGCAGATCCGCAAACTGCTGATGGATCCCAACGACGAAATGAATATAATTGCTGCTACTTCTTCTGGAGTCTACCATACAACAAATGGCGGCACTACCTGGCCACAGGTGCAAGCAGGCAATTTTTTTGATGTAGAAGCCCAACCGGGCGCTGCATCTGATAATTTCTATGCCGCCACAGGATCCAATATTTATCGCTCTACAAATAACGGCGCTACATGGACTTCTGTGCAAGTAATTGCTGGCTCTAACCGTATCGCATTGGGCATTTCCAACGCTGACAACACAGTAGTGGTAGCCTTGAGCAGTAAGTCGGCTGGAAGTGGGTTTAATGGCCTTTTCCGCTCTACTGATAGCGGTTTGTCTTATACCCAACAGTCAAACACCCCCAACCTGCTGGGCCACGAAACGGATGGTTCTGATGCAAATGGTCAAGGTTGGTATGACTTGGTTGTCACACTCGACCCGCTCAATGCCAATATTGTTTATGTAGGCGGTGTCAATACCTGGAAATCAGTCAATGCAGGTGTAACCTGGACGTTGCTGACGCACTGGTTTAACTCTCCTCCATACCCTGCTGTACATGCTGACAAACATTCGTTTGAGTGGCAAAACAATACCACCCTTTTTCAAGGGAATGACGGTGGTATTTACAGGACTACTAATGGGGGTACGGCTTGGACAGACCTTTCGAACACCATGGTTATCAGTCAGATGTACCGTTTGGGTGTTTCACAAACTACAGATGCGGTTATTACGGGCCTTCAAGACAACGGAACCAAGCTCCGCAGCGATGCAGGCGTTTGGTCAGATGAACTTGGCGGCGATGGTATGGAATGCGCCATCGACTATGTGAACCCCAGCATCATGTACGGCGAAATTCAATTCGGTGTTATCAACCGAAGCACTAATGGTGGAGCCAGCTGGTCAAACATCTCACCTCCAGGACAATCTGGCAATGGGGCCTGGATCACGCCGCATGCTTTGTCTCCTACGACATCGACCACCATCTATTGTGGCTATAGTGATGTATATAAAAGCACCAATAGCGGCACCACATGGACTCAAATTTCTACCGGGCTCGCGGGTAGCAACAAGCTGGAGCACGTAGCAGAGGCCAAATCCAACGCGCAATATGTATATGCTGCCCGTAGCAGTGCCTTGTATAGGACCATAAATGGTGGCACCACGTGGAACACTATGACGATTCCATCAGGCGCAGGTTCGCTTTCTTACATGATCGTGCACCCAACAGATGAGAATACGGTTTATGTTACCATGTCGAATTATACGGCAGGCAATAAAGTGTATAAATCAATTAATGGCGGCGCTACTTGGACCAATATTTCTGGCGCTTTGCCCAACCTTCCTGCCAACTGTATCACCTATAAGAATGGTTCTGCTGATGGCCTTTATGTGGGTATGGATGTGGGTGTCTTTTACACAGATAATACTGCTGGTGGTGTTTGGTCAATTGTCGGCATGGATTTGCCCAATGTGGTCATTGATGAACTGGAAATAAAATACAACACCAACAAACTTCGCGCTGCTACATACGGCCGTGGTCTTTGGGAGGTTGATATTTCCGCCATTTGCACCCCACCCGTAATCAATCCACCGTTGGTTACGCAACCAACTTGCGCAATGCCAACGGGCACGATAATTTTGAACGCCACAGGCAGCGGCACCTTGGAATACAGTGTAAACGGTGGCGCTAGTTATCAGTTGAGCAACTCCTTTTCGGGCCTCAATGCTGGCAACTATAACATTGTAGTTCGTTTGCAGGCAGACCCCTCTTGCCTGACCATTTATGGCAGCAACCCGGTTGTAATTGTTGCGGCTACAGGCTGTTGCACTGCTCCGGTAGTGAACGCGCCAACCGTGACGCAACCTACCTGCATCGTGCCAACGGGCATCATCGTGGTGAATGCCACGGGCAGCGGCACCTTGGAGTACAGCATCAATGGCGGTGCTAACTACCAACTTGGAAATACTTTTGCTGGCCTCGCGGGAGGCAATTACAATATTGTGGTACGGATTCAGGCTATGCCGACTTGCACGACGTTTTACGCTGCGAACCCAGTTGTTATCAATGGAGCACCTGCAGTTCCGGCGGTCTATACAGTAACTGGCGGCGGCGGCTATTGCTCCGGCGGCGTGGGCGTACTTGTTGGTTTGAGCGGCTCACAAACCGGCGTTACCTACCAACTTAGGCTCAATGCAGTCAATACAGGCGCACCAGTTGCTGGCACCGGCGCAGCTATTTCTTTTGGCAACCAAACTGCTGCGGGTACCTACACCGTGGTTGCGACCAACACCAGTTCCAGTTGCACGGCCAATATGACGGGCTCTGTGACGGTAACGATCAACCCTCCTCCGACGGCCTTCTCAGTCACTGGTGGCGGCCTGGTCTGCACGACAGATATTACAGGCGCCCCAATGGGCCTAAGTGGCTCACAAACAGGTGTGAACTATCAATTGCGCTTGAATGCAGTCAACACTGGTGCACCAGTTGCTGGCACGGGCGCAGCGATCACCTTCGGCCCGCAACTAGCAGTAGGCACCTATACCGTAATAGCCACCAATACTTCTACAGGCTGTACCGCTAACATGACGGGTTCTGTTACTGTAGCAACCTACAACTGTACTGTAGCCATCTCTGACCCATGTGTCTGCAAAAACAACGCGACTACATTGATCAATGGCCAGTTTGACGAAACGATTAAAATAAATGCACCTGGTACACAGATTTGGACAGTAGTTAACGCTACTGGCCTTTACCTGAGCACCAGTTCCGCACCACCAAATGCACCACAACCGATCACGAACGGCTTCACGCTGACCAACCTTGGCGTTGCGATGAACATGTTCGAGCTTAAAGGCATCCACGTGGACGCATTGGGCTACAGTGTGACCGTGAGCAATAGCCAAGGCACGTTCCTGTCTATCAGCAATTCTTGCAGCTACCCGAATCCATCCATAACCTCAGATTTGAGCGGCCAATTCTGCTTGTTCTCTGACCCAATCACATTGGCTGGCAACCCTGGCGATGCAAACATCGTAAGCCAAACCTTTACCGTGAACGGCGTTCCTGCTACCCAGTTCAACCCAGCTCAAGGTGTTGGCAACTACACCATAGTATATACGGTGAATGGCGGTGTGCCAAAAGCATTCGGCCCGAACGACCCAGGCTGTACCCAAAGTGTATCGACGATCGCACACGTGATCGCAACACCTGCGGTACTAAATTGCAACGACCTAATATATGTCTCGCTGCCCGCGAGCTGTACCGGAGAAATCATGCCAGATGACGTGCTGGAAGGCACTTATGGCTGTTTCGACGACTATATTGTAGAACTTGATCGCACACTGCCAATGGGCAATGGCCCATGGGAGAGCGCGCTGCTGACAGCCGCCGATATTGGCAAGACCTATCAGTACCGTGTGACGCACCTCGTGAGCGGCAATAAATGCTGGGGTGCCGTAACGATCCAGGACAAGCTGGCACCAGAAATGGTATGCAGCGACATCCACCTGATCTGCCCAATCACAACCTACGACCCAGGTTATTTGCAGAACGTGCTCGGCATCGCCACGGCATACCCGACCATCACAGACTGCTCGAACTTTACTTCCAGCTACACAGACACCTGGACTGACCTGAGCTGC
>Ga0105053_10003199_pt1 | contig 25052 bp, 26 predicted proteins | sample BON01_FD_78093 | JGI IMG/M metagenome (GOLD analysis project Ga0105053, IMG submission 78093) | Freshwater microbial communities from Lake Bonney liftoff mats and glacier meltwater in Antarctica - BON-01 | ecosystem: Environmental > Aquatic > Freshwater > Ice > Glacier meltwater | place: Lake...
GACTCTGATTTCCGCAATTAGACGGAGTATGCGCTGATGAGCCTGCCGCGTATCGCGATTGATGCGATGGGCGGTGATGTAGGCGTGCGCGTAATGGTCGACGGTGCGGCCGAAGCTCGCCGCATTCATGACCGTTTCAAATTTCTGTTGGTGGGTGACGAAACGCGGATCAAGACTGCACTTGAAGCGCACCCCAATTTGCGCGCTGCATCGGAAATCCTCCATTGCGAGGATGTTGTCGGCGGCGACGAGAAGCCCACTCAGGCCTTGCGCCGGGCAAAAACTACATCGATGGGCCTAGCGGTAAATGCCGTGAAAGTTGGTGATGCTGGGGCTGCAGTCAGCGCCGGCAATACTGGCGCGCTGATGGCAATGAGCAAGCTTGCCTTGCGCACAATGCCCGGGATCGATCGGCCTGCGCTGGCAGCGTTGTTGCCGACGCTTGGCGATAATGATGTGATTATGCTCGATCTGGGCGCCAACACCGAATGCGATGCGCGCAATCTGGTGCAATTCGCAATTATGGGTGCTGCCTATTCAAGGATCGTCACTGGCCGCGAATCGCCCCGCGTACGGTTGCTGAATATTGGTACCGAAGAAATGAAGGGCACCGACCAACTGCAGGATGCCGCATCGCAATTGCGCGCCGCAACCGGGCTGGCGATGAGTTTCGACGGTTACATCGAAGCGGACAAGATCAACCGCGGCGAAGTGGACGTGGTCGTGTCGGATGGCTTTTCCGGCAATATCGCGTTGAAAGCGATCGAGGGTGCGGCGCGCTTCGTGACTGATTTGCTGCGTAACGCCTTCACCAGTTCCCTGCGGTCAAAAATCGGTTTTCTGGTTTCCCGGCCGGCCACCGAATTGCTCAAGCATCATCTAGACCCGAATAACCATAATGGCGCAGTTTTCCTTGGCTTGAATGGCGTGGTGGTCAAAAGCCACGGTAGCGCTACGGCTGGCGGCGTCGCCAATGCGGTGGCTGTTGCCGCGCGCTTGCTCGAAGATGATCTGACCCAGCGGATTACTGCTGATATGGCGGCATTGAGCGAAGCGCACCTGCGTGATTCCAAGTGATCCGTTCGGTCGTCTGCGGTAGCGGTTCGGCCTTGCCTGGTACGGCGGTAACCAATGCTGAATTGGCAACGCGGGTCGATACCAGCGATGATTGGATCGTCGAACGTACCGGTATTCGGCAACGCTACATTGCGGCAGAGGGCGAAACGACCTCCACTCTGGCGATAGAAGCGGCCCGTAAAGCTTTAGCCGCTGCGGGAATGGAAGCCAGTTCGATTGATTTAATCATACTGGCCACCGCGACCCCTGATCAAACATTTCCTGCAACTGCTACCAAGGTCCAGCATGCACTCGGCTGCAATGGCGGGATCGCTTTTGACGTTGCAGCCGTCTGTTCGGGTTTCCTTTATGCAATGGCGACTGCCGATTCGATGCTCCGCACCGGTATGGCCAAGCGCGCGCTGGTTATCGGCGCAGAGACATTTAGCCGGATCCTCGACTGGGAAGATCGTACCACCTGTGTCCTGTTCGGCGATGGTGCTGGTGCCATAGTGCTCGAAGCACGCGAGTGTGATGCTGATGGACCGGGCATCTTAACCACCAAGCTGCATGCCGACGGGGCGCATAGCGATCTGTTGTATGTCGATGGCGGACCGTCGACCACCGGAACGGTGGGCAAGTTACGTATGAAGGGCCGCGAAGTTTTCCGCCATGCTGTGGTCAATCTCGCATCAGTTTTGCGGGAAACACTGGAAGATTCTGGCTTTACCCCCGACGATATCGATTGGGTCGTGCCGCATCAGGCCAACGCCCGCATTCTGGACGCTACAGCGCGGAAACTGGGCCTGCCGGCTGAAAAAGTCATCGTCACAGTCGATCAACACGCCAATACTTCGGCCGCATCTGTTCCGCTGGCATTTGACGTTGCGATCAGGGACGGCCGGATCAAACCAGGCGACCTAGTAATGTTCGAAGCAATGGGCGGCGGGTTTACTTGGGGCGCCAGCTTAGTGCGCATCTAGCAAGCAAATCCCCGGCTTTTCTTGGGATTGTTTGTTAAACAGGTTGTTAAGCAAGCTAAAAATAGATAGAAATACCCTAATACTTTTTTGAAGGGTCGCGCCCGAGAAGAAGGAAAACGCTGATGATGCGTTCTGTGGGTACACTAACTCGTGCTGACCTGGCGGAGACTATTAATCGCAAGATGGGTTTTTCCCGCGCGGAATCTCTCGACATGGTTGAGGCTATTCTTGGCACCATGAGTGTCGCGATGTCGCAAGGTGAAAACGTCAAGATATCTGGTTTTGGCAGCTTTGTTCTGCGGGACAAGAAGGAACGGATTGGCCGAAATCCCAAGACCGGCGTAGAAGTTCCAATTACTCCGCGCCGAGTGATGACGTTTCGCGCCAGCCAATTGCTGAAGGAACGGATCGCCAAGGGCTGATCGTGGGGAGATGACTGGATGAGCGCCAAATTTAATGACGGCAAAGATGATGGCGCGTTGCGCACCATCGGTGAAGTCAGTTCGGCGCTTGGCATCAAGACTCATGTCCTGCGATATTGGGAACAACAATTCCCAGCCTTGCAGCCGCTGAAACGCAGCGGTCGGCGATATTACCGGTCCGAAGATATCGGATTGCTGGAGATGATTGATCAATTGGTCAATCGGGATGGCTACGCTCTGAAGGGCGCTCAACAGGCGCTCAAGGATGGTAAAACCGTTGCAGTTCCTGCCGATTCGTCTGGAATGGCGCCAGAATCAAGGGCCGCTAAATTGACCACGGATACGCTGGGTGAAGTTCCTGCGGACGTTATCGCACAGTTGAGAGCGATACGGGCGCAATTGGCCGCTGCCTTGGCCTGATCGCCTAGCCTACTCTGCCGCCAGCAATTCCTCAGCAACGCCGAGGTCAACGCTAACCAGACGCGAAATGCCCTGTTCGACCATGGTAACCCCGAACAGCCGGTGCATCCGGCTCATCGTCACCGCATTATGGGTGACGATCAAATAGCGCGTATTGGTTTCGCGGCTCATCGCATCCAGCAAATCGCAGAACCGGTCGATATTGGCATCGTCCAGCGGTGCATCGACTTCATCGAGCACGCAAATCGGGGCCGGATTGGTTAAAAACAAAGCGAAAATCAGTGCGATCGCGGTCAGCGCTTGTTCGCCGCCTGACAGCAAAGTCAGTGATTGTAACCGCTTGCCCGGCGGCTGGGCGAAGATTTCAAGGCCAGCTTCCAGCGGATCATCACTGTCGATCAGCGCCAGATGCGCCTGACCTCCCTCGAACAGCCGCGTGAATAATCTGCGGAAATGGGTATCCACTTGCTCGAACGCGGTGCGAAGCCGCTCGCGCCCTTCACGGTTGAGATTGCCGATCGAACCGCGCAGCCGGTTCACTGCCTCGGCCAGTTCGGCCTGTTCGGCTGTGCTGGACCCGTGATCTTCTTCGAGTTTGGTCAATTCCTCAGCGGCGACCAGATTGACCGGACCGATCCGCTCGCGGCTAGCGGTCAGACGCTCCATTTCCTTCGATTCGGTGGAGAAATTCTTGACCGTCTCAGCATCGAATTGAAATCGGCCCGCCAGCATTGGCGGCGGGCATTGGAAACGTTCGCCGGAAATTCGGGCCATTTCGCCCCGGCGCGATTCCTCATTCTCTGCACGGGCGGATAATCCGGCGCGGGCCTCACGGGCTGTGCTGAGCGTTTCGTTCGCCTCCGCAAAGGTGCGGTCGGCCAGCTGCGCCGCCGCTGTTTCATGGGCGACCACGGCCTCCGCTTCGGTCAGTTCCTTGCCCAACCGTTCGCGCACTGCATCACCTTGTTCGATCTCTCGGTGGAGGCCTGCGGGCTTGGCTGCGATAACCGCCTGATCCTGTTCAATCTCCTCCAGCCGACGAGCAAAATCGGACAGTCTTCGCGCAGCATCGCCGGACCGCGCCTGCCAATTTGCCATATCGGTCCGCTGCGCCGCCGTGCGTTCGCGCGCCACTGCCAACCCTTGATCATGTGCGGCCAGCTGCGCTGTTGCGGCCTGCAAGATGGACCGCGCCGCCTCGTGCTTGGCCTGCACTGCATCCAATGTCGCGCGCCCTGTGCTGGGATCGGGCAGGGCCGCTTGCTTTTCCTGTGTGGCGGCCAGTTCGGCTTCGGCTTGCCCGCGTTGCTCGGTCAGTTCCGTGACAGCGGAATCCAATTGCGCCAATTGCGCCGCCAGCCGCTCACGTGCTGCTTCAGCTTGATCGACCGCGCGTAGAGCCTGGCGCTCTTCCTCAGCTGCCTCGTTGACCGCGCGTTCAGCGGCTATCAGATTTCGCTGTAATTCGGATAATTCATCTTGGGCCGAGGCCTGAGCGGTTTCAGCCTGCGCAGCGGCATCGCGCAAAGCGGGAACTTGCGCGGCCAAATCGGCAAAGCGGTTCTCTGCTTCCAATTGCGCGGCCTCCGCCGCACCTTCGCCGCGCGCGATGAACCCGTCCCATCGGCGCAGCGCGCCCGTTGTCGTGACCAGCCATTCGCCGGGGTTCAGCGTCCGGCCATCGTCAGTCTCGGCCACATGGACCAGCGCCAGCCGCGCGGCCAATTGCGGCGGACAATCGCGGACATGTGCGGCGAGGCTATCCGCCACTGGCTTAGGCGCGTCGCGGCCGGTCCAGAACCGCCCATCTGCCTTGCTTTCCGGCGTACCGAGCGGCGACTTTGCATCGCGGCCCAGCACCGCCGCCAGCGCGCGCTCGTAACCCTTGGCGGCACGTACCTTGTCCAGCGCAGCGGGCAATCCGGAGCGTCCCGCAGCGCGTTTCTCCCGCGCGTCCCGGTCGCGGGCCAGCGCGCTATATTCCCGTTCTATCCCGGCCAATTCGGCCCGGGCGGCGGAACAAGCGCTGGCGGTTTCGTCTCTGGTTTCCTGCAGGGCTTGCTTGCGGGATTGCATTGAAGTGAGTGCTTCGCGCATTTCGCTCAGCGTATTGCGCGCCTTTGCCGCTGCATCCTTCGCAGCATTGACGGCTGCATCAGGATCGGTGTCATCCGACAAGGCTGCGCGGGCGGCATCTTGCCTGCGGGCTTCGCCGTCCAACCGGTCGATCCGGGATTGCGCTTGAGCCATCGCTGCTGCCGCCACGCGCCACTCGGCCTCGACCCCGGCGTGATCGGCGGTTGCCTTGGCAAATGCCAGTTCGGCGGCGCGGCCTGCGCGTTCCTGATCCTCCAGCTTTGCCGCAAGGGCAGGGCGCCGGGTTTCATCTTCTGCCAGTGCCGCCTCGCTGGCGGCGAGGTCTTTCTCCAGCCGCGCCAGCGCTTCGGCGGCATCTTTGGTCATGCGGTCCGCTTCGCCGCGGTCTTGCTCCAGCCGCACTTTTTGCCGGGTAAGGTCGGCGAGGCGCTGTTCGGCGGCCTCCAACTGGCTCGACAGGGCGGCCATCCGGTGACCATGCGCGCTGCTGTCATCGCGGCGGTCGGCCAGCTCCTCGCGGGCTTCCGCCAGTTTGGCAGCGGCCATATGCTGAGCCTTTTGCGCTTCATTGGTGGCGCTTTGAGACGTTATAACCCGCGCATCGGCTGCCTTGGCTTCCTCGCGCGCGGCTTCCGCTGCCGCTGCCGCATCGCGCCAGCGGGCGAACAGTAACCGCGCCTCTGCCACCCGGATTTCATCGGACAATCTGGTGTATCGTTCTGCTTGCTTGGCCTGCCGCCGGAGCGATGCCATTTGCGTATCGAGACCGGCCATCAAATCTTCGAGCCGGGCCAAATTGGCTTCGGTCTGGCGAAGCTTGCTTTCGGCATCGCGGCGGCGGACGTGCAGCCCGGCGATCCCGGCGGCTTCTTCCAGCATCTGGCGGCGTTCGGTTGGCTTTGCCGCGATGACCTGGGCAATTTTACCCTGACTGACCAGCGCAGGGGAATGCGCGCCCGTGGCGGCATCGGCGAAGGTCAGGGAGACATCTTTGGCCCGCACATCGCGGCCATTTACCCGGTAGGCGGAACCGGCCCCGCGTTCGATCCGTCTGGTGACGTCCAGCTCCTCCCCATCGGAGGTTTCGCCCTGCAGTACGACTTCGGCGAAATCCCGCGGTGGACGCGACTGCGTGCCGGCAAAGATCACATCTTCCATCCCGCCGGAACGCATGGATTTGGGCGAATTTTCGCCCATAACCCAGCGGATCGCCTCCAACAGATTGGATTTTCCGCAACCATTTGGCCCGACAACCCCCGTCAGGCCGGGTTCGATGCGCAATTCAGCAGGCTCGACAAAGCTTTTAAATCCGCTGAGCTTGAGCCGCTTGATTTGCATTCCGGTTGCTGTTCCCCCCTACGGTGACGCCTTAGCGGGCGCCTGCGCGTTGAAGCAGGGGCTCGACGATGTTCCAGGTGGTCCCATCAACCCGCGAGCCATTCACGAAGAATGTCGGGGTACCGGTAACGTTGAATTCTGTAGACTGTTTTTCTGACCGATCTGCGATGGCCTGAACCGATCCGATGTCAGCCAGGCAGCTGCTGGCCTGATCGCGGCTGATGCCCCGTTCGGCGAAGAAATCAAGCAAGCCGGTTGTTTCGCCCACTGCAACAAATCGCTGATTTTCCGGCATGGACATCGCTGCATCCAAGGCGGCTGGGTTTCCCTGCGCGCGCTGCAAAATCGGGCCCAAATTGGACCAAATCTGCTCCGCGAGCGGATGGAAGCCTTCTGGCTGTCCGCAGCGGGCAAGACGGGCGAGTGTTAGATCGATACCGTTATGGATCTGATTGCGGATTTCGTAGCTGACCACGCCTGATTGGACATATTTATCCCGCAGCGCATCGGCAGCTTCTTCGGAAAAAGCCGCACAGGCCCCGCAGGTAAGCGATGCATATTCGATCAGTTTGATCGGCGCATCAGGGTTGCCCATTACGTAGCCGTCATATTCGCTGATAGTAGCGGTTTGTGACCATTCCTGACCCGCTGGTGCCGCGATTGCTGCAATCGGTTCGCCTTCAGCAACTTCGCCATCTGTCGTTCCGCTATCGCCGCAAGCGGTCAAGGCCAGGGCGATCGGGGCTGCGAATGTCATCCAAGTGATGCGGCGGAGCTTGGTCATTTTGGTCAATATCCTGAGTCTGAGAGGATTAGGTTAGTTGATTTTGCACTAAGGTAGAAGAATGCGTACCCAGTTTCCACAGCTAAGACGATAGCAGAGGGTGCAGCAGGCATCCAAGGCATCCTTCATGGTATCCTTCAGGGGAGGCGCAGCTTGATCTGCGGTTCAAGCACGCTCCAGCTATGGGTTCCGGCCAAGGTGATGCCGTTCACGGCAAAGCTGGGGGTCGCTGTCACGAAATGCTTGTCCCGATTTTCGTCTGATTGTTCTGCCAGACTGGTCGCTTTGGCATCGTCCGCCAGACATTTGTCCGCGTCCGTCCGGCGATACCCGCGCTGCTCCATAATCTTATAGAAGCCCAGATCACTGGCGATAGCCCGGCGGCGGGCGGCATAATCACCGCTGACCCAGCGATTACGCTGGGCGGTGGTGGTCTTGTCCATCACAGCCAGCCATTGATCCTGTTTCAGCATGAATGCGGTGTGGTTTCTCGGGAATTTTTCAGGCGCACCGCAATGGGTCAGCATCACGGCGGTCAAATCGACCGGACCGCGAATGATATGGCGGATTTCGAGATTAACTTTGCCCGTTGCGACGTAACCGATTTCCAGCGCCCCGCCGCCATCCTTGGTGAAATTGGCGCAGGCAGGGCAGGTGTAGCTCACGAATTCGGTGACCGTGACCTTGGCGTCGGATTTGCCGATCCGGTGGCCGCCATCAGTCTCTGTAACCTGATTGATCCAGCTGCTGGACGCACCTGTGGCAAAAATCATCGCACATGCGGCGAGGCCAGTGAAGGCAAGTTTCTTGATCATCAGTTGTTGTCTTCTTTCGTTTCACTCGTCGGTCCGGTTAGCGAACGGGCAAGTGATTCTAGTACTTTACGTAATTCCGGATCGCCAATATCGCGCAAGCTGTCACCCAATTCCATCGGGATCGGCTTTAACGATGGAGGTGCCACCGCGCGCCTTTCAGCAGAAGGCGGCTTAACCACACCTTGCCGGATTTTCACACGGCTGACCGCTGCATAGCCGAAGAAACGGTTCACGCGGTCCATAATTTCAGGGATTACGTGCTGGATCAGCGGCGCATGGGCGGGAACGACCACCAATTGCAGAATGCCATCAGATTTCTCACCGGGCGGGAAACGGATCGCTTCGGGCGCGCAGACACGAGCGTGAGTTTCGCCGACAATTTCAGGCCAGCGAGTGACCACGGAAGATTGGACGAAGCCAAACCGGCGAAAGGCAGTTCGCCCGATTTGCGGCATCAGATCGGCAATTGCCTTGGCCGGACCGCCGCGTGCGCGCTCATAGGGGCGGACGTGCTTTTTCGCAGCCTTCTTGGCTCCGGTCTTCGGGAGAGCCTTCTTTGGCGGATCCTTCGGTTTTTCGCTGTCGCTTTCCATTACCAGCCAACCCATGCCATAGGCGCGGGGTGACTGCCAGCATCCCATCAACGCCGTATGCATTTTCTGGAGAAGTCTCCGGCGAATTGCTCGAATGGTATGATCGCCATGCACGGGCGCTGCCGTGGCGTGCGGCACCCGGATTTCCTGCGCCCGATCCCTACCGCGTGTGGTTATCCGAAGTGATGTTGCAGCAAACCACCGTGGCTTCGGTAAAACCCTATTTCGAGAAATTCACCGCCCGCTGGCCTGATGTTGAGGCGCTGGCTGCCGCGCCAGAAGAAGACGTTATGGCGGCATGGGCGGGTCTTGGCTATTACTCCCGCGCCCGCAATCTGGTCCGCTGCGCCCGGGAAGTGGCGGATATGGGCGGATTTCCTGCGAATGAAGCGGACCTGCGCAAATTGCCGGGGCTGGGCGCTTATACTGCAGCGGCAGTGGCGGCGATTGCTTTTGGCCAGCGCGCCGTGGTGGTGGATGCCAATGTTGAGCGGGTTGTCTCGCGCTTGTTCGCGATTTCAACACCTCTGCCGGGGTCGCGCAAGCTGATTGGCCAGTACACTGACAGTATTACGCCGCAGGAGCGGGCTGGCGATTTCGCGCAGGCGATGATGGATTTGGGATCAGGGATTTGCACGGCTCGCGATCCGAAGTGCCTGCTGTGTCCGCTGACGGCGCATTGTGCCGCCCGGGCGGAAGGTGACCCGGTGATCTATCCGATTAAGGCGCCCAAGAAGCCCAAGCCGCTGCGTCAGGGAACAGCCTATTGGATTGAGCGAGACAGCGCTGTGTGGCTAGTCACCCGTCAAGGTAAGGGAATGTTGGGCGGAATGCGTAGCCTGCCCGATGATGGCTGGGCCGCATCGGGCGACGGAACGGGCGAAGTGCCAATTCCCGGTGAATGGAAGGCAGCAGGATTGATCCGACATACCTTCACCCATTTTTCGCTGGAATTGACCGTTCGGCGCTATTGCGGAAAGGCACAGGATGTCCCGGGCAGCGGTGAATGGTGGCCTCTGGACCGGCTGGACGATGCCGGCCTGCCAACGCTGTTCGCCAAGGCGGCAAGATTAGCCATAGCCTGAAGCTCAGATGATACCGCCGCCGATGGACAGCCGAATTGCCGCAATCACAATCACGACCAGGCAGAAATTACGCCCCGTTTTGGAACTGGACAACGCGCCGAGGCCCGCGCCGAGAACGGCGATTGGCAGGACAATCCAATTGCCCCAGCCAAGCAGGGGAATGGCTGACGGAATGGCCAGGACGAGAGCGATGATACCGATCAGGATCGAGAGAATATTAAGCATGTGTATTATATAGCTACCACAGCCATCAAATGCAAGATCGGCAATTGACCGTTCACCTTGGTTCGAGCATCACGCCGCCAACAGATTGCAAAAAAGGACTGTCTGATGGCCTATCGGGAATTTGAGGAATTTAATGTTTCGCGGCGTTCGCTGCTGCGGGGCGGGGCTTGGCTGGGTGCGGGTGCTGCATTGTCGGGCTTGCCGATGGGCGCTGCCGCCTTTGCGCATGACGGCGCCGCCGGAACAAGTTGGGCCAATGTTGCGGCGATGGTCAGCAAATATGGCGGCGATCCGCTGGCAAACATGGTCGCGGCGATGGGATGGGGACAGCAGGCACCCGAAATCCTCGCCAAAGGTACTCTGGCACTGGGGCAGGCTGGGCCTGCCGGGATCGACAGCCTGTACCGGATCTATTCCATGACCAAGCCAGTGACCGGCATGGCAGCGATGATGCTGATCGACGAGGGCAAATTGCGCCTTGACCAGCCGTTGGCCGAAATTCTGCCGGCCTATGCCAATATGCAGGTGCAAAAAGTCGCCGACGGATCGATCACGGATACGGTTCCGGCCGACCGCCCGATTACCATTCGCCATTTGCTGACCCACACAGCGGGCATCGGCTATTCAGTCATTCAGAAAGGGCCGATTGTGGCGGCCTATAATAAGATGGGTCTGATTGCCGGACAGGTCAGCCGCTTGCCTATTCCAGGTCTGCCAAATGGCAAAGCAGTCACCAGTCTGGAGGCATTTGCTGACGGTCTGGCGACTATGCCGCTGGTCTATCAACCGGGCACGACCTGGAGTTATTCTATGTCACTCGATTTGCTTGGACGAGTAATTGAGGTTGCTTCTGGAATGCCATTCGATCAGTTTTTGACCGACAAGATTTTCAAGCCAGCCGGAATGGACAGCACCTGGTTTCAGGTTCCGCAAAGCGAAACTGGCCGGCTGACCACAAATTACGGCGCAATAGGCGGGGCGCTGATCCCGATCGATATGGCCAGCTCCTCGATTTATACCGATAAGCCGCCATTCCCTGCTGGCGGTGCCGGGCTGGTTTCCAGCCCGCGCGATTACGACCGGTTCCTGCGAATGCTGGCTGGTTACGGCATGATCGACGGAACCCGCGTGATGGGCGAATTGGCGGTGCGCGTTGGAACTTCGAACCTGCTTCCAGACGCGGTTGATACTGCGGGCACTTATGCGAATGGTGCCGGGTTTGGCGCAGGCGGACGAGTTGGGCTGGGCGCGCAGGCAGGCACCTTTGGCTGGGGCGGGGCGGCTGGCACCGTGGCGTTGGTCAATATGAAGATCGGCCTGCGGGCTTCACTGTTTACCCAATATATGCCGGCTGAAGCCTATCCGGTGCACAGCGCATTTCCGGTGGCTGTGGCTGCTGATCTTACCGCAATGCAAGCCCAAGCGGCCCCAACCGGATGAATGCACCAACCGTTGCGTTCGCTGGTTCCCAGCTCGACCGCGCAGATCATATCCGCGCCGATCCCGACGCGCTGGCAGGACTGATGAATTGGCGCGCCCGCCTGCTTAAGCTGGATGGGTTGATGCCGGTAATCAGCGATGCCGGCGAGCTGTGCTGGGGCACACTGGCCGATGCGGCCGATGATGCCGAATTGGTGTTCCTTGGCCTGATCGATGGCAAGGGCTGCTTTGCCGCCGTGCCCGATCAAGGCGCAACCGGACCTGCCTATGCCAACCCCGCGATCTGGCAGGCAATGCAAACACTCGCGCTGCCCGATCTGGCGACATACGGCATTGCCCGTTCATTGGTTGATTGGCACGCCCGCCACCAATTCTGCGCCCGCTGCGGTGCAGATACGAAGCTGACGAAGGGCGGTTGGCAGAGAAATTGCGATACCTGTGAGGCTCAGCACTTTCCGCGCACCGATCCGGTTACGATCATGCTGGTCGAACACGAGGGCCGCCTGCTGCTGGGCCGCCAACCACGTTTTCCGGTACGGATGTTTTCGGCGCTCGCCGGATTTGTCGAACCGGGCGAAACTATCGAGGAAGCAGTTGCCCGCGAAGTGTACGAGGAGGCCGGTATCCGCGTACGCGATGTTACCTATCTTGCCACTCAGCCTTGGCCGTTTCCCAGCCAATTGATGATCGGCTGTCATTCATTTTGTGACGATCCGCATATCACCATTGACAAGACCGAGCTTGAAGACGCGCGCTGGTTCACCCGCGCCGAATTGGAAGAAGCGCGCGCGGCGGGCGAGGCCGGGACCGAGACGCTGATCTTCCCGCGCAGCTTTGCAATTGCCCATAACCTTGTGACATGGTGGCTCGACAAGGACTGAGAGTGAGAACGGGGACTGAGGCAAGATATGGCGCGTAAACTGACAATCGATATTTGGTCCGATGTGATGTGCCCGTGGTGCCTCGTCGGTTACGGCAAGCTGACCAAGGGGCTGGCGCTGCTGGAAGGCGAGATCGAGGCCGAAATTCGCTGGCACGCCTTTGAACTCAATCCCGATATGCCACCCGAGGGCGAGGAGCGAAGCGCGCATATCGCTCGTAAATATGGCCGTACAATTGACCAGACCCGCAGTGTGCAAGACCAGATGCGGCAAGCGGCGGTGGATGCGGGCGTTTCGCTCGATTATTCCGGACCTGGAGAGGCTCCGCCGGCGATGATGTGGAACACTTTCGACGCGCACAAATTGTTGATCTGGGCGCTGGAATCTGCCGGACCGAATGTTCAAATGAAGCTGAAACTCAGCTTGTTCGACGCGCATTTCGGCCAGCGGCTTAACCTTGGCGACCACGGTATACTGATTGATATCGCCGCCAGCGTGGGCCTGGACCGTGAAGCCGCCGCCGCCGCGCTGACCAGCACCGAACTCGCCGCCCATGTTCGGGCAGAAGAACAAGCCGCATTCGACATGAATATCACCGGCGTTCCGGCGATGGTGGTCGAAGGCAAGTTCCTGATCCCGGGCGCACAGGAACCGGAAGTTTATGCCAGTTCGCTGCGGCGAGTGGCGGAGAAGATCGCGGCTTGAAGGGCTGCTGATTCAACGGCTTGTATCGAATATGCCGAAGTAAGAGCGGACTGTCTTATTGACCCATGTGCGGACATTCAACTGATGCAACGTCGCCGGACTCTATTCGGCTTTGTCGACATCATAGCTGGCCCGCGCCGCGTCGATTTTGCTGAGGTTTTCGAGCGCCCATAGCCCCAAAGAGTTGACAGGTTCCCGAAACGACTCGCCCATCTTTGTCAGACTGTATTCAACCTTTGGCGGGATCGTCGGGTATTGGTTGCGATGGACCAGGCCGTCGCGCACCAATTCACGCAAGGTGAGGCTGAGCATACGCTGCGAGATACCAAGATTCCGCTTCAACTCGTTGAACCGCAAGGTCCCATATTGAGCGAGTGAGATGATTACCAAGACGCTCCAGCGGTCGCCCACTCGGGTCAGAACCTCGTTGATGCGTTGACAATCGGGACACTGATCCGAGTTTAGTGCGGAGCTGGTGAGCGTCAATGTCGAGCAATCTGCCATCATGGTTCCCTTTGTGTGACTGGGTCTCATCCCTGTGCCTTCTTGCAAGAAGAATCAGTTCCGAATAGTTAGTCAGTAACAATTTTATACCAACTTATGCGGACTGAGACAATAAGGAACGATTATGACCAACAGGACACTGCTCGAGCTGCTGAACTGGCGATATGCCACAAAGAAAATGGACCCGGACAAAACCGTCCCTCAAGAAAAAGTCGATGCAATCATCGAGGCGATCCGGATGGCGCCTTCGTCCAGCGGCACGCAGCCGTTCGAACTGATCTTGGTCACCAACCCAGACGTTCTGGCCAAAATCAAGGCCGCAGCTGGCGACCAGTCACCCATTACAGACGGCTCGCACCTGCTGGTTTTTGCAGCGTGGGACAATTACACAGACGAACGGATCGATGAGGTCACCAGCCTAAACATCGAAGCGCGCGGCGAAATTCCGCTGATCCACGATTACTATGGCAATCTCAAATCCAACTACGTGCCGCGCGATGCAGAGATCAATTATGCGCACGCAGCCCGCCAAGCATACATTGCATTGGGCGTCGGTCTGGTCGCTGCTGCTGAGCAGGAAGTTGACAGCACTCCGATGGAAGGCTTCGATCCAGCTACTGTAGACAAGATATTGGGCTTGAAAGAACGCGGGCTGCGTTCGGTCGTCCTCTTGCCCTTGGGGTATCGCGATCCAACAGGTGATTGGTTGCTGCCAATGGCCAAGGTGCGGAAGCCGCGCGAAACCATGGTGACCCAAGTCGACTGATTGGCTTCGCACCAACAGTCTCACTAGGAAAGTTCGTCCACCGACGAAACTCAATAAATGCAAAAAACAGAACAACCTCAAGGGGAAGAATAGTGCCAGTACCTAATGGCGAAAGCTGGATCGCGCTCGCGATTGTGGTTGCCTCGATTTTCACAGCATGGCTCATGAATACTCGCGCACCCAAGGTGCGGGCATTCGGAACATTGCTCGCGGCCTTGGGTTGCTTTGCTGTCGTTGTCTGGTTCGTCGGAGCCATCGGGACTGGAGTTCTGGGAGATCCGAAGCCGAACCAGACGCCTATGGACTCTGCTAAACCAGCATTTTTGTGGGCTCAGGCGGGTGTTGCGATGCTCGCCGGCCTGATGCTGTCATGGGCATCTGCAAAGCAATTTAGCAGTGCCGAAGAGCTGGTTTTACCCGCGGAAAACGAGCCCGATCGTTTTGGATTGATCTCGCGCATGATCCACTGGACCACAGCGATATTGTTCATCTCGCTCATTCCCATAGGTATGTTTGCCTCTATGATCCCGGAGGACGCCTGGTTCCGGAACCATTACTATGTGGTCCATAAGACAATCGGTGTTTTGGTTTTCGCGCTGCTATTTGTGCGACTGTTCTGGAACCGCCGATCCAAGCGCCCTGAACTTGACGCTTCGCTGAAACCTTCAGAACGCAAATGGGCCCATCGCGTGCACATTTTGCTGTATGTTTTGTTGCTCGCGATGCCCGTTACCGGCTACATGATGACCAGCTATCATGGCTTCCCAACCTTCTTCTTTGCTTGGGAACTCCAACCGCTATGGGGCAAAAGTGATGTCTATATAATCTGGGGCACCTTCCACAAATACATCCTGCCATACCTACTTTACATCATCCTCGGTGCTCATATTCTTGGCGCGCTTAAGCACCACTTCATTGATCGGCATGATGCGGCTTTGAAGAGAATGGTTGGTTAAGAAAACAGCCAGCACTGCAATCTTCTTTCCACCAATCGCATCTTCACGCCCAAGTGCTCCCTCGGCTGTGCTTGATAGCCGAATGATCCTGATCGCTCGGGGAGCCGACCCATTGCCTACTTTCCACCCAATTGCGGACGTTTGGTCCCGCCGCGCGAAAAAGGCCGGCAGTCTGCTTGCCGCCTGAAATCAGACTTGACCCTTAGCCCCTAAACCAGCCCGAGCCGCGCCAACTTGCCCATCAATTTCCCCGGCAGGACGTCGCCGATGTCCTCCCCTTCGGCCAAATCGGGCGGAGGATCGCCCTTGAGATAACGCCAGCCTTGATGGGCGCGCTTGGGTCTTGGGTGGACGCCGATGAGTTCGGGCGACAGTTCGATCCACCATTTTCCTTCGGGAGTTTTCTCGAAGCCGAGGATCGGGCTGCGGCCGATGAGAGCGTGTTGGTGGATCCAATAGAGCGATCCGCCGATCATTTCCTCCCACCGGGTTGGGCGATTTTTGGTGGTCAGGCGGGCGATCGGGTCCTGAGCCTCCAGCCAAGCGCGAAGGGTATCTATGCTTTCGCTGCGGAACGCGATCTTGGTCATGTGCAGGGCCATCGCCTAACCCGCCAATCCGGCGGCAACCGCCAACCCGAGGAATGCGAAAAAGCCCATCGAATCGGTGATCATGGTTACGAACACTGAACTGGCGACTGCGGGATCCTGTTTCAGACGCTCGAAAAACACCGGCACCAGCACTCCGGCCAGGCCCGCTGTGACGATGTTGACCATTACCGCAACCGCAATGACCACGCCCAGCATCGGGGTAAAGACCGCTGCAGTGGCGAGGCCGACTAATACTGCAATGGTTGCTCCGTTCAGCAAGGCTACGCGCAGCTCTCGCCATAAAATGCGTCCGGTGTTGGCCCGGGTCAGCTGGTTCATTGCGATGGCGCGAACGGATACCGCCATTGTCTGGGTGCCAGCATTGCCGCCGATACTGGCGACAATCGGCATCAGTATCGCCAGCGCGACAAGTTGCTCGATCGCCGCCCCGAAGGCCGCGATAATCAGGCTGGCGATCAATGCTGTGCCGAGATTGGCGACGAGCCAGCGGACGCGTGCGCCGTAAGCTTCGCGGATCGGTTCGTTAATGTCGCCTTCGCCTGCACCCGACATCAGCAGCGCATCTTCGCTGGCTTCTTCGGAGATGATATGAACCACGTCATCGACGGTCATCTGGCCGACCAACCGCCCGCTATCATCGACCACAGCGGCAGAGATCAACGCGTATTTCTGGAACATCAGCGCGACTTCTTCCTGATCGATGCCGACCGGGATCAGAGTCTGATCGCGCTTCATCACATCGGTCAGCGCGATTTGACGCGGAGTGCGCAAAATCCAGCTTAGCTGGCAGGTGCCGACCGGGTGATGGGCGTAATCGACCACGAACACTTCGAAGAAATCGGTCGCCAAACCGCCATCTTCGCGCAGATAATCGATCAGATTGCCGACCGTCATATGTTCCGGCACCGCCACGAAATCGCGGCTCATCAACCGGCCTGCGGTTTCTTCGGGATAGGCCAGCGCGCTTTCGATCGCGGCGCGGTCATCCGCGTCCAATTCGTCCAGCACGGCGCGCTGTTCCGCAGGCTCCAGATCCTCGATCAGCTGGACCGCATCGTCCGTTTCCAGTTGGCCCGCAATCGACGCGACCGAGCGTGCGGACAGCGAATCCATCATGTCTTCGCGGACGTAATCGTTCAGTTCGGCGATCACGTCGCTCGACATCAGATCGGTTATCGCGCTGGCAAAGTCCCGCCGTTCGTCCGGATCGAACAATTCGATAAGGTCGGCAATATCCGCTGGGTGCAGCGGTTCGACCAGATCGTAGACTTCGCTGTAATCACCTTCTTCCAGCGCATCGCGAACCGCGCGGACGTAGCTTTTCTTTAGCCGGTTTTCCTCGTCATGCCGTTCATCATCGACGCGGTCATCCGGATGTGGGGCATCGGGGCGCGCGCCTTCAGCGGCAACCGGCGGTTCCGCCAGCAGCACATCATCCTGTTCCAGGTCGGGGCGCGTTTCCTTGACCATCCGCTCCGTCTAAGGGCGTCGGCATCAAAAGCAAGACAGCTAGTCATCCTGCGGCAATAGGGTGTGAAAATTTGAACCGAAAACAGGGAAATCCACCAAGGCACCACGTGACTTCTGCGCTTCATCGCCTATATCGGCGGAGAACTATTGCTCGTACTTAATTGGAGACTACTTAAATGGCCGATCAGACGCTCACTTTCACACTCGATACCGAAAATGGCGAAGGCGATGTTGTTATCAAATTGCGCCCCGACGTTGCGCCCGGCCATGTCGAGCGGATTGTCGAATTGGCCAAGGAAGGATTTTACGACGGGGTCGTGTTCCACCGCGTGATCCCCGGCTTCATGGCGCAGGGCGGCGATCCGACCGGTACCGGTATGGGCGGCAGCCCGAAGGCTGATCTGAAAGCTGAATTCAACACTGTCCCACACGTTCGCGGCGTTTGTTCGATGGCGCGTTCCTCCGCTCCGAACAGCGCGAACAGCCAATTCTTCATCTGTCTCGACGATGCGCGTTTCCTGGACAATCAGTATACCGCATGGGGCGAAGTGACGAGCGGCATGGAACATGTCGATGCGCTGCCCAAGGGCGAACCACCGCGCGCGCCGGGCAAGATTGTCAAAGCGACGGTAAGCTGATCAATCGGCCGAACATTTTGGCCAGATTGCTTCGGGTTTTGGTGGCGCTGACGGTAGCAGGAACGCTGACCGGTTGCGCCACCGACCTGACCCAGGCCCGCAGCCCCTGCATCCGTGATCCGGGCGGCTGGTGCGGCTTTACCCGCGAATTTGCTGTACGGACTTGGGAATATGCCCAATTGTTCAACAACACCTATGATGATCCGGCAGAAAGATTCGCTGAATTGCCCAGCGGCATCACGCTGGTCCGCAATTCCGGCAATGATGAATCCGGCTTTGCCTATGCGATCTATGACCGCAAAGCTGGCGGTGCCCTAACCGAGCGGATCATCGCCTTTCGCGGTACAGAATTTAGTTTCGATGATTGGTTTGCCGGCAATTTTGGCGGCAAACATAACCGCCGCGGGCTTGAGACTTATCAGAAAATCAGGGCAGAACTCGACGCAGACGGTCATGCAGATGTCCCGATCAAATTGACCGGGCATTCACTTGGCGGCGCGATTGCGGCGCAGATTTCGCTACAGACCGACGGGGTCGATTCCCTTGCGTTCAACCAATCCCCCAAATTCGATATTCCGCCAATTCTTGCAAATAGCGAGCGCATGGCAGTGACCGAACGCGGCGAGGGGCTGGGCAGTGTCCGCGAATTATTCCGCAATGCGCCGCAAGATGTGCTGGTGATCAATTGCCGGCCGCGGGGCGCCCCGTGGAGCGACCATTCGGTCTTCAAATTGGCCAAATGCCTGACATGGATCGCCGCGTATAACGATGATCGAGCGTATCAGTCAGTGAAAGCCAATGCGATTCTGAAGCCATGGGTGCAATGCGGCGAACGGTCTGACAAACATCCCGGTCCGATGGTTGGCCGTTCCCAGCAGCCCGCCCAGATGTGCTCGCACAATTCCAAGTTCAAAGAAAAATAGGTTCATTTGGCTTTGGACTAAAGATGTCCGATTAAAGCCCCGCCTGAACCAGCCAATCGTGGAATTGACGTACCGGCCGTTCCTCCAGCGATTGCGGACGGCACACGAACCAATAGCTATACGGGCTTTCAATCTCGACATCGAAAATCTTGCGCAGGCGGTTGTCCGATGCGCGCCGCATATGATCATCATGCATGATCGCGATGCCCAAACCCTGCGCTGCAGCCTCCAGAATTAACTGGCCTGAATCGAAATGGTCAATTGCCGCTGGCTCTAAACTGTCGAGCTTCAACGCGCGCTTCCATGCCTCGAAACTGTCGGGCAATTCATTGTGGAGGAGGAAAGTCTGCTTCGACAATTGGTCAATGCTGGGCTCGCTCCCCAGCTCTGCAGCCAGTGTCTTACTACAGATCGCGTGGACCATATTGTGATCGAGCCGCACGGCGTGCAGCGCTGTGTTTGGCCGCCGCGACAGAATAATTGCAGCGTCCAGAGTGTCGCCAACGCGGTCTTCCAACTGGGGGCCGGTGTCGATATCAATATGCAGCAACGGGTGCATGGTGCGCAATTCCTGCAATCTGGGGAACAGTCGCTGGCTGCCAAACAGCGGCAGGACACCCAGATGCAGCCGCAGCAGGGATAGGCTTTCCGATTGGCTTTCAACAGCGCGGGCAAGCGATTCCAATTGCGGCGCAACGGCTTCGTAAAATGCGCTGCCTTCAATTGTCAGCTGCATCGACTGGCGCGCGCGGGTGAACAATTTCTTGCCGACGAATTCTTCCAGATTGGCAATCCGGCGCGATAATGCAGACGGGCTGAGGCCGAGTTCTTGCGAAGCGGCCCGGGACGACCCAAGCCGTACGGTACGCACAAACGCTTCTAATGCGCGGAGGGGAGGGAGTCGGCGGATCGGCATAAGTCTAGAATGTGGCGCTTAGATCAATTTGTCGAGCAGTTCTTCGCACTTGCGGAAAAAAACTATGTCAGAGCTAATCTTCGGGGTCTTCCGCATCGCTTGGTGGGTGAAGCCGCAATCGCTTAACATGGGTTGCATCGGCGGCGGTGATTTCCATCCGCCAGCCGCTGGGATGCGTTACAATAGCGCCAACTTGCGGGACTTGTTCCGCCAGTACGAATGCCAAGCCGCCCAAAGTGTCGACAGATTCCTCGACTTCGGCCAGCCGCGGATCAACGATCTCGGCCACATCTTCCAATTCTGCGCGGGCATCGCAATCCCACATTCCTTCACCAATCGCCACAATCAGCTCTTCGGGAATGTCGTCATGTTCATCCTCGATATCGCCGACGATTTCTTCGACCAGATCTTCGATTGTGATGATCCCGTCGGTCCCGGAAAATTCATCGACCACCACCGCCAGATGGATCCGGCGGCTGCGCATATCAGCCAACACGTCCAGCGCATTGCGTGATTGCGGCACATACAGTGGCTGGCGCATCAATGTGGTCCAGTCAGAGGGCGGGTCGAGGTTGCGGGCCAGAAACGGGAACACGTCCTTGATGTGGATCATCCCGATGACCTGATCCAACGTATCGCGGTAAACCGGGAAACGGGAATGGCCATGTTCGGCAAATGCTTCGATCAATAGCTCCCACGTCGCATCGGCCGGCACCGCGATGATCTCGCCGCGCGGTATAGCTACGTCATCGGCGTCATGTTCGCTGAAATGGAGCATATTGCGCAGCATCTGCCGCTCAACCCCTGACAAATCGCCATTTTTCGGTTCGTCTCCGTCGGACGAATGCTCGTCCTCATGATCGTCGATCACTTCCTCCAGCTGTGCGCGTAGGGAGCGGTCGCCGTCATCGACACCTAATAATTTGCGAAGTGCGAGCCACAGCCCGCCTCTACTTTCCGCTTCTCCGGCGGGGGAATCTAAGTCGGGCATGGCCCTTCGTGGGTACTCCTGGGAATCGTTAGGCCCATATGGGCCAAGTTTAGTATGGGTTATGCAGCCCCATAATCGCAAGTGCGTTAATTTCCAATCTTTCCATTGCATCTGCTTCAACATCGGAGTGGACATGATCATATCCCGCCAGATGGAGCAGCCCGTGAATTATCAGGTGGGCGGCATGATCGGCCACGGGAATTCCCTTGTCCGCAGCTTCGCGGGCGCAGGTTTCATAGGCCAGCGCGAGGTCGCCGAGCATTTCGGGGCCGCCATCAGTCTTGAGCGCGAGCAGCTCCTCCCGGGTGAGCATCGGGAAAGACAAAACGTTGGTCGGCTGGTCCTTGGTTCGCCATTCGCGGTTGAGGGTATGAACTTCCGCGTCCACCGTGAACAATAGGCTGGCTGTTAGCCGCTGATTGGCCAGTTCCGGCGCAACCTGCTGGGCCGCTTCGCTGGCGCGTTCAGCAAGGTCGGGCCAATCGGCCGAGGGCCAGCCATCGATGTCAATGTCGAGGTTCAAGTGAGCCGCTCAGGCATCGGGGCCCTCATACGCCTCGACAATCCGGCCAACAATCGGGTGGCGGACTACGTCGGCGCGGGTGAAGCGGGTTACGCCAATGCCTTCGATGCCTTCCAGTTTCTCAACCGCGTCGATCAGGCCGCTCGCCCGGTCGCCGCCGGGAATATCGACTTGTTTGGGATCGCCGCATACCACCATCCGGCTGTTTTGGCCGAACCGGGTGAGGAACATCTTCATCTGCTCGCGAGTGGTGTTCTGCGCCTCGTCAAGAATCACGAAGGCATCGGCCAGGGTCCGCCCGCGCATGAATGCGATCGGGGCGATCTCGATCTCGCCGCTGGCGATGCGCCGTTCCACCTGTTCGGGCGGCATACAATCATTCAGCGCGTCGTATAACGGGCGCAAATAGGGATCGACCTTGTCCTTCATGTCGCCGGGTAGAAAACCAAGTTTTTCGCCCGCTTCCACCGCAGGGCGGCTGAGGATCAGGCGCTGGACGCTTCCGGTGATCAGCTGGCTGACCGCCTGCGCCACCGCCACGTATGTTTTGCCGGTACCTGCTGGTCCAAGCGCGAAAATCACGTCTTCGCGGGCCAATTGCCGCATATATTCGATCTGCATTGCAGAACGCGGCACGATGGTTTTCTTGCGTGTGCGGATCATCACCGGCGGGTTGTCCGGCGATCCGCGCAGGATGCCCTCCAGCGTGGGTTCGCTCGACATCGCAATCAGCGCCTCAATCGCGCCAGATCCGAGATCCTGCCCCATCGCCAGCCGGTCATACATCTTGTTGAGGATATCGCGAGCGCGGGCGACCGAATCTTCCGGTCCCTCGATCTGGATCACATTGCCGCGCGCCGAAATAAACACGCCAAGGCGGTTTTCCACCTGCACCAGATGGGCGTCAAACTGGCCAAATAATGGCACCAGCAAAGACTGATCTTCGAACGTCACATCCGCCTTGGCACGGCGAATTTCACGCTGCGGCACAGGGGATGGCGAGATGGCCTGATCGGCCTTGACGGGTTTACGAGCCATATGTTTCTTGTGTGGGCCTTTCGGTTGGTATGTTGAATGTAAGCACGTGTTGGTCAGTGGCAAGCTGGCAAGGTGGAAATGCCGGTGGAAAGTCACGCGGCTGTAACCAAAAGTCCCCTCGAGCCGCCGGATCGCACCGCGGCGATGAGGATTTAGACTAACCGACCACCCAGCGAACTGCCCAAGGCTTCGACCAGCTCAACATTGACGAGATCGCCGATCGCCGCATCTCCGGTGAAGTGGACCGATTGCAGCCATGGTGATTTGCCGAGCAATTGGCCTGGATATTTGCCCTGGCGGTCGACCAGAACTTCGCAGGTCTTGCCCACGCTGGCGGCGTTGAAGGCAAGCTGGTCGCGGCTGAGGCTGGCTTGCAGGCGCTGGAGCCGTTCGTCCATCACCTCGGGTGCGATCTGATCGTACATCGTCGCCGCAGGGGTGCCGGGGCGAGGGGAGTATTTAAAGCTGTATGCCTGGGCATAGCCCACCGCGTCGACGATTTTCAGCGTGTCTTCGAACTCGGCATCGGTTTCACCGGGAAAGCCGACGATGAAATCACCGGACAGTGCAAGGTCTGGCCGCGCGGTGCGGAACCGGTCGAGCAGCTTGAGATAGCTTTCCGCAGTATGGCTTCGGTTCATCGCCCTCAACACGCGGTCATTGCCGGCCTGGACCGGTAAATGGAGGAAAGGCATCAGCTTGGCGATGTCGCCATGTGCTTCGATCAGCGCATCATCCATATCGGCAGGATGGCTGGTCATGTAACGCAGCCGGGCGAGTTCCGGAATTTCGGCAAGTGTCCGGATCAGTCCGGCCATTCCGATCGCGCGGCCCTTGTCGTCTTCGCCTGTCCAAGCGCTGACATTCTGGCCCAGCAGGGTTATTTCTTTCGCGCCTACTTCGACCAGCTTCTTCGCTTCGTCCACTAATGCGCTGTAAGGACGCGATATTTCTGCGCCCCTTGTGTATGGTACTACGCAATAGGTGCAAAATTTGTCGCACCCTTCCTGAATGGTCAGGAAGGCACTAGGCGCGCTCTTGCGGCGTCGGGGCAGGGCGGCGAATTTCGCGTCTGCGGGCATGTCGGTATCGGTGGACCGTTGGCCGTTCACTGCCCGTTCCAACATGGCCGGAAGCCGGTGATAAGCCTGCGGGCCAACCACCATGCTAACTGCATCTGACCGGGCCATGATTTCCTCGCCCTCTGCCTGGGCAACGCATCCGGCGACTGCGATCAGTGGCGGATTTTCCTTGCCCTTAGTCAGTCGGCCGATGCGCGAATAGACTTTCTCGGACGCTTTTTCGCGGATGTGGCAGGTGTTGAGCACCACCAGATCGGCATCTTCCCCGGCGGCGGCAGCGGAGATGCCTTGCTCGCTCAGCATTTCTTCCATCCGCTCGCCATCATAGACGTTCATCTGGCAGCCGAAACTTTCGACACGGTAAGTCTTGGGAGGGGCAGTTTTGCGCATGGGCGCGCCTATAGCCGGTCAGGGTGGGTAAGCAAATGGTGAGCAGTCCTCAGCTCCTCCATTGGTGCTCACTCGATCTGCATGGTTTCCTTCGGCGCATGGTAACGCACCGGCACCACATCATGTTTGAACACCCGCAATGGCTTGCCCAGCGTGGTCAGAAGCGCTGCCTCGATGGCTGCGCGTGCACGGGCGCCGATGGCCTTGCGTCCGCGAAATTCTTCCGGGCTAAAGGGTTCGAGGAAATGCATTTTTAGCGCGAAACTGCCCTTGCGCGATAATACGCGCTTGGCATTATTTATCCCGGTCTCATCACCGATCCAGCCGATATCTTCGCCCACTGTCGGCCCATAATCCAGCAAGACCGGCTGGACCATTACGCCCGGCGGCGGGGGTTCCAAGACGCTCAGCATCGATGTCTTGAATGGCAGCAGCGACTGGCCGTCAGTAGTCGTCCCTTCGGGAAAGACGGTGATTGCCCAATTGTCCGCCAATGCCTCGCGCAGCAAATTGATTTGTTCGGCCACGCCCAGCCGGTTCTCGCGCTTGACGTAGACTGTGCGGTTCAGGCGGCACATCCAGCTGACTACCGGCACCTCGTCCAATTCCGCCTTCGCGACGAAAGCTGTACCGCTGGCACCGGCAAGCGAAAGAATGTCGAGCCACGAGACATGGTTGGCGATGAAGAACACGTCCCGCCTCAGCGGCGTGCCGATGGTTTGTACCCGCGCGCCCGCTATCCGCCCGGCATAACGCAGGAACAGCATCGGGAAGGGGGAGCCATATTTGAAAATTCGGTAGATATAATGCAGCGGGACGAAGATAATCAGCAAAGCGATCAGACCCAGCAGCCGCAAGGTAAAACGGGTCCATTCAATCGCGGTCAGGGCGCTTGGTTCGCCGCGTTCCGCCGCTTCCCGCCGTGCTGCATTCATCAGCTATCGCGTCCCTCGGGTCGGTCCAGCTTGACGCCGTATAATTCCATTCGGTGATCGACCAGACGGTAACCCAGCTTTTCTGCGATTTGGCGCTGCAATGCTTCCAATTCGGGATCGACGAATTCTACGACCTTGCCGCTTTCCACATCGATCAGATGATCATGATGCGCTTCCGGTGCGGCTTCGTACCGTGCGCGGCCATCACCGAAATCATGCCGGTCCAGAATGCCCGCTTCTTCGAACAAGCGCACGGTGCGGTAAACCGTGGCGATGGAGATCTTCGGGTCAATGGCAGAGGCGCGTTGATGCAACGCCTCGACATCCGGATGGTCTTCGCTTTCCGACAAGACCCGGGCGATAACGCGCCGCTGATCGGTAATGCGTAATCCGCGGTCGGCACATAATTGTTCAAGATCGATCGACTGATGCAAATCCGGGTCCTTGGCAATAGAGTCCTGAGCA
>Ga0105053_10003205_pt1 | contig 24995 bp, 9 predicted proteins | sample BON01_FD_78093 | JGI IMG/M metagenome (GOLD analysis project Ga0105053, IMG submission 78093) | Freshwater microbial communities from Lake Bonney liftoff mats and glacier meltwater in Antarctica - BON-01 | ecosystem: Environmental > Aquatic > Freshwater > Ice > Glacier meltwater | place: Lake...
CCCCCGCGGCCCTGTGGATGTAGTCGCTGCGCTTGAGGCGCGCGCCCGTCGACGGGGACACGGGCAGGGCCGCCTGTGCCGCCTCGAACTGCTGCCGGCGCTCCCAGTCGCGCCGCTCGCGCTGGGCTAGGCGCGGCGCCGCGATTCATCGTAACTGAAGGCTCGCCGCCCCACCGCCCCACCGCCCCACCGCCCCGCCCACGACACGCCGGTAGAGATCGTGATGCTGTGCTCGGGCCGTTGAGCGTTCCGCATCCCGGCATTGCCCCGTACAGAACTGAACGCCCCAACCTTTCTTTTTCCCAAAAGATAGCGCACCATCACGAGTGCGAACGGTGTAAAACACTCCGCCTTCACCTCTTCGACACCCCCACCAGCGGCGCGTTGCCCACGTAGACGTCCTTCTTCACCGGCTTGCGCAGGTCGTACAGGTACACCGACCCGTCCTCGCCGGCCACCGCCGTCTCGGGCGCGCCCACCACCAGCACCTGCCCGTCCGCGCTCAGCGCAACCGCCTCTCCGTAGAACGACGGCCGCGCGCTGCTGCTGCCGCCGCCGCCGCTGCCGTCGTCGTCGGCGCCTCCGCCGCCGTCGTCGTCGGATCCGCCCCCCACAAACATGGGATCGTCGACCACAAACTCGGGCTCGAAGGGGCATATGTCCTCGCCCTTGCCGGCGGTCTGCCCCGCGACTATGCGGTACACGTACACCGAGCTCGGCAGGCCGCGCTGCGCCCCGGTCCCCGTCGACGGCTGCGAGCCGATCGCCACCGTCGCCGTTTTGCCGTCGGTCGCCACGCTCAGCTGGTGCCGGCCGTAGCCAAAGGGCGCGTAGCGGTGGGGGTCGGGGTCGTCGAGCGTGCACTTGAGCGCGTACATGGCCGTGAGGCCCTTGCCGGTGCCGTCGACGCGCTGGTACACGTGGACAAAGTGCGCGACCGCCCAAGAGCCGCCGTCGTCGTAGTCGTCTTCCGATCCCGCCGCCGATAACGCTGGCGTCGCCCTCGCCGCCCTCGCCTTTTTCGCCGCCCCGGCCCTCGCCGCCGCCGCCCTCGCCGCCGCGGCCGTCGCGTGCGCGGCCACGTACCGCCGCTCCACCACCGCCACAAACCTGGCCTTGGCCGTGACGGCCACCGCCGTGCCAAACGTGGCGGTGGCGTCGTACGCGCCCGGCTTGGCCTCCTCGGTCCACAGCGGCGGCCGCAGCAGGCCCGCCAGCGTGTATCGGGCCGTGGCGTTGGACTGAACCAGGCCGACCTTGCCGTCGGGCTTTGTGAGCGCGAGCCCGTCGGTGCGCGAAAAGACAAAGACGCCGCTGCCGTCCTCGAGGCGCACGCCGTCGGCGCGCAGCTGGTCGTCCTCGGCCAGCGTGCTGGGGCCGCTGCCGTCCGAGGCCACGAGCGTCCCGCTGTCGGCCGACAGGGCGGCGGCGACCGCCCAGGACTGCGCGCGCGCGCCGCGCGGCGGGCCGATCGCCTGCGTCAGCAGATAGCGCTCCCTTGTGCTGCCGAATATCTGCACGCCGCCGCCGGCCTCGGACAGCGAGACCGCCGGGTTGTCGCGGTCGACGGAGAGGTAGGCCGCCATGGCCAGGCCGCCGTCGTGCGACAAACCCAACGCCATGACGCGGCGGAGGACCGCCGCCGTCGTGCTGGAGGAGGACAGCCGCCGCCGACTCCGCCGCCGCTCGCCGCCGCCGCCGTCGTCTGTGCCGCTGCCGGCGCCGTCGTCGTCTGCGGCGCCGCCGCCGTCTGCGGCGGGCGGGTTGATCAGGGGCATCTCCTGCCGCGAGAACTGCACGTACCCCGTCACCCCCCTCTTGAAGGCCCACACCATGTCGGTGCCGTCCTGGCTCCAGTTGAGCGGGTCGCCGCCGCCGCCGCTGCCGTCGTCGTCGCCGCCGGCCGCCGCAGGGTTTGGGATCAGCCGCCCCGCCGCAAGCGCCACGTCCCCCTTGAACGACAGCGCCACCTCGGTGCCGAAGCCCACCACCTCCTTGTCGACGCGCCACACCGGGTTGATCAGGCGCTGGTCCGCGAACGTGCACGACTTGGCCAGGCGGAGCGAGACGGCCGCGCCGCCGCCGCCCGGCACCGCCGCAAACACAAAGGCCGATCCGGCGTTCCCCTCTCGGTAGAGCGAAACGTAGTCTGCAAACCCGTCGACGACCTCCACCCCGGGCTGCCCGACGGCCATGACGTCGGCCCCCTTGCTGACGGCCAGGGCCCAGCCGAAGCCGCCGCCGCTCACGGCGCCGGGCGACGCCACGCGCGAGCCGCCGCTCAGCTCGGCGAGGCCGCAGGCGCCGACCTTGACGGGCGGCGCGTGCGAGGCGGTGGTGGTGGGAGGCAGGCCGCCGCCGCCAAACTGGCGCAAGGAGCGGCCCGCCGCCCGTCCTTCCCCCCCGCCTCGCTCCAAGCGCGGGCCGCGGGGCGCGTTGGCGCTGCGGGGCCGGCGGGTCTGGGCCTCGGGGCGGCGGCGGCGCGGCGGCGACGGGGAGGAGGGGGCGTCCGCGGCGTCGGCAGAGGCGGCGTTGGCGGCGGCGGCGTCCAGGGTCGGGGCGCCCGTTGAGGCGGCGTAGGTCGCGTCCGCGAGGCCGGCGACGTCGAGGTCGTCCTCGTCTGCGAACAGCGTCGCGTCCCTGCCGAGCTCGACCGCCGCCCCCAGCAACTCGGCCGGCGACGCGGTTGCTGCGGGCCCCGCCGCCGCCGCCGCCGCCGCCGCCGCCGTTGCCGCCGCCTCCGCCTCCGCCTCTCCAACGAGGGCGGCCGTGCCGTCCGCCAGCCCCAGCTGCGACGGCGGCTCGACGATGCCTCTGAGGCTGTCGCGCTGCTGCTCGGGCGTCGCGGGCCGCCACACGCTGTTGGCAGACGGCCTTTGCCCCGCTGGCCGCGCTGCCGCCGCCGCCGCCGTTCGCCGCGGCCGTCGCTGATCGTCTCTTGCTGCTGCTTCCTGTCGCCGCCCGTTGCTGCCGCTGCCGTTGCCGCTTATTCCCGACTTGGTCACCGTGAGGCGCCCGCTCCGGACGTCGGCGAGCGTGCCCGCGGGCGCCAGGAAGCGCGGCGCGGCGCAGGCGCTGTTGATGGTTTTTTTGGGGAGCGGGCGTCGGCCTCGGCGTTGGCGTCGGCGTCGGCGTCGGCGTCGGCGTCGGCGTCGGCGTCGGCGTCGGCGTCGGCGATTGCCGAGGAGAGTGTGTTTGCTTTTTGTTGTCGTGTGAGTCAGGTCGCGAGGGGCCACGCACGACGCGCGCTGAACCGTGCTGTCCGGATGCAACCGGGGGCGCGCGCCGATTGGATGGGCGCTTGGCAAGCGCCCATCCAAGCGCCGCTTGCTTTCCTCCTCCTCTCCCCGGGACAAACAACAGTTGTACCTAAAAACAGGAGCAGCTGTCTCTCTGTCCGCACACGCGCGCCCTCTCCACGATCAAGCACTCACCCGATGGTTGCCACGGCCACCAGCGCCGTGACCATTACCGAACGCGCGCGCATTGTGTGTGTTTATTGTCAATCAGAAGCACGGAGAGCTCGCCCTTTTTCTTCACGGAGCCTCTTCTGCCATTTCGTTTCGTTGGTCGGCGCGGAAACTGGAACAGACGCGCTTGGAAGGAGGGGGGACAGTGGGAAACGACAAGGAGAGAGAGAGCAAGGTCTTGAGCAATCAAAGAGCGTGACAGGTCGGTGAGAGAAGAAGCGGAGGGGCGTGTGAGGGACTCAAGCCGGTCCAGCCCTTTTTGTGTTCCACGAGCGGCGCCGACAGGGGGCGAGCCGATTGGTCGGTCTCCGACGGGCGAGACGATCGCTCGGTCTCCCGCCGCTGTCACAAACCGGTATGTCGAGACACGAAAGATGGAGGCGTGCACTCGGTTGGCAAAGCGCTGCTGTGCCCTAGGAAAGGGGGCAAAGCGGCTACGAAGAAGAAAGCGAAGAAAAGGCAGAGGGCCAGCGGCGCTTACGGGCCCCTCCCGTGCCCTCCGCCACCGCAAACGAAAAACAAACCTCAAAACAGCCCCCCCTTCCGCTCACCCGCGCCTCCTCCGCAGCACCTCGGCCGCCAGCTCCTCCACCCGCACCACGTCCTCCGTCTTGCGCGCCATGTCCTTGAGCTTGACCGTCCCCGCCGAGATCTCGTCCTCCCCGAAGATCGCCATCAGCGGGATGCCCTGGTCGAGCGCCGCCGAGATCTGATCTCCCATCTTTGGGTTTGGCTTGTAACCGAACTCCGCGGCCACGCCCGCCTCCCAGAGGCCCGCGGCGAGGCGCATGCGGCGGGGCATGAGGCCGCCGCCGATGGACGCGACGAGGACCTCGGTGCGCGTGGCGCGGGGCAGGGAGGCGAGCTCGGCCGCGGCCGCCGCCGCCTCGCCGGACGCCGCCGCCGCGTCTGCCGCTGCTGCGTCCGCCGCCGCCGCCGCCGCCGCCGCCGCCGCCGCCGCCGCCGCCCGCGCGCGCGCCTTGTCCCGCCGCTCCTTGGTGCGCGCCTCGAGGATTGCAAACACCCGCTCGATGCCGATCGACACGCCCACCGCGGGAACGTCTTTGCCGGAGAACATGCCGACCAGCCCGTCGTACCGCCCGCCCGCCGCGATCGAACCCATGTGCGACCCCTCGGGAGATCGCAGCACCGCCTCGTAGATCACGCCCGTGTAGTAGTCCAGGCCGCGGGCCAGGCTGAGATCGAACGAGATCTTGCCCAGGGCGCCCATGGCGTCGAGGTAGTCGAACAGCAGGGCGAGGTCGGCGAGGGCGGCGGCGGCGGCCGGGTGCGCGGCGAGGGCGGCGAGGTGGGGCGCGGGCGCGGAAGGAGCGCCGTCGTCGCTGCCGCCCGCCCCCGCGCCTCCTCCTCCCCCTGCTCCCCCCCCCGTCAGCTGCGCGAGCAGGGCCCTCGGCTCCCCGCGCAGCACCACCAGCCGCCCGATGGCGTCCGCGCTCTCCGGCGCCAGGCCCTTGTCCTCGACCATCTCGCGCCGCACCTCGGACCACGGCTCCTTGTCCAGCTTGTCGACCGCAGAGCAGATCGCCCTCGTCTTGCCCGCGGGCACGCCGCTAACGGCTAGCGCGGCATCCAGTAACCCCCGGTGGTTGAGCTTGACGCAGTAGTCCCCGAGCGCCAGGCCGTCCAGGATCTCGGTCAAGACCTTCAGGACCTCGGCGTCGGGCACCATGGCGCTGTAGGCGCCCGCCACGTCAAAGTCGCACTGAAAAAACTCGCGGAAGCGGCCGCGGCTCATCTGCGGCTGGTCGCGGCGGTACACTTTGCCCACGTGGAAGCGGCGGAGCGCGGTGGTGCCCGTGACCGCGCAGTAGCGCGCGAACGGCACGGTCAGGTCGTACCGCAGGCTCAGGGCCTCGCCGCCCTGGTCGGCCAGGTCGTAGATCAGCTTGCTGTCCTCGCCGTACTTGCCCGTGAGGGTCTCGCGCAGCTCGAAAACGGGGGTGTCGATCGAGACGGCGCCGTGCCGCCGAAACACGCTCTGGACGCAGTCGAAGGCGGCGTCGCGGATCGCCATCTGCTCGGGCGCGAAGTCGCGCGCGCCCTTGGCGATCTTGGGCCTGCGAGCGGGGGCGTTGGCCTCGGCGACGGCGCGGCAGTCGTCGAGCAGGCGCGCGAGGGAGGGCGAGGCGGGCGACAGAGCGCGCCGGAGGGCGGCGAGCGCGGCGGCGGGGTCGCGGACCACGGGGGCGGCGCCCGGCGCCGGCGGGACGGGCAGGGTGGTGGTCTCGGCCGTGGCGTGCTCGGCGGCCCCCGGCGCCTCCTCGACGACGTGGCCGCCGCGGGCGGCGATGGCGACGGCCGTCTCGACGTAGGCGCGCACTAGGGCGCTGCCCTTGCCGAGCGCGAGGAGGCCGCCGCCGCCGCCGCCGCCGCCGCCCTTTCCGCCGCCGCCCTTGCCGCCGCCGCCGCCGCCGCTCTTCTTCTTGTCCTTATTCTTGCCGCCGGTCGCGCCCCCTTGTTCTTCTCCGCCGTTGTTGTTGTTGTTGTTGGTGCTGCTGCCGCCGCCATCGCCGCCCTCGCCGCCACCGGCCCCAGCCGCCGCGGCGGCGGCAGCAGCGGGGCCCTCGAGCGCCGCCATCGCCGCCGTCGCGGAAGACACGCTCGCTCCGCCCTCCTGCTGCCGCAGGGCCACGACCGCCGCCAGCGCCTCGACCGCCACGGCGTGGTTGGCCGCGGCCAGCGCCTCGGTGGCGGCGGTGGCGGCGGACAGGGACGGGGCCGCGAGCGGGTCGGCCAGCATGGCCCGGCCCACGCGGGCGACGCGGCGGGTGGCCGCGGCCAGGGCGGCCTCGGCCTCGGCCGCCGCGGGCGACGACAGCAGGGGCACGGGGCCCTCCTCGCCGTCGGCCGCGGCCGTGAAGGCCTCTGGGTTGAGCGCGCGGGCGCGCGCGAAGGCGCCCGCGCCGACCGCCAAGAGGGCGCGCGCGGCCTCGAGCAGGGCCGGGGCCAGGGTCGGCGAGGCGCCGGCCACGGGCGCAAACGCGGCTGTCGCGCCGCCGCCCCCGCCGCCGCCCTTGACCGCCGCCGCCGGCAGCGCGCCCGCCTGCACCGCCGGCCGCACCGCCGCGTACGCCGCCGCCAGCCCGTCCTGCGCGGCCCCCAGGCGCTGCGGCAGGGACGCGAACGGGCGCGCCGCCGCCGCCGCCGCCGCCGCGCCGCCCGCCCGGTCGCGGCCGCCCGAGTCGACCAGCCGAGAGCCCTCGAGCAGGCCGCGCAGCTGCTCGGCCGCGGCCTGCGCCGCCTTGACGCCGCGCGCCTCGAGCGCGTCCGCGTCGAGCGCGGCCCTCATGGAGGCGCCAAAGGCCTCGCAGCTGAGCGCGGCGACCGCGGACGCGGCGGCCAGCAGGCGGCGGCCGCCGTGCACGGCGAGCGCGCCGACGCCGGCCGCGGCCGCGCCGCCGCCGCACAGGGCGGCGCGCTCGGCGGCGGCGACGCCCGGCGGCGGCAGCGGCGGCGGCGGCGGCGAGGAGGCGTCACCGCCGCTGGCGTCGCCGCCGCTTGCCGACGCGAGCGGGGCGTTGGTGCCCAGCTCGAACCCTTCTCCCTTGAGCGCGTCGACGAGGGCGCCGAGCGTCGCGGCGTTGTCGTCGTCTTCCTCGGCGGCGCCCTCGGCGTCGCCGTCGTCGTCGCCCGCGAGCGGCGGCGCCGGCAGCACCGGAAGCGGCGCGCCCCCGTTTAGCATGGCCGCGAGCCGCTCGGCCACCTGCAGGCGCACGCCCGACCGCCCGTTCATCACCGTGAGGAGGCGCGCGGCGATCACGGCGCGCGTCTCGTCGCGGCTGAGCACGGCAGTCCGAGGGGCGGAGGAGGAGGAGGAGGTGGGCTCCTCGGCGACAAAGGCTTTGGGCGGCGGCGAGTCCTTCTTGACGCGGTCGGCGCCCGCCGGGTCGAGGGCGACAGGCTGGCCCATCACGGCCACGCAGAACACGTCGTCCACGTTGGGCGCCTGGCCGATCCCGCCCGCGATCAGCGGCTTCTGCGCCATCCGTAGTGTTTTTGCGTCCGTCGTCAGGCTTGTTGGGGACGACGGGGAAGGCGCGGCGGGGGACGAGCGCGCGTGTATCTGGTGTGGGGGTAGTGTCGACCAGTGTCCAAAGGTGTGTGTGCGGATACTGTGTGCAGCGCGCGATCTTGTCCCCGACGCCGACAGCGACGCAGCTGCCGATTCGATCGCCGGGCGCGCGCCGATTTTTCCGACTTGCCGACGCCGTAAAAAAAAGGCTATAATCTAACTACTTGGGCTTGGTCGCGATCGTCACGCGCTGCCCGGGCGTCTCCTCGTCTCCCACAAAGGTCTGGCAAGCGAGGCGCCACGTCGCGGGCTTCCCACGCAGCTTCTTCTGCTCGGTCTCGCTTCGGTCGCTGAGACAGCCGTCGGGCGCCGATTTGACGTCGACGATGCACGTGCCGCACTGCCCGGCCCCGCCGCACGACCACACCTTGTTCCAGGCCGTGTACAGGTCCACCTTGTTGGCGAGCATCTGCCCGCGCAGCTGCTCGCCTGAGGGCAGGTCCAGCTGGGCGAGCTCGGCGCCCGTGGCGCCGTCGACAAATGTGACGGCGACGGTGGGCGGTTCTGCGCGGCAGCGGGCGGCGGCGCGGCGGCGGCCGAGCGGGGGGGCGCGCGCGGGCAAGAGGGGGCGGCCAGAGGTGGACGGGGCGGCGGCAGTCGCCGGGCCGCGCATGGACGATGACGCCAGCATCGTTGGTGTTTTGCTGGGCGGGCGAGGAGGAAGGAGGAAGGAGAGGGGGAGACCTGGGGTTTGAAGTGGTCAAGGAAGGGGCAATCGCGGCGCGCCGATGATGTTTCGGCGGACGGGACAATGACGAGGTGGTTTTAGGCTGGTGGATAGTGGGCAAGTGGGGCTGTCGAATGCGATTGGTCGGCGGCGCACTAACTTTGAGGAAGCCTGAGGTGTCGCCTCGCGCGTTTGTTGTATGCGGACGGCGACGCTCGGGGGCGAGACCCCTCGCGCCTCTGCCGACGCCGCCGTTGCCTCAATGGCACCAGGTGCGCCCTCTCCCCGGTTTGCTCCAGAGCCACCCAGGCGCCCTCATCCTGTCGATCTGCCCAATGTAGACACCCAAACGAAAGGGTTATCACGTTCCAATTGCCCCATCCTCCTTGACCTCCTTCTGTTGACTCATCCGGGGTTCAACTTCAAATGCTGCGCATCCGGCTGGTGGCCCTGCGCGCGCGACTTCGGGACGCCGCGTGCGGCCAAGCGGATGAAGCCGTAGCCGCCGCCCGGTCGTCCACCGGGCTGCTGCGTGGGAGCGAGATGCCGCCCTTTTCGATCGAGGGGCCATCGATCTCGGGGGCGACGACGCTCGGCGCGTGGCCGATCGCCGCTGGTCCGATCACGCCGTCGGCGTGGCGCGCGCGCTACGCATCCTTCGACCCAGTGCGCACCCTGGCGACGACGGCGACGACAGCATCATCGTCGCCGTTCTCGGCCGCCGACGCCGACTGCGGCGCCGCCGGCGCCCGCCCGCCGCGCCGCCGAGCGCCCCTGCCGCCGCCGCGCGGCGCGCCCCCCCGGGCAGCCTCCCCCCACCCCCGCTTTGGCTTCCTGGACCCGCGCCCGACGCCCTGGGCGCTCGCGTTCGCCGAGGCGCAGACCCCGCGGGAGCTGGAGCGCATGGTCGACCGATGGGCGGCATCGGCGGCGGCATCGGCGGCGGCGTCGACCGCAGCAACGTCCTCGTCAGCGGCGGCGTCGCCGTCCCCGTCTGCCGCCGCAGCGGGCTCGCCGCAGCAAACCGCCTCCGCCGCCGCCGCCGCCCCGACGCTTAGGGAGGCCGTCGCGGCCGCGAGCAAGCTGGCCGAGCTGGCCGAGCGCGGGCCCGCCCACCAAGGCCCCGCGCGCGAGGCGGTGCTCGCGTGCCTGGACCGCGTCGGCCGCGCCATCGAGCGGCCCGCGCGCAACGCCGCCGCCGCCGCCGCCGCCGCGTCGGCTGCCCTGTCAGCCGGCGCCGCCGCCCCCCCCGCCGGCCTTGTCGCCTCGTCCGTCTCTCCGGCCCTGTCGGCGGCGCGGCTGCTGATGGCGCACGTGAAGCTGCGCCGCCCGCCCGCGGGCGGCATCCTGGGCCCCGCGCTCCTGGAGATCGCGGCATCGGGCGCGGGCGGGCGCGCGTCGACCAACCCGGCCGTGATGGCCCTGTGGGCGGCGATCCGGCTGGCCGAGGGGGAGGGGGCGGCGGCGGCGGCGGGCGCGGCGCGGGCGCCGCGGGCGGCGGGGGCGGCGTCGGGGGCGGCTGCGCGCGACGGCGGCGGCAGCGGCGGCGGCAGCGGCGGTGGCGGCGGGGCGCCGCCGACGTGGCGGCACCTGGCGCGCCGGGCGCGGGCCGACCTGGCCGCGCTGGTCGTGCGGCACCACGCGGGCCGCCGCGACTTTGGCGCGCCGCCGCTGTCGTGGCCGTCCGCGTCAGCGCCCGGCAGGAGCGCGGCCGCCTCCGCCTCGGCCTCCGCCTCTGGCTACGCTCGCCCTGGCCCGGCCCCGCGCACGCCCCCCGCGCCGGCCGTGCACCCCAACCACTTCAACATGGCATTGTGGGCCATTGCCACGGTCGGCCCGCCCTACGCGCGCGACGAGCTCCTGGCGCTCGAGGCCCTGCTGCGGGGGGCGGCGCGCTACTACGCGTCGCGCCCGCCGCCGCCCCCTTCCCCGGCGCCTTTTGCGGCCGGCGGCCGGGGCCGGGCGGGCGGGGCCGCCGACGGCGCCGTCCCCGCCGAGCACGACGTGACCAGCCTGTGCTCTCTGTTCATCGGCCTTGGGCGCCTCAACTCGGACCTGCTGCCGGCCGTGAGCGCGCGCGGCGTCGTCGGGGGCGGGGAGAGCCTCGGGCGCGGCGGGCAAGGGGCGGGGAGCGGCAGCGGCAGCGGCAGCGGCAGCGGCAGCGGCAGCGGCAGCGGCAGCGGCAGCGGCAGCGGCCGGGGCGACTGGCGCTCGCTGGGCAGCGAGGCTTTTAGTGGAGACGCCGCCGTGGATATCCACGGAGGGGCGGCAGCCCCGAGCGACGCGTTCCTGCCGCGGCGCCCGGGTGACGCGACGCGCGCGGCCGCCCCGGCCGCCCCGGCCCTCCGGCGAGCGCTCGCAGAGGCGGCGGCCGCGGCCGCGGCCGCGCTGCCCGGGGCCTTGGCCGCTGCCGACCCCCGCGCGCGCCGACGCGACGGCCAGCTGCTCGCCAGCCTGGCGTGGGGCTTGGCCATGTGCGCGGACGTGTACGACCGGCGCGCGATGGATGCCGTGGCCGCGGCGGTCGTCCAGGCGCTCGCGTCGCCAAGGGGGGCCGGCGGGGAGGGGCCGGCCGGGCGCGCGGTGGGCGCCGCCTCGTCCTCGTCGTCGTCCCCCCCTTTCTCCTCCCCGGCCGCCGCGGCCGCCGCCTCTTTCCACCCCGAGCACTTTGCCCGCCTCGCCTGGGCTTTCGCGCGCAAGCTGCACTACGCGCCGGACATGCTCGACGCCGTGGCGCGCGTCTCCGTGCCGCAGATGGTTGCGCAGGCGCGGGCAGCAAAGGCGGAGGCGGCGGCGGAGGCGGCGGCGGCGGCGGCGGCGGCGGCGGACGCAGGCGAGGCGGGGACGCCGCCCGGCCGCCCGCCGCCGCCGCGCTCGCAAACCCGCCAGCACCAGCAGCAGCAGCAGCAGCAGCCCGCCCACTACAACCTCCAGAACCTCGCCAACATCGCCTGGGGCGCCGCTTTCATCGGCCATACGCGCGACCCGCGCCTCTACGACGCAATCCTGTCGTGCGCGGCGGCCCCGCGAGGAGGAGGAGGAGGAGGAGGCCGCCACGGCGCCGCCGGGCGGCGGCAGTGGCCGTCGCCGTCGCCGTCGTCCGCCCCCCCACCCTTGTCGGCGCTCGAGGCAGACCCCTCCCCGCTGCACCTCTGCAACCTGCTCTGGGCGGCGAGCGCCGCGGGCGGCAAGGCCCCGCCCGAGTTCGTGGCCGCCGCCGGACGCGCCGTCTCGCGCTGGGGCCTGCCGCAGCTCCCCTGGACGCTGGCGATGCAGCTGCTGCAGGCGGCGGCGGCGGGCGTCGAGGCCGAGCGGGGCGCGCCGCCGCCGCGCTCGGTGGCCGACGGCGAGCCGAGCGATCTCAAACGCAAGGCGCCCGGCGGCGGAGGAGACGGCGGCGGCGGCGGCGGCGAGCGCTTCGCCCTGCCCCGGGGCGCGCTCGAGCTGCTGGTCGCCACGACCGACCGCAACAAGGTCAGCTCGGTCGTGAGCGACTTTCACCGCGACCTGGCGGTCGTGGCTGGGGCGGCGGCCGAGCGGCGCTGGCGAGACTGGGAGGCGTGGCGGCGAGGCGGCGGCGGCGGCGGCGGCGACGGCGGCGGCGGCGGCGCGCCCCCGCTCCCGCCCCTGCTGCCGCTGCCTGCGCCGCAGCTCGAGGCGCGCCCGCCCGGCGCCCTCGTTGGGGACGTGGACGTGCTCGTGCACTGGCTCCCGCCGCCGCCCTCGGCGGGGGGAGAAGAACGCGAGGCCGCCTTGCGCGAGAGGAAGAAGCAAAGGACGGAACAAGCAGAGGCGACTGCGGCCGACGCGGCGCCCGCGCCCGCCGTCACCCCGGCGCCCGTGCCGATCGCGCTCGAGGCCGACGGGCCGTCGCACTTTGCCCGCTCCCCGGCCACGCACCCGCTGGGGCGCACGCGCGTGCGCGACCGCGCCATGCGCGCCGCGGGCCTGGCCGTCGCCGTGGTGCCGCACTGGGACTGGACGCGGGTGCTGGCCGAGAACAAGCGGGCGGCGGCGCCTGGCAACGGCCGCGGCGGCGGCGGGGGCGGCAGCGGGGGCGGCGACTGGCGGCGCGGCGAGCGCATGGTGGCGCGCATGTCGCGTCTACTGGACGAGGCGGCGCTCAAGGGAGAGGCCTCGGGGATGCAGTAGTGCTAAACATATTGCCAATTGCTCTGTGTGTCAAGACGGCGCTCGACTCAATCCACCGCTCCCGCTCCCGCCGGCGGCGGCGCGCGTGGCCCCCCCAATCAAGGCCGCCCCCGCTGCCGCCTCTGCCGCCCGACCCCCCTCCAGCTCCACCTCGAACGTGCGCACCTCCATCGGGTACAGCTCGACGACGCCTCGCGCCGCCATCTCCGCGTCGGGGCCGACGCCGTGGTCGCGCGCGTCGTACGTCGGAAAGGGCGGCGGCGGTGGGGGGCGGGCTCGCCCGCCGCCGCCTCCCGAGGAGGGGCCGCGCCAATAGGCGCCCGGCCAGCTGCGGGCCGCGCGCCCCGGCCCCTCGTCCCCCTCTCGCTCCTCCCCCTTGTCCTTGGCCTCCGCCTCTTCGGGCCCGTCCTCTTCATCGGCGACGCGCCACCGCGGTCGCGGGGGCAGGTCGGCGCGTTGCACGGCCGCCGTGAGCGACAGCTCGGTCACGCGCTTGACGCGGAGCGGGGGGGGGCCGGGGGGGTTAAGGCCGCCGCCGCCGCCCGGGGGGCCGGCGCCTCCCGCGCGGCGCGCAAACAGGACGTTGAGGTCAAACGTGGCGGGCAGCGACATCTTTTCGGTGTCCTCCCCGGCGGCAAAGACGTGCGCCAGGCGCACGATGAAGACGCGCGGGTCGGCGGCGGCCGCGGCCTCGGCCGCCGGGCCGCATCGGGGAGGGGGCGGCACGAGCGGGCCGTCGCCGTCCCCGCCGCCGCTCTCGCCGCTCCCCTTGTCGTCGTCGTCGTCGTCCGCCTCGTCCTCCTCGTCCTCGTCATCTCCGTCATCGCACAGCTCCTCGGCGTCCCGGGCGCCGTGCAGGCCGTCCGAGCGCATCAAGGTCACGACGCGCACGGGGCTGTCGGCGTCGCCGCCGCCAATCCCGCCGTCCTCGCCGTCTGGCGGCGCGGCAGAAGCAGCAGCATCATCGGCAGCGGCGGCGGCGGCGCTCCCGCCGCCCGTCAAAAGTGCCCGGGCCGCCGCGGGCGTCGGCAGCGGCGCAAACGCCAGCACGAGCGGCGACAGCAGCTCCTCTTGGTCCAGGCGCGAGCCGCGCGGCATCAGGCCCGAGGGCGAGAACCGCACGCGAAAGGTGCCGCGTGCGATCAGGCCGCCGCCGCCATCGGCTGGCGCCTCGGGCCCTTGGTCGCCGTCGCCGTCGCCGCCGTCGCCGCTGTCGTTGACGTTGCCGTCGCCTCCTCTGCCGCCGGCGCGCCCGGGGACCGGCGCCATCCTCCCGCACGCGTCCAACGGCACCGACCCGTCCGGGTCGCGCGCGGGCGACGCGCGGCACCCCGCCGCCGTCTCGCGCAGCGGCTCGCCGACGCCCCGCGCGTCGTCCGCGGGCGTCGCCCGGTGCACCATCAGCTCGAGCTCCCCGTCCTCGAGCGACGCGCTGCCCTGCGCGCGGTCGGTCGCGACGGCGGCGCTCAGCTCGCCGTCCCCAAGAGCGGCCGCCGAGGTGACGGGGTGGTAATTCGCCGCCTGCGGCTCAAAGTAGAAATCCGCGGGCCAGCGCCAGGGGCGCGCGCTGCGGCGGCGCTGCTGCATTTCGCGGCCATTACTGTCGGTGAAGAAGACGCCGCGGGAGAGGAGCGCGGTCGAGAGGCGAAAAATGGCCTCGCGGCCGAGCGGAATCGGGCCGGCGAGCAGATGATCGGCGGTCGCCTTGTCGCCACCACTGCCGCTGCTGCTGCTGCTATTGCTGCCGCTGTCCCCCGGGCCCCGAGCGTCCCACGCGGGCAAGGGCCCCACCGTCCACTCGACCTCGGCGACGCTGCCGGAGCTCGCGCTCGCGGCGCCCGCGGTCGAGCCGGGCTGGCGCCGTCCGCCGCGGCTGGGCTCGCCGTCGCCGTCCTTGGGCAGCGGCCACACGCGCACGGCCAGCGACGCCCAGTCGGCAAAGTCCATCCGCACCTCCTGCAGCAGCGGGCCGCGCAGGACCGCCGCGGGGATCGGCGGCGGCGCGGGCGGCGGCGGCGGGGGGGGCGGAGCGTCTGCGTCGCCGCCAGCGGTCCCGCCGCCGCCGCCTCCTGCCGCTCCGGCCGCCCCGCCGGCGTCCGCGGCGGCGTCGAGCGCGCGCGGCCGCGACTTGTCCGGCCGGAAGATGTAGGCGCCGCTGTTTTGCAGGGTGCCCGCCACGATGTGGCCATTGTTAACGGCGGCGGCAGCATTGGCGGCGGCGGCGGCGGCGGCGGCGGCGGCCTGGGCGCGCGGGTCGCCCGCACCCGCGGCGCCGACGACACAGGCCGGAGAAACAGGAGCGCCGCCGGGAGCAAAAAAGGGCGGGTGCGTCCCGACGTGCGGCAGGTACGACGCCAGGGCCATGCTCGCGGGCAAGGCCCAGCCGCCGCCGCCGCCGCCGCTGCCGACGACCACGCTCGACAGGCGCCCCGTGAGATAGTCGAACGCGAGGCGGATGCCGTCGCCGCCGCCGCCGCTGCCGCCTCCCGCGGCCTCGTCGTAGTTGCCCACGACCACGGGCTCGGGCCATGCGCCGGGGGGCAGGGGGTCGCCGCCGACGCCAAACGCTCTCTCCGTCGACACGAAAGCAAGGATGGCCCCGGCGGGCGCGGCCTCGCCCGCCGCCAGGCGCTGCACCAGGAACGCGCGGTGGCCGAGCGCGGGGACCGCGTCCGCCACGAACGCGAGGTCGTGCGTCCCGAATCCTTCCTCGAGCTCGGTGCGCTGGGAGCGGCGCCCGTCCGCGACGGCGCCCAGCGTCGACGCCTGCAGCCGCCGCGTGGCGCGCGACGCCGGGAGCAGCTGCGACGCCACGGGGCGCCGGCGCCCGCTCCCGACGCCCGCGACGAGCTCCCACACCGCAAAGCTGCCTCCGCCGCCGCCGCCGCCGTCGTTCCCCTCGCCGTCTCCGGGCGGCGGCGGCCGCACGGGCAGGCGGATGGGCGCGGCGCGGCGCGGGCGCGACAGCGGGTTGTAAGCGACGATCAGAAAGCCCGCCGCCGCCCCCTCTCCCGCCGTGTGGGGGCAGTGGCTGACGTTGAGCCGCGGGCAGGCGCGCAGATCAGGCACAGAGGAGGGCGGGGCGGGCTCGGGGGGGTCGGGAAAGGGGGGGGGGGGGGGGGGCCGGCGGCGGCCGAGCCGTTTGCGGAGGCGCCCGAGGCGCCGGGGACGGCGGCGGCAGAAGCGGCGCCCGCAACAGGTGCCATCCCGCCGCCGCCGCGCAGCTGTGGCGCCCGCATCAGCCGCCCTAGCGCGGCCCCGATCAGCGCGTCCGCGTCCCCCATGCCTTCGTACAGCCGCCTGTGGTAGTCGCGCACCACCGCCTGCTTGGCCGTGCCCGTCACGGCGTCGTGGTGCTGGGCCAGCGCCACCGCCGCCTCGAGGCGCTCGGCCCCGCCCGGCAGCGCCCTGGCCGCCGCCGCCCCCCACCCGGGCGACAGGCGCGACAGCGCGGCGAGCTGCCTCGCCGCCTGCAGGCGCGCGCCCGCCGCGCGGATGAGCAGCTTGGACTCGGGGCGCGAGGAGAAGTAGCCCGTCCAGAACGACTGCGCGTCGTCCGAGTAGGGAAAGAGGTCGTCGCGCCGGACGGACAAGGGCGGAGCGAGGACGGGAGGGGAGGGCGTGGGCGAGGGCGAGGGCGGCGGCAAGGGCAGCGGCGGCGGCGAGGCCGGGCCAGCGGCGGCCAGAGCGCCCCGCTCTCCCGCCCCCTCCGCCGCCGTCGCTACCGCCTCTGCCGCCTCTGCCGCCCTCGCCGCCAAGTATCTCCCGGGCGTTGAGTAGATTGCCCGGTACCTCCCGCCCCCCTTCTCCTCCTTACCGTTGACCGCCCGCACCAGCCGATCCACGTTGCGAAAGTAGTGCGCGGCGGCGGCGTGCGTGAAGTCGCTGCCCATAAACCACAGCACGTGGCTGCTGCCCTTCGGCGCCGCCGCAAAGTAGGCGTCGCCCGCCGCCTCGAACGTCGCGAGAAACTCGGGCGCGTTGTATTCGGGCGAGCGCGGGTCGTCGACCAGGGGACCGTTTGGGGAGGTGCCCCAGTTCCAGTCGAGCCCTGGCGGCGGGCCGTAGTTGCCGGACAGGTGCGCGAGCGCCAGCGCGTCGGCCGACCCCTGCGCCGCCGACGCCGAGGGGCGCCACACGTGCTCGAGCTGCCCGCGGGCGGCGCGGCGCGCGCGGTCGCGCCAGTCGCTCCGGCCGTACACAAAGGCGTGCGCGCCGCCCGCGGCCGAGCCGAAGAGCTCGGCGTGCCCCGCGCCGTGCCCGAACGGGTCGAGCTGCCACGAGACGGCCAGCGGGACGCTGGCGGGACCAAAGGTCGCCGCCAGCCAGCGGTGGCCGCGCGCGGTTTGGTCGAGCATGTCGCGCCAGTGGGCGCAGGCCTCGTCGTGCTGCACGGTTCCGCCGCCGGCGAAGGCGAGGCGGCCGAGAAGGACGAGCCGGCGGCCGCGGCGGCGCTGCCGTGCGGGCAGGGCGCGCCACCACGCCCGGAAGAAGCCGACCTCGGCGTACGTGAAGGTGCGGCTCTCCTGGATCTCCCCGGGGGAGGAGGAGGAGGAGGAGGAGGACGAATCGGCGGCGTCGTCGTCGCGCGGGCGACGCTCGTGACGCCGCTGCCGCCGCTGCTGCGGCGCGTCGTCGCCGTCGTCGGTGGCGTTTCGGTCGCCGCCATCGCCGCCGCCGCCGACGCCGCCGCCGACGCCGCCGCCGCCGCCCCGCCTCCTATCGCCCCGCCCTCCTGCCCCTCCTCCTCGCTGCCGCCGCCGCCGCCGCCGCCGCTCGGGCAGCCGCAGCTGCGCCAGAGCAGAGTCGAGCACTGCGCCGACGGCGGCGAGCTGGATGTCCTGCCGCGCGCCGTAGAGGTACTGGTCGAAGGTCTTGAGCCACCCGCCGTCGTCGTGCGTGTGCGGGACGAGGTGGACGGTGCGGACGGGTGGCGGAGGAGGAGGAAGAGGCGGCGGCTGCGTTGGCGGCGGCGGAAGACGACTTGCCGCCGCCCCTCGAGGGAGCGTCAGCGTCGCCGCCCCGTCGTCGCCGCCGCCGATCGCGCGGGCGGGCGCCTCTGCTCCCCCTGCTCCCACTGCGCCCGCCGCGGCCCGCCAGGCCGCGAGCAGGCACAGCGGCAGGAGCAGGGGCGCGGCGCGGCGCGCCATCGCTATGTTTGGTGCCCTGACGATCGGGTGCCTTTCGGGGAAGTTACGAACGCTTCGAGGGAGTGAGGGGGGGCAGAAAGGGCAAACTGGGGGCGAGGAAAGCTTCAATCGTCGTTCGATGCGAGTGTGACGGCGTGAGGGAGACTTGCAGCGACGTTTTTGATTGGGAGTTTGAGCCGCGTCGCCGTCGTTCGCACGGGGTCAGCAGCTCGCCGAGTCCGCGTCGTCCGCCGAATCTACGAGGCTTCCCGTTTTGATGCGCCCGTTTTTCGGGGAGGGATGCGTCGCTTGGTGGTCGGGTCGAGATGGAGAGCGGGTGGTCTGAGCATGGGGGAGACTACCACGTGTGCGGTAGCTAGATGCAACCGCGAGCCCTTTCCTCCCATCGTCAACGTCAATCGCCCCCCGGCCCGCTCGCATTTCAAAAGACGACGACGAAACGCCCGATCGCAGCAGCCTCGCAAAGCGTGGATGGATTTGAGATTTTTCGACTTTTTGTTCTTAGCGCTGCAACTCCTCCAAAAAGGACGCGCCCGCAAAGGCGGCCACGCCCGCGCCCCCCAGGACCGCGCCGCCCAACACCTGCGCCGTGAGGGCGCCCGCGCTGTCGTCCGGGACCGCAAAGACGAGGCCGGCCGCCAGCGCAAGCGCCAGCAGGCCCGCCCCGTTGATCAGGCCCGGCGTGCCCGGGTCGGCGATCAGCGACAGCACGCCGCCCTTCTCGGTCTTGCCGAGGACGCCGCTCTTCTCGATGCCCGAGAGGGTCACGCCGTTGGCCTCCAGCAGGGACAGCAGCTTTAAATCTTCGGCTTTGGACAAGAGGCCGAGCGCCTCGATTTTCGCGAGGATGGAGAGCGCGCTCTTCTTCCTCGGCGGCGCGGCGGTGGGGGCGGGCGCGGCTTTTGCGGGCCGGGTGCCGGCGGCATTCGCGGCCTTGGCCGGCTTGGTGGCCGCGGCGCGGACGGCCGGGCGGGCGGCGAGGGACTGTATTTTTGGGGGGGGGGGGGGGCGGGGGTTTTTTAGCGGCGGGGGGGGGCGTGGGGGGGGGGGGGGCGGGGGGGGGGGGGGGGGGGGGGGGGGGGGGGGGTGGTGTTGGGGGGGGGGGGGGGTCGGCGGTTTTTTTAGCGCAGCGGCGAGCGTCGGGGAAGCGGGGCGCGGCGGGAAGGGGCGGGCGGGCGGCGGCGGGCCGGCGCTGGGCGGCGGCGTCGTCCGAATCCGCGCAGGCCTACGCGGCGAGGCGAGGACAAGCGGGACGGCGCGCGCCAAACGAGCGGACCTTGGGTCCTGGTCCGCCCGTCGCTTGCCGCCCGATGGCGCGCGCGAGAGCGTTAGTACGTGAGGATGTAGCTGTCCACACATCTCCATGAGGCGCGCCGGGAGCCCTCAGCCCCCCGCGCGCCGCTTGGTGCGAGAGGAAGCCACTAAATTTTGAGAGGCAGCGCCGGAATCCCGACTCCCGATCCGCCATCTCGCTAGCAAACCGACGTCGGCGCGCGCCCGATGCGGAGCCGAGGCGCGCGACCTATGACGTCGCGCATTCACGGCCTCCATTGGCGCCATGAGCTCGTTGCTTGACGCCAAGAGAAAAAGGAAGGGCTGTGTGGTGCTCAGATTTTTTGCACCCGTGGGGAGAATCGCCGAGCGCGCGCGAGAGGGAATCGTGGTCGCACCTTGTTGAGCATCATCATGTCGAGAGGGCAAATTGCGATGCAGTTGGAAAAAGAAGTCACGGTTGAAACGATTGCCATCGGCGCTCGCGCCTCTTGACACGCATCGGGCGGTGGCAGCATGGAGCGCCGGGGTTGGGGAGGCAAGGGGGGGAGCGACGGCGGCCTTGCTTTCGCCGCGGCGAGTCAAGGCGCTTGCGCTTTGCGTGTGGGTGGGCAGGGGGAGAGCGAGCACGAGTAGGAGGAACGCGACACGGTGTGGGAGCAGAGAGAAGTGTGACGCTCCGGCAGCCTGGGGGAAAAGAGAGAAAGGGGGAAAAAAACAGAGCAAACAAAAAAGCAAGAGAGTCGAGCGGGGCGGGGAGGCACGAGCACGAGCGAGCGGGCGGGCGCCCATGTCGTTTTTTCCTCCCAGGTTCGGAAACGAAAAAATATCAAAGCATCATCATGGCCGCGCCCGCCGACGCACCGCCGCCCATGGCCTGCAGGCGCTCCTGGATGTCGAGGCGCGCCACGGCGCTCGCGCGGCTCAGGCGCTTGAGCACGCGCATGGCCGTGCGGCGGCCGCGCTCGCTCAGCAGGGGGGCAGGAGGAGGAGGAGGAGCGCCCCTCGCTGCGGGGCCGCCGCCGCCACCCCCGCCATTGCCGCCGCCGCCGCCATTGCCGCCGCCGCCGCCAGTGCCGCCGCCAGCCGCCATGGCGAGCAAAATCGGCACCCCGCCCCCGCGCCCGAGCTCCTGCAGGGGGCGGACGCTGCTGCACACGGCCGCCAGCGCCGCCACCGCCGCGTCCCGGACGCCCGGGGTCACGCCCGGGTTGGCCGCGGCGGGCGCGGCCAGCACGGCGAGCAGCGCGGGCACGGCGCCGGCGCCGGCCAGCGCGCGGCGGGCAGGGCGCGCGCGCGCCAGCGCCCTCAGCGCGCGGACGGCCACGGGGACGCACCGCCGCCCGCCGCCGCCCTTTGCCAGCGCCACGAGGACGGTGGCCGCCCCCTCGCGCGCCAGCTCCGCGCGGTGGGGGTCCGACGTGGCCGCGAGGTTGGCCAGGGCGCGGGCCGCGTGCTCCTTGTCGGCGGGCGAGCCGCTCAGCGCGCTGTGCACGAGGACGCCGGCGGCCCCTCCGAGAACGAGCGCCCGGCGGTGTGCCTCTTCGACAGAGAGCGCGAGCAAGGCGCCGAGCGCGGCGGTCCGCGCGGCGCCCGAGGGCAGCGCGCGCGCGGCGGCGACGAGCGCGGCCGCGCCGCCGCCCGCGACCAGGGCGGCGCGCGCCTCGGCGCTGCCCGCGGCCAGGTTGCGCAGGGCCTCGAGCGCCGCGACGCGCGCCTCGGGGTCGACGGCGCCGCAGCCGCCGCCGCCGTTGCTGCCGCCGCCGCCGCCGTGCGACGCCAAATCGCCTCCGGACGACGACGGCCCCCCGCCTCCCCCTCCCCCTCCCCCTCCCGCCGCCACCACCGACGCCGCCGAGTACCCGCCCACCAGGAACGCCCCGCCCACGACGCCGCGCGCCGCGAGCGCCAGCAGCGCGGGCACCCCCCCGGCCGCCACCACCGCCGCCTGCGCGTCCTCCTCCGAGGCGGCCAGGTTGCGAAGCGCGCCCGCCGCCGCCGCCTGCGCCGTCGCGTTGCCGTCCCTCAAGAGACGCGCGAGCGCCGCCGGCGCGCCCTCGGCCAGCAGCGCGCCCTCGCACGCCCCGTCCAGCGACAGGTTCTCCAGCGCCGCGGCCGCCGCCTCCTGCGCGGCGGGCCCGCCGTACCGCAGCACCGACACCAGCGCCCCCACCCCCCCGGCCGCCACCACGCGCGCCCGAAGGTTGCCCTCCCCGCTCGCCAGCATCATAAGCGCCGCCGCCGCCGCCTCTTGGCCGACGCTGTCGCTCGAAGCAACCATCTCGACCAGGGCGGCCACGGCCCCTCGTTCCGCCATGGCCTGGCGGCAGCAGGGGTCGTAGGCGAGGTTGTTGAGGGCGAAGGCGGCGGCGCGGGAGGCGCCCGCGTCCTGGGAGAGGCGGAGCGCGGAGACGAGGGCGGCGACCAGGTCGCCGCCGCCGCCGCCGCCGCCGTTGATGCCCTCGTCGGCGTCGGCGTCGGCGGCGTCGGCGGCGTCGGCGTCGGCGGCGTCGGCGTTGGCGGCGGCAGCGTCTGCGTCGGCGTTCTGTGTGGCCCCTTGCTCCTCCTCCTCCTGCCCGCCCCCGCCCCCGAGCAAGGCCCGAAGCTCTTCCGACCGGGAGGCGTACCAGACCCAGTGGGCGGCCGCGTCCTGGGCGGCGCGGGCGGCGGCGGCGGCCGAGGCGAGCGGGTCGCCCAGGCCGAGGTAAGCGCGAGCGGCGGGGGCCGGAGCGGCGCTCGGGGCGGCGGCGGCCCCGTCGCCGCCGGCCACGGCCGCCGCCGCCTCAGCGCGCGCCGCGGCCGCCGCCAGGGCGGCAGGGTTGAGGCGCAGGGCCGCGGCGGCGACGCGGCGCGCGCGCGGGTCCCTGGCGAGCAGCTCGCGGGCGGGCTGGTCCCGCTCGGCGTGCGTCGCGAGCGCGCGCAGGCCGGCGACGAGCTCGCCGCTCGGGCCAAGGCTGGCAGGGGCGGCGGCGGCGGCGGCGGCGGTCGTTGCCGCCGCCGGGCCGCTGGCGCCGCTGCCGCCGCCGCCGCCGGCCTCCTGCTTCTGCCGCCCGGCGGCAGCGGCGTCCAGGCCCGCCACCAGCGCCCTGAGCTCGTCGGCGGACATCTCCTCCTCCACGCCGTCCATCACCATGCCAAAGCCCAGGGCCCCGGCGCCGCCGCCCAGCATCAGGCCGCCGCCGCCGCCGCCCAGGCCGCCCAGGCCGCCGCCGGCCGCGCCGCCCAGGCCGCCGCCGCCGCCGACGCCGCCGCCGCCGCCGCAAAACTGCTCGAGCACCCTCCTGCGCGGGTCCTCGCCCGCGTCGCGACGCAGGCGCTGCAGGACCTCGGAGAAGGCGCCCGCGCGGGCCTCCTGCTCGCCGCGGGCGCGCGCGCCGGCGGCGGTGGCGTGGGCCGCGGCGGTCGTGGCGGGGTCGGGGGCGGGCGGGTCGGCGCCGGCGCCGCCGGCGTCGCTGGCGCCGGCGTCGGGCGGCGGGGGCAGGCCGAACAGCACGGGCGCAGACACCTGCGTGGAGCCGATGGACGTGCAGAAGCTGCGCACGGAGGCGTTGTCGTCGAAGCCGACCGAGGCCGACGGCGGGAGGTGGTCGGCGTACGCGGCGGCGGCGGCGGCGGCGGCGGCGGCAGAGGGAGCGAACGGCGCGGCGGCCGCAGAGGGCGGCGGCGGCGGCGGCGCGGGGCCCTGCTGCTGATGCGGCTGCTGCTGCTGCTGCTGCGACGAGGGGTAGCGCGGAGGCAGCAAGGATGAGGCAGGGAGCGGGGCTGCGGTTGCGCTGCCGGGAGCGGCGGCCGCTGCGGCGGGAGCAGAAGCTGGAAAAGAGGGGGCGGCGGCGGCGGCGGCGGCGGCGGCGGCGGCATTTGGCGCGGCGCCCGCCCGGCTCGCCCGGCTCGCGCCCAGCGCCGCCCCGAGGTCCCTCAGCGCGCACTGGACGGTGGCGGCGGCATCCTTTCCCTCCTGCTCTGTTGTTGTTTTTGTCGTCGCCGCGGGGGCGACTGTCACCGCGGCAGAGGCGTCGGCGTCGGAGGTGGCGGCCGGAGGCGAGGCCGCCGCCGTCTGCGGCTGCCGCTGCAGCAGCAGCTGCTGCTGCTGCTGCTGCTGCCGCCGCCGCCCCACCGCGCCTTGCTGCTGCTGCTGCTGCTGCTGGCTCTGGTGGTGGTGCCGCGACTCGGCCTTTGCGCCCAGGCCCGCGGCCGCGGCCGCGGCCGCCGCCGCCGCCTCGAGGCGCCGCGGTGACGCCGGGCGCGGCAGGCGCGACGAGCCCGGGCGCGACGACGAGGGCGGCGGGAGCGGCGAGCCTTGGTCGGAGCGGAGGGCGGCGGCGCTGGTCGGCCGCCCTCCTCCCGCTCCGGCCGCCGCCGCCGCGCCTGCCGGCACGTCGTCCGCGCCGTCGTCGTCGTCGCGGTCGTCCGATTCGTCCGTGCCCGCCCCGTCGTCGGCCGGGAAGGCGAGCGCCTCGTCAGGCTGCCGCCGAGGCTGCTGCTGCGGCGGCGGCTGCTGCTTGCCGCCAGGGGCCGCCCCCGCCGCCGCCTCTGCCGCCGCCTCTGCCGCCGCCTGCGCCGCCGCCTGCGCCGCCGCCTGCGCCGCCAGGCCCGAGAACTGGCGCTGCAGCGCGCCGACGGCCGTCCCCACCCGGGACAGCCCGCCCTGCAGCTGGTCCACCGCGTCGCCCAGGGCCGCCAGCTGCGCCGTCAGGTTGGCCAGCGCGGCGCCCTGGCCCGCCACGGCCGCCTTGAGCTGCGCGAGCTCGAGCGCCGAGGCCGCCGACGGCGCCGGGCGGCGCTGCTGCTGCTGCTGCTGCTGCTGTTGTCGGTGTTGCTGTTGTTGCTGCTGCGGCGGTTGGTGTTGGTGTTGGAGGTTGCCGGATGCTGCTGCTGCGCCGTGCCTGTCGTTGTTCAAATGGGGGAAAGGAGTTGTGCGTTTGGGGATCGGGTGAGGCCAGCTGCCCAGAGCGGGCGGATTGTTGTTGTTGTTGCGTCGTCGGCTGCAAAACGCAAACCGCGCCGTTGTCGCCGTCCCCTTGTCGCCGTCTCCTAGCGCCGTTGTCGCCGTCCCCTTGTCGCCGTCTCCTAGCGCCGTTGTCGCCGTCCCCTCACCACGCCGGCTGGCGGTACGCGTCGACCGCCGACTCCTGGAGCTGTGATGTTGTGCATATGGGATTGGCGTGGGTCGAACAGGAGGGGTCGGCACGATTGCGTGAACAAGAGGCAGGCCCCAGAAAAAGACCCTCTGTCAGTTTTGAGTTTGAGCGAGACAGACGGGAAGCAATTGGTCTTCAACGCCCGCCCGTCCCCCCACACGGGGGCGCACCCCGACACGAGAAGCATACGCACCAGCTGCTGCAACGACAGCGGCGGGGGAGCCGGCGCCTCGGGCAGCAGGGCGAGCGGTTGGTGCGGGCCAGCTCCTCCTGCCCCCGCTCCCCCGCCCGCGCGCCGTCGCAGGAACCACGGCATCCTGTCTTTGTTGGTTGAGCGGCGTGGGGCCAGTCTCCAGAGCAATTGGTCAGGCTGGAAAGGTGTGTGATTCTTGTTGGATGCGGGGGCGTGTCGCCGTTCTTGAAGCGACGAGCTGACGGCGGCAAACCCGCGAAGAAAAAGAGGCGACGAGCAAGAGCAGTGGCGCACAACTCAACTTTCACTTTTAGTAACCAACTCAATCACCATGCTCCGCGCCGCCAGCTCCTCCTCGACCGTGACGGCGCGCGCCGCCTCGCGCCGCCCGGCCCCCGGCTCGCTCGTCGTGGTGAGTGGCGCAAGAACGGCGCAAGACAAAAAGGATGAACGTTGTTTTCCCTCGCGCGTACAGACGCGCCCGAACCAAGCCCTCGGGCAATGCGGGCCAGCATATTAGGGTCCCAAACTCGCCCGTCGCGCATCGAACGGGCGAGATCGCTGAGGGTCGCGGCCCACGGGGGTGACTCTTTCGATCGATCCCAAAAGACCTCCCCTTTGTGGCAAGAGAGCCCCTCGCCCCCCGCGCCCGCAGGAGGAAAAAAAAAAAAAAACAGTGCATCGTATCTCCTCGGCTTGCTGACGGCGAGCCCTTTCCCGCACCCCCAAAACGACCTAACGCCGCCCCCGCCACCGCCGCCGCCACCGCCACCGCCACCGCCACCGCCGCCGCCACCGCCACCGCCACCGCCACCGCCACCGCCACCGCCACCGCCACCGCCACCGCCACCGCCACCGCC
>Ga0105053_10003206_pt1 | contig 24993 bp, 15 predicted proteins | sample BON01_FD_78093 | JGI IMG/M metagenome (GOLD analysis project Ga0105053, IMG submission 78093) | Freshwater microbial communities from Lake Bonney liftoff mats and glacier meltwater in Antarctica - BON-01 | ecosystem: Environmental > Aquatic > Freshwater > Ice > Glacier meltwater | place: Lake...
GTTGAAAAGTTGGAAATCATTCTCGAAGAACTCCTTCATTAATTTTTAAAGTTCATTTCTAGATTTAAAATCTAATTTCAAGTACAAGTCAAGTACAGGTGTACCACGGTCATAAAAAAAAATCAGCAAAAATCCCTTTTTTTTGGTCGCGTTATTTTTTTAGAGTCTTTGGATTATCTTCTGTTTGTTCAAAAAAATATTTCGAATTTCAAAAGTTTAATAGTTGTTGTAGGTTGATTCATTTGGGGGGGGTTTAAATTTCAATTATCTTCTGTTTGTTCAAAAAATAATCGATTTTTGTTGTTGTTAAAAAAAAAAAATTAATAGCTGGGCTACAATAGTAACAATACACTATACACTATACATTTTTTATTGCTGGGTACAATTGTATGACTCGAGTATTTCTACAAATCGCAAGTCGTTATGATTGTTTTCAATGCTCTAATTGCGGCTGGTTTTTATGGAGCAATCTCAAATTTAAACCTGGTTGAGATGCTGATAGATCCCCGGCAGCTCGGGGAGCTAGACGATCTTCCACTGCTGATCAACTCAATTGTGACTCTACTCTTTCTTCGGGCATCGTTCTCCACCAACTTTACCTATTTATATTCTGCTGCCTTCTTTGCTGCCGGATTTTCGAAGCCCGAGATCCAGGATCCTCTATTTGCCTTTACTATTGTTGTGGTCTCGTTATATGAGATGTATACGGACTCACCTGACTTTTTCGAGCCCATGTCGACGAATCCTGCTCTTGCCGTCAACACCTCCGTAAAAACCACGCCGAAGAATAAGAGTGGAATGCGATCTCGATCTCCTACTGGTGCGAAGAAATGTACAGAAGTAAAGAAACGTACAGAAATAAAGAGTGTCAAAAGCGATGGTCACGCGGCTCAAAGTCCGTCGCCTCACGGATCCGATTTTCCAGATGACTCGTTGGAAAGAGAGAGTGTCAAAGCAAAACGTCAAATATCTCAACATCTTTCATCTACGCCTCGCAGATACGCTGACCAAGATACCTATTCAAAAAGAAACAGTGGCAAAACTAATCATCTCATAACTCCAAGTCCTTCTTTTACTCCTAGTGAGAGCGTTGCTCAAGAAAGGTTTTCGAAGGAACCATGTGCTGCCGGGATGTCAACTTTTTCAAAATCGCCAATGAGGAAGACAGGTTCCCCAGCAGTGCTAGAGAATGCAAGAGAAAAAGCTGCTCGAGATCAACAAGAGAGAATGATTCAACGACTGAATAAATTACGAGCCTAGATTTTGGTTTCAGTTTTAATTCTTTGTTTTACATTTTTAAATTGGTACCATGGTACACGGTAGTAATTATTTGTTTTAAATAGTTTTTTAGACACTTTTCTAGTCACTAAAGTCTTCCAGCATCTCTTCTTCGTCATCATCATCTTCATCATTTTCTAGTATATCAATTTCTTCTCTCGTACTCTCACCGAAACTCGTTTCTTCCTCTAAAAGCTCCGAATCAGAAGATTCCTCCGATTCCAGCTTCTCGGAAACTTGTTCATAAACTGAACTATCGTTTAACTCTCCAGTTTCATCAAGTCTGCTTGAATTAAAGCTCGAACGCGAAATCATTTCGTCCCCCGTGCTGTGAGCATCATCTTCGTCAAAGTCACTCGACTTGTTTGTATCATTATCAAACTCGGAACCAGAGCTGGACTCAGAGTCGTCATGCACAACAGTAGTATGCGACTTCAGCTTCACTTTATTAAGTTTCTCCTGAACCGTAAGCTCAGTATTTGAATTCACTGCTCTCGCAATTATATCCAATGCGTCGTCAAATGACGGAATAGTTTCTCCTTCATATTGTTTTTCTAATGAACGAATTAGCTTCTCTTCTTTTCCTTGATACTTTTTAATAATATCAGGAACCTTTTCAACTTTTTCCGGATTATGAAGGATGAAGAAAGCTGCTAGTCGTTTCTCCAATACGTGAGGATTGAGGAAAATGGATTTCGTAATTTCCATTTTGTACGTGGAGGCCTTGCATGTTTTAAACCATTCTTCGAAGGACTGGCTAGTGGCTCTTGATACTTGCAACATAAGCTGGGTCCCCACCAACAAAGTGTGCGTATGTTTATGTGAATGCCTCTCAACAACTTCAATATCCTCGTTCAAGAGATCGATAATTTGAAAGGCAGTATCGTGCTGCTCTTTTGATACATGTAATGAGCAAGAGCCATCCTCGTTTTCCGCGATATTACACCATCTGCGTCGCCATTTCATTTCACTAAGTTTTGTTTCATTTTCTTCGTTGAAAGCAATACGGACCCATCCAGATATAGATTGTCGCTTGTACGGTTCCCCTTGAAACGCGTGATGCCAAGTTGTTATTGGTTTCGCTCCTATGGTACCAGGATTGTCCTCGTACCAACTACAAAATTCATTCAAGTTCATAGTATCCTTATTATTGAATATTTCTTCAACCAATTCATTCACAACAGACACAGTTGCCAACAGCGGTATAACTTGGACATCTGAAGGAACTGAAAAGCCTTGGTATTGGTTGTTTAGTTTTTTCCAAAGTACGTCTTCTTTTCCTTGGTACTTTTCGATGATATCTTGAACTTTGAACAGTTTGCTTGGACAGTGGGTGGCATAAAATACCTCCAAGCGAAGGACATTAATCATGCTACGATCTTCATCAGAAAGATCAGCAGGTAATTTACGTCGCTTAATAGAAGGATCAAGAAGCAAAGGCGATCGAAGAATTCGACGTAGATCATCTCTACACAAATTGCCATTTCCCAGCGAATGCATATGGTACATCATTTGAAGGCGCTGAGTCTTATCAGGACTTTGAAGAAGAACCATCGCCTGAAGGAATTTTTCAAATGTAGGCGCCATCTCACTAAGGTGGGACAGTAGCATCAAATTTCCTGAATGTCCAAAGACGCTCTCAAACCTAGTATAGCTTGTTTCGGATTCTAATGCCGATAACCGCTTCCATTCGTTCGAGCTGAAGAATTGCAAAAATATAGGATCATATGCACTTATCGTTTCCTTCTTTTTTACTAGGCTTTGGACTGGCCCGTCATTCTTAGATGATGACATTCTAAATGAAGATTTCTTCTTCAGCACCTTGAGAATATTAAGTTTCTTCAAAAGCTTCTTGGCTCGTTTAGAAAAACTCCGTCGTTTCTTTGGTTCATCTGCTATATTCTTTGAAATACCTGTTTGTTCCTTAACTTCGTCTGAAATTTCCGAGTCCATTTGTATACTAGATTCGGATTTGGACTTGGATCTGAAAGGGTTGGAAAAGGAACGTGGCCTGGACGTTATTGAACTTTCTGACCCCTTTCTGCTAAACATCAATCTAGACAAACTACTGGTGCGACGAAGAGGTTCTGTGGCCCTTTCAGCTTCACTTTCAGCTTTACCAAAAAGCCGCTTCGTTAGTGATCGAGACCTCGGTCGCGACACTTCTTCAGCCTTAATTTCGTCTTGATCCAAATCGGATTGCTTCTTGTCTGAAAGCAAAGATCCCGACTTCAGCTTTCTGAATAAAATTTTACCAATCGCATTACGTGGAGGAATTATTTCTCCTGGAGGTTCAGATGCAGTATTTTCGCTGGTTTCCGAGTTCTTCTCTTCCAGCTCCTCGTTTTCCTCTTTTGTTTTCACTGCATCTTCTTTGTTTGATTTTTCGCTTTTAAACGATCCTAATGACAAAGATCGCTTCTTCAATCTGGACCACATCCGGCTCCTACTACCTCCAAACGACGAAACGGTCAAAAAAAAATCCGCGGGGGACTTCTCAGCGGTTATATATTCTTTCGATTGTCCTAGCTTTTAGAATAGCCCATCCCTAAGATGGAGTTGTATAGGAATTCACTAACAAACGGTAAAGGAGCCCAATTTTAGAAAAACCGACTCTTTCTCAGATTCAAATCCAGGAAAAGTGGTGTTCGAATTTAAAAACAGTTAAAATGTTGAAAAGCAAATCCTTTTCTCAATAAACCTTTTAATAAAAATGATTGTAAAACCGCATGAGCGCCGAGGTCATGATGACGATGAGAAGAAGCTGAGAAACAGTCTATCTATGTATATGCAGACGAAGAAGTTCCAATGGTTTATTGTTGCCTGGAGTGTTATTCTGGTTTTGTGGAGCTTGATTGTGGTAATGAGACCCGTTAAAGCGGTTATGGTTCGTCAATATGACGAGGGGTTTCTTGCACATCCAGATGTGAATATCGCACGCGAGGAAAGAATATCGTTACAATACGAGCCTAATTATGATGACGACAATGATGCTAGCGACGATACCGAGGGGGACGCTGAAGAAGAGGTGAATGATGATTTAAAAATTGTGCGAGAAACGGATAAAGAAATTGATCTGACAGCCCAAATGCCATACAGTGCCATCTTTGAAGATTTTGACCAGTATGAGACCTCGCATTGGATGAGTGTGTTGACCCCGTCATACTACAAACCTTCAGAACCTCCCACGCTTCGAACATACACCAAACTGTACACCAATAACCCTCTTAAGGCCTATGTTCCAATGTTGAAGAAGAATATCCAGCTTTCCCTTTCGTCCTTCACTGACGTGTTCCGCAAAAAGGCCATGCCAATTAAATTTTCATTTGAAAGTTTACGTAAATCAGGGTTCCGGACTAGATCTCATTCCTTGGAGGATCTTCGAAAAATGTTTCCTTACAACGGTGAAGTCGGCAAGGTTTTCACTCAGTACAAACCTAACCGAGCTTATTCAGGAGCAGGAGAGGTTGACCTAGGGCCTGGTCTTGCGGACATCCAGCGCGATGCCAATTTATCCAAAAAGCCGCATCTAAGAAGTTTCCCAAGAAATATGAAAGTCAAGTCGTCAGATGTGGCTCGTCTAGATATTGACACTCCGAAGCTTATCGACAGCCGATATTTTCAAAAACCAACTTTGTGGATGGGAACAAGTTCTAGTGGTACCGCGCTTCACTCTGATTGTTGCGATAACTTTGTGATGATGATCAGTGGAACAAAGCGATTTACGTTAGCTCCTCCGACTGATTTTTACGAGCTTAGTCCGCGATGCGTTGGGAAATCAAAAGGATTATGCTATGGAACACCGTCAGAGCCTGTGAGTGATATGAAATACTCTTGGAATAAAATTGTGGTTGATGTTGGTCCAGGCGAGATTTTGTATATGCCTTCTAATTGGTTTCATCATGTCGAGAATGTTGGCCCGACTGTTATGGTGAACATCTGGACACGCAGAGGGGAGACTCACGGAGTTGTATCATGTAACCAATAAGATAAAAACATATTTCGTTCACAATCAATGATTTTCTTTTCAAACATGAACATGAGTCACCAATGTGGCATCCAATAAAATAAGTGACAAGTGTTACATTACGTGAACGTTCAGCGAAAGCTACTTCAAATCTTCAAAGGTGATTTTATCAGAATAAAATTTGGTTTTTGTATTAATTCTCTTATAGGAAAACTAGTAAATTACTCCTTGAAGAAAACTTCTACCTTAACACCAGGTTCCAAATGGATAGAAGTGATTTGTTTCACATCTTCTTGAGGACTGACGAGATCGATGACTCTTTTGTGAATTCGCATTTCAAATCGATCCCAAGTGTTGGTACCTTCACCACAAGGAGACTTTCTGGTTGTTAAACGAAGAACCTTGGTTGGAAGTCTAACTGGACCGGAGCACTTAAGGTTTTTGTCCTTAGCACTTCGCTTGATCTCAGCGCACATCTTTTCAAGAGCCTTGACGTTGCGACTATTGAGGGTGATTCGGATGCGGCAGAGTGGTGACTCTTCGCCTGCTGCTACTTTCTTGTCCATTTTCAAATATAAGAAGTTGTTGTTGATTTAATACCAGAGGCCATAGTACCTTTCTTGCTTTAACTAATACCTGTATTAACAACTACCTTTTTCAAAAGTTCGGCCAATATATATTTTCAGGAATGAAATACAGACGACATTTAACAATGAACAGCAGCCAACACTAATTAAAACAAAAGATGTCAACTCATAGTATCGTATGAGTTAAGAGATGTAAAAAAAAGAACATGGTGTATGAAAACGATTCGTTTTTAAATCTCGAAACGTGAGATCCTTTAGAGATAAATGAATATATTTTAGAGTTTAGAATTTTTGCTCTTTGAAGAATTCCAGTAATCCGCTAAATTTTTACCAGACGCAACACAGTCTTGGAGCAACTTGGATGGGACGAAACAAGATTCGTCCGGGTATATGCTTTGATACTTTTGCAGCGCCGTCAGCACCTTGGAGAGGCCTATGTTATCTGCATAATGCATGGGACCTCCGGTGATTCTGGGCCAATTGTACCCGTGGCAGCAAACAACATCCACGTCTTGAGGTCTGTCCGCGAATCCTTCTTCTAAGATCTTGAAACCTTCGTTGATCAAAGGATAAAATATTCTTTCAAATATTTCTTGCGTCTCAATGTGTCTGCGTTCAATTCCTTTGTTTTTACTGATCTCAAGAATCTTGTTATTCACTCGATCATTCACCGATCGCTTTCTGTCTTTGGAATAGTCGTAGAATCCGGCATTAGATTTCATTCCAAGCCGACCTGTCTCAACCAACCAATCACGAATATCCATATCCGTGTTAACCAGACCTTTGCGTTTCTTGGCTTCAAATCCAATAGCTAGACCAGTGAGGTCGCTCATGCTTAAAGGCCCCATCGGCATGCCGAAATCAGAAGCGATTTTATCAACTTCCGCTGGCAGGCATCCTTCCATCAATAACTGCGTCGCTTGCATTGAGTAATAAGAAAACATGCGGTTGGCAACAAACCCATAGCAGTTTCCAACAAGAACACTCCACTTGCCGATCTTATTGCCAATGGACATTGCAGTGGCAATGGTGGTGTCACTACTACGTGAACCTCGAACATTTTCCAATAGCTTCATTACGTTCGCTGGTGAAAAAAAATGCATGCCAATAACGTCTTGAGGTCTGCTTGTCGCGGAAGCAATTTCATCGATACTCAAGAAAGATGTATTAGAAGCCAGAATGCATCCTGGTTTACATATCTTATCCAGTTTTCCAAATATTTCTTTCTTCAAAACCATATCTTCAAAAACGGCTTCAATCACTAGATCGCAATCCTTTAGAGCGTCGTAATCAACGGAAGTTGAAAAGAGAGCTAGTGATGTATCGATGGAGGCCTGTGACCGTGATCCTCGTTTAACGCTACGCTCGTAGTTAGATCGAACAACTGCCATGCCCTTTTCAAGAAAGTCAACTTGTCTATCTACTATTACCACATATATCCCGATATTGGCAAAGCACATAGCAATACCACCACCCATCAAACCGGCACCAATGACCCCAACCTTGTTGACTTTCGCAGGTTTCGCTTTCAGACCAGCTATTTTTGCAGATGCTCTTTCTGAAAAAAACATGTGCTGTAGTGCATTAGCCTCCTTACTGCCAATGAGTTCAGAAAATAGAACCTGCTCTCGCTTGCAGCCATCCTTGAAGTTCATGGAGCAGGCTGCTTCAACACATTGAATGATCTTCTGGGGGGCAGGTTGGCCACGCCTGCTCTTCGCCATCTGACTCTTCATGTCGTCAAACAAGCTTTTAGCAGCACTTGGTGGTTGTTGCTCACTAATTCGACGACCTTTATTACCTGGATTTGAGATGGCCATCTCTAAGGCAAAAGCTTTCGAAGTCTCGATGAGAGCTGCGTGAGTACACACCTTGTCAACTATTTTCCATTCAAGAGCTTGGCAAGCGGTAACATGATCCCCTGATAACATCAATTGAAGAGCGTTTTTAGCACCAATTAAACGAGGAAGTCTTTGTGTACCTTGTCCTCCAGGCAGCAGTCCGATATTAACTTCCGGCAATCCCAAAAACCCAGAGTCGGCAATCACGCGATAGTGACAACCAAGACTCAGCTCCATGCCGCCTCCCAGTGCAAATCCTTGAACAGCTGCCACCACTGGCAAGTTCAACTCCTCGAAGTACTCCATGAAGGGCCGCTTAGGATTCCTTGCATGCTTTTTGTTAAGATCTGGAATATCCGCACCCGCACAAAAAGCACGTGATCCTGCTCCACATACAACCACAGCTCTAACAGAACGGTCTTTAAGGATCTTGTCACACGAATCTTCAATCCCCAACAGCACCGCGTTGGTCAGCGTATTTACTGGAAAGTGCTGTTGATATTTAGAAAGACCCTTCATGGTAATAAAACACTTACATCGATGGTAACCAAGGCTACACCATCGTTGTCAACCGAATAGTCAACTCTATTCGTTCCCGAAGCAGACATGGTATATTGTTTGGATTGAAGTCCGACCTTTTTACTCGGTAGACACTAAGATATGAAAGGTTAAAGTGAAACAAAACTTTTTCAAATAATAAAATACGAGTACGTCACTAGTTTGTCATTACGAGCTACTTAAAAGGTTGATAGTAACAGTGAACAACGATGACCAAATCGAAGAATTAACCGAAGAATCAACATAGAGTTCCTTGTTTCAGTTGTCACACTTCAGAGATGATGAACTGGATATGAGATTCCATTTCAAGAAATCAACAGGCCATTCTCACCGAACTTAAAGCTTTAAGATGAGAGCCTATCAAAACAACGGCGTCGAAGAAATCGCCCGTGATGAGAATGAATTGTTTGAAATTGCCATGATTTTCAGCGGAACGGTCCCCGGTCTTCAGGAACTTAAAATACGTTACGCGATGACTGAGATAACGGAGATCACTCGAGAGGACGGAGGAAGGAAGCAAGACGACTTCAGTTACAGTGAAAAGGACATGATGGCTATGGTTACGCAGGAACTCAACAAAGCCTTTTGTAATCTGTCATTGGTGAACAACGACCGCCAAACAGCAACGATCAATCTCGTGCGAGCATACGGCGAAGCGTTTCAAAGTTCCTCCCGGGCGCCCAAGCACAAGTGCAACAAGCACACATCCACTATTTTTAGTTTGAGACTGGAGTTTAAATGGTACTCGAGAGAGTTCTTAGGAAGCTCAACCTTGGGCTGTGCTTCTGGAAAAATCAAAATCGGCGAGATCGACAACCAGAACTTCATTGATCCGAGTTCATGGGAAGCAACTGTGAACCTAGATATGGAGAGTGTTCCTGGCATGATGCAACAGCCGGAGAATGCGGAGAGTCCCCTGGAGCCTTCGGAGCTAGAATCAGCGTTGAAGGCCAAAGTAGTGCAGGAAGGCCTGCCGATAGTGCTTTCACGTCTGAAAAAATTCCTTCAAAATCATTTTGGGGATGATTCAAAATTTGAAGACTTGAAAAATGTGCCGGGTAACGAAATAGTGGAGGACAAAATAACTGCAGTTGAAATATATGCAACTCCAGAACTGACGACTCTAAGAAGGAAACTGTTAGGAAAAGAATATTTGAAGGTGATGGACTCGAGTGAAGAGAATGTAGAGCCTGTGTGGCAATTCAGGTTGTGCACCATTAATGATTCAGATGTGCTTGAGCTGGCTGAGAAAGCAAAGCGAAATACGAGTTTGAAACAACTAGATGTATATTTTAACTACATCACCGACAAGAACGTTCCGATACTCTTTGAATCTCTGGCAGAACTTCCGGAATTAGAGTTGATAGATTTCAGAAATAATAGAATAGGCGATGCTGGGGTTCAATCGATTCTGGGAGTGCTTGCGCTTGGTGGGATTCCGAAACTCAAGAGTTTAGATCTCCGGGGGAATGAAAGTATTTCATCAGTTGGGGAAACAATGCTCCAAGGCTTAGCACTGGTTCGCAAGTCGATTAAAGTGCTCATTGACTAAATACGATGAAACAATTTCTACATTTTAGATTGAGATATTTTTTCAGCTACAAAAGGCTTCAATGCAGCGTATATTGCTTCACTACGTCTATCTTTCTTCAGAAGGCCAGGGTCATTGGAGCCATCATAGGATTCTAAAATCCCTTGTTGCTTATAATAGTTGATCAACGGATGAGTCAAGCGAGAGTATTCTTCAAGACGCTCGCGGACTTTATCGGGTTCATCATCAGATCGCCTGATAATTGGTTCTCCAGTTACATCGTCTCTACCATTTTCTTTTGGGGGATTGAAACCATAAGAGTATACACGTCCTGATTCGACATGAACCCATCTGTCACTAATGCGATCGACAATATCGTCGAAGGGAACCTGAAGATGTATCGCCAAATCCACTTTCAAAGATGAATCAAGTGCTCTAGCTTGCGTCTCGGTTCGTGGAAACCCGTCAAGGAGGACTTTGCCATGGTGGTGAGTCAGCTCACTCATGATCATCTGGATGATCAAGTCATCCGGAACCAGATGGCCTTCATCCATGAAGATCTTAGCCTGTATACCAAGTTCGGTCTCTCGCTTCACGTGTGACCGAAGCATGTCGCCGGAAGACAGATGGTCGAAACCGAAATCTTTCATGAGCTTCTCACTGATGGTCCCTTTACCTCCTCCAGGAGGGCCCATTACTAAGAGAGGTGAATCATTGCAAGTGTTAAACGTGTAAGAACTTACTGATGGTCATCAAAGAGCGAGAGTGTATGCGAGAAGACATGTTCCGTGAGACCCGCGACAACATAGTGTTGAAATGGGATTTCAGAAAAAAATGGTGTTTGTGCACACGCGAAACAAATGTTAATTCAAATGAACATTGAAGCATCTATCAGTTGACCGAAACGATGCAATTTGAAACCTAATAGCAATACACCATATTATCCTTCATTGCGTCTATTGAACTCTTGAAGTCTTGTTACATCTGGCTTTGCAGAATACATGACCCGTAGGTGTCCGATGTATGACTTCACAGAAAGAGTACATCATTCAATAATAATTTTGAGCCTTGATTTCGTGTATCCATATGTGCTTGCATCATTTATGGATAGCTTCGCATGCGTTTGAAGCACCTGGCAAAGACGTGAACCAGCACACTCACTATTTCAATATAGATTGGGACATATGAAAAATTATCTGCCACAATCCATCTTATTGTCTTGCACTAAAAAGCTCTGTCTATTAGTTTGCCATTCTACAAATTATACAACGGCAGGATTTTACATTTAGATTCCGTTCGAAATACTTCAAATATTCGTCACCAACATTTACTGCAGATGATACTATAGTTTTCAGTAAATGGGGTAGTACTATTCCGTGATTGGCTGCTTCATAGGAAACCTGAAGCCATATGGTTTGCTACGCGCCGAACTTTTTCACCATCAATAATTCAGAATGGATGTCGATTGCCCAAATGCACGAATGGATAGACAACGTTAATCCCAATGCGAATCCCGTGGTACCAGCTGAAGATCCTGTCGATGATAAATGCCACGTATGTTTCGTCCCCAATTCGAGTTTAGTTATGTGTGAGTTATGCGGAAACCCCGTTTGCGAACAATGTTATGAATTTTGCGAACAATGTGAATTGAATTGTTGCAACTATTGTGAAAGTTTCATTTACTGTGATGTTTGTGACTGCACAATGTGTTTTCACTGCAACGAAGAGTGTTCACATCAAGAAACTTCTTCTGAATGGCCTGATGAGTATGTGCAGACTGAAGCGCTCATTGTTAGCTAAAGGAAGATAGTCAAAATAGTGTAAACAGGTGAAGCAGACTTTTCAAAGTTCCTAATAACAATAGTCGCTAAAGATGTAATAATAATTTTAATTCGATCAGACGATGGCGTAATCACCAGATTTAGCCAATGATGACTTCTTTTTAATGGGTTTACCGTCTTTACCGACTTTCAACTTCTTCTTCCGGACAGGTTTACCGTCAGGTCCAAGTTTTCGCACTGGTTTTCCGTCAGGTCCTATTTTAACCTTTTTCTTTCTGATGGCAGGAGATTGGGACGTAAGTGAGCCGCTTGTGCTTCTATCTGTGGTGTATCGTATATTGCGATTACGGAATCCTTCGACGATGGTTTCGGCATTACCTGTGTTCGCTTTGGCAAATTGCTGGAAAACACCATCGTCATTGTCTGCGTGTTTCACTCTCAATGATTGCAAACGTTTCTTCTCTGCTGCTAGTTGCTTCTTTCGCTCCTGCATCTCTCGTTTTTCTTTGACAGAGTTTCGCGCTCGCGTCAACGAAATCTCAAAGTTGATAAACTTGGAAAAGAAATTCTCGGGTTCGACGGCTTTGCCTGTCTCGGCAAATTGAGAGGCCAATTTCTGGAAATCAGATCTTGCTCTTTCGAAATCTTTCTGTAAATCGGCGACTTTCTTGGCAGCTTTCACTTCAAAGCCAGCCATCTTCTTTTGAAAAGCGTCTTTCTTATTCTCAGGTGTGTGTTCTACCATCACCTTAAGATTTCGCACGTTTGTTGCAAGTATGTTCAGTTCCTGTTGCGTATCAGCCAGGGATACCTCTCGTGCATCATGGCAAAATTGCAAGCTAAAGTTCACAAGATCCGGATAACTCTCCTCAAGAATTTGGAAAAGAAAATCCATTAATGTACTTTTTCCATCTTGACTTTTGATTGTGTCCAACACCTGCAATGCTTCTAGTTTAAATCCCCACACTGCCCCACGTGGAGTTCCCCCATTGATATAGTTTCCTAAAGCGAGAACTATCTCCAATATCTTTCTAATTTTATCTGAGCTGTTGATCTCCTTGCAGGCATACAACACCGCTTCTGCTTTGACACTGATCCTTTCGTAATCCAGTTCGAAGTTGTTTCGTACCTGAATTCCCTGCAACCGACCTGCTAGGTTCGGAATACTGCTAATGGCTCTAAGAAATGTATCTTCTCTAGCAAGCCTCTCAATATTACCGTTCGACTTCTCAAAGCTCTGAATAAGTTCTACTTCATCCTCTGTGGGCACTGCAGTCAACAGGACATGTACATGCTCGGGTGTTAAAAGTGTCTCATCCAGAGTCCAAATTGAATCCACAATTTCTTCGTTCGAAGCTCGAATCTTCGACAGAGTAATCCCAACGTTTTGTTGCCGCTTGCCTTGGACCAAATGGATCTTTCCTGTCGACTTTCTATTTTCATTTTCAGGTGCCTTCACTTTGTCATCTGCAACAACACCGAATACACTTTCCAGTTCTACTTTACTAAACTTGATCTTTTGGTCACTCAATTCTGGCCAAACCGTACCTTCCAATTTATCAACAGGTACTGGAGTCCAAAATATGTTTCTCATTTTGCAACTTGGTTTTATTGGCTTCTTCATATGTAAACCTAATTTCTTACGAATTTCCTCTTCTCTTTCCGCTCGAGCTTGACCAGCATCCTTGAAAGCAGCCACTGCTACAGCTGGAGCTTTCACTGCGGCTATTTGAGCCCGATTCGATAGCATTGCTGCAAGACCATTATTACCACCAGCTGGGGCTGTAGATGTGGTTGTGGCTGCTGCTGTTTTAGTCCGAGGATTGATCTTCGATGGAGATCCAGATTTCGTAGGGATGGGAGCGAGTTCAAGCGACCCAGGCATGTTTGGAAGGGGACATGCTGGTATCCCTTTGGTTTCTGCTCCAGGAACAGTGCCAGCTGGTCGTAGACCCGTACTATCCAATGTGCCACTGAAAGACTTCGGAATTGCAGGAGCAGTTTCCCTATCATCCGTAATGGGTTTGCCGCTATTTGCTGAGGTCAATTGCTTCTGAAGAACTGCAATCTCGTTCCGCATAGTAACAACTTGGTTTTTCAATATCTGCAACTCTTCGCTATTATCTTCCCCAGAACCACCCCCCTTTCCTGATCGAGCCGTTTTGAGATCGCTCTCCAATTTTGCAATCCTCTCCTTCTGTTTAGAAATGATGCCATCTCCAGAGGATACTTGACCTAATTTCTGATCCGATTCTGCTCTTTTCTGAAGCAGTTCTTTTAAGAGCACAAAATTCATTTGAACTTCGCGACCAGGTCGTTTTGAAAAATCAGTTGCTTCTAATGTGAACTGTGTAATCCCTTCCCAAATTGGTTCTGCAACAAAACGCTCATTCGGTATGAGAAGTAAATATCGTGTGAGTTCTAACAAATTGGCTGTACAACCCGCATACTGAGCCTGCTTGTACAAATATTCAAAAACATCATTTTGATCGGTCAGATCTAGAGTACCATCAGAAGAACCTCCCGAAATTAAATTATACACAGCTTCCTTATGATCTGCAGTCATCATATCTTCAAACACTTCATATTGCGTTGCAATGATGTTGTACGATTCCTGGTCAGTTTCATCTTCACGGGCCTCTTGCATAGCTCGATCAAACGCCACCAGAATATCCAGTGCCAGCAGATCATTCCTGACTTGAATTCTGCTTTCAGCATCGGCTGATGAATTCACTACAGTGGTGAGGAACATGATTGCAGCTGCTCTGAACGACGAATCCATGCAATTTGTAAACGCATCCACCAATGTTTGAAATCGATACTCTTCTCTCCACAAACGCCTCAAGTCATCCATAGCACCCACCACGGTATCCCTCCCATCTTGCGAGTAAAAACAAAGCACCGCCAACAACATGACAACCTCTCGAGCCGCTTGCAAATCGGAAAGATTGCTCAAATCCATTCCAAGCGCGAAAGCCGCTACGGCTCCCGGAGTACCCAACACCCCATCGATGCCAACAGATGTGTTCAGCAACGCCTTGTAACATGAGAGAATCTGGGTCAAGATTTTCTTTTCGGCTTTCGTTTTTGATGCTCTTTGTGTGTACCACTTGGTTAAATGGAGCAAGAATTCGATGCCATCTTTGGCAATAAAGTCAAGAAGAAATCCTAAGTGAGCAGTTCGTAGCACGGCGTAAAGTTCTCCTGCCTCTTCACTGGTAATCACTGGCTCGGCATTTTTCGTTCTGCTGGAGATGAGACTCACCCAATAGTCTACAGTTTTTGTTGCATCAGAGGAGTTGGAGGGTTCATTCTCTTTCATCTGGCGATGTGCTTGAATCAACCCCCATTTTTTATCGTCGGATTCAGAAATGATCATTTGTTTGCGTTTGGCTTCCGGGATAGCCAAGTCTTCTAAAAGTTGGGTGTATTGAGCATCTAAATCGGACGAAGATGGTTTATTACAAGAAACCGTCTTGAGAGATTTTGAATTCGAACGCCTGGAGGGGCCGCTCACAAGAGACTTGAACTTCATCATTCTAGTGAAGCTTCCACAGCGAAATGGAATCTAAAACGGCAATTGGCATGTGTGCACCTGTTTTTCGTATTACAAGAACCCGTGTCAGAGACGAATCTACTTTAGAATATAAGTTTGTATCTTGTAATAGTTGAAAGAAAGAAAGAAGACTAGTGTTTTTCTAGTCCTTAAACACAAATGACACGTGAGCATACATTTATATTAAATTCAGGCATGCGATCAAAAAACCAGTTTTTGAATTTAAAATATATTATTTGACTAACCTGAGTAAATTTCACATAATGGAGCACTTTGATTTCTTTTTCTTCTTGATTACCGCTCTTTTCTCCAATTCATTTTCCTTTAAAACCATATCTACCTTTTCTTTCAAATCGCTTTTCAATTGCGCCAACGGATCCTCCTTTGCATTTTCATCTATTTCTGGAAATGCACTATAAGAAATAACCATCTCGTTCAAGTGAGTGAGGGTTCTTTGTTTCAGATCAAAAGAGCACACCACCTGCTGAAGAACTTGATGCTGTAGCTTGAATACCCTGAAGGTTATCCTCATTGCTTCAGGATCGGAGCCCGCAATGGAACAAATTGAGTTTTCCCAGTTGTATATCTGAAACAAAAACTCCGTAACTATCTCAATCACAGCGGTTTTACCATGTTTGTCAACAACTGAGACGCGAAAGCTTTTAGAACCGGATACTTTTTCAAAACTGCGCTCTTTCGGGTCTAAATGGAATTTTTTTGATGCTAATGTAACGTCGATATTGGGTCCTGGATTGGTCTTGAAGAAATACAATGTTCCCTGTTTCTCCATCATCATGAAGTATTGCTTTTTCGAAAAAAGTACAGTACTCCAATAAATGAAGTCTGGAATTGGGGCATATTCAGTTCCAGCAGGATCTACGTTAACAAATTGGTCATCATGCCGTAATTGCAGCCTTAATTTCGGTGTGGAAGTGTTCAGTTGTTTTGCTGTGTTTCCTTTGGCTTGGGTATCCAAATGAAAAGCAAGGTCAATGATTTTAGACTTCGCCAATAACGCAGCTTCTTTACTGGTAGCGTTAAGCTCAAACAGAAACGATATAGGCAGGGACGAAGCACCATTATATATCTGTACCACTGGTCTTCCTTCAGCCTTCTTTACCAGTATTCTGGGCTTCAGTTTCGCTTCTCTGGTATTCTCAGGGCATACTTGATGGAACCGTTCCATTCCACTAACGATGATTTTGCCACTACTTTCAATAGAGCCTCCGCATCGATTACAAAGGGGAACCACATCTCCCACTTGCAATTCCATTTGTTTCTGGATACCCTCCCGCTTTTCTTTGATTTCATTATTCTCCAGCATTTCTTTGTCTTTGATTCTACTAGATGCATGGTCTCCTCCCAATGTACCTTGTATCACAGAGCCCCGAATAATGTTCCCATGTCTCCAACAGTATAAGCAACCTTCGTCTTGATGCATCCGGTATTGCGACTCCAATAAGCGTTCTTGACTTTCATTAACAATCATTTGCTTTCCGTTCAGATTTGATTTACAAGTTGTACATCGGAGACACAATTTATGAAACACGTGTTCCGCTGAGTCAAGGCACTCCTCTGTTTTGTAAACAGTATTACTACACAGTTCACACTTGGGAGAACTTGTAAGTTGAAACAACTTCTTCTTTTTTTTAGGAATTTCTTCCGCCGCTTCGAGTTCTTCTTCTGTCTCAGCCAACGGCATTGCTATCATCGTAGTAAGCTCAGATGCCAACATGACTTTTTTGATGCTGCTTGAAATCCGTTTCGACAGACTTACATGACCCACAACTGAAGAAACAATGCCCTTCGAAGATTGAGATTCATCGGTCAAAACTTCTTCCTCTTCGTCACCTGGAACCTCCACCATTTTGATCTCGTCCATTTCGGAAAATGTTTGCGAAGTGTGCACCAAAAAAACTTAAAAAAACTTGAAGTATGACGGTTGTGTGTGCACTGCTTACACGCAAGAGAGGAACGCTAGATCTATCTAGTCTTCCGGAAGTTGCTAGTGGCAGATGAAGCAATAGGCTTGTGGCCGCTAAGACTAAAAAGTGGAAGACGTAATTCAGATTATGTTCTTAATGAGTGACGAAAATGGAAATGTGTGGTCGAAAGTGGGACTGAGACCACCTTATGCTTTGGGGAAGGAGCAATGGTACAGCTGCACCAGATTATCAACAATATATATAATTCGAGTGCGTGGTTGCACTCACGGTTAGAGGAAGACTAAACGGTGGAAATCCGAGAAACAATTTCTTGAGGCTTGAAACCTTTGGCTCACCGATCGACTTTTCGTTGCAGATGGGAGTTTTTTCGAAGCGTTTTTGTTGCGAGCTAGGTGCTACCATACTCTTATGACTGTTCGTTGTTTTTTTCTCATTTGGCAACTTCTTCTTTCTGATCTTGGAACTGGAAGTAGAATAATAGACTTGCTGTGACGAAACCGGAGACCGTCTTTCTTCAGTTGGTTGTCGCTTAGGATTCACTTTTTTCACCATATCCGCTTTCTCGATAGTTGCTCCTATCTTCTTGTTCGCTTGCGGTGACATTGCTGGGGCTAGGATTGAAAGGTCTCGATTTGTTGCTTTTTTAATATTAAGTTCGTCCCACGTATTGTTTCGATGTGATTCACCCTCCTTCTTGTTGCTATTTGTTACCTTTTTAATAATAACTCGGTCGATCACATTTCCTAAATATAACACTTCCTTCTTGCGAAATGCCCGGAACTCTCGGCCATTGTTTTGCTGGGGTCCACCATCGTCTTCATTCACTCTTGATGCTCCACTATGTCATCCATGTATACGAATGGCGATAGCTGAACCGACGAGGACATTTCGAAGTTGGTAGTATCAAGTATAGGGTGTGTACCTCTGTTTTTTAAAAACCTCTTTTCACCAACATTTCGACATGATGTTTGTCAAGTTGAGAGATATGATCGATTGGCATCAGCAGTTGAGCAACATGAACAAAGTCACCTCTCCTAAGGATGCAGCTTCTAATTTCCTCGTGGATATCCATGGACAACCTCCGTCTCCTATTGTTTTAATTTTATATTTCGCTGCTTCGTGTTTAATTCTTTGACTGCCTTATATATTGTATACTATACTTTTTGAAGTAGGTAAATGCGATTTATGTCGAAATCAGTTAATCTTATTAAAATTAAAAACCTAGAGATCGAGCACCTCGTTCAAAAAGAGCTCGGTGGTTATCCGTGACAGAATCAAGAGAGCAGAGTTAGCTGAATTCACGCTGTGCAAATTGTTTATTATTACTATTGAAAATCAACAGCTGGTATCAGTATTATTTTTATTATACGAGCAGGTTAATAGGACAGGTGCGTCAGAATTAATCCGAAGTTCTTTTTTCATAATTTTGTTGGAAGAAGAAACTAACCCCCCGAATTTCAACACTGCCTCGTTGAGATCCCATTTCAATCCATCAGTGCTAATCCGAACCAAGGGGGACCCAAGAGGGATCAAACCGCAGATTTCGCCGACCATGGACCGACTGCACACCACAGAACTCTCACCAACAGGAACCAAAAACACCAGAGAGTATTCGCGAAGTAAATATATAGAAGCAAATTCCCCCGACCAGCGATACAACATGTTCAAATTACCAAATTCTTGATCCAACCTACCTCCACATGCTCCTAATACGAGAACGTTTACTTTCATCTCTCGTGTGTTTTGCAGTTCATAAATTGTGTCTAGACTTTTATCCATATCATGTTTGTCCTGACTTGGGAGATGCAAAATGTCGGCTCCAAGACCTTCATAAAAATCTCTAACTTCTGATCGCAAAGAATCTAAATCTCCGACAATTTTATCCGGGATGTAATCTACCCGAGATTCGTCAGTTTTAAACCTATCATACAGTCGATTAGCCCCTCCATCTGCACAAACATGGAAAAAGCACCGCTTCCAAGTCTTCAAAAATAAGTCATCAACAGAAACATCTTCACCGGAGTTCAAAATCAGCAATACGTCATTACCTGTCCCTTCACCAAGGGCGTCAACGAAACTAACATCAATTATCATCCTATTCGCTTCCACTTAATGGTCTACCGATTATTGTTGGTCATTAGACTTTTTATTAGGAGGATGGATCAACCTTTGTCATCGTCGCGTGAAACTGGCCAGCGAGATAAAAGGGACCGTGAAAATTCAAAATTGGAACAGGTTAAGAGTGTTAGAGGCGGGGCTAAAAGGAGCAGGGGTACCACCAGAGGAAGAGGTAGAAAAATCGATGAAGCCACCAACGACGTTTCAAGAAGTAGAGCATCTGACTCTTGGAGAAGTAGAGGATCCGATTCATGGAGAGGTAGAGGATCCGATTCATGGAGAGGTAGAGGATCAGATGATGCAAGAGGTGGCGGTCGAGGCGGAAGATCATTTTCTCCAGGCTCGTCCAAACCGGCTGCAAGCAATTTGAAAACCGGCATAGCAATGGTTGAAGAAGACGGGCATCTCTTGTTTTCTTTCCACGATGTACAAGTTATCCAGATAAAATCGTCAGGCGAGTTTCAAATCTGCTGTCCCACTGAGAATCGCAATGCCGATACTGCGCACGTTGTATCTATGATCATTCGGCCTTTTGGTCTGGAAATTGTAGGTGGAGAAAGCGGGGATCTGACTAGTCAATGGTACTTGACCGATGGGAAAGAGTATCGAGTAAAATGCGTTCAAGCATCCACCATTACTGGCCCGGTCGCTTTTCAAAAAACCATGGTGAAGAGAGTACCGCTCTTACTGGAGTTTTTGGGAAAAGATTGTCTATATATTGACCTGGGCAAATTTCACACTGTCTCGGACAATTGTGCCACCGCTGCCTATCGAGATTTGAATGAGTTTTGTTTGTCTCAAGGATGGGAAAAGCCGAGTTTTCGCTTTGACAAGGTGTATGTTAATTCCCAAAAGGGTTTCGTCTTCACAGTTTCGTTTCCTGATTTGGGAATAAATGTAGAAGGCGATAAGTTAAATTGGGATGCTGATATGTAAGTGGCGTTTGTCGGTTTGAACGCTGATATGCTAATCTATTTTTTAGGAAGGTAGCGAGGAATAAAGCTTCGGAAAAAGCACTTAAAATGATAAAAACCGTCACGCGGAATTGAAAGCAAACATCATCAGGTTTATTACAGTCGTATTTTATTATTTTAAACTAATAAGTTAAATGGAAAGCGAGGCAGTTAGATTGAGTTGATTTTGGAATAAGCGATTTTCGTTGTTTGAATGAACTGCTCCATTCGTTTGATAAATAATATATAATCAAAAATAGTGAGATTCAAATTGTTGCTTTTCGAACTTCATCGGGATTGAGGCTGTTTTTAGTTTTTACAAGTTTCAAGATTCATTTTCCTGAAGCTTGGAAGAAGAACGTAAAGAAGATATATATTTCAGTTTGCTTTTTTAAACACATGCACCAATAATAAATTTAAGCTCGCAACTGTATGTCGTTTTCTTGTTTTCGTAACGAATCACAAGAATGACTGCTCATAAACAAGAATATTGAAAAATCGATCTAAATTATACTGAAGTTGCTATCACCGAAATCTAATGGCTATATTGCGAAATATTATTAGCGTTTTAAGTAGATAGTCTTAAGGCCGTGATTCCTCCACGCGAAAAGTTCAGTATTAGAAAATCGAGAAACGAATAAAAAACCTCCTCATTTATTAGAGGTCAGTACTGTTAAATTTATCGATACACCGTTACGTTTCTGGTTTTCAATCTCCTGTAACGGTCGTCAGTACTTTCTTTCCCTCCCTCGTCAATACCTGAAATTACGATGCCATTCCAAAACCAAAAGCGAAATCGGATTTTGAAAGAACTTTGAATTGTCCTTTATTAAGAATGGGTGTAATGATCGATTTTGATTGCGAAGTATCAGGATTTGAAGCCACTCACAACAAAGCCGCCTATGATCTAGAAGAGTCGCTTCAGAGCAGACTTTATCGACAAAGGGTTGCAGTGGATTCAGCGTCACGAAAGATGAAAGAGCGTCTGGGAGAGGGACCTATATCACCAACAGGAGTATGCGAAGCCAATTTTGAAACTAGTAACTTGCCTTCTCCTCGAGTGGAGTTCAATGATATATTGGATATGCTTTTAGCCAGTCGCGAGTCCAGATATTTGCCAGACATTCCATTGCACAAATGCTCTTCACCTATTCCACCAAATGCGGGTAACAAGTCCTATTTGCCAGTGTTCTATGTTTCGAAGGACCCTAAGATGCAGAAACGTGAGTCTCCTGATGAAGGTATTCCAGTTCGGTATCAAGGGTTTTCAAAGGCGATAGTATGGTTTAGTCAATCCAACCCCCGATATGGCGTTGTAGCTCGCCGTATGCAGCATCAAGCTAGAATGAAACAAAAGAATCCTACTTCCGTTGAACAATTTGCAGCTGTATCTACTGCATTCTTCACTTTTTTTGAAGGCTTTTCTTATGTCTTGGTAGACCGAGGCGAGGAAGCGTTACCTATAGACAAAAGAGATATATGCAAATACGTATGCAACGATGCTGCTAAGATTGTTCAGATTTGGCCAGCTACTGATGTAAACAAAGACCCTTCACCTAGACTTTCAGTGAAACGGGAAGCTACTAGCTCTGAGGCGACTATTTCTTACTACAACGAATATGAACCATCCAACAAACGCCAAAATATCGAATACGAACCTTACCATTTTCAATATTCCACCGGATTAGAAGAAACCTCTTATAACGAAATATCAGCATTTGATTATACATCAAAGCATACTACCGAACATGTAGAAGATGAACTCCTAGACGATTTTCTTGGTGACTTTCCATTTGATTTTAATATCCAAGAAGGGTTTTATTAATTGATGAAGTATGGCAGTATGTAAAAAAATGAAAACTACTTGTTAATAATAAAATCTGATAATAAAATCTGTTCAATTATTACATGTAATGTATCAAAATTCAAAATACAGAAGGATGTTCAATCCCCCTTGGGCACTTTAATAAATTAGAGTCTAACCATGGCGTTGGAACGCTTGCCTCAGTCCGATCCTCTGGATTTTTTTTTTATTCGGTGAAAAATCAAAAATCAAAAAATCGTCGTGACTTGTCGTCATTTTCCTGGATGACCGAAAACTATGATCGCTTATTAATTTCTGACGATCAGCGCGAGGATAACTATGAAGCATTTGATCACAACCCTGAGTTACAAGAAACACCTAAATGGAGCAGAACCAAATCGATAGTCCTTGCATCAGGTTGCGCTTGCTCTACGTTTGTGGCCGCATTTCTGTTTTTTCTGTTTGTTTGCCTTCCTGCTTTGGCACAAACAGTACTGGATGAGTCTACACTGATACCTTTGCGGATGTATATGCGAAATGCGACGAATAGGACAATCATCTTGCAATCTGTGAGTGAATTACATGATGTAGGACCCTTGGGGGCTAGACTACTTGAAGCCTTTGTAGAGATTCACCATAAAGGAGACACTCTTGGACATATGATGCTGCCAGAGCTTGACATTAAAGGAGGCCAAGTCCTTCGATTTGAAATGGAATCCGTTTTGACGGTTACGAATTTCACCGCTTTCACACGTGCTACCGCCGAAATACTGCAAGGTATTGGAGGTCAATGGAAGATCAAAGGAAATGGCACGGTTGAGATTAAACTTGCGGGTATTACTCGATCGGTTGCTGTTGATCTGAACAAAGATTTTTTAATACCTGCAACGCTTTTGGAGGATGTTCGAGGGTATGATGGCCAGGTGGTTGAAGGCAGCGGTACGGAAAATGAATTATTATTGACTGCGAGAACTAGCATGTTCAGTTCCTCCATATTAGAAATGCACGATCTAGGAGAATTTGTTTTTGATTTGAATGTTTTGACTGGTGAAGAATCAGATATAAAGAAATTTGTTAAAGTGGGGGAAGTATCAGTGGATAATTTCGATGTCCGTCAAGGCCTTAATGATTTAAGGAGCAGAGGGAAAATCATTAAGACGCCTGAAAACGAAGCCGTTCTTAGTACTTTTATGGCTGGTTATCTGATGGGTAATGACCAACTGGCGTATTTGCATGGTCCTACAAAGAGCAGCTCCATATTTTTAGACAATGTGGTTGAGCAGAAGATCATCTTCGCTGGTAGCAATGACTCAAAACCTGTACTTGTATCCATGATAAATAAAGATTGGACTTTGGTTGGTTTCACGCCTGACCTTCCTGGCGCTACTACATTTCGTGGCCCTATTGTTACTGTACACAACACATTGACTGCAACTGTGATTCAACGGAACATCACCAACAGCATTTTCCTTGTAGAACCTATTGAATACCAGTTTAAACACCGCTTATTAGGCAGTCATCATTGCAAGCGATCTGATAAATTTGTCAAATTGTATTCTGCTCCCGGGATGTACAAGAACAACTCTACTCGAGAACCAGTCGTTGAATTTCATCCGCAGCAAACAAAATCGGTTTTCCTTCCAGGGCGACCTTTAAAAGATCAGTCAACAGGGAAACCATGTACGGTTTTAACGAAATATTTGGCGGATGGTGCTGACTGTTGCTTTGTGAGTTCTCCTATTGCTTCAGCATGCAGAGCGAAATCAAGAGGAGAAATGTTTTTCCTAAGCAACCTATATTCCGATTTTATTATGCAGTTGGGAGAATTTCGAATCCCGCTTTTAGTTACCCAGAACAATATTCAAACCATGTTTACTTCGGAGGTGACTGAAGGGTTCCTTCAGGATGCTGAAATATCATGCAGCAATTTTGAATTTCTATAAAATATCGATTTTTGTTGTTGTTTAAAATGAAAATCTAATTTACGTGTTTTTATCGGACTAGTCTTGAAGCTGCGAATTGGATTGGCGTGTCTAGATTTGGGGAGCTGCCGGTGATGCCGGAGGTCCTACGCGATCTTCGTACCGTGCGCATCTGAACATATGGTGTCCCGGTAACGTTGCTAAACTCAATGGCTTCAAAAAGGCCGCTTGATTCATCTGCTTCTATTCGGTTATTCTGATTCACTTCCTCCAGCAACCCATGTGATTGGGGAGGAGGAGTACTCGGGACTTGATGAATCTCTTCAACAGCAATGTGATCTGAATAATAAGCGTTCGCCCCACCATCATCATTCTCATAGTTATCATGGTAGCCCTCATGATGCAATTCATCATCTTCAAATCCTGGGGATGCATACCTATCCATAGACATGACTTCAACGTCAACGGTCAATGCTGGCACCCCAGATGTACCTAACAACTTCCAAGTTAGCAGTAGCGCAAATGAAACAGCTACGTATTCAAGTACCCACACCGAATCCCCAGAAGCGCGTATTGGGTCCTCCTCCTTAATGGTCAGCTTGTCTTTGGCGTCTTCTTTCATCAAGTTGTAATCGTTCTTGCTCTCTGAGGATACGCTGATAGATTTCTTGATAGAAGGGGCGAGGTGCAGATAGTTAGAACCCATAACCACAGAATAATCTCTCTCCATGACTTTCTTGTTTATCTCAGGAGTCTTCCAGGTTGGCTTCACTGCGAGTTCATCTTCAAAATTTAATTCAGCTTGTGACTCGCTGATTTGAACCTCTGGTTTATTCACGGCTTCATCTCGAATTAGTGAGTCATCTTCACTGACTTGGAAATCTGATTCCATTTTTTCTTCCGTTTGAATCAGTGGCTCGTCTGCATCGAAATGTACTTCTGATTCATTTATATCTTCATCTTGAACTAATGATTCATCTTCACTGACTTGGAAGTCTGATTCCTTTTTTTCTTCCATTTGAATCAGTGGCTCGTCAGCGTTGGAATCTATTTCTGACTCATTTATATCTTCATCTTGAACTAATGATTCATCTTCACTGACTTGGAAATCTGATTCCTTTTTTTCGTCCATTTGAATCAGTGGCTCGTCA
>Ga0105053_10003207_pt1 | contig 24989 bp, 35 predicted proteins | sample BON01_FD_78093 | JGI IMG/M metagenome (GOLD analysis project Ga0105053, IMG submission 78093) | Freshwater microbial communities from Lake Bonney liftoff mats and glacier meltwater in Antarctica - BON-01 | ecosystem: Environmental > Aquatic > Freshwater > Ice > Glacier meltwater | place: Lake...
ATCTGATCGATGCGCGCAGGACTTGCGCAACCTGTCATTAGGATTACGAAGGCAATGCAAAGAACTTTATAAATATTTTTCATTTTCTGTCCCGTTGATTTTTATTTGCAACTCTTTTTATCGAAATTAGAAAGTGACTCGCCTCTACTTTGTGATGCATGTCAAAAGCATCACAGTTGATCGAAACCAGCGCATTTTCCGAGCGGCTGCGGCTGGCGCTCAAGGGCGTTGGCATCCGGCCGTCACCCACGCTCGTGGCCAACGAGTTCAACTTGCGTTATTGGGGCAAGAGCATCACGTCCCACACGGCGCGCAACTGGCTTTTGGGTAAATCCATTCCCATGCAGGACAAGCTGCGCGTACTGGCCGACTGGCTGCATGTGAGCCCGGACGAGTTGCGCTATGGCACCTTGGCACCAAGCTTCAAGGCGCAGGATTCAGGGACTGATATGTCGGTGCTGACCATGCAAGACCGCGAGATGCTGGCGCGCTACATGACGCTGTCGCTGGAACACCGCAAGACCGTGTGTGATGTGGTGGTGGCGCTGGCCGTGGCGGCGACGGCCAAGGCGCGGCACTGATTTGTATCTCATTGAGCTACAATCGTAGTCGTGAAAGCTACATTTAAATCAGCTTCGGAGCTGTTGTTTCCCCTTCAATACCGGGGTAAGGCGTTGGCGTTGCTGCTATTGCAGCCCCAACGCCGCTTGCATGTGCGTGAGATTGCGCGGCTGACAGGTACGGTGGCTGGCACCATGAACAAGGAACTTGATCGTTTGCAGCGCGCCGGGCTTTTGGAAAAACACCGCGTGGGCAATCAACTTCAGTACTGCGCCAACCAGCAGCACCCGGTGTACCCTGAGCTCAGTGCCTTGCTGCGTAAGACCATTGGTCTGACGGATGTGCTGACGCTGGCGCTGATGCCGGTGGCGGAACGCATCACGGTCGCCTTTGTGTTTGGCTCCATCGCGCGCGCCAGTGACACGGCCACCAGTGATGTGGATGTCATCATCATTGGACGCGTGGAATTTGGCGAGGCGATCAACTTGTTGTATGACGCGCAGACTGATTTGCAGCGGGAAATCAACCCGAAAGTTTTTTCGCCTGAAGAATGGACTGCCAGCTTGGTTGCACAGTCGTCTTTCGTGCAAGATGTACTCTTAAAGCCCAAATTGTTTTTGATTGGAGCGCAGTGTGACCTCGACCAACTTGCTGAACTTGGCCAAGATCGGCCAGCTTGATCCCATTCCCCTGTCGATGGCGCTGGTCAAGCGCATGCTGATGACCGCTAGGCAGCGTTTGCGTGACGCTGAATTGACGCAAAACAGCGATGAAACGCGTTTTGATTGCGCGTACACCGCAATCCGTGCGTTGGCGGACATCGGCTTGCATCTGCAGGGTTTTCGCACGTCCACCAGCAAACCGGGGCATCATCAAACCGTCATCCAGTCCCTGGCGCACACGCTGGACGTGGATGCCGCCACGGTTCGTGTGTTGGATGGATTGCGCAAGCAGCGCAATCTGGCTGACTACGACGGTGAATTGGTGACGACTGCTGCCTTGCACGAGTGTCTGGAGCAAGGCAAGATTCTATTGGGCCGAGTTGAAAACACGTTGCGGCAACGTGTCGATTGGGAATCGTCAGGTGCCTGACTCAGGCACGGATATGACGGTGCTGACCATGCAAGACAGCGACATGCTGGCGCGCTACATGACGCTGTCGTTGGAACACCGCAAGACCGTGTGCGATGTGGTGGTGGCGTTGGCCGTGGCGGCGACGGTCAAGGCGCGTTCATAAACCAGTCATTCAATGAGAATCCGAGCCTAGTTCCAGTTCCTTTTCTCCCGAACTGATGGTCTTGTAAGATGCAATCATTTGTAGGAGATCACAATGCCAACGACAGCGGAAAAACTATGGGAAGCCACACGTACGCTGCCTGAGCCCTTGCTGGCTGAGGTATTGGACTTTGCTGAATTTTTGCGGCTCAAACGTGGCCCCACCGAACACGTTGCCCCTTCTCTGTGCTTGTCTGACCTTTGTGGTGGCTTGGAAGGCTCCTTGACATTTAACGCCGACCCGATGGCTATTCAGCAGAAGTTGCGCGATGAATGGCATTAAGTATTTGTTGGGCATAAACTTCATTTTCGTGGTTGCTATTGCTGAAAAAATAAGCGCCATGGAAACCGCGCAGTTTTTTGAAAAACGTACTGCTTTGGTCGTCCCTGGCGCGGCTGATACAGCCTGGGGCAAAGTGGGTGCACTGGCGGCGATGCCCGGGGATGAGTGGACGGCCAAGCCTTGATGTTGCCAGATTGAGATATCGAGCCGGGTCGGGTTTTAGCACCCCTGGCGTCAAGACTCGGCACTGACTCCATCGCTCCCGTCAGATTCAGCTCGCGCCAAACTCGTCGCCCAACTCGCGTGCCCGCTGCCTGGCTGCGTGCATGGCCCGCATAAATAGATTTTTCACGTTGTCCTGCTCCATCGAGGTGATGGCCGCATAGGTGGTGCCGCCCTTGGACGTGACCCGTGCGCGCAGCGTTTCGGGTGGCTCATCAGATGCCTTGGCCAGAGCAGAGGAGCCAACAAAGGTGCCGACTGCCAGCTTGTGCGCCTGCTCCCGGCTCAGACCCATTTCGGTTCCGGCCTGCACCATGGCCTCGATGAAATAAAACACATAGGCTGGACCGGAGCCGGACAGGGCCGTCACGGCGTCAAGCTGTTCTTCCTGCTCCAACCACACATAGTCGCCCGTGGTCTGAATCACGCGCTCGACGGCGAGCCGATCCGTGGCGGTGACTGCTGGTCGGGCAAACAGCGCCGTCACGCCTTTGCCTATCAGTGCTGGTGTATTGGGCATGGAGCGGACGATGCGCTCGCAACCCAGCCAATCGGCAATGCTGTCCGAGCGTATGCCTGCGGCGACGCTTAAATGCAGGGCTTTTTTGGTGTGGAAGCGGGTGTCCAGCGCGGCATCCTTGAAGGTTTGCGGCTTGACGGCCCAGACCACGATGGCGGCGCTGGCCAGCGCTGCGCCCGGCGTCGCTTCAGCCTGCAGGCCAAACGCTTGCTTGAGCTTGGCGCGCTGCGCGTCAAAAGGCTCGACGACCTGGATCTGGCTGGCAGCTAGGCCGCGCTTGATAAGCCCGCCAATGATGGCACTGGCCATGTTGCCGCCGCCAATAAATGCGATATTCATGGCAATAGTTTGATTCTGCTCTGGTGTGTTGACTGTCATGGAACATCTCCTGAAGCAGTGATGGTATATCCGCACGCCGTCGCTAGATTGATTACGTTAACCTTTGGGCGATGAGATACATCCTCGCACTCGACCAGGGCACCACCAGTTCCCGCGCCATGTTGTTCGATCATTCGGGCGCGGTGGTGGCGCAGGCGCAGCAAGAGTTTGCACAAATATTTCCGCAGCTCGGCTGGGTGGAGCATGATGCGCGCGAAATCTGGTCTACGCAGCTCGAAGTAGCTAGACAATGCCTAAAAATGATGCCGAATACGGCTGTAGGTCAATCAATACGCACGCAACCAGCTGCTGATTCAATAGCATCTATCAGCGCAATCGGCATCACCAACCAGCGCGAAACCACGCTGCTGTGGGATCGCAAAACCGGCCAGCCCGTTGCCAACGCCATCGTTTGGCAAGATCGGCGCACCGCAGGCCGCTGCGACGAGTTGGCGCGTGCGGGTCATGCAGACATGATCCAGCAAAAAACCGGGCTGGTACTCGATGCCTACTTCTCGGCCACCAAGCTGCAATGGCTGTTAGAGAACATCCCCGGTGTGCGTGGAAAAGCCGAAAAAGGCGAGCTGGCCTTTGGCACCATAGACAGCTGGCTGGTGTGGAACCTCACCCAGGGCGGCGTACACGTCACCGATGTCAGCAACGCCTCCCGCAGCATGCTGTTTAACCTGCACACCATGCAGTGGGACGACGAGCTGCTGGCGCTCTTCAATATTCCCCGCAGCGTGCTGCCTGAAGTGGTGGCCAGCAGCGGCATGGTGGGCCGCACTGATGCGGCGCTGCTAGGTGCGGCGATCCCGATTGCCGGCATCGCGGGTGACCAGCAAGCCGCCACTTTTGGCCAGGTCTGTTTTGAGGCCGGCATGGCCAAAAACACCTACGGCACGGGCTGCTTCATGCTAATGAACACGGGCAGCAAACCGGTGCTATCGAAGAACAAACTGCTGACCACCGTCGGCTGGCAGCTTGATACAAAGGACAAGGTGAAGGCGCAGGCCACGTATTGCCTCGAAGGCAGCGTCTTCATGGGCGGCGCCACCATCCAGTGGCTGCGCGACGGCCTGCAAATCATCCAGTCAGCCGCAGACGTACAGCTACTCGCCGCCAGCGTTCCAGGCACGGGTGATGTGTACCTAGTGCCCGCCTTCGCAGGCCTGGGCGCCCCCTACTGGGACCCATATGCGCGCGGCGCACTGCTGGGCATGACACGCGGAACAACCAGGGCGCACATCGCCAGAGCCGCACTAGAGGCCATCGCCCTGCAAAGCGCCGACGTGTTCACGGCCATGAGTCTGGACGCAGGCTTGGGACTCAAAGCCCTGCGCGTGGATGGCGGCGCCAGCAAAAATGATTTGTTGATGCAGATGCAAGCCGACTTTTTAGGTGTACCCGTGGTGCGGCCAAAAGTGCTGGAAGCCACCGCGCTGGGCGCAGCGTATTTGGCGGGGTTGGCGGTTGGCTTTTGGGTCAGTACCGAGGAGCTTGCTGCCCTGTGGCAAATCGACAAAACATTCGAACCAAAAATTAGCGCGGATGCACGCACCGCCAAGCTGGCGCGCTGGCACAAGGCGGTGGGGCAGTCTAGGCGCTGGGTTGAATCGTAAAGTTTATTGCTATGAATTAAGTAGCTCCTAATGCTTGTGTTTATTGGGCTTATGGGACGTGGTTAAAAAATAGACAACACTTTTTCGACCGGTATTTGCATGTTCTGCCATGACCCACATGAAATTTAGGGATATTTTTGCATCAGGGTGTTGACACAGTCACCCGGTTTGGTGATAATCATGGGCTTCGCTCCAAAAAAGCGAGGAATTCGGGTTATTGGGGTCAGACGCCAATTTCATTGCGGTGCGTTGCACTGCACCCAGAGGGCGTGCCGAAGGCACGATGAATTTGGACTCTGACCCCAAAAACCCGCAAATAACTTGCCCAACGGAAGCAGTGCGAATAGTTCGCGGTGTCGACGACGGGCCCAAGACTGATCGATGGTGTGGTTTGTAAAAACTGCTTTCGGTGCAAGTTGGGACTAAATTTAATGATTCAAACGCAATCCAAACTCGACGTTGCTGACAACACGGGTGCCAAATCCGTGATGTGCATCAAAGTGCTGGGCGGCTCCAAGCGCCGTTACGCCAGCGTCGGTGATGTCATCAAAGTCAGCATCAAAGAAGCTGCTCCACGTGGTCGCGTCAAAAAAGGCGAGATTTATAGTGCTGTGGTGGTTCGCACCGCCAAGGGCATTCGCCGTGGTGATGGTTCGCTCGTCAAATTCGATGGCAACGCAGCTGTGTTGCTTAACGCCAAGCTGGAGCCCATTGGCACCCGCATCTTCGGACCAGTGACGCGCGAGTTGCGCACTGAAAAGTTCATGAAGATCGTGTCCCTGGCTCCTGAAGTTCTGTAAGGGGGCAAGCCATGAACAAAATTCGCAAAGGCGACGAGATCATCGTCATCGCAGGTCGCGACAAGGGTAAGCGCGGCACGATCACGCTGCGAACCGACGACAGCTACGTACTGGTTGAGGGTATTAATATGGTGAAAAAACACACCAAGCCAAACCCTCTCAAAGGCACGACCGGTGGCATCGTTCAAAAAAGCATGCCGATTCACCAGTCCAACATCGCCATTTTTAATGCGGTGTCCGGCAAGGCGGATCGGGTTGGCATCAAGTTGTTGGCTGACGGCAAAAAAGTGCGCGTCTTCAAGTCCAGCGGCGACGAAATCAAGGCTGCATAAATATGGCAAAGACTGCCCCTACACAAGCTGCTCCTGCTCAGGCTCGCCTGCAGGCCCAGTTCCGCGAAAAAATCGCGCCAGCCCTGATTGAAAAATTTGGCTATAAATCGCCGATGCAGGTTCCCCGTATCACCAAGATCACGCTCAACATGGGTGTGAGTGAAGCGGTTGCCGACAAGAAGGTCATGGACGGCGCCGTCAGCGACATGTCTAAAATCGCAGGCCAGAAGCCTGTGGTGACCAAGGCCAAAAAAGCTATCGCCGGTTTCAAAATCCGCGAAGACCTGCCAATTGGCTGTATGGTCACCCTGCGTGGTGTCAAGATGTATGAGTTCCTCGACCGTTTCGTGACCGTGGCCCTGCCGCGCGTTCGTGACTTCCGTGGTATCTCTGGTCGGGCCTTTGACGGCCGCGGCAACTACAACATCGGCGTGAAAGAGCAGATCATTTTTCCTGAAATTGAATACGACAAGGTTGATGCCTTGCGCGGACTCAACGTCAGCATCACCACGACGGCTAAGACCGATGAAGAGTGCAAGGCACTTCTCACCGCCTTCCGTTTTCCGTTCAAGAACTGAAGGCGCAAGATGGCAAAACAAGCATTGCTGCAACGCGAAATCAAGCGCGACAAACTGGTCGCTAAATTCGCCAAAAAACACGCTGAACTCAAGGCTACGGCCAATGATTTCAAGAAAACCGACGACGAGCGCGCCCTGGCCCGTCTGGAGTTGCAAAAGTTGCCCCGCAACGCGAACCCGACTCGTCAGCGTAATCGCTGCGCGATCACGGGCCGCCCACGCGGAACCTTCCGTCAATTCGGTCTGGCTCGCGCCAAGATCCGCGAATTGGCCTTCGCTGGTGATATCCCTGGTATCACCAAAGCAAGCTGGTAATAGGAGAGCCACAAAATGAGTATGAGTGATCCTATCGCCGACATGCTGACACGCATTCGGAATGCGCAAATGGTTGAAAAAGCCGTTGTGCTGGTGCCATCGTCCAAAGTCAAGATTGCCATTGCGCAAGTCTTGAAAGACGAGGGTTATATCGACGGCTTCGCGGTGAAAACCGACGACGGCAAGTCGCAGCTGGAAATCGTCCTGAAGTACTACGCAGGCAAGCCCGTGATTGAGCGCATCGAGCGTGTTAGTCGCCCCGGCCTTCGCGTTTACAAAGGCCACGGCGCTATTCCTAAGGTCATGAATGGCCTAGGTGTGGCAATTGTCACCACCCCGCAAGGCGTGATGACTGATCGCAAGGCGCGCGCTACCGGTATCGGTGGCGAAGTCCTTTGCTACGTGGCTTAACGGCGACATAGAGGAGTAAAGAAATGTCCCGTGTAGGAAAAATGCCAGTCTCCATTCCCCAGGGTGTGGATGTGGCCATCAAAGAAGATCAGATCAATGTCAAGGGGGCGCTCGGCGCTTTGGCCTTGAGTAAAAACGCACTCGTCACCATCAAGAATGATGCTGGCAAGCTGACGTTCGAGCCTGCCAATGATTCCCGCGAGGCCAATGCCATGAGCGGCACGATGCGCCAGCTCGTGAACAACATGGTGACCGGTGTGACCAAGGGTTTCGAGAAAAAACTCAGCTTGGTCGGTGTGGGTTTCAAAGCCCAGGCGGCAGGTGCCAAGCTGAATTTGACGGTTGGTTATTCACATCCTGTGGTGATGGATATGCCTGCCGGCATCACAGTTGCAACGCCCACGCCAACTGAAATCGTTATCAAGGGTTCTGACCGCCAGCGTGTTGGCCAGATCGCCGCTGAAGTTCGTGCTGTTCGTCCTCCTGAGCCTTACAAGGGCAAGGGCATCCGTTATTCGGATGAGAAAATCACGATCAAAGAAACCAAGAAAAAATAAGGAGCTGCATCATGTTGACCAAAAAAGCGCAGCGGCTTCGTCGTTCACGTCAAACGCGTATCCGCATCGCCGCACAAGGTGTTGCCCGCTTGACGGTAAATCGTACCAACCTGCACATCTACGCCAGCGTTATCTCTGGCGACGGCACCAAAGTGCTGGCTGCTGCATCTACCGCAGAAGTCGAAGTCCGCAAGGAAATCGGCGCGTCCGGTAAAGGTGGAAATGTTGCTGCTGCGCAAGCCATTGGCAAGCGCATTGCTGAAAAAGCAAAAGCAGCGGGTGTAGAAAAAGTGGCGTTTGATCGCGCCGGTTTTGCGTACCATGGCCGCGTCAAAGCGCTGGCTGATGCGGCTCGCGAAGCTGGGTTGCAGTTCTAAGCAGACTGGATACAAAGTATGGCAAAGTTTCAAGCAAAATCCGCAAACGACGCTCCGGACGATGGTCTGAAGGAAAAGATGATCGCGGTCAACCGCGTCACCAAAGTGGTGAAAGGTGGCCGTATTCTCGGTTTTGCCGCACTCACAGTGGTTGGCGATGGTGATGGTCGCGTCGGCATGGGTAAGGGCAAGTCAAAAGAAGTGCCTGCAGCCGTGCAAAAAGCCATGGAAGAAGCGCGCCGCAACATGACCAAGGTGTCATTGAAAAACGGCACGATTCACCACAATGTGTTTGGTCATTGGGGTGCTGCCAACGTCATGATGATGCCAGCGGCCAAAGGTACCGGCATCATTGCGGGCGGTCCGATGCGCGCTGTTTTTGAAGTCATGGGCATCACCGACATCGTGGCCAAGAGCCATGGTTCGAGCAACCCGTACAACATGGTGCGCGCCACATTGGACGCACTGAACAACTCCACCACGGCTTCTGATATTGCAGCCAAGCGTGGCAAATCAGTCGAAGAAATCTTCGGCTAAGGCGCAGGGGCATTCAAATGACGACAGCAAATAAAGTAAAAGTCCAACTGATTCGCAGCCCGATTGGCACCAAAGAGTCACATCGCGCTACTGTGCGCGGTCTGGGTTTGCGCGGTGTTAACAGCGTTAACGAACTGGAAGACACACCCGCAGTGCGCGGCATGATTAACAAGATCAGTTACCTGGTCAAGATTGTTTAAGTAAGGCCTATTATGGAATTAAACGGAATCAAGCCGGGCGTTGGTGCAAAGCACTACAAACGCCGTGTCGGTCGCGGCATTGGCTCTGGCATCGGTAAAACCGCAGGACGTGGCCACAAAGGTCAAAAATCCCGCGCCGGTGGCTACCACAAGGTCGGCTTTGAAGGCGGTCAAATGCCTATGCAACGCCGCTTGCCAAAGCGTGGTTTTAAATCGCATTTGCTCAAGTTCAATGCCGAAGTCACGTTGACGGCACTGGAGCAGCTTGGTCTGGCTGAAGTGGACTTGCTGGCTTTGAAGACGGCTGGCCTGGTGGGTCAACTGGCTAAAAACGTCAAGATCATCAAGACCGGCGAGTTGACAAAAGCCGTCAAGCTCAATGGTATTGGTGCAACTGCTGCTGCCCGGGCCATCATTGAGGCCGCTGGCGGCTCGGTTTCCTAAGTTTTAAAGTATTGACAGGATTCATCGGTGGCAACTAACTCGGCTCAATTGGCAAAATCCGGCAAGTTCGGCGATTTGCGGAGCAGGCTTGTGTTTTTGCTGCTGGCACTGGTGGTGTACCGCATTGGTGCGCACATTCCGGTTCCCGGAATTGACCCTGGGCAGTTGCAGCAGCTTTTCAAAGGGCAGGAAGGCGGCATATTGAGTTTGTTCAATATGTTCTCCGGTGGCGCGTTGTCGCGGTTCGCGGTGTTTGCGCTGGGGATCATGCCCTACATTTCGGCCTCTATCATCATGCAGCTGCTCACTTATGTTGTTCCAACATTTGAGCAGATGAAGAAAGAAGGCGAAGCCGGGCGCAGGAAAATCACCCAGTACACTCGCTACGGTACTTTGGGGCTGGCGCTGTTTCAGTCGATGGGGATTGCGGTTGCACTGGAAAGCTCGCCAGGCTTGGTTTTGGATCCCGGATTTGCTTTTCGCATGACAGCGGTGGTGAGCTTGACCGCCGGCACGATGTTTTTGATGTGGCTCGGTGAGCAGATTACCGAGCGTGGTCTGGGCAACGGGATCTCGATTCTGATTTTTGCGAGTATTGTGGCCGGTTTGCCTAGTGCAATGGGCGGTCTGCTTGAGTTGGTGCGTACTGGTGCCATGAGTATCCTTGTGGCGATTGTGATCGTGGTCGTGGTCGTGCTGGTCACTTACTTTGTTGTATTTGTAGAGCGTGGTCAGCGGAAAATTCTGGTCAATTACGCTAGGCGACAGGTCGGCAACAAGGTGTATGGCGGGCAATCCTCCCATCTGCCTTTGAAGCTGAACATGGCCGGTGTGATTCCTCCGATTTTTGCATCCTCAATTATTCTGTTGCCGGCGACCGTCGTGGGCTGGTTTGCCACCGGCGACGGCATGCGTTGGCTCAAGGATATTGCCGGCATGCTCACTCCCGGCCAACCTATCTATGTGATGTTTTATGCGAGTGCCATCATCTTCTTCTGCTTCTTTTATACGGCATTGGTTTTTAACAGCCGTGAAACTGCAGACAACCTGAAGAAAAGCGGTGCCTTCGTTCCTGGAATACGTCCTGGCGACCAGACGGCGCGCTACATTGACAAGATTTTGGTGCGTTTGACGCTGGCCGGATCGATCTATATCACCGCAGTCTGTCTGCTACCTGAATTTTTGATTTTGAAGTACAACGTGCCGTTTTATTTCGGTGGCACCTCTTTGCTGATTATTGTGATTGTCACCATGGATTTCATGGCGCAAGTGCAGAACTACATGATGTCGCAGCAGTACGAGTCCTTGCTTAAAAAAGCAAACTTCAAGACATCGCCTGGTGCGTAGGCTCAAGTCCGTATTTAACGAGTAATTTAGGAGAATTAAAAATGAGAGTTTCAGCTTCGGTCAAGAAAATTTGCCGCAACTGTAAAGTTATCCGTCGCAAGGGCGTTGTACGCGTGATTTGCACAGAACCACGTCACAAACAGCGTCAAGGCTGATTTTAAGAGTTTTAGAGGACGAACATGGCCCGTATCGCTGGTATCAATATTCCGCCGCAACAGCACGCCGAAATCGGCTTGACTGCAATCTTTGGCATCGGTCGCACCCGTGCTCGCAAAATTTGCGAAGCCTGTGCCATCGCCTATTCAAAGAAAGTCAAAGACCTGACTGACGGTGATCTGGAAAAAATTCGTGATCAGATTGCACTGTTCACCATTGAAGGTGACTTGCGTCGTGAAACCACGATGAACATCAAGCGCCTGATGGACATCGGCTGCTATCGCGGCTTCCGTCATCGTCGTGGCCTGCCCATGCGTGGTCAGCGTACGCGTACCAACGCCCGCACCCGCAAGGGTCCGCGCAAGGCCGCACAGTCGTTGAAGAAATAATCAAGAGGTTCTCCTATGGCTAAGTCACCAACCAATACCGCAGCACAACGCGTTCGCAAGAAAATTCGCAAGAACGTTGCCGATGGCATTGCACACGTTCACGCATCGTTCAACAACACCATCATCACGATCACTGATCGTCAGGGCAATGCCCTGTCGTGGGCTTCGTCAGGTGGTCAGGGTTTCAAGGGTTCGCGTAAATCGACTCCATTTGCTGCACAGGTAGCATCTGAGGTGGCTGGCCGTGCAGCGATTGAGCAAGGCATTAAAAACCTTGATGTTGAAATCAAGGGCCCAGGTCCAGGTCGCGAGTCTTCGGTTCGCGCTCTGGGCGCTCTCGGTATCCGGATCAATTCGATTGCTGACGTAACCCCGGTTCCACACAACGGCTGCCGTCCACAAAAACGCCGCCGTATTTAATCCCTCGTGTCCTGGCGGGGTTGCTTGCTTTTTTGGCACACCCGGCGCAGGACTTTTTACCAAAGCCCACCGCCATCAGGCCAACCGTCAAAGTTTAGGCCGAAGGCTCCTGCAGCGATGCAGCAGATGACAAAAGGAATTCAAAGTGGCACGTTACCTAGGCCCCAAGGCCAAGCTATCCCGTCGTGAAGGCACCGACCTCTTTTTAAAGAGTGCGCGCCGCGCCATCGCCGACAAATCAAAATTCGACTCTAAACCGGGTCAGCATGGCCGCACCTCTGGCACTCGCACGTCGGACTACGGTCTGCAACTGCGTGAAAAGCAGAAGGTCAAGCGCATGTACGGTGTTCTGGAAAAGCAGTTCCGTCGCTACTTCGAAGAAGCTGATCGCCGCAAAGGCAATACCGGTGCCAATCTGTTGTTCATTCTGGAATGCCGTCTGGATAACGTGGTTTACCGCATGGGCTTCGGCTCAACCCGCGCTGAAGCACGCCAGCTGGTGTCGCACAAGGCGATTACCGTCAACGGCGGCTCGGTCAATATTCCTTCGTATATGGTCAAGGCTGGTGATGTGATTGCCGTCCGCGAAAAGTCGAAGAAGCAAACTCGCGTGGCAGAAGCCCTCGAGTTGGCCAAACAGGTGGGTATGCCTGCCTGGGTCGAGGTCAGCATCGAGAAGGGCGAAGGCACTTTCAAGAAGGTTCCTGACCGCGACGAGTTCGCCGCTGACGTGAACGAATCGCTCATCGTCGAGTTGTATTCACGCTAATTTCGTTCCTGCGGTACGAGGCGCTGCATATGTGGAATATGCAGGTTTTTGTACCGCCGGCCTTATCGGTGTAACGAACCGAGGGTATTGACTAGGAAGATTGCATGCAAACTAATTTACTGAAACCCAAAACCATCAACGTCGAGCAACTGAGCGCCAACCGCGCAAAAGTCACGCTCGAACCATTTGAGCGTGGCTATGGCCACACCTTGGGCAACGCCCTGCGTCGTGTATTGCTGTCGTCCATGGTCGGCCATGCCGCCACTGAAGTCACCATCGCTGGCGTGCTGCACGAGTACTCGTCTATTGACGGTGTTCAAGAAGATGTCGTCAATATTTTGCTTAACCTCAAGGGTGTGGTTTTTAAGCTCCACAACCGTGATGAAGTGACATTGAGCCTGCGCAAAGATGGCGCTGGCCCGGTGACGGCGGCTGACATCCAGACTCCGCATGATGTTGAAATCATCAACCCTGAGCATGTGATTGTTAACCTGTCGCACGGCGGCAAAATTGACATGCAGATCAAGGTTGAAAGTGGCCGTGGCTATGTGCCCGGTAGCGTTCGTCGTTATGGTGACGAGTCCACCAAATCGATTGGTCGTATTGTTCTGGACGCATCGTTCTCGCCCGTCAAGCGCGTCAGCTACACGGTTGAAAGCGCCCGCGTCGAGCAGCGCACAGACCTGGATAAACTGGTGATCGAAATCGAAACCAACGGGGCAGTGTCGGCAGAAGATGCCGTGCGCGCGTCAGCCAAAATTTTGGTTGAACAACTCGCAGTATTCGCGCAACTTGAAGGCAATGAACTCGCCGCGTTTGATGCGCCAGTTCAACGCAGTTCACAGCAGTTTGACCCGATTCTGCTGCGCCCGGTTGATGAGCTTGAGCTCACCGTGCGTTCTGCAAATTGCCTGAAGGCCGAAAACATTTACTACATCGGCGACTTGATCCAGCGTACTGAAAACGAGCTGCTCAAAACGCCGAACCTGGGCCGTAAATCGCTCAACGAAATCAAGGAAGTGCTCGCATCGCGTGGCTTGACCCTCGGTATGCGCCTTGAAAGCTGGCCACCGGCCGGGCTGGACAAGCATTAATTTAAAATCGAAGACCATCTCTTCAATGGGATGGCGCACGGGCAGTACCTGATACGGCTGCCCGGATACTAAAAAAGGAAATCACCATGCGTCACGGACACGGACTACGTAAACTAAACCGCACCAGCGAGCACCGCCTCGCCATGCTGCGCAATATGATGAACTCGCTGTTACAGCACGAAGCCATCAAAACGACGCTGCCAAAAGCAAAAGAGCTGCGCCGCGTTGTTGAACCCATGATCACGCTGGCCAAAGAGCCAACGCTGGCCAACAAGCGCCTCGCATTCGACCGCCTGCGCGACCGCGACATGGTCGTCAAGCTGTTTGCAGAACTCGGCCCACGCTACAAGGCACGTCCTGGCGGCTACACCCGCATTTTGAAAATGGGTTTCCGTGTTGGCGACAATGCTCCCATGGCACTCGTCGAGCTGGTAGACCGGCCGGATGTGGAGGCTGATACCACTACAGCTGACACGGCCAAGGCAGAGTAAGCTACAATAACAACTTATCGCGCGGTGGAGCAGCCTGGTAGCTCGTTGGGCTCATAACCCAAAGGTCGTAAGTTCAAATCTTGCCCGCGCAACCAATAACCTAGCTAACCTAGCTAGTAGCAAAACGCCCACTTCATGTGGGCGTTTTGCTTTTCTAGCCATTTCACACCAAAGAACGCAGCGCTGTCCGTAGGCGCTCCTCAAGGTAGGCGCCATAGAAGTCGGGGATATAGCCTCCAACCAGCCGATCGGCCACCTCTATGCCTCTTTTGCCAAAGAACAGCACAGTCGGTGCTACCCGTATGCCCCACTCGCGCGTTAATTGATCATGTGTCACTTGCTTGCCTTGGAAGTCGCGCACTGATCGCGTACTTCGCATATCCACCTGAGCTACGGGCTGCAGCGCTTCAACGCGTAGAGGTCCCAGGTAGCTGTCCCGTGCGATATGGCAAAACGGGCAGCCTTCAAGGCTGACCATGACGATCAAGGGCTTTCTAATGGCAAGGGCTAGCGTCAATTCATCGGCAAGGGAATCGGGTTTCGGCAAGATCACTCGCTCGCCCGCAAGTGCTGGCGTGACTACAAAGGGCCACGCAGTCAGCGCGCCAAGCGTAGCCAGCAGCTCGCGGCGCTTGGGCGAATTTTGGATGTTGCTTGGTTTGGCCATGTTTTGATTCACCATGGCAGGCTAGTACTGCGACTCGGAAATAAGGAAACATGAAAACGCGTCTTTTCCCGCCCGGCGTTGTTGCTCGTCGTTGCCATAGCTACGGCTATGTCGCCTCCTCACGCCTAGCCGGACGAAAAAATCCATCGTTTTCATTTTGTTCCCCTATTTCCGAGTCGCAGTACTATTCGCGCTCCATCAACAGATAAGTGTTATATGCGTTCATGCGGTTAGCTGCGTGGAAAAGCGGTAGATGTTCAAAACGTGACCAGTCTGTGGCCTTGTAGGCCTCGTCGAAGGGTTCAAGATTGCGCGAAGCTTTGCCCATACTCTCGCGCAAATATGTCAAATAGTCCCGCATTTCCCGTAAGTCATCGCGTGCAGACGATGAAGCCGGCCCATGCCCAGGCACAGTTGTTTTGATATCAAAAAGGAGCAGCGCATCGAGTGACTTAATCCATTTTTTGCTATCGGCGGTCTGACCGACGAAGGGCAGACGCCCCTGAAAAACCAGATCACCGGCAAAAAGCACTTTTTCTGAAGGCAGGTATACGACAAGGTCTTCCGGAGTGTGCGCAGGCCCAACTGGCTGCAGGACAAAGCGGACACCACCGACAACCAAATCACGCTCACGATCAAGCCACTCGTCAGCTAAAACCAAACGGGTTGTCTCGTCTATCCATGGGAATAGCTCGTTGCGAGATGCTGCCAGACGCAGCTGGGCAGTTTCTGAATTCAAATATTCAAGCCCGGCACGACCTGCAATGATGCGCGCACCAGCGTCTTTAAAGGCCTGCAAGCCATAAATATGATCTGCGTGGTAATGCGTGACGATCACATGCGTGACCAGCTTGCCAGTCAGGCGCTTAATCTCGCGCATCAACTCGCGAGCCAGTTCAGGCGAGCCAAGCGCATCAATGACAACGACCCCAGCAGGGGTCACCACGAAACCCGCATTGGCGATAAAGTTCCGATTGGCAGCACTGCCAAGCGCCGACTCGCCTTTAACGTACCACGCAGATACGGACACTTGGCGAGGCAGCATATGACTGCCCGCTTTCGTTTGCGGCTCATCGACTGCGCAGGCCGTTATCGAAAATATTGCGAACACCGCCAAATACCAGCGCAAAAAACACCAGACTGTCATTCAGCTCTCCATTTGGAACATCTCTGGCAAGGCAGCAATTGCAATACTCAGAATTGCAAGATTATATAAGCCATCTCTTACATATTAGCAAGAGGCCTGTCGAGACACCAGATCCTATTTTTGCAGCAATCTGGCTGCATCCAGCGCAAAATAAGTCAGTACGCCATCGGCCCCTGCACGCTTGAAGGCCAGCAGGCTTTCCATCATCACGGCATCATGGTCCAGCCAGCCGTTGATGGCGGCGGCTTTGAGCATGGCATATTCGCCGCTGACTTGGTAGGCGAAGGTGGGTACTTTGAATGTATCCTTCACGCGGCGCACCACATCGAGGTAGGGCATACCGGGCTTGACCATCACCATGTCCGCGCCTTCGGCGATATCCATCGCTACTTCGCGCAGTGCCTCGTCACTGTTGCCGGGGTCCATCTGATAGACCTTTTTGTCGGCCTTGCCGAGGTTGCCGCTGGAGCCGACCGCATCACGGAAGGGGCCGTAAAACGCGCTCGCATATTTGGCGCTGTAGGCCATGATTTTTGTGTGAATTGCGCCGCTTGACTCGAGCGCTGCTCGAATCGCTCCAATTCTGCCATCCATCATGTCGCTGGGTGCGACGATGTCCACGCCAGCCTCGGCCTGGCACAGCGCTTGTTGCACCAGTACCGCGACAGTCTCATCATTCAATATGTAGCCGTTGGCGTCTAGCAGGCCGTCTTGCCCGTGTGTGGTGAAGGGGTCTAGCGCCACATCGGTCATCACGCCGAGTTCGGGGAAACGTTTTTTAAGCTCGCGCACCACACGCGGTACCAGGCCGTCCGGGTTGGTAGCCTCTTTGCCGTCCCAGGTTTTAAGTGAGCCATCAATCACCGGGAACAGCGCCATCACCGGAATACCGAGCTTGACGCATTCTTCGGCCATCGGCAGCAGCAAATCAAGGCTGAGTCGCTCGACACCTGGCATGGACGCAACGGCTTCGCGTCGCTGCTGGCCGCTGAGCACAAACACCGGGTAAATCAAATCGTGTGCAGTCAATAGATTTTCGCGCACCAGGTTGCGCGTGAAGGCATCGCGGCGCAGGCGGCGTGGGCGGCCAGCGGGGAAAGAAGCGAAGGGGGCGAAGGATGATGTGGTGGATGACATCAGTAAATTGTAGGGGTGTACCTCTTTTGCCACGCTTTAACTTTGCATTTACTCAGCCGCCTTAGAAAAATGTTGCCAAGACGCGGGCGCTGTACTTAGAATTAAAGTGTGTGTGAGCCTTCGGGTAAGCGCATCCCGCTTCACCTCCCTGAGCGGGGCCTGTATGCTGCAAAGCAGAAAAGGCTTATCCGCCCGGACGGCCAACGCCTCCGGGCTCTTTTTTGGACGGGCATAAACTACCGCCATGCTCTGGATCAAATCCCTTCACATCGTTTTCATCGCCAGCTGGTTTGCGGGTCTGTTTTATCTGCCGCGGATTTTTGTGAATCTGGCGATGGTGCCTGGCGAAAGCGTTGCTGAGCGGCAGCGGCTGATTCTGATGGCGCGCAAGCTACTGCGCTTCACCACCATCCTGTCTGTACCTGCGATTGGTTTTGGCTTATGGCTGTACCTTGGCTACGGCATTGGCAAAGACGCTGGCTGGATGCATGTCAAGCTGCTGGTTGTGCTGTTGGCTGTGGGCTACCATCATGCCTGCGGCAGCTTGCTCAAAAAGTTTGTCGCCAACGCCAACACCCGCAGCCACAAGTGGTACCGCTGGTTTAACGAAGTGCCGGTGCTGCTGCTGACGGCGGCGGTGATTCTGGTGGTTGTGAAGCCTTTTTAAGGTTTCTCTTGAGGCCCCAGCGTGCAGACTCCAATCTCAAAAGCTGATGAAAGCAGTCTCTCATTGCCTTTGGCTTTAGCAATGCTTTGCCTGATCGTTTACGCCAGCCTGTACCCCTTTGTCGATTGGCGCGATCAGGGCATATCACCACTGAATTTTCTGGCTGCGCCACTGCCCAAATACTGGACGGGCTTTGATGTCGCGGCCAACCTAGCGGGTTATGCGCCGCTCGGCTTTTTACTGGCTTTGTCGGTATTGCGCAGCGGGCGTGCGAAGTGGGCCATCAGTATTGCGGTACTGGGCGCAGCTGCGCTTTCACTCGGCATGGAAACGCTACAAAGCTATTTGCCATCGCGCGTACCGTCAAATGTTGATTTGGTCCTTAATATTTTGGGTGCATGGCTAGGTGCGTGTATGGTGTGGGCGCTTGCAAAACTGGGCGTGGTCGATAGCTGGAGCCGCTTCAGAGCGCGCTGGTTTGCATCTGACGCACGTGGCGCACTCACGCTGCTGATGCTCTGGCCCGTGGCCTTGCTTTTTCCCGCATCAGTACCCATGGGCTTGGGCCAAGTGTTTGAGCGTTTAGAGGCCGCACTGGCTCAGGCACTGGTTGCCACGCCTTTTCTGGCCTGGCTGCCGGTGCGCGAGATTGAGCTACAGCCGCTGGTGCCCGGCGTTGAGCTGGTCTGTGTTGCCTTGGGGGCGCTGGCTCCCTGCCTGCTGGGTTACTGCGTGATGCGCAGTGTCTGGAAGCGCGCCGCCTTTGCCTTGCTGGTCTTGTGCACGGGCATCGCTGCGTCGGCGTTGTCGGCTGCGTTGAGCTACGGGCCAGAACACGCCTGGGCCTGGCTCGACTTGCCGGTGCGTGTGGGGCTGGCGTTGGCGCTGGTGATGGCGCTGCTGCTGCTGCCCGTGCGGCGGCGCGGCGCGGCGGCGTTTGCGCTGCTCGCGCTGGCGGTCCAGTTAAGTCTGCTCAATCAAGCCCCGGCCAGCGCCTATTTCTGGCAAACCCTGCAAACCTGGGAGCAGGGGCGCTTCATCCGGTTCAACGGCATCGTGCAGTGGCTGGGCTGGCTCTGGCCTTATGCGGCCTTACTCTACGTGTTGGCAAGATTGGCGGGGCGCGATGCACCGGATGCCCAATCGTAAAATCAGAAGATGACCAAAACAAATCACACTGATTCTGAAAACCCGTATTACGAGCGGCACATTTTTTTCTGCCTCAACCAGCGCGCCAATGGTGAAGAATGCTGCGCCAACAACCGCGCGCAGGAAGGGTTCGACCGCTGTAAGTCGCAGGTCAAGGCCGCGGGGCTGAGTGGCCCCGGCAAGGTCAGGGTCAACAAGGCGGGTTGCCTGGACCGTTGCGCCGGTGGCCCGGTGGCCGTGGTCTACCCCGAGGCCGTCTGGTACACCTATGTGGATGCGCACGACATTGATGAGATCGTCGAGTCACATCTTAAAAACGGCAAGCTGGTCGAACGGCTTTTGATGCCTGCGAACGTGGGCCGTTGAGTCTGGCGGGTATTGCATGAACTCCCAGACCCGGAAAACCGTTGTTCAGGGCGCAGCCGGCGCGATTGAAGTGGCCATTGATGAACCTTCGGGCGGCGCGCAGGCCAAAGGCGTGGCGCTGATTGCGCATCCGCATCCGCTGTTTGGCGGCACCATGGACAACAAGGTCGTGCAGACGCTGGCGCGGGCCTTCACGCAATCCGGCTGGACGGCGGTACGTTTTAACTTTCGCGGTGTAGGCAGCTCAGCGGGCACGCATGACGAAGGTCGTGGCGAGCTTGAAGACCTGCTGGTAGTTGTTGCGGCTACTGCGCCTATGGGCGCTATTTGTCTGGCGGGATTTTCTTTTGGCGGGTTTGTGGCCACGCACGCTTATTCGCGTCTGGCGGTGTCGCGCGACATCGACAAGCTAGTGCTGGTCGGCACCAGCGTGACCCGCTCGGCTGCTGCACCGATTGCGCCCGAGGCGCATGTGAAAACGCTGGTCATACACGGCGAGCAGGACGACACGGTGCTACTCGCCGACGTGATGGACTGGGCTAGGGTCCAGGCACTTCCTGTTACGGTTGTGCCCGGAGGCGGGCATTTTTTTCATGGACAATTACCCTTGCTGAAAAATCTGGTGCTGCGCCACCTGTCTTCGTCTTCTACTGCTTCTTAATCTTTTCTGAGCTATCGGACTTCCCAATATATGTTTTGTTTAACCAATGTGGAAAAAGCCTTTTCTGGCCTATTGCGCGGTCTGCTGCCCGTCTTTCTGATGGCTATGGCCATCGCCGTCCCGTCTGTCTCGCAAGCCCAGACCCCGCAAGTGCCTGAAATCGCGGCCCGCTCCTATTTGTTGATGGATCTGACCGCCAACCAGATACTGGCTGCCAAAGACATCGACTCCCCGGTCGAGCCTGCATCACTCACCAAGCTGATGACCGAATATCTGGTATTCGATGCGCTCAAGGCGAAAAAAATCGACCTCAAACAGACCTTTGGCGTCAGCGAACGTGCTTGGAAAATGCCCGGCTCGCGCATGTTCATAGACCCGAAAATGCAGGTTCCGGTTGAAGACCTCATCAAGGGCATGATCGTACAGTCGGGCAACGATGCCACCATGGCGCTCGCAGAAGGCGTGGGCGGTAGTGCCGAGAATTTTGTCAAGCTGATGAACGAGCAGGCCAAAGTACTCGGCATGAAAAACACCAGCTATAAAAACCCCGAAGGATTGACGGCAGCAGGCCACACCACCACGGCGCGCGACCTGAGCATTCTGGCCACGCGGCTGATGCAGGACTTTCCCGAGTACGTGGGCTATTCGGCCATCAAGAAATACCGCTACCCCGGCACACCGGCTTTCAACGACACCAATCGCAACACGCTGCTGTTTCGTGACCCCAGCGTGGACGGCCTGAAAACTGGTTACACCGACGCGGCGGGGTACTGCATGATTGCCACTGCCAAACGCGATTTTCCGAATCTTGGCGCGGGTGGGCGGCGCTTATTGGCGATTGTGCTGGGTACGGTTAGCGACAGCGCCAGAGCCAATGAATCGCAAAAACTCCTGAACTGGGGCTACACCGCTTTTGAGGCCGTTAAGCTGTTTGATGCCGGCCAGGCCGTGGTCTCGCCCAATATCTGGAAGGGGAAATCGAGTGTGGTCAAACTGGGCCAGCCGCAGGCGATTGTGGTGGCCGTGCCCGCAGGCAGCGCGGCCAAGCTCAAAACTCAGGTCGCCCGGCCCGAGCCGCTGGTCGCGCCCTTCACCAAAGGCCAGCGCATCGGCAGCCTGAAGGTCACATCCGGCGACAACCCCGCCGTGGTGGCAGAAGTCCCCCTGTTTGTGCTGGAAGCCGTCGAAGAAGCCGGCATTCTGGGGCGGGCCTGGGATGCAGTCCGGCTCTGGATTAAGTGAAATTTGCGGCAAACAAGCTGAACTGCTATACTCATAGGCTTTTCTGGAATGCCAGGAAGATATCCGTTTTCACGTTTTATTGTTAGATATCCAAACGTTTAGGGACGTTTTTTTTAAATGCCAACCATCAATCAACTAGTGCGTCAGGGGCGCGAGGTCGAGACTGTCAAGTCAAAGAGCCCCGCGATGCAAAACAGCCCCCAGCGCCGCGGTGTCTGCACCCGTGTGTACACCACGACGCCTAAAAAGCCAAACTCCGCTCTGCGTAAAGTCGCCAAAGTGCGTCTGACCAATGGGCTCGAAGTTATTTCCTACATCGGCGGCGAAGGCCACAACCTGCAGGAACACAGCGTGGTGCTGGTTCGCGGCGGTCGTATCAAGGACTTGCCAGGTGTGCGTTATCACATCGTGCGTGGTGCGCTCGACTTGCAAGGCGTGAAAGACCGCAAGCAGTCGCGCTCCAAGTACGGTGCGAAAAAGCCAAAGGCCAAATAAGCCACTGCGGCTCGGACTTTGTTGTTCGTGCCCGATGATGCTAGTCATGGCATCGTCAAAACAAGGTGAAGAAATAGGTGTTTGGCTCGCCCTGGCAGGTGAGCTAAACGAAGTGACCCAAGTGCAAATAGTTGCACCGGTCGAGTAAGTGAGGGTTTTATAACTCTCGCGGTGCAGTTGGAAACATCGTTTTCAGCCGTACCAACTGAAGCAAAGAGGTGAAAAAATGCCACGTCGTCGCGAAGTCCCTAAACGTGAAATTCTCCCTGATCCAAAATTTGGTGATGTCGATCTCGCCAAGTTCATGAACGTCATCATGCAAGGTGGCAAAAAGGCCGTCGCTGAGCGCATTATTTATGGTGCGCTCGACTTTATCGAGAAAAAGAACCCCGGCAAAGACCCGCTCGAGGCCTTTCACATGGCCATCGGCAACATCAAGCCCATGGTTGAGGTGAAGTCCCGCCGCGTCGGCGGTGCCAACTACCAGGTGCCGGTTGAAGTCCGCCCGGTTCGCCGTATGGCGCTGGCCATGCGCTGGCTGAAAGAAGCCGCGAAAAAGCGCGGTGAGAAGTCGATGTCTTTGCGTTTGGCCAACGAGCTGATGGAGGCCACCGAAGGCCGTGGTGGCGCCATGAAAAAGCGTGACGAAGTTCACCGCATGGCTGAAGCCAACAAGGCCTTCAGCCACTTCCGCTTCTAGATTTTTGGCGCAGCAATGGTGCTGCATTGAGTTGATGGGTTGCCAGGTGGTTTGCGGTGCGAAGAGCGCCTTGATTCCGTCCGGTTCAACCCCAATTTCTGTCAGCTGACGTGACGCACAACGTCGCGCACAGCAGGCAGACGCGTAGAAAAACATGAGAGATGTCCATGTGGGCAGTTTTTCAACGAGTCTTTTGATCTCTTTGTTCGTAATCCCGAACGGAAAGTAATTTATGCCCCGCGCTACCTCCATTGAAAACTACCGCAACATCGGCATTTCCGCGCACATTGATGCTGGCAAAACCACTACCACCGAGCGGGTTCTTTTTTATACCGGTGTAAATCACAAGATTGGTGAAGTTCATGACGGCGCCGCCACCATGGACTGGATGGAGCAAGAGCAAGAGCGTGGCATCACGATCACCTCTGCAGCTACCACCTGCTTCTGGAAAGGCATGGACAAGTCGCTGCCCGAGCACCGCATCAACATCATTGACACCCCTGGCCACGTTGACTTCACGATTGAAGTCGAGCGCTCAATGCGCGTGCTTGACGGTGCTTGCATGGTGTATTGCGCCGTCGGTGGCGTGCAACCTCAGTCCGAAACCGTCTGGCGTCAGGCTAACAAATACAAGGTGCCACGTCTGGCCTTTGTGAACAAGATGGACCGCACCGGCGCCAACTTCTTCAAGGTCGTTGAGCAGATGAAGCTGCGCCTCAAGGCCAACCCGGTGCCGATCGTGATCCCGATTGGCGCTGAAGAACACTTCACCGGCGTGGTTGACCTCATCAAGATGAAAGCCATCATCTGGGACGAAGCTTCGCAAGGCATGAAGTTCGAGTACCAGGACATCCCGGCGGAACTGCTTGAGCTGGCCAAAGGGTGGCGCGAGAAGATGGTTGAAGCTGCTGCTGAAGCCTCGGAAGAATTCATGAACAAATACCTTGAAGAAGGTGATTTGACCGAAGACGAAATCAAGCTCGGCATCCGCACGCGCACCATCGCCAGCGAAATTCAGCCCATGCTGTGCGGCTCGGCGTTCAAGAACAAAGGCGTGCAGCGCATGCTGGATGCCGTGATTGAATTCATGCCGTCGCCTATCGACATTCCAGCCGTCAAGGGCATGGACGACGACGAAGCGCCGGTAACCCGCAAGGCCGATGACGGCGAGAAGTTCTCTGCGCTGGCGTTCAAGCTGATGACTGACCCGTTTGTCGGGCAGCTGACCTTTGTGCGCGTTTATTCCGGCGTTCTGAAGAAGGGCGACACCGTCTACAACCCGATCAAAGGCAAGAAAGAGCGTATCGGCCGTATCGTGCAGATGCACGCCAACAACCGTGAAGAAGTCAGCGAAATCCGCGCTGGCGACATCGCTGCCTGCGTCGGCCTGAAAGATGTGACCACCGGCGAAACCCTGTGTGATCCCGATGCCATCATCATGCTCGAGCGCATGGTCTTCCCTGAGCCCGTGATTACCCAGGCGGTTGAGCCAAAAACCAAGGTTGACCAGGAAAAAATGGGCATCGCCTTGCAGCGTCTGGCTGCAGAAGATCCGTCTTTCCGTGTCAAGACCGACCAAGAGTCTGGCCAGACCCTGATCGCCGGTATGGGTGAGCTGCATCTGGAAATTATTGTTGACCGCATGAGGCGCGAGTTCGGTGTTGAAGCCAACGTCGGTAAGCCGCAAGTGGCTTACCGCGAAACGATTCGCAAAACCATCGAAGACGCAGAAGGCAAGTTTGTGCGTCAGTCTGGCGGCAAGGGCCAGTATGGTCACGTCGTGCTCAAGATCGAGCCGAACGAACCAGGCAAAGGCATTGAGTTCGTTGACGCCATTAAGGGTGGAACGGTGCCACGCGAGTACATTCCTGCGGTTGAAAAAGGCATTCACGAGGCGGTGACCTCGGGCGTGCTGGCCGGCTACCCGGTGGTTGACGTGAAAGTCACGCTGCATTTCGGTTCCTACCACGATGTGGACTCGAACGAGATGGCCTTCAAGATGGCTGCGATTTTTGGTTTCAAAGAAGGTTGCCGCAAGGCCAACCCGGTGATTCTTGAGCCCATGATGGCGGTTGAAGTCGAAACGCCTGAAGACTACGCCGGTAACGTGATGGGCGATTTGTCCTCACGCCGCGGCATGGTGCAGGGCATGGAAGACATGGTTGGTGGCGGCAAAGCCATCAAGGCAGAAGTGCCGCTGTCTGAAATGTTCGGTTACTCGACTACGCTGCGCTCGATGTCGCAAGGCCGTGCAACCTACACGATGGAATTCAAGCATTACGCGGAAGCCCCGCGTAATGTGTCTGAAGCCATCATGGCTTCGAGAGCAAAATAAAATAATAAAATGATTGCGGGAAAGACCGAAGAACGCGCGAAGCGCCTCCTCGCTCTGTCCCCAACTGACTAGTCCCCGAATTAGTCCCCGATCCCCCTGTCTGCGATTGTGTGCCCCTCACTGCCCGTGGTGATGGAACAAGCAACACAGTGCAAACATTAAACCGTACACGGGCACGTTCTTTTTATTGGAGTTTGAAAAATGGCAAAAGAAAAATTCGCACGCACCAAGCCGCACGTCAACGTTGGCACGATAGGCCACGTCGACCACGGCAAGACCACCCTGACGGCGGCGATTACCACCGTGCTGGCAGCCAAGTTCGGCGGCGAAGCCAAAGGCTACGAC